>JABLTR010098881.1_pt1 | contig 14142 bp, 17 predicted proteins | sample 7160071 | NCBI WGS metagenome assembly JABLTR01 (sample SAMN14651230, study PRJNA627086) | human gut metagenome | isolation source: feces | host: Homo sapiens
CTGCTGGGCTACGACCATGAAAAATCCGGGATGGACCGCGTTCGTATGCGGGAAAAGGAAGAATGGGTAATGACCCAGCTGGGGCTGCCGGGTACCAGCAGCTATGTGCTGGAAGACGAGGAATAGAGCTTGCGCTTTTTAAAAGGCTTTTTATATGCCTTTCAGGGAATTGCATATTGTATAAGTCATGAGCGGAATATGCGGATTCATACGGTGGCGCTGCTGTATGTTTCTGCTTTTTCGTTGTTTTTTCAGTTGTCACGTGTTGAATATGCGGTTTTGTTTTTGACATTTGCACTGGTGATGATGGCAGAAATGGTCAATACGGCAATAGAACGCCTTTGCGACAAAACGGCGAAGGAGTACCACCCGCTCATTAAACATGCAAAGGATATGGCGGCCGGCGCGGTATTGGTGTGCGCTGTTTTTGCCGTGGGGGTGGCAGTCTGTTTGTTTGGAGATGCAGCGGTGTACCCGGTTATTTGGAGCTGGTTTTTGAGCCGCCCCTGGGCTTTTGTTTTGTTTTTGGTCTTTTCTTTGCTCAGTGTGGTGTATATTGTAGCGGGCCCTCTGCGCATACGGGATTTTCTGAAGGGGAAAAAGAAAAGGCGGCAGCAACAGTGATACCCGGCGGCCGGGGGGAGTTGCACGGCGCTCGAAATGCAGAAAGGATATGAAATGCAGAATTCTATGATAGTAGATCTTCAAAATAAACGGTCGGCGTTTATTGCAATTGTGGGACGCCCCAATGTGGGCAAGTCCTCCCTGCTGAATGCGATGATTGGGCAGAAAGTTGCCATTGTGAGCAGCAAGCCCCAAACAACGCGGACCAGGATTATGGGCGTGTTAACGGAGGAGGCGGATCAGCTTGTCTTTATTGATACACCGGGCCTGCACAAGCCGCGCAGCCGCCTGGGCGAATATATGGTCCGCTCTGTGCGGGAATCCATCGCGGGTGTAGACGCGTGCCTTTTAGTAGTTGAGGCGGGCAAGAAGACCTCCCCGGCGGACCTGGAGCTAATCGCAAAATTTAAGGAAACTCAAATGCCGGCGGTTTTGGCAGTGAATAAGATTGATTTGCTGCCGGATAAAAGCCTTTTGATGGAACAGCTGGCGGAGCTCTCCAAGTTATACGAGTTTGCGGCGATTGTCCCGGTCTCTGCGGTTGATGGAAACGGCGTCCGCAGCGACCTGCTGCCGGAGCTGCTCAAGCAGTGTATGCCGGGCGGGCATTTTTTTGAAAGCGACACACTGACCGACCAGCCGGAGCGGGTCCTGGCCGGGGAGATTATTCGTGAAAAGCTGCTGCGGCTTTTAGACAAGGAAATTCCGCATGGGACGGCTGTCGCCGTGGAGCGTATGCGGGAGCGCGAGGACGGCAGCGGCATTCTGGATATTTCCGCCGTGATATTTTGTGAAAAGCAGAACCACAAGGCTATCATCATTGGCAAGGGCGGTTCCATGCTCAAAAAAATCGGCAGTTATGCCCGTGAGGACATGGAACGCTTTTTCGGCGTGAAAATTAATTTACAAATTTGGGTTAAGGTCAAAGAGGACTGGAAAAACCGGGATGCTGTCCTGCATAGTCTCGGATATGACCAGACCGGCTTTGACGCTTAACCATCAGGATTTTTACTTTTTGCAAATATTTCCCTCACATAGAGCCCCCTTTCACGCAAATACTGTTATTAGCTTAAATGTTGCTGAAAGGAGCGTCGGGAATTTATGGACGAGGAGACAGCTTGGGCCTGCTTTATGAGAACAGGCAGCGTGAGGGATTACCTGGTTTACAGTCAAAGCAAACGTTCCGGCCGGGCCGAGCAGGCAGCCCGGCAGACGGAGCAGGAGGAAACGGATGCAGTTCAATACGGAGGGCCTTGTTCTCAACGAAATGAATGTGGGTGAGACGGACCGGCTTGTTACAGTGCTGACCAAAAAAGAAGGGGTCCTGCGTGCTTTTGCCAAGCAGGCAAACCGGACTTCCAGCGGCAAACTGGCCGCAACGAGGCTGTTTTGTTATTCCCGCCTGTCTGTGTACAAGGGGCGGGATAAATACATAATTGATGACGCGAAGCCCATTGAAGTTTTTTTTGAGCTGCGTAAAAACCTGGAAGGTTTAACTTTGGCGCAGTATTTTTGCGAGCTGTCAATTTCCATGGCGCCAAGGGAGGCGCCCGCCGGTGATTTTCTGCGCCTTTTGCTCAACACCCTCCACTTTTTGTGTAAGGGAACACGGCCCTTGCTGCTGCTTAAATCAGTAGTGGAGCTGCGCCTGCTTTCGTTGACGGGGTATATGCCCAACCTGGTCGGCTGTGAGGAATGCGGCTGCTATGAGGCGGAAGAAATGCTTTTCTACCCGCGGCACGGCATGCTGCTTTGCGGCGATTGCGCGCGCGGCGTACAAAAGGATGGCGGCGGCATCCCGCTGTCACAGGGTGTTTTGACAGCGATGCGCCATATTGTTTATGTAGACTTTGAGAAGCTGTTTTCTTTTTCTTTGCCGGAGGACGGCTTGAAGCAGCTTGCCAAAGCCAGCGAGCGGTATCTGTTGGCTACGCTGGGGCGCGGCTTTCAGACATTAGACTTTTTTCACCAGATGCTTTCGGAAGCGTAAACGGCTGCCGCTGGGGAGTAAGCGTTCATTTATAATGTGATTGTTGTATTTTGAGGGATGAATCATGGAGCATGCTATGCAGCGCAATATCCATGCGCTTGAACTGGATAAAATTTTACAGATGCTGGCGGAAGAGGTTTCCTGTGAGGATGCAAAGAAATTGGCCCTACGCTTGGAGCCTTCCTCGTCTTTGACGGGGGTCCGCCGTCTTTTAGAAGAAACCGATGCCGCCTATGTTTTGATGGCCCGCTTTGGCTCGCCGTCCTTCAGCGGTTTAAAGAACATCGCCAATGCGCTGCGCCGCGCGGAGGCCGGCGGCGTGCTGACGATGCCGGAGCTTCTGCGGGTGGCGCAGGTCCTGCGGACGCTGCGCGGCGTTACCGAGTGGCGCTCGAAGAGCGAGGGGTCTCCAAGTCCGCTGGATGTCCGCTTTGAAACCATATTCCCCAACCGTTATTTGGAGGAAAAAATCTTTACCGCGATTGCCTCGGAGGAGGAAATGGCAGACAGCGCCTCAAACGAGCTGGCCGCCATACGCCGGAAAATCAGGTCTGCGTCTTCACGCGCCCGTGAACAGCTGGATAAGCTCGTACGTTCCCCGGTCTATCAAAAATATTTGCAGGATCCAATCGTTACCATGCGCGGCGGGCGTTTTGTAGTGCCGGTACGTGCGGAGTGCCGGTCGGAAATTCCGGGCCTGGTCCACGACACCTCTGCCAGCGGCGCGACGATCTTTGTGGAACCGATGGCGGCTGTTGAGGCCAATAATGAAATTCGGGTCTTGCTTTCACAGGAAAAGGCCGAAATCGACCGGATTTTGGGCGAGCTTTCTTCAGAAGCAGGAAGCTTTGCCGGGTCGATTCTGAAAAGCTATCAGGCTGCTGTGGAACTGAGCCTGATTTTCGCCAAGGCGAATTTGGGCTATAAAATGAAGGCTTCTCTTCCTGAGGTGAACGATGAGGGAAAAATCGAGCTCAAACGTGCGCGCCACCCGCTGATTGCCAAAGAGAAGGTGGTGGCGACCGATATTGAACTGGGCATGCGGTTTGACACCTTGGTCATCACCGGACCCAATACGGGCGGTAAAACGGTTTCGCTGAAGACCATCGGCCTTTTAAGCCTGATGGCTGCCTGTGGGTTTCTGCTTCCGGTTGCGGACGGCAGCCGGGTGTCTGTTTTTGACCGGATTCTTTCCGATATTGGCGATGAACAGAGCATAGAGCAGTCGCTGTCAACCTTCTCGGCACACATGACCAATATTATTGAGATCATGAAGGAAGCGGATGGCAGGACCTTGGTGCTGTTGGATGAACTGGGAGCGGGCACGGACCCTGTAGAGGGTGCGGCACTGGCAACGGCTATTCTGGAGTCGTTGCGCATGAAAGGCTCTTTGCTTGCGGCGACAACACATTATGCAGAGCTGAAAGCTTATGCGCTACAGACTCCTGGGGTTGAAAATGCATGCTGTGAGTTTGATGTGGCGACGCTGCGCCCGACCTACCGGCTGTTAATCGGGGTTCCCGGACGCTCGAACGCCTTTGCCATCTCGTTGCGCCTGGGGATGGAGGAGCCGGTGGTCGAACGTGCCAAGGCGTTGGTATCGACAGAGAGCCTTCGCTTTGAGGATGTGGTCGAGCAGCTGGAGGCCAGCAGGCAACATATGGAGAGCAACCGTCAAGCCGCGGAGAAGGAACGGCTGTCCGCCGCATCGGCAAACCAAGAGGCCCAGCGGCTGCGCGAGCGGATACAAGCGGAGGCAGACCGCGAGCTGGAAAAGGCGCGCCAAAAGGCGGCGGAGCTGGTTGCAAGAACCCGGGGACAAATGGACGCCTTGCTCGAGGAAATGGAAGAGATGAAACGCGCCGTCAACAAGGGGATTACCGCGGAGCAGAAAGCCCGGCTCCGGGCGGGCCTGAAGGCCATGGAAAACACTGCGGATCCCATTCATAAAAAGGAGGCGGAGCATTACGTTTTGCCTCGTCCGCTTCAAGTTGGCGACAATGTGCTGATCTATGATATTGATAAAAAGGCGACGGTGGTGGAACTCCCTGAGAAGGGGGATTCGGCGGTCGTTCAGGCCGGAATTATCCGAACGCGTGTGCCACTAGAAAATCTGAGGCTGCTGAAGCAGGAAAAAAGCCGGATTCCTAAGGCACGGGTCACAAAGGACATCGGCCGGCAGCCGTCCGGCCGTTCTCTGCTGGAGCTGGATATTCGCGGTCAAACAACAGGCGAGGCCTTGATGGAGGTGGATCGTTTTATTGACGGCGCCGTACTCTCCGGGGTCCATCAGGTTACTATTATTCATGGCAAAGGGACCGGCGCTCTGCGCGCCGCCGTGCAAGCGCATCTCAGAAGCCATCCGGCGGTGAAGAGCTACCGGTTGGGGGTGTTTGGAGAGGGCGAGAACGGCGTGACCATTGCAGAGCTGAAATAAGGGGGAATAAAATGCGTGAGACTGCTCGGAAAAAGAAAAAAGCAGGGTGGATAATCGGCGGTATCCTGGCGTTTTTATTCGCGGCATTGGCGGTTCTGGCAGTCCTCGCCCTCAGTGACCCCAAAAAGGACCAGGCGTTTCATCAGGGCGCAACACAGCGAGCGACCGTTCAGGCCCTGGCGCAGGGGACCCTTACCGGCCAGCCGGTTGCACTCAGTGAAGAACAACTCAACGACTTGCTGCCATCGGATTTGGAAGCATATTTGTCGACGGACTCCCTTACTGTCAAGGCGGTTCATGTTTCCTTGACAGAGGATTCCTTACTGGAGGTATACTTGCCGGTGCGGCTTCAGGGAATTGACCTGGCGGTGACCATGCAGGTGAACCCTGTCTGCGAGGCCGGTAAGATCCAGCTGCAAATTAAAAGCCTTCGGGTAGGGTACCTGCCTGTTCCCACGGATTGGGTGTTGAATATGGCGCGGGAAAAGTTGCCGGCAAAGATCACCGTGGACGGCAGCACTATCTCCATACCGGCGCAGGTTCAGCTGCTACAGACCCAGAGCGGGGAGACGGCGTTGACCCTGAAAGTAACGCAGCTGACGGTTTCTGGAGCGGATAAAGTTTTTTATCTGAAGGTGGAAGCCGATATGGATGGGCTGAAGGATTATCTGTCTGGAATCTTAGACAACTGGCTGAACTGATTAAAATTTTATAATCTTTAAAACCGCCCTTGACAAGAGGGCGGTTTTATTGTATAATCAGCAAATGTAAAGTAAATTGCTTTACATTTGCTGAGAGGGAGGGGAAATCCAGGTGGCTAAGAATTTGGAAATCTCTTTTTTGCTGGATTTTTATGGGGATTTGCTGACCTCGAAGCAGCGTGAAGTTATTGAATATTATTATAACGACGACCTCTCCTTGGCGGAAATCGCCGATAATGAGGGAATCACCCGGCAGGGAGTGCGGGATTCCATTAAGCGTGCAGAGGCGCAGCTGTTGGAAATGGAGCAGCGCTTGGGCCTTGCCAAGCGTTTTCGTGAGATGAACACGGGCCTGGAGCGGGTAATTGAGCTGACGAAAGAAATCTTGGAGTATAACGTGCATTATTCCTGTTCGCCTCAGCTGGACTCAAAAGCGCGGGAGATTCTGTCCATTGCGGATCGGTTGGTTGAACAGAGCGATGGTTGATCAGGCGGATCGATAAAAAGCGGAAAGGCGGTAGATCTTTTGGCATTTGAAGGGCTTGCGGATAAACTCTCTGCGGCGTTTAAGCGCTTAAAATCAAAGGGCAAACTGAGTGAGCCGGATATCAAAGAGGCTATGCGGGAGATTCGGCTGGCCTTATTGGAGGCGGACGTCAACTATAAGGTGGCGAAGGAGTTTACCGCTAAGGTGAGTGAACGCGCCGTCGGCCAAGACGTAATGGAAAGCCTGACGCCTGCCCAGATGGTCGTTAAGATCGTCAACGAAGAGCTGACCGCTCTAATGGGCAGCGATGCCGCACGGCTGGCAACGGCCTCCACGCCACCGACGGTCATCATGTTGTGCGGCCTGCAGGGCGCCGGTAAGACGACACACGGCGGAAAGCTCGCCCTGATGCTGAAAAAGCAGGGCCATCGCCCGCTGTTGGTGGCGGCGGACATTTACCGTCCGGCCGCGATTAAGCAGCTGCAGGTAGTCGGCGAAAAGGCCGGCGTCCCTGTTTTTGAACAGGGAACGGAAAAACCGGTGAAGATCTGCCGGGCTGCTGTGAAGCATGCGAAGGACTACGGTAACGATATCGTACTGATTGATACGGCCGGCCGCCTGCAAATTGATGAAGTGCTGATGGATGAATTGAAGGAGATCAAGGCCGCGGTTCAGCCGCAGGAGATCCTGCTGGTTGTTGATGCTATGACGGGCCAAGAGGCTGTCAATGTGTCGAAAACCTTTGACGATCTGCTGGAGATTACGGGCGTCATTTTAACGAAGCTGGACGGCGATACCCGTGGCGGCGCGGCGCTATCCGTGCGTTCTGTCACTGGCAAGCCGATTAAATTTGTCGGCGTCGGTGAAAAGCAGGAGGATCTGGAGGTTTTTCACCCGGATCGCATGGCTTCCCGGATTTTGGGCATGGGCGATGTGCTGACCCTGATTGAAGAAGCACAGAGCAAAATTGACCAGAAGGAAGCGGAGAAGCTCTCTAAAAAAATGCTGGAGAATAAGCTCGATTTTAATGACCTGCTGGCGCAATTTCAGCAGGTAAAGAAGATGGGGCCGCTCAAAAATGTACTCAGCAAGTTTCCAGGGATGGACAAACAACTCAAGGATGTAGACATTGACGACCGCATTATGGATCGTACGGCGGCAATCATCCTCTCCATGACGAAGGAGGAGCGTGAAAAGCCCGCACTGATCAACCCCTCGCGCAAAAGAAGGATCGCGGCCGGCAGCGGCATGAAGGTCGAAGATGTCAACCGCCTGCTGAAGCAGCTGGATCAGATGCAGAAGATGATGAAGCAAATGGGCGGCAAGAGCATGAAACGGCGTATGCGTATGCCGTTCTGAAGATGCTTTCACCCGGTTATTCCGGTGAAATAGATATTATGGAATAAATTCATTTGGAGGTGAATGATATGGCAGTAAAAATTAGACTGCGTAGAATGGGTGCGAAAAAAGCTCCCTTCTACCGCATTGTTGTTGCAGATTCCCGCTTCCCCCGCGATGGCCGTTTCATTGAGGAAATCGGTACTTATGACCCTATGCAGGACCCTTCCGTCGTTAAGGTAGATGCCGAGAAGGCTAAGAAGTGGATTGCCAACGGCGCGCAGCCCACTGACACGGTAAAGGTGCTGTTTAAGAAACACGGAGTTCTGTAATTCGGAGGAAACACATGAAGGATTTATTGGTCGTGATCGCCCAGGGCCTCGTAGAAGATCCTGCCGCTGTGCGGGTGGATGAGGACGAGCCCCTGGAGGACGGAACGGTAGTGTACCATCTCCATGTTGCCGAAAACGACATGGGGCGGGTCATCGGCAAACAGGGTCGCATCGCAAAAGCGATTCGTGTTGTCATGCGTGCCGCGGCGACCCGGGTCAATGGGAAAGTTTCAGTCGAGATTGATTGATTTGCGAGTACCAAAGGGCGGACGGAGACGTCCGCTCTTTTCTTATAGAGACAGAGGTTAAAAAGGAGCGTTTGACATGTTAAAGCCTTTTTTAGAGGCTGGGCGCATCGTCGGCACGCATGGTGTGCGCGGCGAGCTGAGGCTTGAACCTTGGTGTGATACGGCAGCGTTTTTATCCGGCTTCAAAACCCTGTATTGGCAGGAAGGGCGTACGCCGGCTCAGGTAGAGTCTGCCCGGCCTCACAAAAGCCTGCTGCTGCTAAAGCTGGCGGGAGTGGATACAGTGGAGCAGGCGGAGGCCCTGCGCGGGCGTGTCGTTTATATTGCGCGTACAGACGCCCGACTTCCGGAAGGTCAATATTTTCAGCAGGATTTATTGGGCTGCGAGGTGGTGGACGCGGATACGCAACAGGTTTACGGTAAGCTTACCGATATTTTTTCCACCGGAGCCAATGATGTCTACCAGGTGACCGATGCAGCGGGAAAAAATTATTTGCTGCCGGCTGTCCGCCAGGTGGTGACGGCGGTGGACATCACTGCGGGCAGGGTTGAAATCCGCCCAATAAGGGGGATTTTCGACGATGCGGATTGATCTGCTGACGCTGTTCCCAGATATGTGCGAGACGGTAATGGCTGAGAGCATCGTGGGCCGCGCCAGAAAGAAGGGGGCGCTGCAGGTTTGCTGCCACCAAATACGGGATTACGCGCGGGATAAACACCACAGTGTGGATGACACGCTCTTTGGCGGCGGCATGGGCATGCTGCTGCTGGCGGAGCCGATAGCGGCGGCTTTTGATGATGTGCTGGAACGGGTTGGGAGAAAACCGCATACTATTTATATGTCGCCGCAGGGAAAAACACTGACGCAGAAGCGTGTATGTGAGCTGGCTCAGGAAGAGAATCTGGTAATTCTGTGCGGCCATTATGAAGGGGTTGACGAACGCGTGCTGGACGCTTATGTGGACGAGGAAATCTCCATCGGCAATTTCGTTCTGACAGGCGGGGAATTGCCGGCGTTAATGCTGGCGGATGCGGTCAGCCGGATGATTCCCGGTGTTCTTTCCGCAGATGAATGCTTTGAAGAAGAGAGCCATTACGCGGGGCTGCTGGAATATCCACAGTACACGCGCCCTGCTGTATGGCGTGGACGGGAAGTGCCCGAGGTGCTCCTCTCTGGTCATCATGCTAATATCCGTAAATGGCGCCGCGAGCAATCCCTGCTGCGCACAGCCCGGAAGCGCCCGGAACTGCTGCGGGATGCAGTGCTGGACGACAAAGACCTGAAATTTTTAGAACAAAACGGATTCATCAAACAAGCATAGTGAAAATGCTGTTTTTTGTCGGCTAACCGTGGGGTTGGTACGGTATCAACTGGCATAGGTTATAAAAAGTTTTCAACAATATTAGCAGTTTACACAAAGAGGATCGCTGTATTTTTCTCTTAATTCAGTTAGTAATCCAAAGTTTATGCAAAATAGTTGACGGATGTTAGAATTGTGATATAATAGCGTTGAATTTAATTGTTAAAGAACTATGAAAACAGAAATCGTATAGCTATGATATTGATGAGCTAGGAGTGGATTTTAAATGTGTGTTAAAGAAGTATTGGTACAGAATCAGGTCGGGTTACATGCGCGTCCGGCAACCTTTTTCATTCAGCGGGCCAACGAATTTAAGTCTTCCATTTGGGTTGAAAAGGAAGAGCGCCGCGTAAATGCGAAAAGCCTGCTGGGGGTTCTTTCCCTTGGCATTGTCGGCGGAACAGATATCCGCATTATTGCGGATGGCGCCGATGAGGAGCAGGCGGTCAACAGCCTGGTAGACCTTGTTAAGTCAGGATTTGCCGAGTGATTTTTAAGCAATAGTGAGTGTTTTGGGCGCTTCCGTACGGCTATGAGTACAGAAGGCGCCCTTCTTTTTATTTGTAAGGCTGGTAGGAGGCGGAAATGGACGAGCATCAAGAACACATTAAGCGGCTTAGAAGAAAGGCAATGAAGCTTCCGCTGCATCCCGGCGTGTATATTATGCACGATCGGTCGGGAAAGATTATTTATATCGGAAAAGCGAAGGCTTTGAAAAACCGCGTCAGCCAATATTTCGGCAGTGAGAAAAATCACGACAGCAAGGTGCGGCAGATGGTTGCCCATGTAGAGGATTTTGAGTATATCTTGACCGACAGCGAGTTTGAGGCGTTGGTTTTGGAGTGCAGCCTGATTAAACAGCATATGCCGAAATATAATATTCTCCTGAAAGACGACAAGGGGTACCATTACATCCGGGTGACCCGCGGGCCCTGGCCTAAAATATCGGAGGCCAGGCAGTTGGCTGACGACGGCGCCGATTACCTGGGGCCGTTTGTCAGTTCATGGGTCGTGCGTGAGAGCATTGACGAGGCGCAGAAAATCTTTGGCCTGCCAACCTGTAACCGGCGCTTTCCCCAGGATATTGGTAAGGGGCGGCCGTGCCTGAATTTCTACATTAAGCAGTGCTGTGCGCCGTGCAGGGGAAAGGTCTCCCAAAAGGATTACCGCGAGCTGGTTAATGACGCGCTGGATTTCTTGAAAGGCGGCAGCAGCGACTGTGTCCAGGGCCTGACAAAGAGAATGGAGGAAGCGGCTGAAAGCCTGGATTTTGAACGTGCAGCCCGTATTCGGGATCGCCTGGAGGCTATCCGCCGTCTTGGCAAAAAGCAAAAGGTGGTTGCGGTAAAGGTGCCGGAGCAGGATGTGGTTGCTTTGGCCGTAGGGCCCAGCGGCGGCTGTTTTGAGGTGTTTCGGTTCCAGGATGGGCGTCTGTGCGACCGGGAAACATTTTTGCTGCAGGAGGTTGGATCGGCCAAGACGGCCCGTATGGAGTTTATTGAGCAGTACTATTCCATGCGGGATCGCATCCCCCGGCGTGTATGCCTGGATGGGCCGGCAACCAATATGGAGCTTTTGTCGCAATGGCTTTCCCATAAGGCGGGCAGAAAGGTTGAGGTTATGGTTCCCAAAAAGGGGGAATCGGCCCAAATGGTGGAGATGTGCCGGAATAACGCAGCAGAGCAGCTGGCGCAGAAGACGGGGCGGACGGGCCGTGAGGCTTCCGCGCTGGACGAGCTGGCCCGCCTGCTGGGCTTGGAACATCCGCCGAGTTATATCGAGTCCTATGACATCAGCAACCTGGCAGGGGGCGAAAATGTCGCGGGCATGGTGGTGTTTGAAAATGGGCGCCCGCTGAAAAGCGCTTACCGTAAATTTAAGATCAAGACCGTGCTAGGCCAGGATGACTACGGATCCATGCAGGAGGTTTTGCCCCGGCGCTTTCAAGAGTATCAGGATCACAAGGGCGAAGAGGGGTTTGGACATTTACCGGACTTGATTCTGCTGGACGGCGGCAAGGGGCAGGTCGGCGCGGTGCAGCCAGTGTTGGAGGCCTATGGGCTTCGGATCCCGCTTTTCGGTATGGTAAAGGACGACAAGCACCGCACCCGGGCAATTACGGGCGACGGTGGGGAAATTGCCATTAATTCAAATCGGTCCGCTTTTACGCTGGTCAGTTCCATTCAGGAGGAGGTTCACCGTTTTGCCATTGGGTTCCACAGACAGACGCGCAAGAAAAAGATGATCGGCTCCTCCTTGACGGAGATTCCCGGAGTAGGCCCCGCACGGGTACGGGCGCTGTTAAAGCAGTTTAAAACGGTTTCGGCCATCCAGGCCGCACAGTTAGAGGAGCTGGAGGCGACGCCATCTATCAGTAAACCGGTCGCAAAGACGATTTACGACTATTTTCATCTGGAACCCGGCCCCGCGCAAGAAGAAAGTTGACAAGAGTTCCCGATCATGGGATAATATCTATAAATAGCTTTACTGCCTTACAGCGGGAAATTGCTGTTTTTCACTTCCCATAAGGGGCGGTAGCGAATTTATTGGGGGCATCGCCCCATTAGGGAGGGCCAAACATGCGCGTTATTACAGGAACCGCACGGGGCAAGCGCCTGACGACGCTGGAAGGGGACCAGGTAAGGCCAACCTCCGACCGTGTTAAGGAGGGCCTGTTCAATATTATTCAGTTCGATATAGAGGGCCGTCGTGTTTTAGATTTATTTGCGGGCTCTGGCCAGCTGGCGGTTGAAGCGCTGAGCAGGGGTGCGGCCCAGGCGGTTTTGGTGGATAAAAGCCGCAAGGCCCTTCAGGTAGCAGAGGAAAATTTAAAATCCACGGGCCTTACCAGCCGTGCGCAGGCCGTACAAATGGAGGCGCTGGCCTACCTATCCACAGCTAGGGAACGCTTTGATATTGTTTTTTTGGATCCGCCTTATCGATTGGGCCTGTTGCAGGAGGCGTTACCCCTGGCAGGGGAGAAGCTGAACCGTGGCGGCGTGGTAATTTGTGAGCATCCGTTGGATGATCTACTGCCGGAAACCGCCGGAAACCTGCTGAGAAGGCGGGCCTATCGGTATGGGAAAATCATCTTGTCTGTTTACCGCTTAAAATTGGAGGATGAATAAATGCAGTCCTTAAAAGTAGCGATTTGTCCCGGCAGCTTTGACCCGGTCACCTTGGGGCATATGGATATTATCAACCGGGCGCGACGAATTTTTGACCATGTCATTGTGGCGGTGATGTTGAACCCCGCCAAAAATACCATGTTTACAGTGGAAGAGCGCATCGAGCTGTTGCGCAAATGCACCGTGGACATGGCCGATGTTGAGGTGGTAGGCTTTGAGGGGCTGCTTGCAGATTATGCTAAAATCCGTGATGCAACGGCAATTGTCAAGGGGCTGCGGGCCGTTTCAGACTTTGAGTACGAGTTTCAAATGGCCTTAACCAATAAAAAGCTGAATAATGAATTGGAAACGGTTTTTTTGACCACACGGGCAGAGAATATGTATTTGAGCTCCAGTATTGTAAAGGACATCGCAAGCTTTGGCGGTGATATTTCTAATTTTGTTCCCGATTGTATCTTAGCGGATATCAAGGACAGATTGTATAAGGGAGGTCGCAGAAGTTGAACACAGAGGATTTGATCGACGAATTATATGCAATGGTGGAAAAAGCTTGGAGCCTTCCGCTGAGCCATGGCCGGGCTGTTTTGGACGGTGATGAAGTAAAGAAGATCCTGGACGAAATTAAGCAGGCGCTGCCGCAGGAAATACGTCAGGCAAAGGCCATTGTAGCGGATCGCTCGCAAATTATCAGCGACGCACGCCAGGAGGCGGAAACCATTGTCCGTTTGGCGGAAGAGCGTAAAAAGGCTATGATTAACCAGCATGAAATTGTAAAGCAGGCACAGCAAAAGTCCAATGATATGATTAGTCAGACGCAGGCTAAAATTCGCGAGATGCGCAAGGCTTCCAATGATTATATAGATGATCTGATGAAACGCACGGATGATGCGTTGGCGGCAAATCTGGCGGAGCTGCGCAAGACGCGTCAGAATATTAAGGCCTCACAGCGGTCCGGCCAAAATTAAAGCCGGTTTTAGCAGCGAAGCTTTCCCCTCTTTATGCTTCCATTTCATCAAAGAGGGGCTTTATTGTTCTCTAATGAAGAGCCTAAATATCCCCCCTCAGAAAGGTTTTAAAGTCCTTCTGAGGGGGGATATTTTAAATATTTTTACAGCCGGGAATAGTTTTTAGGGCCTAGAACCGATGGAAGCCATGGCCCAGCTTTCTTTTTAGAAATTCACGGAAGTGGATGGAGTCGCCCTGTTCAAAATTATTTTTGTTGAGATAATAGGCCTGTTCCTCACCAAAATAAAGATAGAAGAAGTCGCGCGTCTCGTAGGCGGAGGTGATTTGAAAATAGGGGTAGGCATTAGCGGCCTGCATGCCGCCTACACGGAAATTCTCCTCGCGGAAGGTATAACGGTTGATTCGGATATGAGCCTTGCGGTAGGAATTAAGATTGTTGCGCGTCATCTTTATCGGCACCCAGATAATCCAGCCAATCAGAGCAAGGCCAATCAGCAGCAGCAGGAAGGAAATTAGCCCCTCCACATAGC
>JABLTR010077622.1_pt1 | contig 14141 bp, 12 predicted proteins | sample 7160071 | NCBI WGS metagenome assembly JABLTR01 (sample SAMN14651230, study PRJNA627086) | human gut metagenome | isolation source: feces | host: Homo sapiens
AGCCCCTTTCGCGTTCAATCAAGCAGTTTTCTGAACTTTTTCAAGTTCAGAAAACTGGACGGTCAGCGGGGCGAAAAGACTTTTTCGACACGCTGAGGCCCCCTCTTATAGAGGGGGGCCCCTGTGCGGCAAACGTCAGGCTTTGGGGACGTCGCGGATGGAGAGGGAGATACGCTTGCGCTTCTCGTCAACCTCGAGGACGACGACCTTGACCACATCGCCGACGGCGAGCACCTCGGACGGGTGCTTGATATAGCGGTCGCAGACGCGGGAAATGTGGACAAGGCCGTCCTGATGGACACCGATGTCGACAAAGACACCGAAGTCAATGACATTGCGGACCGTGCCGGTGAGCACCATGCCGGGCTTGAGATCCTTCAGCTCCAGCACATCAGTACGGAGGAGCGGCGCGGGCAGCTCGTCGCGCGGGTCGCGGCTGGGCTTGACCAGCTCCTTTGCGATGTCCTGAAGCGTCGGGACGCCGACGCCGCATTCCGCCGCGGCTTTTTCCGCGCCATAGCGCTTCAACGCGTCGGGCAGGGGACGCATCGCGTCTGTTCCGGCGTCCTTTGCCTGATAGCCAAGGAGCTGAAGCAGCGTTTCGGCGGCGGCATAGCTTTCGGGATGGACGCCGGTATGATCGAGGATCTGCTTGCTCTCAGGCACGCGGAGGAAGCCCGCGCACTGCTGGAATGCTTTGGGGCCGAGCTTCGGCACCTTTTTCAGCTGGCTGCGGGCGGTAAACGCACCGTGCTCCTCGCGGTAGGCGACGATGTTCTTTGCTGTCGTGGCGTTCAGGCCGGACACCTGCTGCAACAGCGGCGCGGAGGCCGTATTGAGGTCGACGCCGACGGCATTGACACAATCTTCCACCACGGCGTCCAATGCAGCGGACAGCTCCTTCTCCGGCATATCATGCTGATACTGGCCGACGCCGATGGCCTTCGGGTCGATCTTCACGAGCTCCGCCAGCGGATCCTGCAGACGGCGCGCGATGGAGACTGCGGAGCGGAGATTGACATCGTACTGCGGGAATTCCTCGGCGGCGAGCTTTGACGCGGAGTAGACCGAGGCTCCGGCCTCGTTGACGATCATATAGGAGACGCCGCCCACTTCGCGGATCAGCTCGACGGCCATTGCCTCGGTCTCGCGGCTGGCCGTACCGTTGCCGATGGCGAGGTGCGCGACATGGTGCTTGCGGATGAGCGCGGCGAGCTTGGCAATCGCCTCGCGCTTTTGACGCTCGCCGAACGTCGGATAGACGACCGTGGTGTCCAGCACTTTGCCGGTCGCATCCACGACGGCGACCTTGCAGCCGTGGCTGTAGCCGGGGTCGAGACCCATGGTGACGAAGCCCTTGACAGGCGGCTGCATGAGCAGCGGCTTGAGGTTGAGGGCGAACATTTTAATGGCTCCTTCGCTGGCGCGGTCGGTCAGCGCAGCGCGCATCTCGCGCTCGAGCGAGGGATCAATGAGGCGGTCGTAGGCGTCCTCAGCGGCGGCCTTGACGAACTCCATCGCGGCAGAGCCGGGCTTCACCAGCGCGCGGCGCAGCAGCGGCAGCGCAAGATCGCGGTCGAGCAGGACGGTGGCCTTGAGCTTTTCCTCCTTTTCGCCGCGGTTGATGGCGAGGATCTGATGGCCCTGCAGCTTCGCGATGGGCTGCGAGAAGTCATAGTACAGGCGGTAGACGCTGTCTTCCTCCGTCGCGGCAAGGGAGCGGAGCGTGCCGCGTTTTTCCATCAGCTCGCGCAGGCTTTTGCGGATGGCCGCATCGTCGCTGATCCACTCGGCGATGATGTCGTTCGCGCCCTGCAGCGCGTCGGCGATGGTCTCGACGCCCTTTTCTGCGTCGAGATAGTCCTGTGCGAGAACGTCCGGCGCGGGCATGCCGCGCGTCTGCGCGAAGATCGCCTCGGCCAGCGGCTCGAGCCCCTTTTCGCGGGCGACGGTCGCGCGGGTGCGGCGCTTTTGCTTGTAGGGCCGGTAGAGGTCTTCGACCTCGGCGAGCGTCGCGGCCTCGTCGATCGCGGCGGACAGCTCGTCCGTCAGCTTGCCCTGCGACTCGATCGAGGACTTGACTTCGTCACGCCGGGCTTGCAGATTTTTGAGGTATTGCAGGCGCGTCTCGAGTGCGCGGAGCGTTGTGTCGTCCATCGCGCCGTGCGCTTCCTTGCGGTAGCGCGCGATGAAGGGAATGGTGTTGCCCTCGTCCAGCAGGGTGATGACATTCTGAATATAGGCCTCCGGCTGATTCAGCTCGGCGGATAGGATCTGCGGAATGGTTTTCATGATGTGCTCCTTCTGATTGAAACTTGTGTCATACTGTGTTATCATAGCAGAAAAGCATTGGGAGGCGCAAGATGAAATTTCGGGCTGTGTTTCTGGACATCGACGATACGCTCTTTGATTTCCGCAAAAGCTCGTTTGAGGCGCTGGTGACAGCGTTCGCGGAGCTCGGCGTGCCGTTCACCGAGGCGGATATGCCCCATTATGAGGTCTATAACGACCGGATGTGGCAGATGTTCGAGCGCGGCGAAATTGAAAAGGAGCACATCTATGAGGAGCGTTTCCGCCTCTATTTTGCCGAGCGTGGCATCGAGGCCGACACGGCGGCGTTCAACCGGAAGTATCTCTACGAGCTGGCCGAGGGCGTGAATTTCATGCCGCACTGCGCCGAGCTGCTGCGGGCGCTGCACGGGCGCGTGAAGGTCTTCATCCTGACGAACGGCGACACCTATGCGCAGGAGCGGCGGATCGAGAAGTCCGGCTTCGCGCCGTATTTCGACGGCGTGTTCATCTCGGAGCAGCTCGGCTGCAAGAAACCGGAAAAGGCGTTTTATGACAAGGTGTTTGCGCTCGTCGGCGAGGAATACCGGGGCTGCACGCTGATGGTGGGCGACAGCCTGTCGTCCGACATGCAGGGCGGGCGCAACGCGGGCATCCCGACGTGCTTCTACGGGAAGCGCGAGCGGGCGGATGCACGGTGTGACTATGTGATTGAGGATCTGCTGGAGCTGCCGCCGCTGCTTGGGATCTGAGTTTTTTGAATGCAGGGGTTGACAAACGCCGCGCGAGAGGGTATAATACCCCTGTTATTTGGGCCTGTAGCTCAGCTGGGAGAGCGTTCGGTTCGCATCCGAGAGGTCGAGAGTTCGAGTCTCTTCAGGTCCACCATAAAAACGAGACATCCATAAAGGATGTCTCATTTTTTATGCAATGGAGGAAGAAGAGACTCGAATTAGAGATCGGCACAGTCCGGTAGACTGCGCCCGCGGCCAGTGCAAACACTGACCGCATCTCCTGTTTTCACTCCTCGGCAAAACATAGACGAGTCTCTTCAAGTCCCTCCCACTGCGCTTCGCTTGTGTCCGTAGGGGCGACCATTGGTCGCCCGCCTCCCTCGGCCTCGTCGTATTTGCGGAATTTGTGACGATTTCTGTCGAAACGTTTTGCTTGCAGTTTTGCCGGCGATCCGCTATGATAAAGGCACAGGCGGAAACCGTGAGCGAATTGTTGATCGTGGCAAACAACGTCTCCCTACTTATCGGCTTCCCGGCCGTGATGCGATTTCCGCCGGACATTAGCCGCTCCCCAGCCGGAGCAGCAAGAAGGACGTCAGACTTCCAGCTGGCGCCCTTTTTGTATGTTCGGACGGCCATGGGCCGTCCGATAGAGATCAGCGCTCTTCCAGAATTTTATCGAGCTCGCGCTTAAAGCTGTCGATGTCCTTGAACTGCCGGTAGACCGACGCGAAGCGCACATAGGCCACCTCGTCCAGCGGCTTCAGCTTTTCCATGACCAGCTCGCCGATCTTCTCGGTCGAGACCTCGCGGTCGAGCGAGTTCTGGATGCTCTGCTCGATCTCATCCGTCGCGGCCTCCAGCGCCTGCATCGGCACGGGCCGCTTCTCGCACGCGCGGAGCATGCCGTTCAGGATCTTGTTCCGGTCAAACGCCTGACGGATGCCGCCGCGCTTGATGACCACGATCGGCAGACTCTCCACCGTCTCATACGTTGTGAATCGCTTCTGACAGGAGAGACACTCGCGCCGCCGCCGGATGCTGAGTCCATCCTCGGAATGGCGCGAATCGACGACCTTGCTCTCCTGATACCCGCAATACGGACACTTCATAACCATGACCCTCCCAGACGAACGTTTTCTTTTCCTTATTGTAGCAAAAATTTCGCGCCTTGTCTATGCCAAAATCCGGTTGCCTTTCGGGCAGAAGTTTGCTATGCTGGTGGGAGAAAGGAGGGCTTGGCATGCGCTTTTACCGATGGGTCAAAAAATGGGCGTCGCGCGTCGCCGCGCTGCGCATCCCGCTCTACGCGGGCAATTCCGCGTTCTTCCTGCTGCTGAGCCTGTTCCCGCTCATGAGCATCCTGCTCGCCATCCTGCAGCGCACCAGCCTGCAGGAGACGGATGTGCTCCGCTTCCTCGCGCAGGTCTCGCCGGAGGCGCTCATGCCCCTGTTTGAAGACCTGCTCGACGGCCTCTACGATGTGCAGCCCGTGTCGCTCATCTCCATCAGCGCCGTGACCGTCGTCTGGTCCAGCTCGAAGGGGATGTACAGCCTTCTGCTGGGGCTGAACGCCGTCGACGGCGTCACCGAGACGCGCGACTATCTGCGTCTGCGGCTGCTCTGCATGTTCTGTACGCTCGGGATGCTGCTGGCCCTGGTCGTCACGCTCCTGCTCAACGTCTACGGAAAATCGCTGCTCCGCCTGCTCAGCGTGGGCGGCGGATTTGCCGCGCGGCTGCTGGAGTTCACCATGCAGGAGCTGCATCTCTATTCGACGGTTTTCCTCATGATCGTCTTCACGCTGTTCTATCTCATCCTGCCGAACCGGCGACAGCGGCTGACGCGGGCCTTGCCCGGCGCGCTCGGCGCGGCCATTGCGTGGAACGTCTTTTCCTCGGCACTCTCGTTCTACGTCAACCATTTCCCGCGCGCGTCCAGTCTCTACGGCAGCCTCACGTTCCTGCTCTTCAGCCTCCTCTGGCTCTACATCTGCATCTCGATCATCTTCTACGGTGCGCTCTTCAACCGCCTTCTCGAGCGCCGCCTCAGCTAAAGCCTCCCCTTGATTGCATCAAGGGGAGCAGTCTGCGCTTTGCGCAGACTAAGGGGATTAAGGCCATCAATGTTTTGATGCACTTCAGTTATGCCCGTAGGGGCGACCATTGGCCGCCCAAAAGGATTCCCCTCCGGGGAAGCTGGCACGACGCAAGCCGTGACTGATGAGGGGCGGGGAGCAAAAACGGCACATTGTGCAGTTGGATGCGTGCTCCAGAGCCTCATCCGGCCCTTTGGGCCACCTTCCACCAGGGGAAGGCATCCGCTGCGGCGGGGAGTTGGCGGACAGCGTCGTCCGCCCCTACATGATGTTGCGTATCTGTAAAATGCCGTCTGACCGCCATCATCCAGATAGCGTGCGGCGCGTAGTCGGACCTCGTGAGGTGACTAGGGGCGGGCAAATACGGTCTGGCAACTGAGCTGTTACATGATGGCGGCACGGAACGCACTTCCGATTTTGCACAGCCCTCTTTTCCTTTGGGAGCGCGAACCCGTTTCCTTTTCTGGCAGAGAAAAGGAAACGGGTTCGCAAAAAAAGCGGGCCGATGCCCTCATCGGCCCCTACAGCGTATATCCCGAATATGCAAAGGGGACGGACAACTTGTCCGTCCCCTGGTTTTTAATCTTCTATGACCGTTGCGAATGCCGTACCGAGCCGGGCCCCGAAGCCGAGCGCCTGATACATGGCCTCGTCACAGGGCGCACAGGTGACGGTCAGGCTGGCGAGGTCCTGATGTACTGCAAATGTCTGTGCCGCATGGGCCAGCTGCCGCGCAATGCCTGCTTTGCGGAATACGGGTTCGATGTAAAAATCATCAAATACGCCCGTGTCGGAGCACGCAAAGGTGGAAAAGCAGTGTGCCACGCTGCACAGGCCGACCGCCCGGTATCCCCGTTTTGCCAGAAAGAACGTGATCCTGCCGTCGCGGATCGCACGGGCCAGCGCTTCCTGCTGCGTCTTTGGGAGCGGCGCTTCTCCGATCTCCGCGCGGAAGCCGTTTTCCAGCTTTCGGAGTTGCCAGTCCTCGGGATTGGTCAATCGCTCCACGGTGATCGGGACTGGATCTTCCGGCGGCAGGAGCATCAGCGGATCGCCCCATTCGTCGATTCCGTTCGGGACAAAGCCGACGCTTTCCCAGAACCGTTTCCGCCGCGCATCGCCGCCGTAATTGAGCTCTGCGTATCGTGCGCCGCGTGCCCTGGCCCAGTCCAGCAGAATGCCCGCACAGGTCCGGCCTGTGCCGTTTCCGCGATATTCTGGGTAGACGCAGTATTCCATCAGAAAGCATTTTCCGTCCTCCGACGTGAAGATGACCGGCATGACGAAGCCGATCTCCTGCCCGTCCCGGACAAAAAACAGAAAATACGCGCGGTCCTGCGGCCTGCTCCGGATCTTCATCATGTGCTCGTAATATTCCGGGCCGATGAAGTGTTCCCGCTCACCACTGCCCGCTTCTGTAAAAATGTCCCGCGCATAGTAGCGATACAGCTGCTCCCAAAAACGCGCGATGTCCGCATCCGCGACTGCTTCGCGGATGGTGATCTGGTGCTGCATGTGGTTTCCTCCAAAATTTGATTTGGAGGGTTAGAACACGTGAACCCTCCATACACGTTCCAGTTTCATAACATACCACCCTTTCTGCAAAAGATTTGTATTCAGACACGATATTCGTGCAGATACCGGATCAAAGCTCCGATTTATTCGGCCAGCAGCAGCGCATCGTCGATGCGCCAGCGGCCATCCTGCTCGAGCAAACCGTAGCGGCACTTTTTCGCGATCTCAAACAGCTTGTCGCCGTCCATGCCGGTCAGATTGTCGACCTTGTCGAGCAGCTTCTGCGCGTCGGGATGGAAGCTCGAGAGCGTGATGAAGATCCCGCGTGAGCCGTTTTCCGCGCAGACCGCGCCGTAAAATTCGCGCACGTCCTTGCTCGTCATCACGGCGTGCCGGTTTTTCATCTGCATCAGCACTGTCTCGCGGTAGCCGAGGTCGTCCTGCGTGTGGATGACGCCGTCGATGCCGCCGTCGTCCGATCCGCCGGTCACGGCCCCCTCGTCGACGACCTTGCCCGTCAGCACGTAATACCGCCGCAGCAGGTCGACGCAGTAGACCTCGAACCATTCGCCGCCCTTCGTGTGGATGGCTTCGAGGAAGCACGTCCGCAGATCGCCGCCCTCGGCGGCCTGCCGCAGCCAGCTGCCAAGCTCAGTGCCCGGATACCCGGCGTCGTCCGCGAGGCGATAGCCGCGGCTCGTTTTCAGAACATGCTGCTCGCGCTCCAGCTCGAGCAGGACGCGGCCTGTGATGCTCCGCAGCGCGTTGTCGTCCGCCTTGCTCGCGGTTTTGTCGGTGCCGAAATGGTGCTCCGCCCGGGCAAACAGGGCCTGCTTGCCGAGCAGGCCGTCCTTTTTCAGCTCCGCCAGCACAAAGGCCCGCACCCGCGCGGGCGACACGCCGCAGAGCTGCCCCGGCACTACGCGCAAAAGTCCTACCGCATCCTCCGAGATCACCCCGGTGTGGATCAGCTCCGTCAGCAGCATACCGAGGCGGCTCTTCCCGCGCACCACGGCGGAGCCGGGCCGCAGATCCGCGTCGCTCTCCACCCGTTCGCCCAGGCGCGCCGCGCTCCACTCAATGAGCTGCTTGCGCCGCAGCGGCCTTCCGGCGGCCTCCAATTCTTCACATAACAGCGCGCGCAGCGCCTCATCTGTCCAGGTCTGCATCGAACCAACTCCTTATCGGCTGCTTTTTTCCATTTTACGCGAAAACTGCGCAAAAAGCAACCGAAACAGCCTGTTTTGCGGCGGCGGCTTGCGTTTTCCGCCGCGCTGTGCTATAGTAAGGTAAATCATATTTGCATGGAGGGCGCGAAATGACGCTGGGACAGAAGCTGCGCCAGGCGCGCATCCGCGCGGGGCTGACGCAGCGGCAGGCCGCGGGGGACCGCATCACGCGCAATATGCTCTCGCAGATCGAAAACGACCTCGCCGCGCCAAGCATGAAGACGCTGGAATATCTCGCCGCGACGCTCGGCGTGACGGCGGGCTGGCTCCTCGCGGACGAGACGTCCGACGAGGCGGCGGAGCGCCTGCCGCGGGCAAAGGCCATGCTCCGCGAGGCGGACGTTGCCGGATGCCTTGCGCTGTTGGAGCCGGCGGCGGAGCAGGCGTCGGACGAGGAGCTGCTCCTGCTTGCGACGGCCGCTGCGGAGCTCGCGCAGCGGCTGCTGGCTCAGGAGGATTTTTCTGCGGCACAGCGCCGCGCGGAGCAGGCCCTGCACTGGAACGGGCAGAGCCTCTATGGCCAGACCTCGCTCGCGCTGCGGGCGCTGGCCGTTCTGGTGCGCTGCGCGCAGCGCAGCGGCGGAGACGCCGAGGCCCGGATCGCGGACTATCGCGAGACCTATCTGCGCGCGCCGGAGGCCGTGGAATATCATCTGCTGCTGGCGCGCTATCAGCTCGAGCAGGAGCACATCCAGGCCGCCGAGCGTGAGATCTGGTCGATTGCGGAGCTGCCGGAGCAGCACAAGGCGGAATACCTCGTGCTCCGCGGGCGCATCGCCGCGAAGAAGGAGCAGTTTGAAAACGCGCGCCTCTATTTACAGCAGGCCGAGGAGCTGCCTCTGCTGCCGCAGATCCTGCTGCGTGAGCTCTACCGCGCGATGGAGCTCTGCTGCAAGGAGACCGAGGACTATCAGGGAGCCTATCAATACGCCGCCAAACAGCTCGCCCTGACCGAAATATCCTGAAACACACGACCGCCCGCCGAAACCTCGGCGGGCGGTTTTTGGATCATTGGGCCGCTTGCTCCAACGCGAGCGCGATGCGCTCCGCTGCATCTTTCGGCAGTCCTGCGTTCTGCGCAGCGAGCATCTGTTCGCGCGCCTTCACGTCGAAGATCAGCCGGTCGGCGAAGCGCGCCGCCTCATCCGGGTTCTGCGCGAAGAAGGACATCCCGTGCGCGGCGAAGAAAGCGGCGTTCTGCGTCTCGACGCCCGGGATCGCCATCGTATGCACCAGCGGCACGCCGAGCACAGCGGCCTCCGCGCTGGAGATGCCGCCCGCCTTGCTGAGCAGAACGTCCGCCGCGTGCATATAGGCGGGCACCTGGTCCGTAAATGGCACGGCCAGCACGCCACGTCCTGCATATTTTTCCTCCAGCTCCGTGCGCAGCTCCTCGTTCCGCCCGGGCAGCACACAGAGCAGCGCGTCCTCGTCCGGCACGCGGCGGATCGCCTCGCAGAGCGTCACGGCGTCGCCGCAGCCGATGCCGCCGGTCATGATGAGGTAGATACGGCTATTTTGCGGCAAACCAAGGCACGCACGCGCGGCAGACTGCGGCATCGGCGCGGCAAACTTCGCGGCAACAGGCATGCCGCTGACGATCAGCTTTTCCGCCGGCATCCCGGCGGCGATACAGTCTGCGCGGACGTCCGCGTGCGGAAGGAAATAGCCGTCCAGCTCCGTCTCAGCCAGAAACGGGATGCACGTATAGTCCGACAGGACGCCGTAGCACCGCACCGGCAGATCCTCATGGCGGCGCAGGAACGTCAGCGTCTCCATCGGGAACAGATGCGAGCAGACGACCGCGTCATATCCGCGCGCGAGGATGAACTCCCGCAGCTGCCTTGCGTGCCGGATGTTCGCCAGATAGACCGGCGACGTGACGCCCGTGGCGCTGTACATGGCCCCGGCGTGGTACATCATGCCGAACAGCTCCGGCGCCTTCGTCGAGATGCGGTTCAGGATCTTGTCGAAGCTGAGCGGCCCGGTCTCGCCGAACATTTGCAGCAGATCGAGAAACTCCGTCTCGTGGCCGCGCGCGGTGAGCGCCTCGCGCACCGCACCGGCGCAGTGGTTATGCCCCTCGCCGGTGGAGCAGCTGAGCAGTAAGACCTTCATATTCCTTCTCCTTTTTCGCATTTTCTCCATGATACCAGATAAAAAACCGCTTGTCTACCGGCCATTTTTTGAAAAAATTTGTGCGTATATCGCGCTGTCCGTGTGGAACACTAAGCGTACTTTCGAAAAGGAGGAAATAGCTATGAGTCATCTTACGGAAAAAGCAAACCACTGCATCGAATGCCATGTCACCCAGTGCGGCCACCACTGCGGCTGCGAGGATTACTGTTCCCTCGATCGCATCTGCGTCGGCACCCATGAGGCCAACCCGACCATCGACCAGTGCACCGACTGCATGTCCTTCGTTAAGAAGTAAATTCACGCAAAAAACGCCCGCCGGAGCTCCGGCGGGCGTTTGCTTTGTTATGATTTTCTTCTTCGGGCTGCAAGGACGCGCTCCAGCCGCCTCAGCAGCATATCATAGACCACGAACACCACGTTCCCGAGCGCCAGCGTTGCAATCAGCAGCGCCGTGCCCGTCGCCTGATATTCTTCTACCAGCGCGTCCAGCCCCATCACGAAGATCAGCAGCGCATAGAGCGCGATCGTCGCCCCATTGAACAGCAGCAGCTTCAGCGCCCAGCGGAGCGCGGGCCGCTTCCGATCCAGCCCGGCCCGTATCGCGGGGTAATAGCCCAGCGCGGCATAGAGCGCTGCGGCCTCTTTGTCCGGGCCGAGCAGCAGACCCAGAACGGCGCTCGCCGCCCAGACGAGCACGGCATCCCGCCGTCCCCACCGCTGCATCACCGGCAGCAGCACGAGGCTCGCCAGCACCGGGCAGCAGAACGTCGCCGCCGGGATCAGTCCGCCGAGGCAGAGGATCACCACGGCCAGCGCCGTCATCATCCCGCAGAGCGCGATCTCGGTGCTTTTGCCGCGTCTCATCTGCCGTTCGTCTTCAGCAGGGCATACTTGATGTCCCACAGCTTCTGCGACAGATCGACATAGTAGGTATGCGGATTGTCAAACCTCTTTACCTCGTCCCACAGCGTGTCCACCTGCGCGGCGCAATATTTCTGGATGTCCGGGAGCGATGGCATGTCGTAGACCAGCTCACCGTTTTTGAAGATCGGCACGAGCAGTTCCTTCGCCGTGAAGTTGTAGATGTTCTTCCGCTTCCACGTCGCCTGCGGATCGAAAATTTCAAGATCCTGGCTGTCGTCCACGACCTCGTCATGCAGGCAGAGATAGTCCGCGATGGCCTTGCCCGTGTCGTTGCCGTAGAAGCGGTAGACCTTCTTGAAGTGCGGATTCGTGATCTTGCCGACGTTCTCGCTGACCTTGATCTTCGGGATGATGTTGCCCGCCTCGTCCTCGACGGCGGCCAGCTTGTACACGCAGCCGAACACCGGCTCGCTGCGCGCGGTGATGAGCCGCTCGCCCACGCCGAACAGGTCGATCTGCGCGCCCTGATTCAGCAGATCCTGGATCAGATATTCGTCCAGCGCATTCGAGCAGCTGATCTTGCAGCTCGCCCAGCCCGCCTCGTCGAGCATTTTGCGCGTCTTCTTCGTCAGGTAGGTCATGTCGCCCGAGTCGAGCCGGATGCCGCACTTTGTCAGCCCGCGCGGCTTCAACACCTCGTTGAACACACGGATCGCGTTCGGCACGCCGGACTTCAATACATTATAGGTGTCCACCAGCAGCGTGGGGTTGTCCGGGTAAATTTCGCAGTACGCCTTGAACGCCTCGTATTCCGAGTCGAACATCTGCACCCACGAATGGGCCATCGTGCCGCCCGCCGGCACGCCGTAGAGCTCATCCGTCAGCGTGCAGGCCGTGCCCTTGCAGCCGCCGATGTACGCCGCGCGCGCACCGAGCACCGCGGCATCGCTGCCCTGCGCCCGTCTCGAGCCAAATTCAAGAACAGTGCGGCCCTGTGCCGCGCGGGTCACGCGGTTGGCCTTCGTGGCGATCAGGCTCTGGTGGTTCAGCGTCAGGAGCAGGAACGTCTCGATGATCTGCGCCTCGATGGCCGGGGCGCGGACCGTCATGATCGGCTCGTTCGGGAAGATGGGCGTCCCCTCCGGGACGGCCCAGATGTCGCCGGTGAATTTATAATTCCGCAGCGATTCGAGGAAGCCCTCGCTGAACATCTTCCGCCCGCGCAGATACGCGATGTCGTCCTCGTCAAAGTGGAGCTGCTGGATGTAGCGGATGGCCTGTTCCAGTCCGGCCGCAATGGCAAATCCGCCGCCGTCCGGCACCGACCGGAAGAAAATGTCGAAATACGTGATGCGGTTCTGCATCCCACACGCATAGTAGCCGTTGGTCATGGTCAGCTCGTAGTAGTCGCAGAGCATCGTCAGATTCATCTGTTTTTCAGGATTCATATTCCCACCTCATTGCAGTCCGCCCCCGGCGCGCTGTTCTAATTGACGCTATTGTACCAAGAAACATTAAAAAACACAAGGGCCAACCCGCATAATTGAGGCGGTTTCCATGGGCTGTTCGTACAATTACAGCAGTTCCGCAGCCCGCACGAACTTGCTTTTCCGTTCCTCGCGCAGCGCATGGTGCTCCTGCAAATACGCCGCGAAGGCCAGCATCGGCGCGGCCTCGCCAGACACCAGCTCCAGCTCCACCTCGCAGAACGGCCGCCGCCGCGCCGCGCCGAGCAGCATCCCGTCGTCCAGACAGAGTGCGCAGCGCGCGCCGTCCAGCGTCAGCTCCGCTGTCCGCCGCAGAAACTCCACGCCGCACGTGCGCGAAACGCCTCTGGCCGCCAGCGCCGTCAGTTCCTCCGGCGCGCCGAGGCGCACCAGCTCCCGCACGGCCTCGTGCAGGCCCTCCTTCCGCGACTCCCATTCGCCGCGCGCATAGCCGTCGCCCGGCGTCTTCATCGTATAGACGGCCTCGCCGTTTTCCGTTCGCCGCCGCAGCGTCCATTTCCGCGCGGCGATCTCGCGGTCCGGCGTGTCCAGATATTCCGTCACCATCCGGATCTCCTGCCATGCGCCTACCTGCGCCGCATCCACACGCGCATCCGCGCGCACCCGCTCCAAAGCCGCTGCGTCCGCCGCGGCCAGCTTGATCTCAATTTCCTTCCCCATGTGTGCTGCCTCCCGCTCCATGTTTTTGTATATTGTAAGGCATTTCTGGCAGGAGCGCAAGAAAATCCTGCACAGCCCATTTCCCGTGACATTTCCCGACCGATTCTTTTGTCACCTTCTGGTAGACTATTGGCAGTTCAAGGGGAGCTCTGGATCAATCATCAAGATCATTCGGCGAGAGATTTTTGCGCAAGGAAAGGTTTGGAAAACGCAGACATACATTGTGTACCCGCGAGGGGCATTGCCGCATCCGTAAGGCTCCTTCGTCGCCAACGGCTGCGCAATATTTCAAGTTTTCCGAACCGCAGCATTGTGGAAAAAGATCCGGCGAAGGCCGCCGATGATTGATTCAGGGATCCCCTCAACAAAAGGAGGTTGCCGCTATGCTTCTGCATTCGCTTCAACGCTGGCCAAATCGTCTGCGCCGGTTCGTTTCGCGCCCATGGTGCACCTGGGTGCTGCGATGCGCGGCGGCGGCGCTGACCGGGGCCGCGCTGTCGGGCGCGGCGGTGATGGAGCTGCCGGTGCCGATGGCCCCGGCATACCTCTGTGCGCTGACGTTCGGGCCGGAGGCGGTCGCGGCCTATCTCGGCGCGGCGGCAGGCTATTTTGTGTTCTGGGAGACGGCGGACGCACTGGAGCCGTTGGCGGCAGGCTTCCTGATCCTGTCCGGCCTCGGCCTGTTCCGCGACCTCCTGCCGGAGGAGGCGCGCTGGTTCCGCAGCGCAGCAGGCAGTGCGCTGTACGCACTGATTGGTCTGGTGTTTTTGCTGCAGGGGCCGATGCAGCCGTTTGAGATCGTTTTTTTCCTGGTGAAGCTGGCGGTTCTGGCGGCGTTCACAGCGGCATTTTCCGGCCCGCGCCGCAGCGGCGCGCTGACGCTCGCGTGGATCGCCGGATGCTGCAAACTGCTTCTGCCGGGCGGTCTTCCGCTCGGGTCCATCCTCGCGGCAGCAGCGGTCTGCCGCGCGCTGGACGGAACGAATTATCTGCTTACCGCGGCGGCGTGCGGGCTGGTGCTCGACGTCTGCTGGGAGCCGCTGAGCAGCGCGACGTTCGTCTTTGCGGCATCCGCTCTGGCGGCGCACGCCGCGCCGCTGCGGAC
>JABLTR010029038.1_pt1 | contig 14115 bp, 9 predicted proteins | sample 7160071 | NCBI WGS metagenome assembly JABLTR01 (sample SAMN14651230, study PRJNA627086) | human gut metagenome | isolation source: feces | host: Homo sapiens
CAGCGGAGGCCGGGCGGCCGCGCAGAGTGCCCCCGTCCAAGGGAACCAGCCCGCCCCCTGGAGCGGTACAGCCTCCAGGCGGGGCAGCACACCCAAGGAGCGCCCCGCCCCCACATTCAAGGCCCGTGTAAGCCCCCAGCCCAAGGTCCGGCCTGGAGCGCCCCGCGCTCCGGGCCGTCCTATCACGGCGGGGACCGCCCGGCAGACGGCCCAGCAGCGCATGAAACAGCTGACAGTTCAGAAGGTCCAGAAAGCCGGGAAGGGACTTGCTGTATTGACCCGAAAGCTCGCCGCCGCTGTCACCAGGGCGGCGGCCGCGCTGGTCAGTTTCCTGGCGGCTCTGGCCGGGGGCACCGTCCTGCTTGTGGCCCTGGTCATCATCATTGTGATCGCGGCGGTGGCCAATTCTCCCTTCGGCCTCTTTTTCGCCCAGGAGCGGAACGCGCCCGGCGCCCTCTCCGTTTCCGAGGCGGTGAATGAGGTCAACATCCACTACAACGCCCAGCTGGAGGCCCTGCAAGCCGAGGATTATGATGATATCGTCATCCAGGGGCAGGCGGCGGACTGGCCGGAGGTGCTGGCCGTGTTTGCCGCCCGCTATGCCGGGGCGGAGGACGGTGTGGACGTGGCTACCCTGGACGCCGACCGGGTGGATAAGCTGACCGCTGTATTTTGGGATATGACGGAGATTACGTCCTGGGTGGAGACCATCGACCACCCGGGGGACGGGGACAGCGAGGGGTGGACCGAGTATATCCTGCATATCACCATCGCGGCTAAGACTGCCGATGATATGAGGGCGGCATACGCCTTTACGGATTATCAAAACTCCGCCCTGGCCGAGCTGCTGGCAGACCGGGCGGCTCTTTCCGCCCTGGCCGGGAGCCTGTCCATCACCAACGCCGACGCTTTAGATGTGCTGGAAGCCCTCCCCGACGGCCTCTCCCCGGAGCGGAGAGCCGTTGTGGAGACCGCTTTGAAACTTTACGGGAAAGTGGGGTATTTTTGGGGCGGAAAGTCACTCGTTCTCGGCTGGGACAGCCGGTGGGGGCAGCTCGCCAAGGTCACGGCGGCGGGCAGCTCCACTACTGGCACCTACCGGCCCTACGGCCTGGACTGTTCCGGCATGGTGGACTGGGTATTCTACAACATGACAGGCGGCGAGTATATCATAGGCCACGGCGGGGGCGCCCACGCCCAGCACACCTACTGCACCGATATCTCCTGGGACGAGGCCCAGCCGGGAGACCTGGTGTTTTACCCGGAGGATGAACACGTCGGCATCGTCTGCGGCAGGGATGGGGGCGGAAACCTGCTGGTGATCCACTGTGCCAGCAGCGCCAACAATGTGGTCATCACCGGCATATCCGGTTTTACCAGCGTGGCAAGGCCCATCTTTTATGGAGAGTAATTTCTTGTCGAAACTTGCCTCAATTTGAGGTAAGATACCGCCCCCTGCTGTTCCTATGGGCAGCGGGGGGCGATTTTTTGCGCGTTTTGGCCCTTTGCGGTAGTATTTCCCCAGGGAGGGGATAGGATGATTTTATGGGAGCCGCTGAACATATTGAGTTATGGGGCCGGGGTGCCCACCACAACGCTGGTGGGCATGGCCTGTGAGAACGTCACGCGGGGCTATCCCGTCTGGCCCTCTGTCCCGGTCTATGACGCTGTGATCTTCTGCGACCTTCACTCGGAGCCAAGCTGGGTGTATGAGCAGGCGGCCTTTGCCGCCCGGCTGTGTGACCGGGCGGGCATCCCTTTTTATGTGCTGGACGCGGACCTGCATGGGGACCTCACGCATAAGTTTGGGAATGAGCGGATCGCCAGCGTCCCGTTCTGGACCCTGGGGGAGGATGGGAAAAAGGGCCGGATGCCCCGCCAATGCACCTATGAGTATAAGATCAAGGTCATTGAGCGGTTTGTGCGCCGTGAGCTGCTCTGCTACAAGCCGAGGGAACGCACCCTGCCGCTGGACGTTCACGCCCATCAGATGCACATGGGCATCATGTGGGAGGAACGGCGCCGGGCCAAGCCCAGCAAGCTGACGCTGTTCACCAATCATTATCCGCTGGTGGAGATGGGATGGACCCGCCCTATGTGCTACGCCTACAACCGGGACGTGCTGGGCATCCAGACCCGGGCCTCCTGCTGCCTGTTCTGCCCCTTTCATACCAACTACTTCTACCGGCATATCCAGGACCATGAGCCGTCCTGCTACGCCTGCGCCCGGGAAATCGACGAACTGGTGGAGACACACCAGGCCAGGCCCCCGCTGAAAAGCCAGCTGTTCCTCTCCAAATCCCGGAAGCGTCTGCGGGATCTGAACGAGGAGGACTGCCGGGACGCGCAGGCGTTTCTCTACGGTAACAGGGCCGTTTGGACTGGCTTTTGACCCCTGTTGAAAATCTTGTCGAAACTTGCCTCAATTTGAGGTAAGATACCGCCCCCTGCCATGCCCAGGCAGGGGGCGGTTTTTTCTTTATCCGCATAGCGAACCTCTGACAAGGTAAAATAACCTCATACTTTGAAAACGGGAGGTTTTACCATGAACGATCACAGACTGACGCCGGAGCGCATTGCCGCCTACGGCCTCTATCTCCACCGGGAGGAACACGCGCCCGGCACTATTGAAAAATACCTGCGGGATGTGCGGGGCTTTGCCGCATGGACAGAGGGCCAAGCCGTCACCCAGGAGCTTGCGGCAGAGTGGAAGGGCCATCTTCTCTCCACCGGACACGCTCCCGGCACCGTCAACTCCATGCTGGCCGCCCTCAACAGCCTGTTCCGCTTCCTGGCATGGGACATTCGCATCAAATTTTTGAAGATACAGCGCCGGATGTTCCGGGACCAGTCCCGCGAGCTGACGAAAGAGGAATTTGACCTGCTGGTGTCCACGGCCAGAGCCGCAGGCAAGGAGCGCACCGCGCTGCTGCTGGAGACCATGGGTGGAACAGGCATCCGGGTGTCCGAGGTGAAATATATCACCGTGGAGGCGGCCCGACAGGGGCGGGCGGAGATCACCCTAAAGGGAAAAATCCGAGTGATCCTGCTGACAAACAAGCTGTGCCGCAAGCTGCTGAAATACGCACGGAAAAACAAAATCGCCTCCGGTGAAATCTTCATCACCAGAAGCGGAAAGGGCCTGTCTCGCAGACAGATATGGGCGGAAATGAAAGCCTTGTGCAAGGCGGCGGGCGTGGACCCCCGAAAGGTCTATCCCCACAATCTCCGCCACCTGTTCGCCCGGATGTTCTACAAGTCCTGCAAGGACATCGCCCGCCTTGCCGATGTGCTGGGCCATTCTTCCATCGAGACTACCCGCATCTACCTCGTCACCACCGGGGCCGAGCATATCCGGCAGTTAGAGCGTCTGGGGCTTGTCTCGTAGGACAATTTCAACATATTGCCTTGAAAGCCTGCTGTGACAGAGCCTCCCGGCTACATATCGTTAGGAAATTATACCATGCTCCGGCTTGAAGCGCAAGGTGTTTTCCGGTTTTTGGGCGCAAAAATCCAGGCCGCGAAAACCAGATTTTTTGCGGCTTACCTTTTCACGCCTGTCTGACCTTTTTATGGCCGGAACAGGCGGTTTCTTTTGTGTTTTGCGGCTTTTTAAGGGACTATGCCATGCAGAAAAGCATCACAAAATGTTGATTTAGTGTTTCGCCGGAGTTCCCGGCGTTTGCATTATCCCTGCGAAATGTTGAATTTGTTGATAAAGGGGGGCATCCATGCTGGAAACAAAAGTTCCAACCGTGATCGCACCGGGCAGCCAGCCCAGGGCGCGGCCCGGACACGAAATGGAGGCTTTGACCCTTACGCCCAAGCTGATAGACACCTTTCTGAAGGCTCTGCAAGAGCGGGGCCGAACCACGGAGACCTTAAAGACCTACCGGGCCAAGCTGTACCTGCTGTACGACTGGCTCCCGGAGGAAAAGAAGATCATGCGGGACACGCTGGAGGCATGGCGGGAGGACCTGCTGGCCGAAGGCTATGCCGCCCGGACGGTGAACCTCTGCATCTCCGCCGCCAACTCTCTGCTGGAAGCCTGCGGGCGGCGGGAATTGCAGATCGGCAAGCCTCTGGAACCGGAGAGCGACATTCAGCCGGAGCTGACCCGGACCGAATACCTGCGTCTATTGTCCACCGCCCGGACGCTGGAAAGGGAGCCGGAATATCTGCTGGTCAAGGTGTTCGCCGCCACCGGACTGAATATCAAGGACCTGTCCCGTCTGACCGTGGAGGCGGCCCAGGCAGGAAAAGTGAACGTTTCCCATTCGATCCTGCATATCCCGGACTGTCTGCGGGAGGAGCTGCTGGACTTTGCCAAGCGAAAAGGCATCGTATCCGGCCCCCTGTTCGTGACCCGGAACGGGAAACCTTACCAGCGCACGACTGTAACAGCCATGATCCAGCGGCTCTGCCATGACGCGCGGGTGCCGGAGGAAAAGGCCAATCCCAGGTGTTTGAGAAAGCTGTATCAGACCACCCAGGCGGGCATAGCGGCCAACATCGCTTTGCTGGTGGAGCAGTCCCACGACCGCCTGCTGGAAACGGAGCAGCTTGCCATCGGGTGGAAGCAGGGGGAGGTGAGGACCGATGGAGCGGTACTATCTGATCGAAGATCTGTGCGTCTGCTGCGGCGCTCCGGTGGCGGAGGGACGGCAGATATGCCATGACTGCGAGGCGCGTTTGAAGCAGAACCAGCACAAGGGGATGTCCCTGCTGGACGTGATCTCTGTCCAAATGGGCTGCGGCTACTTATCCGACCTGCGGTATCTGGACAGCGGCCAGCGGGCTATGCTGGCCCAAAAGCTGGAAAAGATACCGCCCGACTGCGCCAGCCTGTTCGAGTGGAACGACGCGCTGGAATATCTGGCGGGCGCGCCGCCCTGTGACAGCCAGACGGCGGCAAAGGAAACGCTGTTGATGTTGTTGACCCAGCCCCGGAGCGCGGGGCAGAAAATAGAGAAATATTAGGAGGATAACAGCACATGAAAAAGCGAATATTGGCAAGTCTGATGTGCGTGTGCCTGTTGGTTGGATTGCTTCCGACCGCGGCACTTGCGGCGGAGGACAGTACGGACGAGGTTACGGCCTGCACCGTGACCGAGGGATGCACCCTGGAGGACGGGCATGAGGGCGATTGCGTCCTGCCCGACGAGCCGGAGGACACGGCGGACGATGCCGCCGATGTTTCCAGCGGCGATTATGATGTGGACGATGATACCACCGAGATCGTCCCCGACCAGGAGAAACCCGGCGAAGAACCGACCGCCGCGGACACACTGGCCGAGATGATCGCGGCCCTGCCCGCACCGGAGGACATTGACCCGAAGGATGAGGAGCAGGTGGAGGAGGTCTATCATCAGATTTCCGTCATTTATGATTTTGCTGAAGAAAACGGGATTGATGTGGAGGATGACGAGACCATCAGCACCGTACTCTCCGCGCTCTATCCTGTGGAAACGCTGGACACTACTGATGGTATGTCCGGCAACTGTGGCGCAGCGTCAAATAAAGGTGGCGAGAGCAGCGTCACATGGGCGCTGACCGCCAACGGCGGAAAAGTGACCGTTGATGGTGAAGAAAAGGATGCTTACACCCTCACCATCTCCGGCACCGGGGCGATGGCGGATTATTCGTGGGATGAAAAGGTGGGGCAAACTCCATGGATTAGTTATTCCTCCCAAATTACCAAAGTTGTTATTGGTGAAGGAGTTACATATATTGGCAACTACGCTACATACAAATGTTCCAATGCAATCGAATTAAATATCTCATCTACTGTGACAGAAATGGGAAGCAGTGCATTGAACAGCATGGTGAACTTGAAAAATATCACGGTTGCCGATGGGAACTCTGCCTATTCAGTGGCTGACGGAGTATTATTTAATGCGGACAAGACCGTTCTAGTGCTTTATCCGGCCGCAAAAGAGGGAAACGCATATACTATTCCCGATACGGTTGCGACGATTGGAGCGAGCGCATTTTATTCTGCAACAATCAAATCGGTGACGATACCCAGCAGCGTTGGGGAAATCCAAAACAGCGCCTTTTTCCAGTCCAGCTTGACAAGTGTAACTGTTCCCAAAACAGTGACTACCTATGGAGATTATATCTTCAGTAATTGCACCAGCCTGACAGAAGCTGTGTTGGAAAATCCGGACGCGGTCTGGGCGACGGGCATCCTGCGGTACTGTTCCGCACTGACTTCTAGTGGCCTGACACTGCCTGACTCCTACACAAAAATTGGAACTGCCGCGTTCCAGGGTACGGGTCTGACGAGCTTTGAAATCCCCGAGACAGTCACCGAGATCGGCGATTTGGCGTTTCGCAATTCAGCGCTGACCTCTCTGGTGATCCCGGATGATGTGACAAGCTGCGGAAAAGATATTGTGAACTCTTGCAGCAGCCTTAAATCCCTGGTCGTCGGTGCGGGGTTGAGTATGATCCCGTCCTGTTATAATTGTACTAGCCTGGAAAGCGTCACGGTAAAGGGAAATCCGACTACAATTGCGGCATACGGGTTTTATGGCACAAAACTGTCTCAATTTGAAATTCCCAATAAAGTTACAAAAATCGGCAACAATGCCTTTCAAGGTATTACAACATTGACCTCCATTGAAATCCCAGATAGTGTGACGGAGATCCAGAGAAGCGCTTTTGATGGCTGCACCGCCCTGACCAGCGTTTCTATCGGAAGCGGTTTGAAAACGGTAGGACAAAGCCCGTTTAGTAATTGCACCGTCCTGACCGAGTTGTATATTGACAGCGAGGTCACTGTGGGGAGTTTGGGTGTAGGAAACAATACATCTTCTAAATTGACAAAAATCACCGTCGGCGCCAATGTGGAGGTTATGCCGACATCCATGTTGATCAATCAGCAGAAACTGGCAACTTTGGAATTTGAGGATCGGACAAAGCCGCTTACCATTGGGAATTATTCTCTCTCTGGTTTGACTTCTATCAATAGTGTTACTTTACCGACTTGCAGTATTACGATCACAAGCAATGCGTTTACGGGCGACAGCAAATTGGCTGTGCTTGATATGACAAAGGCGACAAGCATCTCTTATGCGGCAGTTGGCACTGGAACAGCAGGTTCTAATGCATTTACTGATTTGGCGAGTAGCAGTGTAATTTATGTTTCCAGCAGTAGTGATTCGACAGCTCTATCTGGAAAATACACAGCAAGCAAGACTGCTGTTGCTGCGACTGACGGCGGCATCTTCATGGAGGGAACAACCTTTGAAAGCGGTAAACTAGCCACCCCAACCAAGGACAACTATATCTTCGACGGCTGGTACTACACACCCAGTCAAGGGCAAGAAACCAAAGTCGAGACTGGAACAACTTTAACAGCAGGCACCACCTACACAGCCAAGTGGAACAGGGCGGAGGGCGGCGATTACACCGTCACCAACTCTCTGACATTCACCGGCAGCTACGGCGAAGCCATTGAGGGCAAGCCCATCACCGCCACCAAGAACGGAGAAACCACCCCCACCATCAAGAGCGCCATCAGCAGCAATTCCAGCGTGTTCACTGTGAGCAAGGTTGCCGAAAACAGCGACGCCGTCACCGTGACCCCCGCTGGAAATCTGGCAGCCGGCACCTATACGGGGACGATCTATGTCACCACCGGGGATGATGTCTGCCATTTCGTGCCTGTCACAATCGTTGTCAGCAAGTCCGGTTCCACCGTCACCCCCGGCGAGAATAGTTCGAGCATCAAAGCGGCCTATGGGGACACCATCACTCTGACCGCAAAGGTTCAGCGGGACGCAACTGGCATTGCGATGTTGGCGGCGCTGGATGAGGTGGAGTTCATCTGCGGTCAGACCTCTCTGGGAACTGCGGCAGTGACCTATGACGAGAGTGGCATGGGCACCGCCACCCTGACCTATAACACCAGTAAGGGCGGCATCCCTGTGGGGAGTACCGCGTACATCACCGCCCAGTACGGCGGTAGCGTCAACCTCAACGGAAGCTCCGGCAACATTATTTCCGTCACTCTGTCCCCCAAGGCCCTGACCGTGACCGGCCTAACCGCCACGGACCGCCCCTATGACGGCACCGTAAACGTCGCGCTGACGGGCGGCACCTTGACCGGGATCATTGGGAGCGACAACGTTTCCACAGAGATGCCCACCATCGGCACCATGAAGAACGCCAACGCTGGGAGTGGCAAGACTGTGACTGTCCCCAACATTATATTGACCGGGAATGATGCCAACAAATACACCGTGACCCAGCCTACCGGCATCACCGTGGACATCACCAAGGCCACCTATGATATGTCCGGTGTGACCTTTGCAGATGTCAGCTACCCCTATGACGGCAATGAGCATGAGTTGACGGTTTCCGGTACTCTGCCCACAGGTGTGGAAGTGGGCTATTCTGACAATAAGCTGACCGATGTGGGCAGTACCCAGGCGACTGCCACCTTCACCGGCGATTCCGTCAACTATGAGACTATTGCCAACAAAACAGCCACGCTGACAATCACAGCAGCCTCCTCCACCGTGACGATCACGCCCTCCGCCACTACCTTGACTGGCGGCGGCACCGTGAAGCTGACCGTCAGCGGCGTTCCCGAGGGCGGTGCCGTCACCGTGACTCAGACCGACGACCAGGGCAGCGCGGCCAAGACCCTTGAACTCGCTACAAACGGCGAGGTTTCTGTGAGCCTGCCTAACACGACCGCCACCTATACCTTCACAGTGTCCTATGACGGAGATGCCAACCATGCGGGGGCAAAGGACGCCTGCACCGTGTCCGTGACCCGGCGCTCCTCCGGCGGCGGAAGTTCCGGCGGTTCCAGCAGTTCCAGCAACACCACCACAGAGACCAGCAAGAACTCGGACGGCTCCACCACGACTACTGTGACCGACAAGAAAACCGGCACCGTCACCGAGACCACCAAGTACAAGGACGGCTCCACCCTCGTTGTGGAGACCAAGAAGGACGGCACCGTGACCACCACGGAGACCGCCGCCAACGGCGTCAAGGTCAAGACGGTGGATGAACCCCGCGAGGACGTGACGGCCACCGTCACCATCCCCCGCAGCGTGGGCACCGCCACCGTCACCGTTCCCGCTGACGTGACCCCCGGCACCGTGGCCGTGGACGCCAAGACCGGCGAGATCGTCAAGCTGTCTGTTCCCACTGAGGACGGCTTAACCGTCAAGCTGGACGGCTCCGCCGACCTGGTGCTGCTGGACAACAGCAAGGATTTCACCGATACCCGGAACCACTGGGCCGAGGACGCCATCGACTTCGCCACCGCCCATGAGATGTTCAACGGCACCAGCGCCACCACCTTCAGCCCGGACAGCACCATGACCCGTGGCATGATCGCCGTTGTCCTCCACAACTTTGAGGATAACCCGGATCACGCCTTTACAGGCAGCTTCGACGATGTGGCGCATGACTCCTGGTACGCTGACGGCATCCACTGGATGGTGGATAACGGCATCGCGGGCGGCTATGGCGATGGCCGCTTCGGGGCCAACGACAAGATCACCCGCGAGCAGCTTGCTACCTTCCTTTATAACTTCGCCAAGATGAAGGGCTATGACGTGAGCGGCCGGGCCAATCTGGGCCAGTTTACTGACGGCTCCGGCGTCAGCGGCTACGCCACGGAAACCATGAGCTGGGCCGTGGACAGCGGCCTGTTCGGCGGCATGGGCGACGGCTCCCTGGCTCCCCAGGGCGATGCCACCCGCGCACAGGTTGCAACCGTACTCATGCGGTTCGTTGAAAATCTGACCAAGTAAATACCCACCAAAGAGGAGGGCGGGACGGCACAGCCGTTCCGCCCTTCCTGTTTATGCGGAATTTGTCGGAAATCAATTGCCCGGTGCGATGGATTTTCACGCTCCACGAAAGATCGGGGGATGTGGATGAACAGACGCCCCTTTTGAGATCCCTCCGGGCAGGCCGCCCAACACAACCTATTTTCTAAAAGCGCGGAGAACCGATCAACGGTTTTCCTCGCCTCTTTTTTCCCTCGACAGCTTTTCCGAATATTCCCTATCAAAATATAGGGGCTATTCGGAAAGGCCGTCGAACACCGCCGCCCTTTTCCACGGCCCACTCTCTCCACAGGGAGAATTTTTAGAATTTTCCAAACTTTTTGCGGGAAAAAGGCACTCCGGCCGTTCTCCTCCCGATTTTCGGTACTTCCACGCGAACCATCGAAAATCAAAGGAGGATCGACCATGTTTGATCGAAAAAGCGACTACGCACTGAACAAGCAGGACCCGGAGGCCATTATTTGTAAGAGCAGCACCGGCGTACATATCCGTCTGACCCGGCTGGACTTCGACAGCCAGGAGGAATTTGAACGCTGGAAACGCTGGTCTGACGAGGACTACCACGACACGGAAAAAGCGGAGCATATCCATGCTGATAAAACGGTTTCCCTCTATAAAGTCTCGGAGATTGTGCTTGCCGTCCAGTCCCCGGACGATATTCTGATGGGCGAATACGACCAGAAAGAGCGGGAGCGCCTGCTGCATCAACTGGACGTTGGCCTGGATAGTTGCCTGACCCCGGCCCAGCGCCGCCGTCTGCGGTTGTACTATGTGGATGGATTGACCATGAGACAAATTGCGGAGAAAGAGGGAGTACGCCATCAAAATGTTACCAAGCGGATCATCCAAGCAAAAAATATTTTGAAAATTTCTCCGAAGGGGAGTGCCAAACCAGCCAAAAGACAGCGGTAAGTGAGGGGGCTTTTTTGAAACCCGGCCCGGCTGGCTTGTCCAGCCGGGCCTGCCCGAAACTTGCCTCAAATTGAGGTAGATTTCGACACCGTTCGCCAATCGGCACAGGCGCGCCAGGCGGCGCGTTTATGTGAACTGGCGAAAAACTTGTACCTTGTAAATTCCATGACCGTCCAAAGAGGATATGCTCTCCGGCAAAGCATCGCATCCGCGTGCCAGGGAGGGCAATACGCCGCTGACAAAGCAGGGGCAGGAACGGCTTTGGGAAGAACGGCACACCCTATCAAGACCATATCTGCATGAGGGTATGGTCTTGTCTAATTGAATTATGTATCAATATATCTGAAAGTGTGTCCGCAGGACGCGCTTTTCTTATTTTATACGAAAGCAGCGGAGGGAGCAGACCATGGATCAAAAGACCGCACCTATCCAGAACGCCCAGGACAAAACACAAGTGTATTTCATCGACGGCTGCAAGGTCACAGTCCGGTATGGCAGCAGTCACAATCCGTCAGCCGTCAAGACGATCAAAGAGACCTTGCTGACAAATGGACTACCTAAAAAATCTTGATTTTTTGCGTATTTTTCCGATTTTTGATACAATAATGGTGTAAAAATGGCACCTTGAAAACGGAATATTTCCAGCCGCCATATATACACCGTACCGGAGAAACGAGGAGTATATATGGCCGAAAAAATCATTCAAACAATTTCAAATACCGTTGGGCAAATCGCGCAGGCCGTCCAGAAACGTGTGGTCTGCCTGTACCGGGTGTCTACGTTGGGGCAGGTGGAGAAAGACGATATCCCCATGCAGAAACAATGCTGCCGGGAGTTTAACGACAGACAGCCCGGATGGGTGATTGTAAAGGAGTTTGCTGAAAAAGGTGTATCCGGCTTCAAGAAGTCAGCAAAGGACCGGGACGCTATCCAGGAAATCCAGAAGATGGCGCTGAATAAGGAGTTCGACATTCTGCTGGTATTCATGTTTGACCGACTGGGCCGCCGGGACGATGAAACGCCCTTTGTGGTGGAGTGGTTCGTCAAAAACGGCATTGAGGTCTGGAGTTCCATGGAGGGACAGCAGAGGTTTGACAGCCATGTGGATAAGCTGCTGAACTATATCCGCTACTGGCAGGCTTCCGGGGAGAGCATCAAGACCTCCCTGCGCGTCAAGACCAGAATGGACCAGCTGACCGAGGAGGGCTTTTTCACCGGGGGCCGCGCGCCTTTTGGCTATCAAGCGGTAAAACAGGGCCGCATGAACAAGAAAAATCAAGAGGTGCGCGACCTTGTGACAGAGCCCCATGAGGCGGAAATCGTCACGCTGATTTTTCAGAAGTATGTGTATGAGGGCTTCGGGGCGCTCCGTATCTGCCGGTATCTGGCGGACAAGGGCATCCTGGGCAGGAATGGGAAAAACATCACCGTGGCCGTTATCAACCGTGTCCTCAGAAATCCCATCTACACGGGCATCTTACAGCATGGGGAGAGCCAGTCCAGGGCGGTCCAGCCGGGCTTAAAAATCATTGACACAGAGCTTTTTATGCGGGCGCAGGAGATATTGCGGGAACGGTCCGCCCAGCGTCGGGAACAGACGAGCAGCCGGGGCGATATCCCATTTACCACCAGAGGCCAGTCCCTTTTGGTGGGGAATGTGTACTGCGGTCATTGTGGGGCAAAGCTCACGCTTGCCACAGCCGGGCGAAGTTATCGGAAGAAAGACGGCACGCAGGTCAAAAAGACCTATGCCAGCTATAAATGCTACAACAAGGCCACGGCTCCGGGCAAATGTGACGGGCAGACCACCTATGGCACCGTGATCCTGGATAACCTTGTGGACCAGATCATCCGCATCCAGCTTGAGCGCATCCAGAAAGCCCCGCCCCAGGCCCTGCTTCAAAAACAGCATGACAGGGAAGTGAGCATCGCCAAGGCCAAGGTAAAACTTCTGCATGACCAGTACCAGCAGAAGCAGCGGGATTACCAGGACCTGCGGGCGGAAACGCTGAAAGTCATACAAGGCACCAGCAGGTTAAACGTGGACCTGCTGAACAGCCTGGTAGAGGAAACAACGGCCCAGCTGAAAGAACTGGAGAGCCAGAGGCAGACCGCCGAAATAGAACTGCGGGAGATTGTGTCCGGCGCGGAGCAGGTCCGACAGGAATACGCCCAGGTAATGAACTGGGCGGAGCTGTACGACAACTGCACGTTTGAGGCAAAGAAGATGATAGCGGCGCAGTTTGTGAAAGCGGTCCGTGTGAAGCGGGGCTATGAAGTGGACGTTGAGTTCAATGTGTCCTTTGAGGAGTTCCAGAAGCTCTATTTGGAGGCGGAAACCGAGGAAGAAAAAAAGACAAGAGGCGAAACCCTCCTGTCCTTTGTGGAGAGGCCCCGGCAGGTGGGATGATCTCCCACGCCTCTGGCCCCTGTTCGACATTCCGTTTTATAGTTAGTATGATTACCCGCAAACGTACTACATAATAAATTTCTTGTTGCTAAAACTGTATGCTTTGGTATTTCCTATTTTAAAATATACCGGCTTACTTTCGATACTTTCCCGGGTATTTATTTTGATGGTTCTGGTAGTAAAGTAAAGGAGTCGGCCCCCGCGCGGCAGGCACACTGCGCGAGGGCCATGTTGAGGGGAAAAAAGGAGATAAGTATCAAAGAAAGATCTTTGATGAGCAAATGTTACCAGGCCGCCAGCTTGCGGCCCAACTCCCGGCAGGCCTCTCGGGCCTCTTCATTGGGAGAATCATTGGCGATCAGGTCCGCTTCGTCATACAGGTTGGCGCCCGCCGCCTCGCAGCGGCTGCACCACTCCCGCATCCATTGGCCGTCGCCCCAGCCGTAGGAGCCGAACAGGGCGATCTTCTTTCCGCCCAGAGAGCCCTCCAATCCGGCGAACATGGGTTCCACTTCGTCTTCCTCCAGCTGCTCGGCGCCCATGGCGGGGCAGCCGAAGGCCACGACACCAAATTCAGAAAACCGGGCGGCAGAGAACTCCCCAGGGGGCAGCATGGCGACCTCTGCACCGGACTCCCTGGCGCCGTCTGCGATGCAGTTGACCATAGTCTCCGTGTTGCCGGTACCGCTCCAGTATACGATGGCTAATTTGTTCATAGCATTACTTCCTTTCCAGCTTGTGTTGGAGCTCACGCTGCGATCAGCTGCGTGATGGCCGTGCCCTTCCGGAACTGCTCACAGCAGGCGGCAGTGCAGCGGCGGTATTGATCGAAACGCTTTTGTGCCGCCTCCGGGTCGCCGTAGGCCTTCCAGTATCCGCAGCAGGTGTAGTTCCTGCCCCGGTTCCGGATGAAGCCCACCACATCCTCCAGGGGGTAGCCCAGAAAGACGCCGATCTCATGGGGGAATTCCC
>JABLTR010040942.1_pt1 | contig 14105 bp, 10 predicted proteins | sample 7160071 | NCBI WGS metagenome assembly JABLTR01 (sample SAMN14651230, study PRJNA627086) | human gut metagenome | isolation source: feces | host: Homo sapiens
TGTCCCAGGGCCAGGCCGCCGTCCCCACAGGGCACATTCTCATTCGTATACACCGAAAAACCCCTCTCCTCCAGGAGACGCCACAGATTTTTCAGCAGGATACGGTTGGCAAAGGTTCCCCCGGAGAGCGCTACCCGGCGTATCTTCCCCGGCTCATATTCCAAAATCCGGCTGCCTGTTTGCACAGTTCCATTCTCCGAAATCCGAACGCAGATCTTTGCCGCCGCCTCCGCGACAGCCATATGAAATCCCAGGGCCAGCTCCTCTCGCGAAGCTCCCGCTCCAAGGGACTGCCAGATATCCGCTATCAATTTTACACTATCTGCCTGCCACAGGCCACCGACATTTTTTACCTCCATCGTCAGGGGCCATGCCCTCTTTGCCCGGGACGCGCAGATCTCCAGGGCGATGGCGCACTCCCCCTCATAGCTGTTGTACGCCCCGACGCCCAGCAGCGCGCTGACTGCGTCAAAGAGCCGCCCCATGGAAGAAGAGATGACAGTCTGGATTCCCATCTCATGAGCCCGGATCATCAGCCGCGTCTCGGATTCCCTTCTGCCGGTTCTGTCGCAAAACATTTCAAGCCAGGATTTTTCTGCTTCCAGTCCGGGAAGTCCCCGGCGTTCCCCTTCCAGGAGAAATGCCAGAAGCACCCCGGCGGCGTTCTTCGCGCCCGCGTCTCCGCCGGGAAGTCTTACCGGCGTGAAACATCCGGCCCGCCGCATCTTTTTGCCCTCGCACAGCAAAAATTCACTGCCCCAGACCGTCCCGTCACACCCGTAACCGGTCCCGTCGAAAGCCACTCCCAGCACCGGCCCCGAAAGCCCCTGCTCCGCCATCACGGAAGCGATGTGGGCGTGATGATGCTGCACGCTCTCCCGCGCATCCCTGGCGGAAACGTAGGCCGGATGCAGGTCGCCGACGGACAGTTCCGGTCGAATGGAAAAGAGCCTTTCCATATGGATAACGGAAGCTGCCCTCGCCTCCAGAGACCGCTCGTCGCAAAGATCTCCGAAATGGCTGCTCAGATACACGGCCCTGCCCTTGCCCAGGGCAAACACCGCTTTCAGATCTCCTCCCGCCGCGAAAGTTTCCGCCGGCAACGCCTGAGGGAGAAATACAGGCTCCGGGACAATGCCTCTGCCCCGTCGGAGTATCTGCGGGACACTTTTTCCCTCCCCCATATCCGCCACCTGGAAAATCGAGTCCTCCAGGGGCGTCACAATCTCCCGGTCGTGGGTCAGCATCAGGTCCGGACAGCCTTCCTCCATCAGCGCTTTCATATCCTCATCCCGGATCAGGATCGGCTCTCCGCCCCGGTTTCCGCTGGTCATGACCAGCGGCCCCGTCTGGCTCAGAAGAAGAATCTGCAGCGGATTGCAGGGCAACAGCACGCCCATCCGATCGCTGCCGCCGCAGACCTCAGAACAGAAATCCCGCTTCTTTTTCAGCAGCACAATGGGCCGGGCCAAAGAACACAGAAGCTCCTCCTCCTGCTCGGAGATCTCACAGTACTCCCGCGCCGCCGCCACATCCGCGAACATGACCGCAAAGGGCTTTCGCTCCCGGTCTTTAAAAATGCGCAGCCGCCGGGAGGGTTCCGGGATCGTCGGCAGGAAGGCGAAGTGAAAACCGCCGATATCCTTGATGGCCGCGATTTTCCCGGAGAGAATCCCCCGGATCGTCCGCTGCAGGGCCTCCTCCCCCTCCGCCGTCGGGGCGCTACTTCCCGTGGCATTCCCGACACCGTTTTCCCGGGAAACCCGCTCCCACAGCGTCAGCTTCGGCCCGCAGGCCTCGCAGGCGATGGTCTGGGCGTGTCTTCGGATATTTCCCTTCTGCCGGTACTCGGCGGCACAGTCCGGACACATGGCAAAATCTCCCATGGTTATGGTATCCCGGTCGTAAGGCACCGCCTTTAGAATACTGAATCTCGGCCCGCAGGCCACACAGCTGATAAAAGGATAGCGGAAACGTCGATTGTTCGGATCCAGCAGTTCCCGCTCACAGGATGGACACACCGGGAGATCTGCCGGAAGAAGGCGCACTTCCTCCTCCCCCGGAGAGCTCTCCACAATCCGAAAACCTTCTCGCTTTCCGCAGGGCAAAACATCTTCCCCCCGCGCGGCACACGGATCCGGCGAGGCATCCCCGCCACATGGAAGATCTTCGTCCCCGAAGGGTTCCTCCTTCGATGACGCCTGCGACACCCGTACCTCATCCACCCGGGCTCCGGCGGGCGCTTCGGACCGCAGTCTCCCGACAAAACGCTCCAGTGCTTCCGGCTCCCCGGCGGCGACAATCTTCACAATGCCGCCCACATTTTTCACTTGTCCACCGATCCCACAGGATTCCGCCAGTTCCGCCACAAAGGGGCGGTAACCTACCCCCTGCACCAGCCCCGTCACCGTTATCTTCACGCACCGCATTTTTTCACACCGCATCTCTTCACGCCGTATAGTCCCTGAAACAAAAAGCAGGGGTGCTCCCCTGCTTTCCTCTCACTCACTCTCCACAGAATCGATAGCCATCTCCCGCCCGGCGTCCGTGGGCTCGCCCGGCGTTCCGCAGTGGGGGCAGTTATACTGCAGCGGCTTCTTCGGAAACAGTTCATGGCATTTCGGACAGCGCAGCATCACTTTCGTCCTGCGCACGAAAATCTCCGCCCCCTCGCACATGGTTCCCGGGGAAACCTCGTCAAAGTATCCCTGAACCGCTTCGGGGGAATAGCCGGATCCCTCTCCGATAACCAGATTGATCTTTGTCACTTTGCTGTGGCCCCGCTCTCTGGCATGGGCCTCGGCATGTTCTATGATTTCTACAGCTCCATGATACTCATGCATCTTCTTTTCCCTGCCTTTCCAGGCCGCCCCGCTTTCCCCGGGACGGCATCACATCAAATATCCCCATCAATCCACCATGGATATGCATTTCTTCGGGCAGCTCTGGGCGCAGAGACCGCAGGACAGACACGCGTCCCGGTCGAGCTCCCATTTCTTCTCCGCCCGGTCCACGGTAATGGCCTCCGCCGGACACTTTCTCGCGCAGAGGGTACAGAATACGCACACATCCAGGTCCGCCTGGGGGAAATTTCCACCTCCAAAGGTCTGGGCGCTATCTCCACCGGATGTCTGGGCGCCATCCCCGGTTCCGTCCTTGCTCGCCGCGGCAACCGGTTTCTCAAACACATCCACCGTCTTGTTGGGCAGCGGCTCCTGATAGCCCGGCACAATGCTCAGGCAGGATTTCGGGCACTTCTCCACACAGTAACCGCACTGCACGCAGTCAAAGCGGTCGATACTCCATTTCCCGGCTGCCCGGTCCACCGTCAGAGCTCCCGAAGGACAGCTCCTGCTGCAGAGGCCGCAGAGAATGCAGTCGTCTATATCAATCTCTATATGCCCGCGGCTCCGCTTAGGATACTCCATCGGCTCCGCCGGATAGTTGATCGTCACCGGTTTGGAAAACAGGTTCTTCAGCACCGTCCCGGTAAAATTCATAATTTTTCCCATGTCTCTTACCTCTCTGTACAGCTGATGCAGGGATCAATGGTCAGCACCAGCAACGCCACATCCGCCAGATCCGCTCCCTTCAACGTCTCCAGCATGCCCGGCAGATTCGCGAAGGTAGGCGTACGGACACGCATCCGATCCAGGAACTTGGTCCCGTTGGCCTTCACATAGTAGATGGCCTCGCCTCTGGGCTGCTCCACCCGCATGAAGTACTCGCCGTTGGGGTTGTCCTTCACATTGACACCGATCTCTCCCTTCGGCATCTTTGCCGCCGCCTGGCGGATGATGTCGATGGACTGCAGCACCTCGTGGATCCGCACGTCGCACCGGGCGTAGCTGTCCCCGATATCGCTGGTAATGGGCTCGAAATCGATGTGAGGATAGGCGGCGTAACCGCGTTTTCTCATGTCCATGGCAATGCCGCTGGCTCTGGCAAAGGGGCCCGCCGCTCCCAGATCATGGGCCTGCTGCTTCGTGAGTACGCCAACGCCCTTCAACCGGGACTCCACCGTGTAGTCAGACAGGAAGGTCTTGATGATGGCCTTCATGTCCTGCTCCATCTCGTCCATAACCCCGAGAATCGTGCTCATCATTTCCTCATCGATATCCTTGAGCACACCGCCGATCTTGTTTACCGAGAAAATGCATCTCCCGCCGGTGGTCAACTCAAAGAGATCCAGGATCTTTTCCCGCATCCGCCAGCACTGGTAAAACAGACTCTCAAAGCCGAAAGCATCCGCCAGCAGTCCCAGCCACAGCAGGTGGGAGTGCATACGGCTCATCTCGCACCAGATGGTCCGCAAAAATTTGCCCCGGTCGGGCACCTCCACATGCATGATGTGTTCCACGCTCTCACAGTAACCCATGCCGTGCATGAAGCTGCAGATGCCGCAGGTCCGCTCCACCACATAGGTCATCTCGTTAAAATCCTTCTTCTCCACCAGGCTCTCCAGCCCTCTGTGGATGAAACCGATGGAGGGAATGGCCTCGATGATCTTCTCATCCTCGATGACCAGATCCAGATGAATGGGCTCCGGCAGCACCGGGTGCTGCGGTCCGTATGGTATGACACTTCTCTTTCCCATCTACTTGTCCTCCTCCTTCAAAAACGGCGTCTCGGCCTTGATCCGGTAGAGTTTGTTCTGATAATCCGGATGAATGCTCTTGATTTTCACGCCGAACAGCTCTTTCATCTCATTTTCGTAGAGGAAGGCGTAGGGGTAAAACGCGGTAATGCTGGACACCTCCGTATCCTTCTCCATCACGATCCGCAGGGTCTGATACTGATAGGTCTCGTCGTTGGCAAAGGAATAGCTCAGCTCATATTTGCCGTCCACCCACGCCGCGCAGGCCTGGGACAACCGCAGTCCCTGTTCTTTTTTCTCCATCACTTTGTCCAGAAGCACCTCCGGTGGGATCACTTCCATCTCATTCTCAGGACAAATCACTTCCGCCATCTGTCTTTCCCTCCCTTTCCTGTCGCTTCTCTTTTCTGGTCAGCGCGTCATACTCGTCCGCCCGCTTCTGAAACAGCTCCACCGCCTTTACCACGCCGTCGATGATGGCCTGGGGCCGGGCCGCGCAGCCGGGCACATAGATATCCACCGGTATGGTAGTGTCCACGCCTCCGAGAATATTGTAACAATCCTTGAAAACGCCGCCGGTGCAGGCGCACACTCCCACCGCCACGACTACCTTGGGCTTGGGCATCTGCTCATAGAGCTGGCGCACCACCGCCTGATTCTGGGTATTGATTCCTCCGGTAATCAGAAAAATGTCCGCCTGCATGGGATCTCCGGTGTTGACCACACCAAACCGCTCCACGTCGTATACCGGCGTCAGACAGGCCAGAACCTCGATATCGCATCCGTTGCAGCTGGATCCGTCGTAATGGAGCAGCCACGGAGATCTTTTCATATTTGCCATGTTATCCCGTCCTTTCTTCCCCTTACTTTATCAGTATGAGAATCAGAAGATTCACGCCCCCGGCCAGAATCGTGACCGTCCAGGTCATCTTGATCATCTTGTCCCATTTTACCCGGGCGCTCACATTGTCGATCAGCGTCTCCACAAAGCACAGCGCCAGCACCACCACAGCCGCCCCCAGATAACTCCAGGGATTGCGGTTGATGATAAACAACGCCGCCATCGACAGCAAAAACACGTTCTCATACCACTCGGTAATCGTGTAAACCGCCAGGTTCTCCGCGCCCATCTCGGTAGTCAGTCCCTTGACCAGCTCCTGGTGGGGATGGTGGGAGGTGCTGATATCGAAGGGCGACTTGCGCATCTTGATGGTCAGCGAGAAGGCGTAGGTAAAGAAGAATCCCGGCAGCAGCAGAATCGGGCTGAAGGGGGTCTCTATGATCTCATCCACATTGAAGGTTCCGGTGGCCAGATAGAAGCCCACGCAGGTCAGAAGGATCGCCGGCTCGTAGCTCATCATCTGAATCAGTTCCCGGGAAGCCCCCAGAGAACTGTAAGGCGAATCGGTAATAAATCCCGCGAACACCAGGAACGTCGCTCCCGTGGACAGCACGAAAAAGCACATCATCACATCCACACCGGCGTAAAACATACAGCCGGTAAAAATCTGAGTCGCACAGTAGGACAGCAGCAGAAACGTCTGGGCCTTGTTTACCACGATCATCTGCTTGTTCCACAGTTTTGCCACATCGTAGAAGGGCTGCAGCAAAGGCGGCCCGATACGGCCCTGCATCCGGGCGGAAATCTTCCGGTCCAACCCGTCCAGCAGACCTCCCACCAGGGGCGCCAGAACCAGAAACAGCACTACGGAAATCACTCTTACCATAACAGCGTACCTCCTATGATGATACAGAGTTCCACAATGATGACGGCCGTCGTAATAACTTCACAGGGAACCATCAGTTTTCTCTGCCCGAAAAAGTTCTTGAAATACCAGTTGGACATGACCAGTTTCTTCGGCTCTCCGAAGGAATCCGTGAAGGACACATTGTCCCCCTCGTTCACACCGTTCATATAGGAAAGTTTTCTGCTGGTCTGCATGCGCCTGGTATGGACATAGGCGATCATGGGCACCGCGAAGATAAAGCAGATCAGAATAACCAGCATATACATCACGCTGACCGGCAGCACCGATACATACACGCCGAACATCTCCAGCATCAGCGGCTCCACAAACACTTTGGAGATAACCGGGAACAGCAGGCACAGCAGCACCATCAGAACCGCGTGCACGGTCAGGGAAATCATCTCGTTCTTCTTCGTGATATCCTTGATTCTCGGCTCGTTCGTTGCGCTGATCAGCTTACTCATCCACTTGGTCCAGTAGAACATGGTGGTGGCGCTTCCGTAGGCGATGAAGATAACCATCATGATATTGTCCGCGTCAACGGAAGCCTTCAGAGCCGACCACTTGGAAATCAGCATACCGAAGGGCGCCAGAAACATGCCGGCGATGCCGATGAACATGAACAGTCCCAGCTTCGGCAGCCGGTAAATCAGCCCGTGCATATCCTCCACATCTCTGGAGTGCATGGAATTTTCCACCGCACCCACGTCCTGGAACAGCAGGGATTTGGACACGGCGTGGAAAATCATCAGAAACAGTCCGGCCCAGATGGTCTCCTGCTTGCCGACGCCGGCGCAGGCCACCATCAATCCCAGGTTGGAGATCGTGGAAAAGGCCAGTACCTTTTTGCCGTCGCTCTGGGCGATAGCCATGATGGAGGCAGCCAGGAAGGTAAATCCTCCCACAAATCCGATCATAATACCGATCTGATGGCCGTCCATGGCCGGAGACAAACGGTACAGTATGTAAATTCCGGCCTTGACCATTGTGGCGCTGTGGAGCAGCGCAGAGGATGGCGTGGGCGCCACCATGGCTCCCATCAGCCACTTGGAGAAAGGCAGCTGGGCGGATTTGGTCAGCGCCGCAAAGGCGATCAGCGCCACCGGTATCACAGCGCCCGGATGCCCGGCCATCGCTCCCCGCACCAGCTGTTCCATGGAATCATTTCCCGTGATGATAACCTGATAAGTCACGCCGATAGCCAGCGCGGTACCGCCCAGCAGATTCATCCACAGAGCACGGAAGGAGTTGGTAATCGCCTCCGGCGTCCTTGTATAGCCGATCAGCAGGAAGGAACAGATACTGGTTACCTCCCAGAACGCGTCCACCCACAGGGTACTCTCCGACATGACGAAACCGAACATCGCGCCCAGGAAGAGGAACAGCAGCATGAAGAAATAATTTCTGCGGTCCTCAAACTCCGTGTGATGATGGTGGTATCCGTGCATGTAGCCCACCGCGTAGATAATAATCAGGCTGCCGATAATCCCCACGATCAGACACATCAGAATCGCCAGATGGTCGATATAGATGTGGTAAATCGTCGCCCGCCGGGGGCCGAAAAGCTCCAGCCACGCCACCAGAAGCGTCGGGAATATCGTCAGCACGCTGATGATATACTTCTTATATTTAAAACAAAGGTACGTGATAATAACCATACAGAGCAGCTCAAAGACCAGGATGATCCGGTCCAGCGTCTCCACATGATAATACAGTTCAATCGACTCGCATCCCCCCGCAATCCACTGCACCATCAGGGTAATGGTTGCCACCATCACAGCTCCGGCGCTGATGTAGGCAATGACATTGCGGATCTTATTTACCCGAATGCAGTACATCAATATGGACACCAGAAACGGAAAGCAGATCAGAAACGGTACAACTGGCATTTCCATAACTTCCTCTCAAACCTCCTTCTGCGACAAATCCGGACAATAAACGCCTACTATCGCAATCGCCTATATTCTAACTCTCTTTTTTGTGATTTTAAAGAGTTTGTTAAAAAATTATCCAACTTTGTGCAAAACAACGAATTTGTTCGGCAATTTTTGGCAGGCTGATCCCTTCCCTTCGATTGCGCTGTCCGCCTCCCGGATTCCTGTCTGTTTTTGCATATCTCTGAGACTTGTCCGACTTTTTTCCGCGTCTGTAAAATTTCAGGCGTTTTTTCACAAAAAATTGCAGAATTCTGATATCCAGGATCCGCGATTTCCCCTATAATAGAAAGCATCAAATCAAAATGATGCATCGCATCAGAAAAAGGAGTTTTTTATGGCAAAGCAAAACCTTTACGCGTCGCAGGACGCGCGGCTGGCTCTGGCAAAGCAGATTGCCGCGGAATCCGTCGTCCTGCTGAAAAACGAAAATCATTTTCTGCCTCTTTTTGACCGGACCGTGGCGGTTCTCGGCCGGGCAGCCTACCGCCCGAACCTGGGCGGCATGGGCAGCGGTATGTCCTTCATGGGAAAGGAAGTCCCATCCATCACGGATGCCTGCGCAGCCGCGGGGCTTTCCCCGGAGCCGTCTGTCGATCAGTTTTATCGGGAATATTTCGCGGCGATTCCCCCGGAGAATCCCTTCGCGAAATTTCAGGAGCTGGCAGCTTCCGGCGTTGATCTGGTGGCCAGCGGCGTGATCTATGACCTCTTCGGCCAGTACAGCCCCCAGCCCGAGGAGATTGCAGTTCCCGAAGATCTGCTCCGCAAGGCGGCCGGGGAAACGGATACAGCGCTTCTTGTCTTCGGACGCAGCACCGGCGGCGAGGAATGTGACCGCCACATTGTCGATGACTACGAGCTTCTGGACAGCGAGCGGACATTGATTGACCGTGTCTGCGGCGCCTTCGCCAACGTGGTTCTTCTCGTCAACACCAACGGTCTGACAGATCTGTCCTGGATCGACAGCTATCCCTCCATCCGCTCCGTGCTCTTTATCGGTGCCGGCGGAGAACAGGGCCCGGCCGCGGTGGCGGACCTTCTGACGGGAAAGGAAACGCCCTCCGGAAAACTGGCCTTTACCATCGCGGACTCCTACGACAGCTATCCCACCGCGAAGGACTTCAGTTTTGACAAGGACCATCCGGAAAATATTCTGGAGTACAAAGATTACGGACTGGACGCGGAAGCCAACGGCAGCGTGGGTTTTGAGAAAAGTCCGGTCACGGTTTACCGGGAAAATCTTTACATCGGCTACCGCTACTTCGATTCCTTCGGGAAAGATGTGCTGTGGCCCTTCGGCTTCGGCCTCTCCTACGCGGATTTTGCGGTTTCCGATGTGCAGGCGTCCCTGATCGCTGCGGAGGACGGAACCGGTTCTGTTGTGGTTTCGGAGGGCAAATCCGCACCTGCTGCCGCTGCGGAGGACGCGCCCTGCCTTCGGATTACCGCCTCCGTGTCCAATCTCTCCGACAGATGGGCCGGCAAGGAAGTGCTGCAGCTCTACGTCTCCTCCCCGGAGGGAAATCTGGAGCAACCTTACCAGGCGTACAAGACCTGTGTGAAGACGCCCCTGATCTCCCCCGGCGAGACCGCTTCTGTCGCCATGGAACTCTCCGTGCGGGATCTGGCCTCCTACGACGAGGCCCGGGCCGCCTGGCTTCTGGAGTCCGGCGACTATCTGCTGCGGGTGGGCGTTTCCTCCCGGGATACCCATGTGGCGGCAAAAATTCACGTCCCGGAGACCATTCTCTGCCGCCAGGTCAGAAACTGTCTCTCCCTGCGGGAGTGCAATCGCGACAAGATCGACTTCCTCAGCGCGAAGGGCGTCTCTCCCATCTCCTACGCCGGCGAGGCCGAGGAGATCGAACATGCCCCTGTTCTCACGCTGCGGCAGGAAGACGTCAGAATTCTGACAGAGGCGCAGAAGGTGCCGGAAGTTTCCCCGGCTGTTTTCGGAAAAGCCGTTTCCCCGGAAAATTCCCCGGCTGCTTCCGGGAAAGCCGCCTCCCCGGAAGACCTCTCCTCCGGAAAAACCTTAAAGGACGTGGCCGCCGGAACGCTTACCATGAAAGAATTCCTCAGCGGCTTTTCCGATGAGGAGCTGATGGCCCTGGCGGTGGGATACGGCCCCGGACTTCCCATGGCAGGCCTCTTCGGCAGCAAGGATCCCAGCACGATCCAGGACGCGGATGGAAATGATGTCACGGTAAATACCCATCCCACCGGAAACGCCGGCTATATTTCCCCGGCCATCCCGAAGCGCGGGATTCCCTCTGCCTTCTACAAGGACGGTCCCGCCAGCTGCGGAAAGATCGCCTGGCCGACCGGCATGACGCTCTCCTGCAGCTTCAGCAAAGATCTGTGCTACGCCTTCGGAAGCGCCTGCGCGAAAGAGGCGGAGGAACAGCAGGTGGACAGCTGGCTGGCCCCGGCGCTGAACCTCCATCGCAACCCCATCGGCGGCCGGAACTTTGAATACTTCTCGGAAGATCCCTATGTGGCCGGCATCTGCGGCGCGTACATCTGCAGGGGCGCTGCGGAGACAACCTCCGTCACCTGCTGTCCCAAGCATTTCGCCTTGAACGAACAGGAGACCTACCGCCGGGGAAGCATCCGCAAATCCTATGACGCCGCGGACTCCATCGCGACGGAACGCACCGCCCGGGAGCTGTACTTAAAACCTTTCGAGATCGTATTGCGGGAAGCTCCGGTCAGAAATATCATGACCTCCTTCAACAAGATCAACGGCACCTTTGCCGGTGGAAGCTCGGATCTGTGCACGGAAATCCTGCGCAATGAATTCGGTTTCCGCGGTGTGGTGGTTACCGACTGGGGCGACATGGACATCGTGGTGGACGGCGCCGACGCCGTTGCCGCCGGAAATGATGTGGTCATGCCCGGAGGCCCGCCTGTCATCGCCCAGATCCAGAAAGGATTCAAGGAGGGGCGCCTTTCACGCGCGCAGCTGGAGACAGCGGTTGGCAATCTCCTGTACTTCGTGATGCGCTCGGGAAGCTTCGCCGCATACCATGCCTCTGAGGAAGTGTAAACAGTCTGGCTATTGTTCTTTATCTTTTCCCTGACGAGGGAGGGTGCGCCGTTTTTGCGGCCTCCCTCCCAAAATTCCGCCCCTGGAGGCAAACTGCGCCTTAGGGGATGAACTTTCTTTCAGAGTGTCGACAGGCAGATCAAGAAACTTCCGCCTCTCCGCCAAGACTCTCATTTAGAGGCTGAACTTTTTCGGCGCAAAAGACGGAAGAAGGCAGAAAAAGCAGGAAAAATCCTTTTAGGGGCTGACTTTTCTATCTGTCATCCTGCGAAACTATCTCGCGCTCTTCGTTCTACGAAACCACCCACGCTCTCCGCTCCGCGAAACTACCTCACATTCTCCGTCTCCAGCGCCACCCGGAACCGAAGCCGCCGCCGGGTCCCTCCGATCTCCGGCGCTGTCATCGTATTTCGATACACTGCCATCAGCAGTCCCAGCAGCGCGAAGTGCAGAATCACACTGTGGGGCTGTCCGGACAGGAAGGGCATATCCACGGAAAACACGCTGTACATGATACCCAGATTCTGGAGCACATACAGAACCATTTTCAGGCAGAAGAGACCGCAGATCCCTGTCCCGATGAGAAATCCCATACGATTTTTCTGGGCCAGGACATCCCGGACCATCCTTCCGAGAAAAACTGCCAGAAACAGGATAACCAGCAGCAGCACACCCCAGCCAAACCAGGCAGCCAGACGGCCCACCACATAGTCCGCCCCGGGCCCCAGATCATCAAAGAGTCCGAAGTCGCCATTTCCCAGGAAAGACATCCGCCCCGCCTGGTCCCTGGCCTGCAGAAATGTGAAGGCAAAGGAATGGGAATACTCCTCCGGCATCAGCCAGGCCAACAGGCGCTGCACATGGTAATTTCCGATGGAATCCGCTCCTACGCCGAGTCCTTTGCAGAGTACTCCCCAGATCAGGCACAGAAAGATAAAAAACGCCGGGACTCCTCCGAACAACGCCAGGAAAGTCAGTGACTGGCGCTCCCGGTCTCCGCCGTAAAGTCCTCTTACCGCGGCGGCCAGAACCATAATCAGACAGGCTCCTACCACCGCATAGTACACATGAAAGTTGGTCATCACATTCATATAAAGACAGTGAAACAGGAGCAGCCCCAGGTTTTTCGCCATCCCCCGCATGCCCTCGCCCCGGGACCGGTAGACGATAACCGCAAAAAGCACTAAAAACAGGGTCCAGAGGATTTCCCTGGGCGATGCCATCTGCTCGTTGTCATAGTGCATCCAGTCAGAGAGCGCCGCGGCGCAGACCAGAAGCCCCAGATACAACGGCCACACGATCCGATCCAGAAAGCGATAATCCACAAAGGAAATCCCGATCATCAGCATGATCCCAATCCCGTAGACCGGCAGCGTACCGCTCAAAAAAGAAAGGAGCGTCATCTCCTCCCCGGAAACCGTTAGACTCAGATACTGAATCATCAGACCGCAGGCGGACAGAAGAACCGCCATCAACGGCAGCATCCACTCCATCCGCGGGCGGTGGATCCGATCCAACGCTCTTCCGGTCTCAACAGGATCCCCCATCTGACAGACCGCCAGTTTCTCCGCCTCCCGGCCGATTTTTCCTTCCGAAATATAAGCATCCCTCTGATCCTGAATATGGTCCTCCAACTCCCTGCGCACCATGGGGCGAACCTTTTTACAGCGGATCTGTTCCTCCACGGCGCTCAGATATTCTTCCCTTGTCATAAACTCCCCTCCCAGCACAATACATTTGACACGGCTCTGGCATAGGTTTCCCAGGCCTTTTTCTTCTCTTTCAATTCCCTTCGGCCGGTGCCCGTAATGTGGTAATACTTGCGCACCTTTCCCTGGGCCTCCTGCTCATAGCAGGTCAGAAAACTCTTCTCCTCCAGACTGTGCAGCAGAGGATAGAGGGTTCCCGCCTTCAATTCAAATACATTTTCCGAGCGTTCCTGCAGGGTCTCGATCATCTCGTAGCCATACATGTCCTTCTCGCTGAGAAGCTTTAAAATCAGCATGGCTGTACTGCCCGATATCAGGCTCTTTTCCGTTTTCATTTTCTTCTCTCCCTTCCCCGATTTTTTACGGAATTTTTCCGTCTGATTTTTCACGGAATTTTCTTTCCCGTCCGATTTTTCACGGGATTTCTTTCCTGTCCAATTTCAGACGCGCTTCCGGTATCCTGTTCCCAAACAAAACGATGTTATATAGATCATCTATGTATCGGTCATCTATATACTAGACCAGTTTACCAATCCTGTCAAGAGACTTTCCTTGAATCTGCCAGCTCGAAAATCTGCCGGCTTCGGTTTAACAAAGGGGAAATATGGTAAAAATCAGACTTTTTACAAAATAACTGTAGACTTTGATCGGTTATACCACTATGGGACAACTTCTGATCAGGCGGCCGTATTTTCTTTACCGGATATACCGCACTCTGACCGTTTCGGGTTATATGACGGTACTGACGTTTCGTTTTCTACGGTAGGGAAATTGGAATCGCCGAAATAATGGTATGGCATCCAAGAAATCTACCCCTTACAGCATTCATTCTTGAGAGACAACCGTAGCGCCGATGTACAAAAAGATATTCGCGTCGGTGTACAAGACATGTAAACAGTAAGACTTTCACACCGCCGGGGCCCCGGCGGCTGAACCGCCCCCAGCGACAAAGCCAGGTCTGGCGGCTGAACCGGCCCCAGTGTCAGAACCGGCTCCAGCAACAAAGCCACCCCCGGCATCAATCAGCTTTCCTCTTCCAGAAAAGCCGACACCAGGGCATAGGAA
>JABLTR010046374.1_pt1 | contig 14096 bp, 8 predicted proteins | sample 7160071 | NCBI WGS metagenome assembly JABLTR01 (sample SAMN14651230, study PRJNA627086) | human gut metagenome | isolation source: feces | host: Homo sapiens
ACCCGGGGTCGAACCGGGATGGAAGTGAATCCACTGGTGTTTGAGACCAGCGCGTCTACCGATTCCGCCATCTGGGCATTTGGTTTCAATTGCGGTGCAAAGATACGTCTTTTTTCTAAACCCACAAGCATTTTGATAAAAAAAGGAGGAAAAATTTATAAAACATCCCTTAAACACTTCTCTGTTCAAAGAATAAACCGTAAATTAGCAGAAACTTTTAAAACAGTCAATATCATGACAGGTAAAGATAATTATTGTGTAATTATGGGAGGTGGCATTGGTAGCCGCTTCTGGCCATTTAGTCGCAAAACTCTGCCTAAACAATTTCTGGATTTCTTTGGTACCGGACGCTCTTTGTTACAGCAAACTTTTGATCGCTTTAACAAAGTAATCCCTACGGAAAATATACTCATCGTAACCAATGCGATGTATGCAGACCTGGTAAAAGAACAACTTCCGGAATTGAACCCGGATCAAATTTTGCTTGAACCGGCAAGAAGAAATACCGCTCCCTGTATCGCGTGGGCCTCCTATCATATCCGTGCATTAAACCCGAACGCTAACATAGTAGTAGCTCCTTCAGACCATTTGATACTGAAAGAAGGTGAGTTTCTGGAAGCAATTGAAAAAGGACTCGACTTTGTTGCACATTCAGACAAACTACTCACATTAGGTATTAAGCCGAATCGGCCGGAAACAGGCTACGGATATATTCAGATAGCCGAACAGGATGGAGAAAATTTCTACAAAGTAAAAACTTTTACAGAAAAGCCGGAACTCGAACTGGCTAAAGTATTTGTAGAAAGTGGTGAGTTCTATTGGAACTCCGGATTATTTATGTGGAACGTAAATACCATTATCAAAGCCAGCGAAATATTATTACCCGAATTAGCATCAAAATTAGGAGCAGGAAAAGATTTCTATGGAACTCCCGAAGAAACCTCTTTTATTGAAGAGAACTTCCCTGCTTGCCCCAATGTATCCATTGACTTTGGTGTTATGGAAAAAGCAGATAATGTTTATGTGTCACTTGGGGACTTTGGCTGGTCGGATTTAGGAACATGGGGATCATTATATGACCTCTCTCCGAAAGACGAGAACAACAATGTCACTTTGAAAAGTGAATCATTGATCTACAACAGCAAAAACAATATAGTTGTCTTACCTGAAGGAAAACTGGCAGTCATTGAAGGACTCGAAGGATTCCTGGTTGCAGAATCAGAAAACGTATTACTTATCTGCAAAAAAGACGAAGAACATGCTATACGAAAATATGTCAATGACGCTCAGATAAAAATGGGCGATGACTACATTTAAATAAAGGAGGGGCTAAAAAAAGCCCCTTTTTTATCAAGTAATACTCCATCTCAGTTTTAGCAAAAGATATATAGGTATTAAAAAGTATTCTTTTATCTTTGCCAAAAATCTATTACCATTCCGGACATGTTTCCGGTTAATAAAACAGCACCAACTGAGAAATGGACAAAACTCTTCAAAACTCTCACAGACTCAATGTAGTAGATGCACTACGTGGTTTTGCCTTACTGGCCATTGTATTATTACATAACTTAGAACATTACAATATTTATTTTACTCCTGAAACTCAACCTGAATGGTTGCAAACGTTGGACAAGGGGGTATGGAATGTGCTGTTCTTCTTATTTGCGGGAAAAGCCTATGCAACATTCTCACTCCTTTTTGGATTTAGTTTCTACATTCAATACCATAATGCCGAAAAGCGGGGAATAGATTTCCGTGGACGTTTTGCCTGGCGCATGATTTTGCTATTCTTGTTTTCACAATTGCATGCACTATTTTATAACGGCGACATCTTATTACTTTACTCCATCGTTGGACTCATATTGATTCCCGTTTGCAGACTAAAAGATAAAACGGTCTTCTGGATTGCACTGATTCTGCTACTCCAACCTTTTGAATGGGGACGGATGATTTATGCACTATTAAACCCCGATTACATAATAAGCGCAGATAAGTTCATGCCTTATGCCCTACTTGCCAAAGAGGCTACCAGTCACGGAACTTTCCTTGAGGTTTTAAACAATAATATATGGAACGGACAATTATACAGTAATATCTGGCAGGTAGAAAATGGACGTCTATTTCAAACAGCCGCTTTATTTATGTTTGGGATGTTACTGGGACGCAGGAAATACTTTATCAAAGGTACATCTACAATCTGTATTTGGAAACGCATGCTTAAACTATCTGTTATCGCGTTTATTCCACTACATATCCTTCGCGTTTTTGTTCCGGCATACATTCATAATCAGTCTGTATTAACGCCCTTCAACATAGCCATTCCATCGCTGGCAAACTTTACTTTCATGCTTATTTTAATCTCTGCATTTACATTATTATGGTTTAAGAAAGGCGACGGATATAAATGGCAGCAGATAGTTATTCCCTATGGCCGAATGAGTATGACTAACTATATCTCACAGTCCATCATAGGCGTTTGTATTTACTATGGCTTTGGGTTAGGACTTTACACATCTACCGGAGCAACTGCAACGCTATTCATCGGATTATTCATATTTACGATCCAGCTGATATTCAGTCGCTACTGGCTGGAACGCCATAAACAAGGGCCACTTGAGTTTTTATGGCGCAAAGGTACATGGATAAAGATATAAAAACAACAAAGCGCACTATCCACCCGGACAATGCGCTTTTCCATTATTTAGAAGAAGAAGGTATTTATTTCATCCATGCCTGATGAATACTTCCGGCTATTTCCTTAAACTCTTCATCAGATAATTTTAGTTTCGGATTGGAGATTATCATATCCGATTCCTTATTAATAGGAATAAGATGAATATGAGCATGAGGAACCTCCAGCCCCATAACAGCTACCCCCACACGTTTGCAAGGAACAGCTTTCTCAATGGCACGAGCTACCGATTTGGCAAAGACATGCATAGCTGCCAGGTCATCATCACTCAAATCGAAAATATAATCAATCTCTTGCTTGGGGATAACCAACGTATGCCCTTTCACCAACGGATTAATATCAAGGAAAGCAAAAAAACGTTCATCTTCTGCCACCTTATAACAGGGAATTTCACCTGCGATAATTCTACTGAATATTGTTGCCATAACCTAAATATATAAAATAAGGCAAGCCCTTATAACGGACCTGCCTTAGTATTAAAACGAAATGTTTACTACTTCCAGACTGATTTTACCTTGTGGTACCTGAATCTCAGCAATATCACCCACCTTCTTGCCAAGTAATCCCTGAGCAATCGGGGTACTTACGGAAATCTTTCCTTCTTTCAAGTTAGCTTCACTTTCAGATACAATGGTATAAGTCATCTTCATACCATTCTTTGTATTCTTCAGTTCTACTTTATTCAAAATCTGTACTGAATCTGTTTTCAGTTTCGACTCATCAATAATCTTCGCGTCTGCAATAATTGCCTTCAGCTTATTGATTTTCATCTCAAGCATACCTTGCGCCTCTTTTGCAGCATCATACTCTGCATTTTCTGACAAGTCACCTTTATCACGTGCTTCGGCTATTGCCGCAGAAATTTTGGGGCGCTCTACTGTTTCCAGTTCTTTTAGTTCTGCCATTAATTTCTTGTAACCTTCTTCTGACATATAAGCCATGATGTTTTTCCTCCTTTAATTTAAACGGTCATATAAAACAAAAAAGAATTCCAACATGAGCCATGCTGGAACCCTCTTTTCATTATTTCTTTTGCAAAGATAGGCTTTTAAATGATACGCGTCAAGCAAAAACCAATGCTATGTAACATATTTAAATGAAATCTTCTAATTTATAACAACTTAAAGTAATGATTTGATCGCACTCTCCAAATCTTTTACATCTTCACCACGTGCGCTCAGTTCATTATTCCGGTTCACAAGAAAGAAAGCAGGCACCTGACGAACATTGTATAACGCAGCAGTATTAGAATATATCCCATTACCATCACGCACACAAATCCATGGCAGATTATCGGCTGATGTTTTCCAAAAATGCTCATCTGCATCCAAAGACACCTGATAAATTTCAAATCCCTGATTTGCATATTTATTATAAAGCTCACGCAACATCAGATTGTGAGGAGCACCTGCCTGAGTCTGATAAACAGAAAAATCCAACAAGACAACCTTCCCCTTTAGTTCGCTGAGTTTACGAACATTTCCTTGTATATCCCGCAAACTAATATCAATTACGCCGGTTTCTGCTATCTTATCCTCAGGTATCTCAATCGTTTTCTGCTTAGGAGCACGCGTATTCTTCATACCCTTTATAACAATGTTATACAGATTCTTGGAACGGATAGCATGAGGATAGGAATTATTCAAACTGGTAGCCACCGCCGCAAAACACTTAATATCGTCTTTACTATTTAAAGGATCGAAAATAAGATAGTCATTCAACTTCTGAAATAAAGCAAAATAAGCAGCGGCTGTATTAGGAGCAGCAAAAATATAGTTCACTTTCACATCATCCTTATAATTTTTGAGCAACACAGACAAACTATCTTCAAAAACATCATGCCCCAATTTATTGGAACGGGCAGCTGCCAGTAACGCATTCACCCGATTCTGCAAACGAGCCTGCTTCAAACTTAGCTCTTTAATTTTCTGACTGTTTTCAGAACCTTCTACCGTATATGCAGCAGCAAAATCAACATAAGGCGCCTTTATCTCAATGGTCTCTGTTGAATCAACTGAAAAATTAATAACTTTGTCGTCTACACGCAACCGGTAAAACTCAGGAGATTCCGGGCGAGCTTGCCGAAAACTGAACGAACCATTCCCTTTCAACTTCACTGAATCCAAAGGTATAATACCCTCAAGAGCTGATGATTCCAGATAAAGCATTTTACCATTGGCATCCGAAACCACTCCATTCACTTTAAACTGAGGGCCGGAATTACAAGAGCTCAAGGCTAAGGCAGCAAGTGCTACAAAAGTTATTTTTTTCATATCTATGCATGTTATTTTTCGAACTGCAAATATAGTTCTTTTCGAGACTCATCAAAGCATTTTGTTCTGTTCTTCACCCTTTTTTTGAAAAAAAACCAAATAAGCAATAACTTTTTATCTCATTCCCACGATATTAGAACGATAAATATATATCTTTGCAGGAATTTTGAAAGAAAATATAGATAAAACAATTTTTATGATCAACCCAATTGTTAAGACGATCGAGTTAGGAGATGGCAGAACCATCACGCTCGAAACGGGAAAGTTGGCAAAACAGGCAGACGGTTCTGTAATGCTTCGCATGGGTAACACCATGTTACTTGCTACTGTTTGTGCCGCTAAAGATGCAGTTCCCGGAACAGATTTCATGCCGCTTCAGGTAGAGTACAAAGAAAAATTTGCAGCATTTGGCCGCTTTCCTGGTGGTTTTACAAAAAGAGAAGGAAGAGCTTCTGATTATGAGATTCTTACTTGCCGTTTAGTAGACCGTGCTCTTCGCCCCCTATTCCCCGATAATTATCACGCAGAAGTTTATGTAAATATTATCCTGTTCTCAGCAGATGGTGTTGACATGCCCGATGCATTGGCAGGACTTGCCGCTTCAGCAGCACTTGCTGTATCAGATATTCCATTCAACGGACCGATTTCAGAAGTACGTGTAGCACGTATTGATGGTAAGTTCGTTATCAATCCTACTTTCGACCAGCTTGAACAAGCAGATATGGACCTCATGGTTGCCGCTACTTATGAAAATATCATGATGGTAGAAGGCGAAATGCACGAAGTATCAGAAGCTGAACTGCTGGAAGCAATGAAAGTAGCTCACGAAGCTATTAAGATTCATTGTAAAGCACAGATGGAACTAACTCAGGAAGTTGGTAAAACTGTAAAACGTGAATACTCACACGAAGAAAACGATGAAGAACTTCGGAAGGCTGTTCGCGAAGCTTGCTATGACAAATCATATGCAATTGCAGCTTCCGGCAACAGAAACAAGCACGAACGTCAGGAAGCTTTCGATGCTATCCGCGACGAATTCAAAGCTCAGTTTACTGAAGAAGAACTGGTTGAGAAAAGCGCATTGATTGACCGTTACTATCATGATGTAGAAAAAGAGGCTATGCGCCGTTGTATTCTGGACGAAGGTAAACGTCTGGACGGACGTAAAACAAACGAGATTCGCCCTATCTGGAGCGAAGTTAATCCATTGCCGGGACCTCACGGATCAGCTATCTTCACTCGTGGAGAAACTCAGTCACTGACATCTGTTACACTTGGAACCAAGCTCGATGAAAAGACTATAGACGATGTACTGGTTCACGGAAAAGAGCGTTTCTTATTGCATTATAATTTCCCTCCTTTCTCTACAGGAGAAGCAAAAGCACAGCGTGGTGTAGGACGTCGTGAAATTGGTCACGGACACTTGGCATGGCGTGCATTAAAAGGTATGATCCCGACAGATTATCCTTACGTAGTTCGTGTCGTTTCTGATATCCTCGAATCCAACGGTTCTTCTTCCATGGCTACTGTTTGTGCCGGAACATTGGCACTGATGGACGCTGGTGTAAAGATCAAAAAACCGGTATCTGGTATCGCTATGGGATTAATCAAGAATGCAGGTGAAGACAAATATGCAGTACTTTCGGATATCCTTGGTGATGAAGACCACTTGGGAGATATGGACTTCAAAGTAACCGGAACTGAAAACGGTATCACTGCTACACAGATGGATATTAAGGTAGACGGCTTGTCATTTGATATCCTTGAACGTGCATTGAATCAGGCAAAAGAAGGACGTATGCATATCCTCGGTAAGATGCTCGAAACAATTGACGAACCTCGTACTGAACTGAAAGACCATGCTCCACGTATTGAAACAATGACTATTCCGAAAGAATTCATCGGAGCTATCATTGGCCCGGGCGGAAAGATCATTCAGGGCATGCAGGAAGATACAGGTGCTACTATCACCATCGAAGAAACAGACGGAGTAGGTCGTATCGAAATAGCCGGAACCAACAAAAAAAGCATTGACGACGCTATGCGTATCATCAAAGGCATCGTTGCTGTACCCGAAGTTGGTGAAATATACAAAGGTAAAGTTCGTTCTATTATGCCTTATGGTGCATTCGTTGAATTCCTGCCAGGCAAAGACGGATTGCTCCACATCTCTGAAATCGACTGGAAACGTCTGGAAACAGTAGAAGAAGCCGGAATCAAAGAAGGTGACGAGATTGAAGTGAAACTAATGGATGTTGATCCTAAAACTGGAAAATTTAAGCTGTCCAGAAAAGTATTACTTCCAAAACCGGAAAAGAAATAACAAAGCATTGCTTTTTATAAGATAGAAGATGGCTGAACTACAATAAGTTCAGCCATTTTTTTATCAATAAGTTTGTTTTTCTCGAAAAGAATGCGTTGTTTTGTCTGAAGAAAAAGAAAAAAACATTAAAGCAGATAATGCCTCAACCGAATAACCTTCATACTATGGATACCTTTACCCGATTTTTTCAGGAGAATCAGGAAAGGTTTTTATCATTTGCCTATTCCTATATAAGGAACAAAGTCGAGGCTGAGGATATTCTGATGGAGTCAATGATAGCTCTTTGGGAGAACCGTGAAAAATGGAAAAATGACTCTAATCTGCAAGCACTACTCCTGACAATCATCAAAAACAAAGCACTAAATCATCTTGCCCACGAACAAGTACGTCTGCGTGCCGAAGATGATATCAATACCCACAGACAAAGAGAACTTGATTTGCGAATCTCCACACTTGAAGCGTGTGAACCGGATATGATCTTCAATACCGAAATACAACATATCGTCCGTAAAGCACTTCTCAAAATGCCCGAACAAAGTCGGAATATATTTATACTAAGCCGCTATCAGAATACTCCCAACAGAATGATAGCTGAGAAGCTTGGTATATCAATCAAAAGCGTAGAGTTTCATATCACCAAAGCGCTAAAAATATTACGTACTGAGCTAAAAGATTATTTAATTTCTATTCTTCTCTAAAAAAAATCATTTTTTCATTAGGGTAGTCCTGAGGTAACCTGTTATATATACAGAAGGGAGAGAAAAAGCTCCTCCAAACAATAGAAATAAAAACCTTATGAACCAGGATCTGCTATACAAATACTTTAAGGGAAACGCCACAATAGAGGAAGAAAAACAAATTCTCGATTGGGTGGATGCTTCTGATGAAAATAGAAAAACATTCCAAAAAGAGCGTATGCTTTATGACATCGCGCTTTTCTCCAATGAAAAACAATCCATCCATGCAAATAATAAAGCACGTATCATTCCAATGCTGAAATGGACTACCCGTATCGCAGCAATGATAGCAATCGTTTGGGGGTGTGGATTCTTGTTCAAAGACTATCAATACAACAGACTGGCCCAACTACAAACTGTAACCGTTCCTGCTGGACAACGGGCACAAATCACATTGGCAGACGGTACCAAAGTATGGTTAAACTCCCAGTCTACACTGACTTATGCCAGTAACTTCGGACGGCAAGAGAGAAACGTTAGCTTGGATGGAGAAGCCTATTTTGAAGTAAGCAAAAACAAAAAGATTCCTTTCTTTGTAAATACTGAAACAAATAAAGTACGCGTAGTAGGTACTTGTTTCAATGTATGTGCTTACAAGGGAAGTAATGAATTTGAAACTACACTTGTAGAAGGTATCGTCGATATTTATACTTCTGAAGGAATAAAACCTGTTACCCGCCTCATTAAAGATGAATTTTTCGGATCGTACAATGGAAAAGCCCAAAAGAAAATTCTCCCTTCGTATGAATATTTAAGATGGAAAGAAGGATTGTATTGTTTTGACGATTCCCCCTTTACCTGCATACTCTCTAAACTCGAAAAATATTATAATGTAAAGATAACAGTCAAAAATCCCGAAGTATTGAATTACCGTTGTACAGGTAAGTTCAAAGAGCAAGACGGTGTTGAACACATACTCCGGGTTATTCAGAAAGACCACCGATTCACTTATCAGATCAACGAAGACAAAGACAGTATAACCATAGAATAGGAAAAAAAGAGCTCAATAAAACCTTTAATTTAGTACTAACCCTTTAAATACCAGAATGCACATGAAGTTATAGAAAATCCCCTATCCCCTCTGAAAAAGAGAATCGGAAAGTACCCCCATACTTTCCGATTCGAAACAGTCAAAAATCGACCTTAATCAATTTATTAACTTAACACATTACAAAGATATGAGAAAAATTTCTTTGAAAGGGCATTTATGCCCAAAAAGTTTAGCATTCAAGCAAATATTACTTACTATGAAGATTACTATTTTCCTTCTTCTGTTCGTAACATTTCAGGCTTACAGCGGAAACAGCTATTCACAAAGTGCAAAAATTAGCATTCCCCGCTCAGATCTGAAAGTGAGCGAATTACTCTCTCAGATAGAATCACAGACCGAGTATCTGTTTGTTTACAACAAAAAGAATGTAGACACCAGACGCACCGTAACCATTGATGCTGACAATAAAGCCGTATCAGAGGTGCTGGACGAAGCCTTCAAGGGTACAGGGATCAACTATGTAATGGAAGGAAACAATATCGTTCTCACTAAAAATAATGAGAATGTAGTATCCATACAACAAAACAACAATAACATTCCTATCAAAGGAACAGTTACCGACAGTAAAGGAGAACCTATCATTGGTGCCAATATCTTGGAAAAAGGTACGACTAATGGTACAATTACAGATATGGACGGTAATTTCACTCTCTCCGTCCCTGCCGATGCTACACTAACCATCACCTATGTAGGATATCAGCCACTGAGTATTGCAGTAAAAGGACAAAGAAACTTCAATATCAAGATGGAGGAAGAAGCACTGTCACTTGAAACCGTTGTTGTAACAGCAATGGGCATCAAACGTAAATCAGAAACATTGACCTATTCCGTACAACAGGTAAACGGAGATGATCTCACCCGCGTAAAAGATCCCAATATGATTAATGCACTGGAAGGAAAAATTGCCGGTGTAACTATAACCAAAAGTGCTTCCGGATTGGGTGGATCTGCCAAAGTATCTATCCGCGGTATCCGTTCGGCCTATGAAAATGGAAACAATCAACCACTTTATGTAATTGACGGTGTGCCCATGCTGAACTCTGCCAATGAAACTACTTCTACTATTATGGGAGGTAATAATGCTGCTGGTAATCATGATACCGGTGATGGTATTTCGAACCTGAATCCCGAAGATATCCAATCTATTTCTGTCCTGAAAGGTGCCTCTGCCGCAGCGCTGTATGGCTCACAAGCCGCAAATGGTGTTATCATGATCACCACGAAAAAAGGACAGGCAGGTTCAACCCGCGTAACTTATTCAGCCAGCCTCACATTCGATCAGGCAATTAGTAAACCAGAGTTCCAGGACTCATACAATTCCAGCTGGAAACCAGATGCAAGTATCGGCAAACATGATAATTTGTCCGACTTCTTCTCAACCGGTATCACAGCCATCAACTCAATAAGTCTCTCTACCGGAAATGAGAAAGCTCAAACCTATTTCTCATATTCCAATACACGAGCCAAAGGAATCATTGACGTTAACAAACTATCAAAACACAACCTTACTTTCCGCCAGACAGGCAAGTTCTTCGATGATAAATTAACCCTTGACGGTAACGTTAACCTGATGCACCAAAATGGTAAAAACCGTCCTGTAACCGGTGGCCTATACCTGAATCCATTGATCGGCTTATATACTTTCCCACGTGAGAAAGATATGAACGAATACAAAGCCGGAGAGAAATGGGACGATGATCGTAGTATGCCCAGACAGTACTGGTATAAAGACTTCAACAACGGAATGGAAGGAAATCCCTACTGGATGCTAAACCGCGTAACCAACAGAGACACACGCACACGTACCATTGCTTCATTAACTGCTAATGTCAAGGCAACTGACTGGCTGACTATCCAGGCACGTGGTACAGGCGATTATATCGGTGATAAAACCGAACAAAAAATGTGGGCTTCCACTTCTACCAGTCTGACTGGCGGAGATTGGGATGCAAAAACAGATAACGGACGATACATGTATGGGACAAGTAGTGAGTTCATGGTATATGGTGACCTTATGGCTATGATAAATAAAACATGGGGTAAGTTCAGCCTGAACGCAGCACTTGGTGCAGCCATCAACTACCAGAGAAGTAACTCACTAAATATCGATTCATATAAAAGCGGACTTCATTACCCTAATGTATTTGACTTACGTAATGTCAAATACGATTCCGGTACGGGTATGGAAACTGAAAACAATGCTACCCGAGAAGTACAATCTGTGTTCGGTACCGCACAAATCGGATACGCTGATGCTCTTTATCTGGATCTGACAGCACGTAATGACTGGTCATCTACACTGTATGGAACCAATTCTTTGAAAAAAGGTTACTTCTATCCTTCCGTAGGTTTATCATGGTTGATTCACAAATCAATTAATCTGCCGGACTGGATTAATTTTGCCAAGATACGTGGTTCATTTGCCGAGGTAGGTAATGACCTGCCCAGATATCAGGCCCATCTCTATCCTCAACTGTCTATCGGAGGCAATATAGAACAAGTGACCAACTATAATGACGGAACTTTGAAACCCGAACTTACAGACTCTTGGGAAGTTGGTGGTGAATTCAAATTCTTACATAACCGAATCGACCTTGACTTCACATGGTATCAGACTATGACCAGAAACCAATTCCTTATTGTTCCGATGAAACCAGGTTCTACCTATACCAATCAGATGATCAATGCAGGCAAAATCAGTAATAAAGGTTTCGAACTGACAATAGGTGGCGTTCCTGTACAAAATGAAAACTTCTATTGGAGAACCCAGGTAAACTTTGCCACCAATAAGAATGAAGTAAAAGAATTGACCGACACATACAAAGAGTATAACTATGGACAGGATGGCTTGAACATGGCTTATCGTATGAAAGTAAAAGAAGGGGGATCATTGGGAGATCTTTACGGAAAAGGCTTCAGCCGTGACGATAACGGAAAGATTCAATATGACGACGACGGACTCCCTACTCTAACAGCAAACCGTGACGATGTTTACTTAGGAAACAGTAACCCCGACTGTACTTTGGGTTGGAGTAATACCTTCAGCTTCTATGGAGTAAACATCAGTTTCCTTATCGATGGCAGCTTTGGTGGGAAAGTATTGTCATTCACTCAAGGCCAACTGGATCAATATGGTGTCAGCAAAAACATAGGAGAAGCGATGGACCGCGGTTATGTCGAATTAGAAGGTAAACAAATTAAAGATGTACAAGGCTTCTATGGAAGAGTTGGTAACATTGATGGATGTTCTGAGTATTACGTTTACGACAGAACCAATATTCGCCTGCGTGAACTATCTATCGGTTACAATCTGCCACAGGCATGGATTGAAAAAACAAAGGTATTTAAAAGTATCAACTTGGCATTAGTTGCACGCAACCTGTTTTTTATTTACAAAGATGCACCATTCGATCCGGATGCTTTAATGTCTGTAGGTAACACAAATCAGGGAGTAGACGTATTTGGAATGCCAACTACACGCAGTATGGGATTTAACCTAAAATTTACATTCTAATAACTAATACACAGAACGATATGAAAAATCAAATCAAATATATAGCAGCATTATTATTCGGTATTCTGTTTGTTGTAACCGCCTGTACGGACAAGTTTGAATATATGAACACCGAATTGGGAGCCTATACACCCGACAAGCAAATAGCAGATAGTAAGTATGGTAACAAAATGTATTTCAATACCATTCAACGTTCCATCTACTTTAATGACCCGGCTCCAGGTGGTACAGACTGGACATTTCAGACCATGCAAAATCTGAATGTAGATATGTTTGCAGGCTACTTCCACGACATGGCTTCCAAGTTTACCGACATGAATTCCACTTACAATCTAAATGACGGATGGAATGGAACAAACTGGACTTATACTTATCAATACGGAGTATCTGCTCTGAATAAAAGTATGGATGCCAATGTTAATTGCAAACCTTACTTAGCCTTATGCAAAATATATAAAGTAGCTATGCTTCATCGATTAGCCGATCAGTATGGTGCAATTCTTTATTCAGATTTTGAAAATTACATTCCCGAATCTCAGGAAAAGGTATACACAGCCATGTTTGCAGATATCGATCAGGCTCTCTCCTGGATAGATGAGTCCACTCAAGAAGGTATTGCTCAAGAAATTATAGACAATATTACTAAATTCGATATTCTGATGAAAAACGATAAAACGTTGGCACATTATGCCAAATGGGCTAATTCACTTCGCCTGCGATTAGCCATGCGTATATCCAACGTAAATCCGAAACAGGCAGCAACTGAGGTTACCAAAGCATTACAAGACCCTCACGGACTCATTGAAACCAATGCCGAAAATGTAGCCGTCTTTGCTGATGGAAGTAACTACAAAAATCCATTGGGCACCATCGGGCTCAGTTGGTGGGAAGTGTATATGAATGCCTCAATGGAATCTTTCCTCGTAGGTTATAATGATCCTCGTACCAATAAGTATTTTACACCTTCTGTAGGCGGAACCGAAGGTTTGGACGCATCATTCAAACCACGCTTCGACTATAAGGGCATGCAAAAAGGTATTCCGCAAGGATTCAACTACAATACGCCAGCCGAATGTAATCATTATAAATACCACTCACGCTCAACTATCCAGATTACTACTGATGCACCCTTAATGACAGCTTCCGAAGTTTGGTTCCTTCGCGCCGAAGCTAAATTACGTGAATTCACCGGAGCAAACGAAAGCGTTCAGAACTGTTATGAAAAAGCTGTCCGCCTTTCTTTCGAACAGTGGGGAGCAACAAATGCAGACGAATACTTACAAAGTAATTCCCAACCTTCAGACTACAAAGACGTATTCTTTGAAAGCAATGACATGAAAGCCGTATCAACAATAACTCCCAAATGGGATGAAAATGCCAGCAAGGAAGTGAAGTTGGAACGAATTATCACGCAAAAATGGTTGGCACTGTATCCGGAAGGAGCAGAAGCATGGGCTGAACAGCGTCGTACTGGTTATCCTCATTTGTTTAAAGTATTGACAAATC
>JABLTR010018901.1_pt1 | contig 14089 bp, 14 predicted proteins | sample 7160071 | NCBI WGS metagenome assembly JABLTR01 (sample SAMN14651230, study PRJNA627086) | human gut metagenome | isolation source: feces | host: Homo sapiens
CAGAGTTCAGTTTGTGTTTTACCAGTTTGATAGAGATTAACGAGCGATTGTTTGAAATCCTCGTCGTAACGTTTAAAACCTGACATAAAAGTCCTTTCATTTTTGTGTCTTAATAGACAGATTATAACACACAATTTTCTGTCCACTTTTATAGTATAGCTCCAATCTGCAATAATTCCCATATCAAGATCTTCATAAGGTTCAGGAGCCATTTTAAACCGTTTGATTGGCAATTGACTCTTAGCATCAATAGTGATATTTGATTGTGAAGTGTTTTCTACCCCGCCTGTACAAATTATGGAGGCCTCACCCGACTGGATATAGTTTGCGGCTGTAATCAATGCTGTTAATCCCGAACCGCACTGATGATCAATTGTGAAAGCAGGGACCTCAGTTGAAAATCCAGCTTTTAAAGCGCAACGTCTGGCCAAATTTCCACCCTGATTTGTTACATTTCCCAATATGACATAATCAATCTCAGATTTTTTGAGAAATGAATTTTTTTTAAATTGTTGTTCAATAAGATTCTGATACAAACTTTCAGGGGAAATATTTTTATAAAAACCATTTATTTTACCAATTGGTAAACGATTTGCGGCAATTATTCCTACAGAGTTATTAAAAGTCATGATAGATTCCTTTAAAGTAGTTTTGTTCTAATTCTTTTCTGGATAGTTTTTGATTTGAAGTTAGCGAGAGTGTTTCGGCTTCTAAATAAATTTGTGGACGTTTATATTTTGGAAGTTCTTGATTTAGTCTTTCTTTCACTAGTTCTTTTTCTAGTGGTTTTACAATTAAGAGCGCAATTTTCTGACCATATTTTTGATCGGATATTTCAAAAGCTGCACATTCTTGACATAAATCTTTTACAAATTGCTCAATTTCTTCTGGAAAAATTTTGTTAGCCCCGTGTTCAATAATGTCAGCACGTCTACCAAATAAATAGAGAGTGTCATTTTTAATAGTTCCTAAATCGTCAGTCGTCCATGACTGAGGGCTAGCTTGATTGAGATATCCAGAAAATAAATAAGGACTTTTGACAATGATGCTATGATTATCGTCAAATTCAACTTGTGTATGCGGGAAAAGTTTTCCGACAGCTGCAGTTTTTTTCCCATTTTCTACAAATTGCCAAGAAATAAAACTAGTTTCGGAGCTCCCATAAAATTCAATCATCTTTGTTAAGGGAAGTTGATTTTTTATTTTATCAATCGATTCTGGGCTTAAAGTTCCTCCGCTTAAAAATAAAGTATTGAGAGAAGATAAAGCACTGAGTTCATTAAAAATATTCAAAAGATAGGTTGGAACAGTAAATAAAGCCCAACTTTTTTTAATTTTGCCGAATTGTGATGGACTAGTAATGGGGAGGAAGCTTTTACCAAGATATAAGGAGCAAACCAAACTATGAAGTCCCAAAGAGGTAGTCATAGGGCTGGTAGTTGCCAGACTTTCAATTTTTTTTGAGCTGAAATAAGTCATTAATTGTTTCAAAGCCTGATTTCCAAGAAAGCCAGTCTCGTAAGTAGATTTTAGGCTGACCAGTTGTACCAGAAGTGGCAGCTAAAAAGAAGGTGTTATCGGGAAGAGAGTGGTTATCAATATTTGTTTTGGGAGTAAAAGAATCTATCACAAGGGGATAATTTCCACTTTCAATAATTGCGAAAAATTCGGTAATAAAATTTATGATGTTTTCATTTTTTACAATCAAAATTTTTTTAAAAGAATTTTTATATTTTTGAGCACTTTTCTTAATCATAGTTCCAAGTTGCTGATAAGTATATCTATCTGGTCCGATAATTAAAGCTGTTTTATCAGCATAAAGAGAAACTAAATGTGAGAAATTAAATTGATTTTTGTGTTCCATTGCTGTTTTCCTTATTCAATAAGCTTATAATTTTAAAAACAGTTAACCAAAATTTGATTATAGGGTTACTATTTGATATGATACCAGTATAATAAAAAAATCTTTTATTGTAAAATATAAAATTAGGAGCAACAACATGACTAACAATCAGAAAGTCAAAACATTAACTTATTCAGCCTTTATGACTGCTTTTATTATTATCTTGGGATTTTTACCAGGAATTCCAATTGGTTTTATTCCAGTACCAATTATTCTTCAGAATATGGGGATAATGATGGCAGGGGGGCTTCTTGGCCCTAAATATGGTACAATTTCGGTAGGTGCTTTTCTTGCTTTAGCTTTAATTGGTTTACCTGTTCTGACAGGAGGGAATGGTGGTGCGGCTAGTTTCTTAGGGCCTTCAGGTGGTTATCGAATAGCCTGGCTCTTTACCCCATTTTTAATTGGCTTTTTCCTAAAGAAATTAAAAATTACGACTTCCCAAAATTGGTTTGGAGAGTTAATAATTGTTTTATTATTTGGGGTTATTTTTGTGGATTTTGTTGGAGCAATCTGGCTATCTTTTCAATCTAATATTCCACTATTAACTTCTTTAATTTCTAACTTAGTTTTTATTCCAGGAGACTGTATCAAAGCCATTTTAACGGTCGTCATCGTTCGACGCCTTAGAAAGCAAGGAGGTTTTGAACTTTATTTTAGAAAGTGATAGTTATGCAAACAACAAAACAATTTGTCTTGTTAGAACTTCTTCGACAAAAAGGGAATTGGGTTTCAGGAGATGAATTAGCAGAAGAGCTAAATATTAGTCGTGAAAGTATTTGGAAAGCAATCAATACTTTAAAACGTAAAGGAAATCAGATTGTCAGCCGAAAAAATTTAGGATATAAGTATATTGGCAATGAATCATTAGACGAAGATACGATAAATTTTTATAGTGGAATGAGATTTGAAAATGATATTTTCGTTTTTGATGAAGTGACTTCTACACAGGAAGTGGCAAAACAATATTTGACGACTCATGAGGTCAAACAGCCGCTTGTTTTTGTTGCGAATAATCAATCTCAAGGACATGGGAGGCGCAGTCGAAAATTTTATTCGCCAAGTGATACTGGACTATATTTTAGTCTTATTTTACCTAATCCCAGCCATGATATTTTGAAAATAGGTTTATTGACTACAAGTACTGCTGTTGCCGTGGTCAAAGTACTTGAAAAATTTTATGAGGATAAAAACTTTAAGTTAAAGTGGGTTAATGATATTTATCTAGATACTTATAAAGTGGGAGGTATTATCACAGAAGCGGCTTTAGATTTAGAATCGAGTTCTGCTAGCAATTTTATTATGGGAATTGGCTTAAATTTGGCAACTAAGGAATTTCCAGATGAGTTATTAGGAAAAGTGAAAGGAATTAATCCCGATATAAATATAGACCGGAATCAATTGATTGCAGAAATGGCTCAGGAAGTAATTGCTAATTTTTCAAATTATACTCACCCGAACTTGATTGAAGAATATCGCAAGCGCTCTTTATTAGTCGGAAAAGAGGTTACTTTGAAATTAGGAACGAGTTCTGTCAAAGGAGAAGTACAAGGAATTGCTGATGACGGAAGTTTAGTACTCAAAGGGGATTCAGGAAAGCTACAATCTTTCACGAGTGGTGAGGTTATAAAAGTTGATTGGTAAGAGAAGTAGGAGATATACTATTGGAAAAAATTTGGGGAAAATTGGTAGATGATGAGGGAAGATGCAGTCATTATCATCAAGAAAATGATATTGTTGCATTAAAATGTTCTAGCTGTGAAAAATATTTTTCATGTTATGAATGTCATGACGAACTAGAAAATCATCAATTTGTGGCTACTGAAAAAGAAGATTTTCCAGTACTTTGTGGTCATTGTAAAACAAAGCTGAATTTTAATGATTATTCACAAGGTTATTGTATCAATTGTAAAGCTGTCTTTAATCCAAATTGTCATCGCCATTGGAAAATTTATTTTAAATCATAAATTCTTTTTTTATAAAATTTATCAAAGGTCAAGTTATTCTTGAAGTTTTAATAAATTTTAAATTAATAACAAAGGATATAGGCCGATAAAATGAAGTCTAAACAAAGTGTATAATCTAGATCTTTGCACATTGTTCCAGTTAAAAAATGGTATAATGTGCAAAACTGTTATATATAAAATACTTTTTAACTTATGGAAAATTTTAAGGAAAATGAAAATGTTATTTACTGAATTAGCAAGAGAAAAGTCAGCAAAATATTGGGAAATGAGTTTTGAACATCCTTTTATCGAAGGTTTAGTGACGGGGAACTTATCTTCTGATGTTTTCCGATATTACTTACTTCAAGATCGCTATTATTTAGAGCACTTTAGTAAGCTCTATCTTTATATTGCGGAAAAAACTGAGGATAAAATGATTCGAGAACATTTAAAATTAAATGCAGAAGAATTAAAAGAAGGTGAAATATTCATTCGAGAAGGTTTTTTTAGGGACTTAGACATTACCGAGCAAGAAATTTCAGAAACCGCTATTGCTCCAACTGCTTATCATTATGTTTCTCATATGTATCGTCAGCTCGTTGATGGTACGGTTAATACAGCTATTGCTGGCATGTTGCCTTGCGCTTGGCTTTATCATGAGATTGGACTTCGTTTGATTGATAGGGGTTCTTCTAACGCCTTATACCAACGATGGATTGAAACATACGCGAGTGAAGAGGCTGCGGCACAAATCGAAAAAGAGTGTGCCATTATCAATCAACTTTATCAAGAAAGTAATGAGTCAGAACGTGAAAAAATGCTTGAAGCTTTTGTGATTAGCAGTAAGATGGAATACGAATTTTGGGAAATGTCGATGAACTTAGAAAAATGGTGATTTTTCGGGAATAAGTGAGAAATATCGATATGACTTATAATGTAAAAAAAACATTAATTTTATTTCAGTTATTTCTTGCAAACGGATACACAAAATGTTAGAATATGTTTATCCTTATAGGAAAACGTTTACCTTTAAGTCATGGTTACGTTACTAAGCTATAGCGAGTAGCTTAATTTCTTTCAGATCCCTCCTAGTCAGGGGGATTTTTTGTTTTGTGAAATATAAAATTTTAAAATGATTATCTCGTCAAAATAATGAATCTATTGAGTCAAGATGTTCACTTGAAAATAATTCGCTTTTAAGTGAGAAAAAGCTTGTCACTGTTATCTTTAGATGTTATAATTTATTGTGGTGCAAAATTTTATATGCTAGTTAGGAGAAGTAGTGGAACATTCAGCTACTCAGCGCGAATACCAAAAAATCTGGACGGCCATTAAAAACTGGTTTCTAGTGGACAAAGTTTTTCTGATTTCGTTTATTATTGCAATTATTGCCATTAGTTTGGGTGGAGTGACAACTCGTTTTTTCAATTATCATGTCATTGTTACGGTTTCAGGATTGATGCTTGTAATTGGTGGTTTTAAGGAAACAGGATTGTTACAGTATTTGGGACAGACCTTAGTCAAAAGAAGTACAACAACGCGTCAGCTTGTTCGATTTACGACGCTACTTACCTTCTTTTTAGCCGTTTTTTTTACAAACGATTTAACAATTTTGACGGTTTTACCGCTCTATTTAGCGATTACTAAAGAAATTAAAAATCGAAAATCAGTTTATATTGGGGCAGCTTTAATTGTTCCAGCTTGTCATATCGGTTCTGCCTTGCTTCCGCAAGGAAATCCGCATAATCTCTATCTTTATTCGTTTTATAAGGTAGCGGCACATCATGGTGGTGTTCCTCTGACAAATTTAGACTTTTTCAAAGGAACTGGGGCTTTATGGATTTTAGGTTTATTGATTTTGATGATTGCTTGTCAATTCATCGATAATGAGCCTTTGGTTATTGAAACTAAAGTGAATCAATTTAATAAAGTTGAAACTTCTATCTTCGTTGTTTTGATGTTGTTAATGGCCGCTTCTGTTTTTGGTTATGTGAATTTTTATCTTGCTGGAGCAATCGTTGCTCTAGTTGTGCTAATTTATCGTCCGCGACTTTTTAAAGGAATTGATTATCATCTTTTATTTACTTTTATCTTTTTCTTTTTGATTGTGGGTAATATCGCTAATATTCATGTGTTGACTGATTTTATCAGTAATACCTTAGTTGGACCACAGGCTTCTTTTTTAGGAACCGTGATTATGAGCCAGTTTATTTCTAATATTGCGGCCCCCATCTTGATTTCGCCATTTACTCCCCATGCTGTTTCTTTGGTCCTTGGAGCTGATATTGGTGGGATTGGAACAATTGTTTCCTCTATGGCAACACTGATTGCTTATAAGGTGATTCGGATGAATGCGCGGGGCGAAACGCGTGGTTTCGTAAAATATTTTACAATTGTCAATGCCGGATTTGTCCTAATTTTAACACTGATTGGTTTGATTATTGTGACACTTGTTGGTTAAAATGTAAAAGTTGGACTTTCCAACTTTTTTTATTTTTCAAAAAATTGAAAGTTACTGACAGGTCTCATAGTCACTTTTATTTATTTTTAAAATTTTATTATCTAGCGATGTGAGAAGTTCTGTCATTAGTTAATAATTGGTGTATAATAGATAAAAACTATAAAGGGGATAAGATGGAGTTTAGACTAGCAAAAAAAGCTGATGCTCAGCGACTTTTAGAGATTTATAGACCATATGTTGAAAAAACAGCCATTACTTTTGAGTACGAAGTGCCTACACTAGAAGAATTTGAAAATCGAATTGAAAAAATTGGGAGTCAATTTCCTTATCTTTTAGCGATTGAAAATGGTAAAATCATTGGTTATGCCTATGCAGGGGCCTACCGTGAACGGGCGGCTTATGATTGGGTGGTCGAATTATCAATTTATTTAGATGAAAAAGAGCGACAACATGGAGCTGGAAGTGCCCTTTATCAAAAGTTACTGACAGCCTTAGCGGCACTCAATTATCAACGGGCCTATGCTTGTATTACTTATCCAAATCCAGCTAGTGTCGCTTTCCATGAGAAATTTGGATTTCAACAAATTGGACTTTTCCCCAAGGCTGGTTATAAGTTTGAACAATGGTATGGAATTGTTTGGTTAGAATTAGCACTACAAAAATCTCAAGAGGTAAAGGCAACAAAATTACTGACAGATTTATCAGAAGAGGAAATAAAAAAAATCTTGGAATAATGACCAAGGTTTTTTTATTATATAAATTATAAAAGAAGTAAAACATTTTGCCTTTTGTAAGAAAAACATTAAAATAAAATTAAAGAAAATAAATATAAATTAGAAAGGAAGAAAAAATGAACAAATTTATCTGGTCCATTTTTATCCCAATCCTGATTTTTGCAGGACTACTGACCCTTCTGGGCCTTCTCTTAGAACCTCAGCACTTTTACTGGCTTCAAACTATTGAGCTCATTTATCTTTTTGGAAGTCTGCTCATTTCTTTTACTAGTTTTCGTATCTGGAGACTTGGCATAAAAATTCGGAGAATGAAAATATTAAAAGTATTATGGCTTTTTCTAAGTTTTGTATTTTTACTTGACTTAATTAATACTGGAGTCTATATAGCACAGGGGCGTGGCTTACTTTGGGGAATGAGTAAATATAAATCGGCTCTTCCGGCTTTCTTGGCTAGTCTGCTACTTTTAGTCTTGTGTTTTAATGGGTTGAGAAATCAAATGAAAACGGTAAAATAAAAAGACAAAATTAACAAATTTTTGTCTTACCTATTCAAAGAAAAGTAGGTGAAAAGTGAAAATAAAATGATATAATTAGAAAAAAAGGGAAGTGTAAGGAAAATTATGACATTAAAGATTGACAAAGTTCGCAAAAACTTTGGTGATAAAATTGCTGTTGACAATCTCAATATGGTGGTTAAACCAGGCGAAGTTATGGGCTTAATTGGTCAAAATGGTGCAGGTAAAACAACAACTTTTCGGATGATTCTTAATTTTATATCAGCTGACCAAGGAAGAATTACTTGGCAAGATGGCCCGATAAATCAAGAAATTAAACAAAAAATTGGTTTTTTACCCGAAGAGCGGGGCCTCTATCAAAAAATGACGGTAGAGGATCAAATTCTTTATTTTGCCGAACTACATGGGATGAAACGGGCAGATGCACGTCTAAAACTTCAAGATTGGATGAAACGCTTAGAAGTTGTTGGAAAACCAATGGATAAAGTTCAGACACTCTCAAAAGGGAATGCCCAAAAAATTCAATTTATCGCAACTTTGATTCATGAGCCTGAATTTTTGATTTTAGACGAACCATTCACAGGACTTGATCCTGTAAATACAGAACTTTTGCGAAATGAAATTAAGCGAAGTCGTGATAAGGGATCAGCAGTTATTTTCTCTAATCATAATATGAGTGATGTTGAGCTCTTATCTGACCACTTGCTGATGCTAAAAGGTGGGCAAACGATATTGAATGGTACTGTTGAAGATATCAGAGCTTCTTATGGTCGGACCCGTGTTTATTTGGAATCGGACCTATCAAATGATGAACTCTCCTTAATTTCAGGAGTTGAGTCAATTGAAAAAAGAGGGAGTGGCCGTTCAATTAAAATTTCTGAAGCAAATGTTGGTCGTGAAATTTTTCAAAAAGTAGCCAAAGATGGCTATGTTCAAGCCTTTGTTCAATCCCCTCCCTCCCTTGATGAAATTTTCCGAATGGAAGTGGCTGAGCATGATCAAGAAGACCTAAGCGCGAAAAGTGGGGTGGCGAAATGAAAAATCAAACTTGGCTTGTTGCAAAAAATATTTATCGTAGTCGCATCAAAGGAGTTGGTTTTTGGGCTCTCGTTCTTTCTCCTTTTTTATTAGGAGCAGTCTACTTAGTTATTGGTTTGGTCATCAGTAGCGGGGCCAATCAAACCCCACAATTGGCGGTCGTGGATAATCCTGCTTTAACTCAAATTCTTTCTAAAAATGAGAGTTTAAAAGCTGATATTAAAAATGAATCTTCTTTAAAGGAAGTTAAAAATGAGCTTTCTGAAGGGAGAATTGATGGTTTTTTGACTGTTGAAGATGGGACTTACACCATTGTTACGGACAATAAATCAAGTGTCAAATTTGACCAAACAAGTTTTCAAGCAGCATTAACTCAAGTTAATATATCAAAGACAGCTCAGCGTTTAAATCTATCGGCAGCTGATGTTCAAGAATTGCTCAGTCCAGCTAAATTTACGATGAAAACTCAGACAAGTTCTGGGCAAAAATCAACAGGAAATTCTCAGACTGGGGCAAATATTGCTATTGGTTCAATTGCTTCGATTTTAATCTTCACATTGATGATGATGTATGTGGGAATTATAGGGCAAGAAATTGGTAATGAGAAATCAAGCCGGATTATGGAGACTTTACTTGCGGCAACAAGCTCAAATGTGCAGTATTATGGGAAAATTATCGGTGTTATTTTGCTTCTGACCACTCAGCTTGGAATTTACGTTCTCGGATTTGGAGTTGCTTATCCATTCATCAGAAATTTAGACCAAATCAAAGCAATTGGTGAAATGCTTTCAGGCATTACCTTTGGTTTTGGAATTTATTTAGTCGCGATGTCATTGGTTGGAATTTTGGGTTATCTTATTCTTGCTTCAATTGTGGCTTCTTTAGTGAATGAACAAGCCCAAGTTCAACAAGCTACTCAGCCAATTGCCTTTTTAGCGATGATTGGATACATTGGTGGTATTGCAGGCTCAACTGTACCTGGAAATATTGTTTTAAAAGTGCTTAGTTTTATACCTTTTATTAGTCCAACTTTGATGACTAGTCGTTTAGCCATCCAATACTCAACCACTACAGAAGCCTGGATTGCTCTTGGCTTACAGTTACTAGCCACTCTGGCAATAGCTAAGGCTGGAGAGAAAATTTATGCGCGTAATGTGCTTTCTTATAGCGATGAGAAGATTATGAGTCAACTCTTTAAAGGACTGACAGGAAGACAGGCAAAGCGAAAAAATGCTGACAAAGTGGTCAGTGAAAATGGAGAAAAGAAAAATCCGTGGCGTCGAAATTCACCATTAAGACTGGCTCTTGTTATCTTAATTATTCTAATTATCTTGGCTTACCGGTTCATTTTTAAATAAAAACATTAATAATTTAACTCTTGGAAACTTTTCAAGAGTTTTTTCGTATATAAAAGTATGGAAAAAATTTTAGATAAATTAAAAGAATACTGGAAAATAATGCTTTTAGTTGTTTGTGCACTTATTGCTGGTGGAATTCTTTATATTTTCACCAATTCACCAAAGCCAGCTGAAACTCTGTCAATAGAAAATTTGAGCTCTAGTTCTACCAAAAGCTCTGTCAGTAAATTTAATAGTAGCAGTAGTGAAAAAAATAAAAATGAAATTATGGTTGATTTAAAAGGAGCGGTTGCAAAACCTAATGTATACCAAATTTCGTCAGATGAGCGCCTTGTTGATTTAATTAGGCAAGCGGGAGGATTTACTGACCAAGCAGACCCAAAATCAATCAATCTGTCAGCGAAACTTAAAGATGAAGAAGTGATTTATGTACCAAAAGTTGGGGAAAGTTCAAGTTCAGAAAGTACTGACAGTCCTACTGGTAGCTCTGTCAGTAATCAAGTTTCAACGACAAGTGGTCCAAAAGTAAATATCAATAAAGCAGACCTGACAGAATTACAAAAACTGACTGGAATTGGTCAAAAAAAAGCGCAAGATATTATTGATTTTCGCATGAAAAATGGTGACTTTAAATCAATAGAGGATTTGGGTAAAGTATCTGGCTTTGGGGATAAAACATTAGAAAAACTGAAAGATGAGATTTCTATTGATTAAATTTACCCTGATTTTTCTAACTTATCTTGTTGTGCTACTTTATTTTTGTATCTTTACTTACAATTTACCCTTGCTTATTTTATTTATTTGCTCAATTTTACTAGCTTTATTCAGAAAATATTATCTAATGATTCCGATATTAATTGTTTTTGCTGTATTTTTTCTGTTAATCAATAGTCTTAGTATTAGGGATAATGAAAATCAACCAAAAAATCTCTCAAAAATTGAATTAATTCCAGATACAATCCAAGTCAATGGTGATTTATTGAGTTTTCAGGGGAGAATGAATGGACAAAAATATCAAGTCTATGACACATTGAAAAGTCTAAAAGAGAAAGAGTTTTATCAGAACTTAAGTCAAAATTGTCAGTTAAGTTTCACAGGAAACCTTGAAATACCAGAAATTCAGCGAAATTTTAATGGTTTTGATGACCAAAAATATTTAGCTAGTCAAAATATCTATCGACAAATTACCATCCAGCAAATTACAAATGTGGAAATAAAAAAGAATTTTGACCTTCATACTTTAAGGCGAAAGGCAATTGTTTGGACACAAAATCATTTTCCAAAACCGATGAGTGACTATATGACAGGTTTGCTTTTTGGCTTTTTAAGTAAGGATTTTAATCAGATGAGCGATATTTACAGCTCTTTAGGAATTATTCATCTTTTTGCTCTATCAGGAATGCAAGTAAATTTTTTTATTGACTGGTTTCGTAAAATACTACTTCGCATGGGACTGACGAGAGAAAGAGTGAATCTTGTTCAAATTCCATTTTCGATTTTTTATGCTTTTATGACGGGATTATCGGTTTCAGTTTTAAGAGCCCTTTTTCAAAAAAATATTCGTCTGACTTCTTTGGATAATATCGGAGTGACGACATTAGTTTTGATGATCATAAGTCCAAAATTTTTACTGACGACTGGCGGTCAGCTTACCTTGTTTTATGCTTTTGTCATTTCGATGCTTAACCATTCTTTTTCTAATTTAAATGGATTGAAAAAGTGCTGACAGAATCATCAGTCCTTTCATTTTGTGTTCTTCCGTTACTCATCTTTGATTTCCATATTTTTCAGCCTCTTTCAATATTATTAACAATTATATTTGGTTTTCTTTTTGATTTTATGCTGCTCCCGCTGCTTTTATGCTGTTTTCTTATATCATTTTTGGGATTTTCGCTCAATTTAAATTTTATTTTTCAAATTCTAGAATGGCTAGTTCATAAAGTTGATTTACCCTTACATTACCCTTTTGTTTTGGGGAAACCTAGTTCACTCGAATTAATTATTCTATTTGTGTTAATTGGTTTATTCGTAGATTCATTTTCTCATAAAAAAAGGAGATTTTTTTTAATTGGATTTATATTTTTATTTTTTTTCATCACTAAAAATCCAATGAGAGCAAGCATTACAGCGGTTGATATCGGACAAGGCGATAGTATTTTTCTACAAGATAAGTTTAATAAAGAAAACATTCTGATTGATACTGGGGGACAACTTGCTCTTCCTCAAAAAAATTGGCAAAAAGCGCAGACGCAATCAAATGCTGACAAAACGCTTATTCCTTATTTAGAATCCATGGGGGTGGCTCATATTGACCAACTTATTCTGACTCATACAGATGCTGACCATGTTGGTGATTTCTTATCCTTAGCTGATAAAATAAAAATAAGAGAAATCTGGGTCAGTCCGGGAGAATTAACCAACAGTAGTTTTGTGGAAAAATTAAAAAAGCAAAAATTCCGATTCATGTTAGTAAAGTTGGGGATAAAATTCCGATTTTTGATAGTTTTCTTCAAGTTTTATCAAATGGTTACACTAAAAAAGGTGATAATAATGATTCCATAGTGACTTATGGAAACTTTTACCATACAAAATTTCTTTTTACAGGAGATTTGGAACAAGAAGGAGAAAAAAAGCTTCTACAAAATTATCCCAAATTACAGGTAGATGTGTTAAAAGTGGGGCATCATGGCAGTAAAACAAGTTCAAGTCCGGAATTCATCAAAGAGATACATCCTAAACTTGCACTAATCTCGGTTGGAAAAGCTAATCGCTATGGTCATCCCAATCAAGAAACTTTAGAAACCTTAGCCAAATATCAGGTAAAGACACTCAGAACTGACCAAAAAGGGGCAATAAAATTAACAGAAGTAAATCAGCAATGGCAAATCAAAACAGTTAGATAAATGAAAGGAAAAAAGAGAGCAAAAGACATCTATAAAATGTTACAATAAAGAAGACGTTGAGTGCCTGTGGAAACTAAAAAAGTACTTCTTTAATTTCGTTTTTTTATTATTAAAAACAAAATGGAAGGAAAAGTCACATTGCACACTTTGAAAAAAGAAAACGAAGGTCAGATTTAAAAAGAAAGGAATTTTTAATTTAACAGAATTCAAGAAATTGAACTTATAATAGGTAGAAAGTTAACAACATTTGCTAACAACATAAAATTTATTAAGGAGACTTTTTATGGCAGTAATCAATATCGAATACTACTCAGAAGTTCTTGGGATGAATCGAAAAGTCAATGTTATTTACCCTGAGTCAAGTAAGGTGGAAGATTTTTCAAACACAGAGATACCCGTTCTTTACCTTTTGCACGGAATGAGTGGGAACGAAAATTCGTGGATGATTCGTTCTGGAATTGAAAGATTAATTCGACACACAAATTTGGCGATTGTAATGCCCTCGACAGATTTAGGTTTTTACGTGAATACCACTTATGGTATGAATTATTTTGATGCGATTGCCTTGGAACTTCCAAAAGTAATTCACAATTTTTTCCCAAATTTATCTACAAAAAAAGAAAAGAACTTTATTGCTGGTTTATCTATGGGTGGATATGGTGCTTACCGTCTTGCTCTAGGTACAGATCACTTTAGCTATGCCGCAAGTTTGTCAGGAGTTCTGACATTCGATGGAATGGAAGAGAATTTCAAAGAAAACCCAGCTTATTGGGGCGGGATTTTTGGAAATTGGGAGACTTTTAAGGGTTCAGATAATGAAATTTTGGCCTTAGCTGATCGTAAGAATGAGGAACGACCAAAACTTTACGCTTGGTGTGGAAAACAAGATTTTCTTTTCCCAGGAAATGAGTATGCAATAGCAGAGTTGAAGAAAAAGGGATTTGATGTTACTTATGAGAGTTCAGATGGTGTTCATGAATGGTATTATTGGACTAAAAAAATAGAGTCTGTCTTACAGTGGCTCCCTATAAATTATAAGCAAGAAGAACGATTGAGTTAATATTAAAAATTCCCATTTTATTCAAGACAAAAACTAAAAAGTTTGTCTATCAAACGCTTACAAAGACAAAAACAAAAGAAATGATGAAATTCTCATGCTTGTCTTTGACAAAAACTACGAATAGTAGTAGAATTTCTTAGTAAAATAAATTTGCGAAATCGCAATATAGAA
>JABLTR010113729.1_pt1 | contig 14087 bp, 8 predicted proteins | sample 7160071 | NCBI WGS metagenome assembly JABLTR01 (sample SAMN14651230, study PRJNA627086) | human gut metagenome | isolation source: feces | host: Homo sapiens
AAAAAAAAAAAAAAAAAATAGTAAAATTGACGAATCGAAAATAATTTTATATTAATTTACTGAAATAAAACTTTTTAAGACATATTTTCAAATCAATCATATTTTTTAAATATATTATGTATATTTACGTATTTTTATATACAGCTATTAATGAGTTTTATATCTTCAATATGCAGATACATAATAACAAAACCACATAAACCAATGCTTGGTAAAAGCATAAAATATATTGCTGTTTTTACCCTTGATCGTGCATCGATTTTAAAGTATGTCGTATGGCACAAATACATAGAAAGGAGGTATGAATAGATACAATGTTTTCTATTTGGAAGGGGGCGTATAGTTAGATTTATTGGCAAAATAAAATTAGTTTTATTGTTTTAATTAAAAAATTTTGAGAATAGGAAGGACAAGTATATGAAAAATAGTCATAGTAGATTGTCAAAAGTTATTGCAATCGTTTTAACGCTTGTAATGCTCATTGGTATTGTTCCGGTATCCGCTGCAACACCAATCGGTTCTTCTGACCAAGGCGACGGAACATATACAAATCCAGTTATTTGGGCCGATGTGCCTGACCTGGATATAATCAGAGTTGGCGATACATATTGGATGTCAAGCACAACAATGCATATGTGCCCAGGTGTACCAATCATGAAATCTTATGACCTGGTTAACTGGGAAACTGTAAGTTACTGTTACTATGCCTTAGAAGACATGGACAGTATGAAATTGCAAACTGGAAACAACATGTACGGAAATGGTACATGGGCAAGCAGCCTCCGTTATAAAGACGGTACATTCTATCTCGTAGTACCATCCGCTACATCTGGAAAAACATATATATTCCAAACTGAAGATCCTGAAAATCAGGCATGGCGCAGATATGAAATCAATCAAAGATTCCATGACTGCAGTCTCTTACTTGATGATGACGGAAGAAACTGGCTGTTCTATGGCAGCGGCCAATTAATAGAATTAAATTCCGATGTAACTGGCCTTAAAGAAGGCGCAAGGTCAATTAAAGTTATGGATAGTCTTCATGCTCCAGACCCTGTAACAGGTATAACACCAACCAGTGGTCTTAATGAAGGCGCACATATCATGAAAATCAATGGCAAATATTATATTTTCGGTATTACATGGCCATCTGGCAAACCACGTACACAAGTTTGTCATATAGCTGATGAAATTACTGGTCCATACAGAAGCAGAGTTGTAGGACAAGAAGACGTTCGTTATGGTAACAGCGGCGGCGGCCCTGCTCAAGGTGCTATCGTTGATGATGGTAACGGCAATTGGTACGGATTTAACTTCCGTGACAGCGGTTCTGTAGGACGTATACCATGGCTTATGCCTATCACATGGGACGGCGAATGGCCAATGTTCGGTCAGGATGAAGATGGTAATCCTTCATACACTGGTTTAGCAAGAGAAGGCGCTATTCCAATGACTGGCTTTGAAACAACAAGTATTGTAACTTCTGATGAATTCTATAATAATGAAGAAAGACCTGTTTATTATGATAATGTCATAGAAGCAGAAGTTGAAGAAGATACTGATCCAACTCCTGATGTTCCAACATTAGATCCAGTAGATTCAACAGAAAATGCTGGTATGGAACTTATAACAAACGGTGGATTTGAAGACGGTACTGAAGGTTGGTTCGATAATGATACTTATGACAGCGACGATGCAACTATTGCTGTAACAGATGAAGATAAAGTAAGCGGCGATTACAGCTTATATGTATCTGGCAGAACAAGCACAGGTTCCGGCCCAATGCAGGATCTCACAGGCAAAATGAAAGCTGGCGGCGTTTATGAAGTATCAGCTCGTATTAAATATACAACTGGTCCTGCTAACAGGCAGTTCTATATGACATTACGTTCTGAAACTCCTGTATCTGATTCAAATATCATGAAAAATATCAGAGGCGCAAGGATTACAAAAGGCGAATGGGGAACAATCAGCGGTACATACAGAGTACCAGAAGATGCTGATGAATCCGCAATGGCTATATTCCTTGAAACAAGCTGGACAGCTAATCCAACAGCAGAAAACGATCTTATGGACTTCTATGTAGATGATGTTTCCATTAAAGTCGTTTCTGAACCTGTAATCCCTGAAGTTGATGTAATCGATAACGGCGGATTTGAAGAAGAAAATCAAGGCGAATGGGCTCCTCATACAACATCTTGTGATGCTGCTGATGTTGATCTCCCAACTGCTACAATAACAAGTGATGAAGCTCACAGTGGCTCTAACAGCATCCTTATCGAAAATCGCCAGGCTGTTGGTGTTGGTCCAATGCAGGATCTCTCCGGCGAATTAATCGCAGGCGCAACATATGAAGTATCCGCATGGGTAAAATATAATAATGAAGCAAGCCCTGATACACAAGGCTTCCAGTTCTCATTAAAATATAGTGATGTAACTTGGGAACATGTAGCAGAAGCTACTGCTAACAAAGGCGAATGGACACAGATTACAGGTACATATACTGTTCCAAAATCTGGCGACGTTGATAACGTATTTATGTTCATCGAAACTATCCCATGGGTAAGCAACAGCGATGCAAAAGCTAATCCAGACAGATATCTTATGGATTTCTATGTAGACGATGTTTCCATGAAATTAGTTTCTCTGCCAGTTCCAGGCGATCCACTTGAAAGCATCTTAGGCGGACAATATTCTTATAATGGTTCTAACCTCAATATGGCATGGCAGTGGAATCATAACCCAGACAATCGTTACTGGTCATTAACTGAACGTGAAGGTTGGTTACGTTTACGTACAGGTTATATTTCTACTAACATCCTTGACGCTCCAAACACATTAACTCAAAGAACATTTGGTCCTCAGAGCTCAGCTACAATTAAATTAGATGTATCTCATATGCAAAACGGCGATGCAGCTGGTCTCTCACTCTTCACAGCAAGATACGGCGCTATCTCTGTACGTATGGCAAACGGTGCAAAAACTCTTGTTATGACAAATAGTTCTTCTACAACAAATCATACAGACGTAGCAAGCGTAGAACTTACAAGTGATATCGTTTACCTCAAAGCTGACGCTGATTTCTTTGAACAAAGAGACAGAGGTACATTCTATTATAGCTATGATGGAATAAATTGGACTCAGCTTGGCGATACACTCCAGATGGTTTATGGTACAGATAACCACTTCATGGGCTATCGTTTTGCAATATTCAATTATGCAACACAATCTACCGGCGGTTATGTTGATGTTGATTACTATCGCATCAGCGATAAATTAACAGGCGCAACAGAACCAACTGTATTAGACGTAGAAATGCAAGGTGCAACAGGTGTTGCTGGCGTAGCAGTATCCGAAGTTGAAGTACCAGTTCTCATCGATTCATTACCAGATGGAAATTATTCTGAAATCGCTGCTTCATTCAGCATTCCTGATGACCTCACAGTTGAAGACGTTGTATTTGGCGACGATTTAATTGGCCAAGGCGAATGGGAAGTTGATGAAAATCAACTCGAATTAACCGTAACAGGCGATAAAGTTGATCTTCAGGCAGCTGAAGGCAAAGCATTATTTGCTACAATTAAAGTAAGAGTAAATAAACTCCAGGCTATTGATAATACAATTTCTATCGTTCCAGATTATGTAATCGTAAGAGGCGATGGAAATATAGTATGTGATACAAATGGCGTACAGGCTGATATCGGTCTTGTTAAGACTGAAGACGGCGGCGCTTATGCAAAATTCCCAGGATATTCTAATCCACTTATCACTCATAAATACGGTGCAGACCCATTCGCAATGGTTTACAAAGATCGTGTTTATGTTTATATGACAAACGATTCTCAGTCTTATGAATTACAGCAAGCAAGTGATGGCAGCAACAACTATGGCCAGATTAACAGCCTTAACGTCATTTCTTCTGACGATATGGTTAACTGGACAGACCATGGCAGCGTAAAAATAGGCTCTAGGGACGGCGGTGTAACTGAATGGGCAAATAATTCATGGGCACCTTCAGCTGCATGGAAGAATATTGACGGTCAAGACAAATTCTTCCTGTATTACTGTAACAGTGCAAATGGTATCGGCGTATTAACAGCTGATTCCCCAACAGGTCCGTTTACAGATCCTCTTGGACACGCTCTAATCGATAGAAACACACCTAACTGTTCAAATCAAGATGTACCTTGGCTCTTTGACCCAGCAGTATTTGTTGACGATGATGGAACAGGTTATCTCTACTTTGGCGGCGGTATCGATGGTTTAGACGCTAATAATCCATGTTCAGCACGTGCTGTACAGCTTGGCGACGACATGATTAGTATTGTTGGCGAACCAGTTGAAATTGATGCTCCAAGACTCTTCGAAGACTCTGGTATGCACAAATACAATGGTATTTACTACTATTCATATTGCTCTAACTTCAGCGGACAGAGCGGAGAAGGTTATCCACCAACAGGTACAATTGCTTACATGGTAAGTAAGAGCCCACTTGGCCCGTTCACCTATGCTGGTACAGTTCTCCCAGGCCCTGGTGTATACGGCAATGGCGACGGCGGTAACAACCACCATGCTATCTTCGAATTCAATGGTAAATATTATATAGCATATCACAGCCGTCAGGTTAACATCTTTGAAAGACAAGATCAAGGCAAGACAGGCAATAAAGACTTCCGTTCAACAAATATCAGTGAAATCAAATTTGATTCAACTAATAGAATAATCGAACGTCAAATGGATTATGACGGCGTAGATCAAATTAAAGCTCTTGATCCGTATGCACGTGTTGAAGGCGAAACAATCGGCTGGAACTATGGCATTAAGACGGAATCTATGGTTGAAACAAATCAGCCTTCTAACATGAAGGTTACAAGCATCAATGATGGTGACTGGATTGGAATCGGCCAGGCTGACTTCGGTGAAAATGGTACTTCTAAGTTTACTGCTATGGTAGCAGGCCGTGCTGGCGGTACAATCGAAATCGTTCTTGACAGCCTTGATGGTACTAAAGTTGGCGAATTAGTAGTACCAGCTGGAGACGGTACAGAAATGCAACTCCTTGAAACAACTATAGAAGGTGTTTCCGGAGTACATGACCTCTTCTTTAGATATGTTGGTTCTGATGAAGATATGTTTGATATCGATTACTGGCAATTTGTTGAAAATGGTGAAGAACCAGAAATCGTTATAAGCACAGATAAAGACACATATTATCAGAATGAAATAATCAATGTAACAATCACTGCTCCTTATGACTATCTCGACTTAGGCTTCACAAATGAATATGGTTCATGGATGGGCACATCTGTAACAGATTTCGTTGATAATGGCGATTCTATTACATGGACTATGACAATAGCTATTGGATCTAAGGGCGACAGAACTATCAATGTTATGAATGGCTCCGAAAAGATAGGCGAATTTAATGTTACTATCTTAGCTGGCAGCCCACCTGAATATCCAGATGAATCAGCTGAAATAATCAGTGCTGAAGCAAGTTCAAGAGTAGTCCTTGCTGGTAAGAACTTTACTGTAAAAGTTGTTACAGGCAGAGGCGCATCTGATGTTAAACTGTTCAATGAATATGGCAACGAATTTGGTAAGACATTAGTTTCTAAAGAAATCGTTGGCGATACTATTGAATGGGAATACACAATGAATATTGGTTCTAAGGGTATTAGAAATATTACAGTTAAATCTGCTGATGCTCAAGGTAATTGGTTAGATGATACTGCATCAATTAAGATTTCTGTAGTTAAATAAGTTCATTAAATAGATAGCGCTTCCTCCTCAAATATACATATGCCGGCAAATATTTGCCGGCATATGTCATATAAATATAGATTTTTAGAAAGAAGGGTATATATGACAGTATCCAGAAGTAAGCATTTACGCGTTTTTAGAACTTTATTAGCTATTTGCTTAGTAATATTAATGATTCCTTTCCAATCATTATTTACTCTTGCAGATAATCCTATAGTACAAACCACTTATACAGCTGATCCAGCTCCGATGGTATATAATGATACAGTATATATTTATACAGGTCAGGATTTAGAACAAGCAACAACATCGTATAAGATGACTGACTATAAATGTTATTCTTCTACAGATATGGTCAACTGGACTGATCATGGTACAGTATTAGATGTTTCTGCTTTTAGTTGGGCAAGACATGATCAGGATGCAAATGCTGCACAGGTAATATACAATCCAAAAACTGATAAATTTTATTATTTTGTATCAGTTTCATGTACGTTACCTAACAAAGGCGGTATTGCTATAGGCGTTGCAGTTTCTGACAGTCCTACAGGTCCATTTGTTGATGCAATAGGTGAACCTCTTGTAACAAATGATATGACAACTTATGCTAGCCATTCATGGGATGATCTTGATCCTTCAGTATTTATCGACGATGATGGCCAAGCATATTTAGTATGGGGAAATAACGCATGTTATTGGGCAACATTAAGCGATGATATGACATCTCTTACCAGCGAAATCAGTTGGTTTGATATAACAGACCAATCACAATTTGGACCGGATTTTGAAGAAGCTCCATGGATATACAAACGCGGAGATTTATATTATCTAATTTATGCATCAAAATTCCCAGAAACAATCAGCTATTCCACAAGTGATAGCCCAACTGGCCCATGGACATTCAGAGGTGAAATAATGGGCCGTGAAGGCAGTAATTGTTCTACTATTCATCCAGGTATTATAGATTATAAAGGCAATTCTTATTTTGTATACCATAAAAATGGATTGCCAGGCGGCGGCGATTATAAACGTGCTGTTTGTATAGAGAAATTTACTTATAATGATGATGGTACCATTCCATTCATGCCAATGACAGATGATGGTGGTATTGAAATATTAGAAAATGTCAATCCATATATCAGAAATGAAGCTGAAACAATGGCATGGTCATATCCATTGCTTGGTATTAGTACAGAAGAATGCAGCCAAGGCGGTTTAAATATCGCTTCAATTGACAACGGCGATTATATTAAAGTAGCCGGCGTTGATTTTGGCGATACTGGCGCTGCTACATATACAGCTAGTGTTGCAAGCGGTTCTGAAGGCGGGGCAATTGAATTACGTCTTGATAGTGAAGATGGTACTTTAATTGGAACTCTTGATGTACCATATACAGGTTCAGATGACAACTGGAAAACAGTTACAACGACAGTTTCATCTGAAGCTACCGGTATCCATGATTTATATTTAGTATTTAAAGGCGCTGATACAGAAAATCTGTTTAAAGTAGATTATTGGCAGTTTGGTGAAAAAACTGAGGAACATAATCTTGCAGCTATCAATGCAGCTGTTGATAAAATAAAAATAGATAAAATTGATGGCCTTAATAAAGCAAATTTAACAGTAACTGCAATATATACTGACGGCACAAGTGAAGATATTACTTCTCAAGTTGATATTATTCCAGAATCAGAAAATATCGTTAGTGTTTCAGATGGTATCGTTACAGGTATCGGTTATGGCGAAACATCTGTTACTGTTTCTTATCAGGGGTATAGCGATACTTTTGAAATTATAGTAAAAGATTTAGTAGCTGAATTAACTGTTAAAAATCTTACTTTTAATCCAACTACTATCTCAGTATCCCAGAATGCATCTCAAAATTTCACTGTAACAGCAACTTATGTTGATGGACATACTGAAGATGTTACACAATTAGCAACTTATGAAAGTTCTAATCCAGAAATTTGTACAGTTGAAAATGGAGTTGTACATGGTATAAATTCTGGTACAGTTAATATTACTGCTAGTTTTGCTGGAGAAATGGGTGATCCAGTAACAGCTACTATGGAAGTACGAGTTTTAACATATAAAACTATACTTAATCATACTATGGCAACTGTAGATGAATATAATGCAGTTGTTGATGGATATATCAATAGGGTACCAGGCCGTGATGAAACAAGAAAACCAAGCTATGATGCAAGTTCACAATCTATGGTATATTTAACTGAAGGCTTATGGACATCAAGCGGATTTAAATATGATATTACATCATTAGTCTCCGAATATCCTGTTGGTACTGAATTTAAATTATCTATGGATGTTAAGCCTGGAGCATCACCAGTATATATTGGATTCCTTTATGATAATGATACAAATGGTACAGCAGGCGAAGCCTTTAATGTTCCAACAAATGAATTTACTAATATCAGTACATTAGTAACATTAAAAGATTATAGTGATAAAGTATATTTATATACTTATTGCGGAAATCCAACCATCTCAGCTAAAAATATTAATCTTATGGTAAGCGTACCTGATGACAAACCAGAAATAGGCATAGAATTAGAGAAAGAAACATATTACCAAAATGAAATATTCACAGTAAAAGCAACATATCCAGAAGAATATTTTGATATTAGCCTTACAAATGAATATGGTTCATCTATAGGTACATCTATACTTGATGTAGTTGATAATGGCAATGGAACTTATACCTGGACTATAGCATTAGCTATTGGTACTAAAGGCGACAGAACTATCAATGTTATGAATGGTTCTGAAAAGATAGGTGAATTTAATGTTACTATCTTAGGCGGCGATAAACCTCAATATCCAGATGAATCTGCTAATATTGTAAGTGTAAAATCTTCAAAAGTTGCCTGGGCTAACGATAATTTTACTGTAAAAGTTGTTACACGCAGAGGCGCTTCTGATGTTAAATTATTCAATGAATTTGGCAATGAATTTGGTAAGACATTAGTTTCCAAAGAAATTGTTGGCAATACTATTGAATGGGAATTCTCTATGAATATCGGTTCTAAAGGTGTTAGAACTGTTACTGTTAATTCTATTGATGCTGTAGGCAATATTAATGATTCCGAATCATTTACTATGGCTATTGTTTAACTAAGATACGTTGTGCCCTCTTCAAATAAACATATGCCGACAATTTTTGCCGGCATATGTTGTAATAATTTAAATATGAGAAAGAAGGTAAATTATGAGAAAATTAAAAAGCAAATTAAAAATATTAATTACATTATGTTTAGTAATATTAATGATTCCTTTCCAATCATTATTTACTCTTGCAGAAAATCCTATAGTACAAACCATTTATACAGCTGATCCGGCTCCTATGGTAGATGGAGATACTCTTTATGTTTATACATCACATGATGAAGATGGATCAACATATTTTACAATGGATGATCTTATGTGCTATTCCACAACAGATATGGTTAACTGGACAGATCATGGCGCTGTTATGACATCCGCAGATTTTTCATGGGCTAAAGAAAATACTCTTTGGGCCTCTCAGGTTATTAAAAGAAACGGCAAATATTATGCATATGTGCCAATTGAACGTTCCTCTGGCCAAGGTCCTGCAATTGGCGTAGCTGTATCTGACAGTCCTACAGGCCCATTTAAAGATCCTCTCGGAGAACCTTTAGCAACTGCTGGAACATGGGCTGGCGATATTGATCCTACTGTATTTATTGATGATGACGGCCAAGCATATTTATATTGGGGAAATCCTAATATTTATTATGTTAAACTTAATGAAGACATGATATCTTATTCTGGTGAAATTCAAAAGGTACCTATGACAGTCGAAAGTTTTGGTGAACGAAGCAATGATGACAGGCCAACTTCATATGAAGAAGGTCCTTGGCTTTATAAACGCAATGACTTATATTATTTAATTTTTGCTGGCGGACCAATATCTGAACATCTTGCTTATTCAACAAGCGATAGTCCTACAGGCCCTTGGACATACCGTGGAGTTATTATGCCAACACAAGGCAGCAGCTTTACAAATCATCCAGCTGTAGTTGATTATAAAGGTAAAACCTATTTATTCTATCATAATGGTGCTTTACCAGGCGGTCATGGATATGCCCGTTCTGTTTGTATTGAGGAATTTGAATTTAATGCCGACGGTACTATTCCAGTAATGAATATGACAGAAGAAGGCGCATCTGCTATTGCAAATCTTAATCCTTATGTAAGAAATGAAGCCGAAACTATTAACTGGGAATCTGGTATTGAAACTGAAAAATGCAGCCAAGGTGGAGTAAACGTTTATGATATTCATAATGATGATTACATAAAAGTAAAAAACGTTGACTTCGATGCAAATGGAGCTAGCGCATTTACTGCAAGCGTATCATGTGAAGCTATACGAAATATAGCAGAAGTTGGTGGAAATATTGAATTACGTCTTGACAGTGTAGATGGCAAATTAATAGGCACATTACCAGTATCATATACAGGCGAAGATGACAGTTGGAAAGAAATTACAACCGAAATTAATGGCGCTGACGGTGTTCATGATCTGTATTTTGTATTTAAAGGTACTCTTGACCGTGAACTATTTAAATTTGATTATTGGAAATTTACTCAAAAAAGTGAACCTCGTGAGCTTATAGCTTTAAAAGCAACAACAGATTATTATAAAATTGATACTTCTGATGATTTTAATACTGCTAAATTAAGCGTTAAAGCAATTTATTCAGATGGTACAATTGAAGATATTACTAATGATGCTGAAATAGTACCTAATAAAGACGGTATCATAAGCGTTGAAAACGGTGTTATAACTGGTATAGATTATGGAGATATTACTGTAACTGTAAATTATGGCGGCAAAACATGTAATTTTGATATGATTATAGCTGATTTAGACGCTGAAATGAGCGTAAAAAGCATAACATTAGATAATGATACTTTATCTTTGATATGCGGCAATACAGCTAAAATTAAAGTTTCAGCAGAATTTTATGACGGATATGTTACTGATGTAACAAGTTTAGCAACCTATGAAAGCTCTGATCCTACTATTGCTTCTGTAGCCAATGGAGAAATTACAGGCTTATTACCAGGTAATGTTGATATAACAATAAGTTATGCAGGATTAATGGGTCAAGCAGCTACAGCTACATTAAAAGTTGATGTATCCTATGTTAATGCATATCAACGTATCGAAGCAGAAACCTGGAGTGAAAAAAATGGTGACCTTCGTAATGAAGCTTGCGGCGATGTAGACGGTGATATGAATGTTGGTTATATAGAAAGTGGTTATTGGATTTCTTATAACAGCATTGATTTTGGTGATTTAGGCGCAGCTTCATTTGATGCTAGAACAGCCGCTCAATATGGCGGAGGCGTTATCAGTTTAAGGCTCGATAGCCCTGAAGGTCAGGAAATAGGTAAAATGGATATTATAAGTACTGGTGATTGGCAGAAATATCATACCCAATCTATTGATATAACTGCTGATGTAACAGGCGTTCATGACCTTTATTTCGTATTTACTGGTAATCTTAATATTAACTGGTGGAAATTTAACGAAAAGGAAAAACCTCCTATTCCAGAAATCGGTATTACCTTAGATAAAGATACATATTATCAAAATGAAATAATCACAGTAAAAGCAACATATCCATCAGAATATACAGATATCGGCTTTACAAATGAATATGGTTCATGGATGGGCACATCTTTAGTTGATTATGTTGATAATGGCAATGATACTGCTACATGGACTATGACATTAGCTATCGGTACTAAAGGCAATAGAACTATCAATGTTATGAATGGTTCTGATAAGATTGGTGAATTTAATGTTACTATCTTAGGCGGCTATAAGCCTGAATATCCAGACGAATCTGCTAATATTGTAAGTGTAAGGCCTGCAAAAGTAGCTTGGGCTAATGATAACTTTACTGTAACAGTTGTTACACGCAGAGGTGCTTCTGATGTTAAATTATTCAATGAATATGGCAATGAATTTGGTAAGACATTAGTTTCCAAAGAAATTGTTGGCAATACTATTGAATGGGAATTCTCTATGAATATCGGTTCTAAAGGCGTCAGAACTGTTACTGTTAATTCTATTGATGCTGTAGGCAATATTAATGATTCCGAATCATTTACTATGGCTATTGTTTAATTTTCCGTATTTTCTCTATTTATAATTAAATAATCTAAGCTGCCTGTAAGAGATACTTTTATACTCTTACAGGCAGCTATTATTATTTTACATATTAAGCAAAAAATATATTTGATATTTTAATAAAAGTTTAGAATCTTGTTATAAAAAAATAATTATAATAGTTTTATATGAAACAGTTTTTTTAACTTTTTTAAGGAGGTTCTATTGTGAACCGGAATACTGATTTTTTAATTAATATACGGCGAATTATTAAGCTGCATTAACTCAAGATAAAGAATATATGTAATAAATATCAATTAACAATTATCTAGGCCACCATAATCAGTTTTTTATATAATAATCCTGGTAAAGATACCATGGCTGATATAGTGGAACTGCGTATGCTTTTAAAAGGTAATGTTTCACAAGCTGTTGAAAGTTTAATACAAAAATCTCTTTTAAAGAGGGAACAAAATAAAGAAGATAGAAGAAAAATACATTTATCTTTTACTTTAAATGCTGAAGCTATCACAAAATCAATAGAAAATGTCGGAAAACAGTTTCATGAAGAAATATTTTCAGGACTTACACTAGAAGAACAGGATATATATGACAGAGTAAACCGTCATATTATGGAAAATACAAAAAAAGCTATGGCAAGGAGAGAAAAATCATAAATGAAGAAGCTTTTTTAGGCAAAGAACCTGTAGGAAAATTATTACTGAAATTATTACTCCCTACTGTAACAGCTCAGATTATTAATATGCTTTATAATATTGTAGACCGTATCTATATTGGCATATTCCCGTTGTAGGCGAAGATGCTTTAACAGATGTTGGATTATGTATGCCGTTAATAATGATTGTTACGGCCTTTTCTGCGTTTGTAGGATATGGCGGTGCGCCAAGAGCTTCAATTTTCATGGGAAAAGGTGATCATAAATCAACTAAAAGAACGCTTGGTAACTGTTTTATTGTACAAATTATAATATCTCTCCTGCTTACAGCTGCTCTGCTTATAATGGAACAGAGATTTTTTAATGACATTTGGCACCAGTGAAAATACAATTGAATTTGGTGTAGATTATATGAATATTTATTCCATTGGAACTATTTTTGTACAAATGACATTATGTATGAATGCATTCATAACAGTTCAGGGATTTGCCAAAACTGGTATGTTTTCAGTATTAATTGGCGCTCTAGCAAATATCATACTTAATCCAATATTTATATTTGGATTTAATATGGGTGTTAAAGGTGCAGCTTTAACAACTATTATATCACAAGCAACGACTTGTATATGGGTACTAGTTTTCCTATTTAGTAAAAAAATTAATCTTAAAATTTGTAAAGAAAATTTAAGTTTAAAATCTAATATTATTCTTCCAAGTTTAGCTCTTGGTATTTCCACATTTGTTATACAGCAAGTGAAAGTATTATATCTATTTGTTTTAACTCTTCTTTATTAAAATATGGAGGAGATATCGCTGTTGGTGCTATGACTATTTTAACCAGCGTTATGCAATTTGCAATGTTGCCTTTACAAGGACTTGGACAAGGTGCGCAACCTATTATCAGCTATAATTTTGGAGCAAAAAATGCTGACATAGTAAATTCAGCCTTTAAATTGCTCTTAAAATCAAGTATATATTATTCTACAATACTCTGGGCATTAGTTATGATTTTCCCTCAAGCTTTTGCAGCTATGTTACATCTGCTCCAGCATTATTAAACTTTACTAAAAATGCATTACGTATATATGGCATGCCTATTATTATTGTTTGGTATATAGATAGCTTGCCAAATAACCTTTAATTCTTTAGGAAATGCAAAAGCATCAATTATAGTTGCTATTATGCGAAAATTTGTTTTTATAATTCCACTTATTTATATAATGTCTTTAATTTTTTCTTCAGATAAAACAACTGCTGTATATACAGCAGAACCTGTTGCAGATTTTCTAGCTGTTACTTGTACTGTTATACTTTTTACATTTCAATTTAAAAAAGCTATATTACAAATATCTGACAATGATAATAAAGATTTACAACAATAATTTAAATTATACAAAATATTATTATATTTAAAAATTGATCAAAATAAAAAATATAAAACGAAAAAGTACCTATCAAAAAAGGGGCGCCTGCGCAGCGCATCTTTTA
>JABLTR010015667.1_pt1 | contig 14076 bp, 12 predicted proteins | sample 7160071 | NCBI WGS metagenome assembly JABLTR01 (sample SAMN14651230, study PRJNA627086) | human gut metagenome | isolation source: feces | host: Homo sapiens
CCTCGAACAGGGGCAGGTCGTCCCAGAAGAGTTCGGCCGAGACGCCCGAGGCGTCGAGCATCTCGTGGAGGTGGCCCGCCAGCCCGAAGCCCGTCACGTCGGTGGCGGCACGCGCGTGCACGCTCGCCATCGCCTCGGCACCCGCACGGTTGAGCTCCATCATGGAGTCGATAACGGGACGCATGCTCTCGTCGTCCTCGAACCCGGCTCGAAACGCCGAGTTCATGAGCCCCGAGCCGATGGTCTTCGTGTAGAACAGCGCGTCGCCTGGCAGCGCGCCGCCGTTTCTGACGATGCGGTCGGGATGCACGGTGCCGAACACCGACAATCCGTACTTGGGCTCGTCGTCCTCGATGGAGTGGCCGCCCACCACGAACGCGCCCGCCTCGGCCACCTTGTCGGCCCCGCCGCGCAGCACCTCGCCCACCACGTCGGTGCCGAGGCTGCAGGGGAACGCGAGGATGTTGAGTGCGGTCAGCGGCTTTGCGCCCATGGCGAACACGTCGGACAGTGCGTTCGCCGCGGCGATGGCGCCGAACTCGTAGGGATCGTCCACCACCGGCGTGAAGAAGTCGAGCGTCAGCACGGCAGCCGTCTCGTCGTTCAGCCGGTAAACGGCGGCGTCGTCGGACGTGTCGAAGCCCAGCAGCAGGTCGGCGTCGGGAGGCGGCGCGATGTCCTTCAATATTTTTTCGAGGTCGCCCGGACCCCACTTCGCCGCTCAACCGCCCTTCTCGGTGAGGTGGGTGAGGCGTATGCGCTCGGTCTCGCTCATGGCCGTTCCTTTCCGCGTTCGACTGGATTTCACGGTCCGCTTGCGCGTTCTTTTCCACGATCTGCCAGCAAGTATAGCAGCCGGCGCGCATCGGGTGCATCCCGCTGCCGTCTGTGCCAGCGTGGCATACGATGCGATAACGGCTCCTCCGTCGCATCCCTCGGAAAAGGAGTGACTTCATGATGGTAGCGGAGGTTACGTATCGAACGGTATCATCTACCATCCGTGCGGTTCGCATAAAGGTATCATGAAGTATGCGCCTGTCGGACCGGTGCCGCCGGACCCAACCGGTGCCATCGGAATCAAATCTACCAGGACCAAAAATGGAAACAGAGGAGCCATCCGAGAAGCAGGAGGGCGGGAGTGCCGAGCAAGAACCGTCCGCGACTTCGATCCCGGATACGCCCGAGATAAAGGAATGACCGCCATGTGTTCCGAACAGTGCCGTATCGGTTGCGCCCATTTGCGGGCGATGTGCGGGTAGAATCGTGTACGGTATTTGAAAACAGAGCAGGCCACCAAGCAAATTGCCTGATGACCTGCTTGAATTGCTGGTCGGGTTGACAGGATTTGAACCTGCGACCCCTTGACCCCCAGTCAAGTGCGCTACCAAACTGCGCCACAACCCGTTGCATGCGTTCGGCGGCCTCTGCCGGCTACCCAAACAGCGTTGACTATATTAACGGTAACCGATTCCGTTTGCAAGAAGAATTTGACCATTGAAGACGGCGCTCGACGTCGCCAGCCCGCGCGCATCGCCGATCGCGCCCGCGGACTGCTTGTCTGCCGTCATGTCGGCATGCGCACTGCTGAAAGACGGATGATGATGCAGATATTAGATCCCCTCGATCGCAATTCGGCGATGAACGGGGGGCTTCTCGGCAAGCCTTGCCGGCGTCCATGCCGTCATCGCGAATCGGGGCTCAGGCTGGCGTCGTTCGAGCGCAGCCGGTTTCGGCCGTATGGAAGACGGGTTTGCCGCTGCAATTGTCGCCTTCTTGTGAACGCGCGCAGAGAGTGGAAGGCTAATCGGTGAGCGGTAGGATCGAGTATCCTGTATGAATCGCGACTCTATCATCTGTTTTTCTGCATGGCGGCCTCGAAGGGGTTTCAGAAACATCGGCGAACGGTTCGCCGTGAGCCTTTCCGCTGGTCGCTAAATGTGCGAACGATGTTTTGTGCAACTGCACAAAACGCTATACTGCAGCCTTCCCGAGAAGCGGAGGATTTCGCCGAGGCGAGCCGTCGGGGATGCTTGCGCAGGACGCGCGAGCGAAGGATGCAGGAATCCGAACGAAGGAGAACCGATATGGCAGACAACGTGGTGCTGGCAAGGAATACCGACGAGGCGCCGAAGAGCCCTCGGCATGCGCAGACTGTGGCTTTCTCTCACTACAACAACCTGTCCGCCCAGCTGCCCATCGATCCCGCCACGGGGGAGTTGGTGAAGGGCGGCATCGAGGAGCAGGCGCTGCAGTGCTTTGAGAATATCGAGGCCATCGTCACGAGCATCGGCCATGTGATGAACGATATCGTACGCGTCACGGTGTTCGTGCGCGATATCCAGGACATGGACGCGGTCGACGAGGCGTACCGGTCCTTCTTCCCGACCTACGTGCCCGCGCGTACGGTCGTTGCGGTCGACGCGCTGCCTCTGGGCGCCTTGGTGCAGATCGAGGCCCTTGTTTCGAACGGGGAGGGCACCATTCCGGACGCGCCGCAGGCGGGCGACATCCTCAAGTACGTGAACGACACGCCCGAGGCTCCGATGAGTGCCCTGTCCAGTCAAAGCGTGGCGTTCTCGCACTACAACAACGTCTCCGCCCAGCTGCCCATCGATCCCAAGAGCAGTCAGATCGTCGTCGGCGGAGTGCAGGAGCAAGCCGTCCAGTGCCTCAAGAACATCAAGGCCATCCTCGAGAGCATCGACGTTCCTTTTGATGACATCGTGAAGGTCACGGTCTTCCTCAAGAACCTCTCCGATCTTGAAGCGGTGAACGAGGTCTATACGCGTTTCTTCCCCGACTCGGGCATCGCACGCGCCGTTGGCTACCTGCCCGCGCGCACGGTGGTTGGAGTTGCCGGTCTGCCCATGCACGCGCTCGTGCAGATGGAGGCCGTGGTGTCGCATGGCGACGGCACGCCCCCGCAGCTGGTCGAAGACCGTCACGGCCTCATCATCGAGGCCGCCGACGCAGCCGACGCTCCGAAGGACGCCCTGTCCAGTCAAAGCGTGGCGTTCTCGCACTACAACAATATCTCGGCCCAGCTCGGTATCGACCCTGCAACGGGCGAGCTGGTGTCCGGTGGAGCGGTCGAGCAGGCCGAGCAGGCGTGCAAGAACATCAAGGCCATCATCGAGAGTGTGGGTCACACGATGGAAGACGCGGTCAAGGCGAACATCTACCTGCGCGACCTCGAGGACATGGACGCTCTCGAGGACGTATACGCGAAGTACTTCGTCGGAACTCCTGCACGACGGGTGGTGGGCGTTTCGTCCCTTCCGAAGGATGCTCTCGTGCAGATCGACGCCATCTTCGGCAACGCCGAAGGAACGCCGCCGATCGCGTAGTGCCTCCTGCGTTGAGAGCCGTCGCCCGCCTTGCTCTCGGGTGGCGGCTCTCGTATACTATCAAGGTTCGGGATGACCCGAATCCCGACGGCGTCCAGCTCCGATTCCTGGAATGTTCCGCCGATGGGTCTTGTTCGCCGGGACAACCCGGGAAACTCCGCGATCGCACGGCACGGCGCGCCGCTTCGATAGGGCATAGCCGTCCTCGCCCTGATCGCGCTGCGAGAACGATAGGCTCGATCATGCAAGAAGAAAGGGAGACGCTGGGCGCGCCGACCGAGGATGAGGTCCGGCGACGTTCGAATAACCACAAGATCGACCGCATGGGTGTCGAGAGCACGTTCAAGCTGCTGCTCGAGTTCTCCATTCCTGCCGTCGTCGGCGTGCTCGTGCAGATGCTCTACAACGTCATCGATGCCGTGTACGTGGGCCATGCGGTCGGTGCGGACGGTCTTGCCGCCACCACGGTGGCGAATCCTATGATGACGGCCATGGTCGCTGTCGCCATGCTGGTAGGCGTGGGCGGCAACGCGTTGGCGGCTATCAAGCTGGGCGAGCGGAAGAAAGCCGTTGCCGAGCGCGTGCTTGGCAACAGCCTCGTGCTACTGCTCGCAGCTGCAGCCGTGCTCTGGGTCGTTTCCTTTTTTGCGCTCGAGCCTGTCTTGCGTTATTCGGGTGCCGACGGGGACGTGCTTCCGCTGGCCATGGATTTCATGACGGTCATCGTCGCGGGCGCACCGTTGCAGTTCATCGCATTCGGCATGAACAACTTCATCCGCACGGCAGGTCATCCGAACCGCGCGCTCGGATCGATGCTCATCGGCACGGCGGCGAATGTGGTGTTCGGATATCTGTTCATCATCGTGCTCGAAGGCGGCATGCGCGGCGCCGGCCTTGCAACCGTGTGCTCCTGGGCGCTCTCGGCGATCTTTGTCATGCAGTTCTTTTTGAAGAAGAGTTCTCCGATGCCCTTGCGCGTGCCCTCGCTTATGCTCCAGCCGCGCGTGGCCCTGCGCATCTGCGCGCTCGGCATCGCCCCCGCCGTCATGGAGCTGGGCTTTGCCGTATCGTCGATGATCGAGAACAACCTGCTCGTGTTCTACGGTGCATCAGATCCGCTCGGTGTCGACGGTGCGCTCGCGGTTATGCGCGTGCTATCCGCCGTGGGCCTGTTCACCTTTATGCCCGCTATGGGCATCGCCATGGGAGCGCAGCCCATTATCGGCTACAACTACGGCGCGCGCCAGTTCGATCGTATGAAGCGCGTGCTATGGCAGGCCATCGTGCTGGGTATTGCCATCACGACGCCGTTATGGGTAACCGTAGTCTGTGCGCCGGACATGTATGCGCACCTGTTCGGATTGCCCCGAAGCTACCTTGCCGAAACCGCATGGGCGCTCGTCCTCTACCTCATGTTCATCCCCATCCTGCCTATTCAGACCATCGGGGCGAACTACTTCGACGCGACCGGCCAGGCGCTCAAGGCCACCGTGCTCACGTTGACGCGCCAGATACTTTTTCTTATCCCGCTCCTTGTGGTATGTCCCATGGTGCTGCCGCAGGTGCTGCCCTTGACGCCCTTGGAGAGCGTGTGGTTTGCGCCTTCCATCTCGGATATCACGTCAACGCTGATCGTCGTCGGCTTTCTTGCCGCAGAGCGCCGACGCCTCAGACGCCTCGAAAGCGAGGATGCGGAACGCGCGCGCTGAGCGTCGGACCAAGCCGTTCGCCTTCTCACGGCGCCCGTCCAAGGGCGGGAATTGCCAGTCGCCAAGGACCATTTCCCCTTTGGCCGTTCTTCGCTATCGCAGCTTGGCGTACAGGTCTTACCATGGGACGATCATGTCGGCGTGCTGCGTTCCGCGAAAGGCCGTCGATCCCGCTGCCGCGACGTCGGCGGGATGCGCGGAACGCCCCGGACCTGTGTCCGGCGAAGGGGGAGGGGACGATCCATGGCACGGGTATCGCTGTTCAGCCGCGCACGCGGGGCCGTCGTGCCCCATCGCAAAGATACAGCCGAGCTTCCGACGCAGGCCATGCCCGTGCCGGGGGAGATCATGATCCCCATGCAGCAGCATATCGGCGCTCTGTGCGAGCCCGTCGTGAAGAAGGGCGACCATGTGGACGTGGGCAGTCTCGTCGGACATGCGCCTCGCGGATTGTCCGCCGATATCTTCTCGGGCATCTCCGGCACGGTGACGGCTATCCAACCGGTGTACTACTCTTCCGGCAAAAGCGATACCGCCGTGATCGTGGAATCTGACGGGAAACAGACGGTTGCCGATGCGGTGCAGCCGCCCGACGTGTCGGATCGCGCATCGTTTCTGGTCGCCATCAGACGCAGCGGGATCGTCGGACTCGGCGGCGCGGGATTTCCCACCGACGTCAAGCTCGATCCCCCCAACCTCGATGACATCGACCTCTACATAGTGAACGGCACCGAGTGCGAGCCGTACCTGTCCACCGACTATCGCGAGATGATGGAGTGCGCCGACGATATCCTTTTCGGGGTGCGCGAGACGTGTCGGTACCTCGCAATCCCGAAGGCGCTCATCTGCATCGAGAGCAATAAACCGAAAGCCATCGCGCACCTGCGCCGACTCACGGCCGACGATCCGGCTATCGAGGTGAAAGCGCTGCCGAGTCGCTATCCGCAAGGTGCCGAGAACGTGCTCGTGCACAACGCCTCGGGCCGTGTCGTGCCGCGCGGCAAGCGCCAGACCGACGTGGGTGTCATGCTCAACAACGTGACCACCATGGCCGCCATCGGCCGCTTTTTGGCGACGGGCATGCCGCTCGTAAGGCGCCGCTTCACCGTCGCGGGCGATGCCGTAGCCCGTCCCGGCAACTACGACATCATCGTAGGCACGCGTGTGCGCGACGTCATCGAGTACGTGGGACTCGTAAAAGAGCCGCGAAAAATCGTGTTGGGCGGCCCCATGATGGGCAACGCCCAGATCGATCTAGACTATCCCGTTATTCGGCAGAATAACGGAGTTCTTGTATTCGGCGAGGAGGGCATGACCCGTCCGGCCACCACCCCTTGCATACGATGCGGACGGTGCGCGAGAGCCTGTCCTATGAGCCTTTCTCCCGTTGAAATCAAGAAGGCCTACGCCGTTGAAGATATCGAGCGGCTCGACGCGCTGATGGCCGATTTGTGCATGGGCTGCGGCACGTGTTCGTTCGTGTGCCCTGCGAAGCAACCGCTCTCGCAGACGAGCAAGCTCGCGCGCGACTTTATGCGCACCGAGATGGCGAAGAGGAGGTAACAGATGAAGAACGTGGAACGCGCGGAGAACGTCTCGAAGCGCCCGCTCGTCCTCTCGACGGCACCGCACGTGTTCGATGGCCTCACGACACGCAAGATCATGCTCAACGTCGTAATCGCCCTCATGCCTGCGCTTGCGGCTTCAGGGATCATCTTCGGAGCGAGGGCGCTGCTCGTTGTCGCTGTGACGGTGTGCTCGTGCGTGGCGTTCGAGGCTCTGTGGTGCGCGCTGCGCAAACAGGATCAGACGGTGGGCGATCTATCCGCGGTCGTTACCGGGCTTCTGCTTGCGTTCAACCTACCTTCCACCATTCCGCTCTACATGGCGGTCATCGGTTCGTTTGTCGCCATCATCGTGGCAAAGGCTCTGTTCGGTGGCATCGGCCGCAACTTCGCGAATCCGGCCATTGTCGCCCGCATCGTGCTGTCGGTGTCGTTTACAGCGGCGATGACGGACTTTGCGGCACCGCAGATAGCGGGTTTAGCGGCATCTGGCGTTGACGCCGTGAGCTCAGCCACGCCGCTTGCTCCTGCTGCGGCGTCGTTGTCGCTGCTCGACCTTGTGCTCGGTGTGCATGCTGGTGCCCTCGGCGAGACGTGTGGTGCGGCGCTTCTGCTCGGGTTCGTGTGGCTGCTCGTCACGCGTACCGTCACGTTCACCATCCCCGGCGTATTCGTAGGCACCGTCGTCGCGCTCAGCGTGCTCACCGGCAACGACGTGGCCACCCAGGTATTCTCAGGCGGCCTGCTTCTCGGGGCCATCTTCATGGCCACCGACTACGTAGGATCGCCGACGTCGTTCAAGGGCCAGGTGGTTTTCGGTCTGGGACTCGGTCTCATCACCTGCCTCATCAGGTTCTGGGGCAATATGAACGAGGGTGTGGCATACGCCATCCTCATTATGAACCTCGTCGTGCCCTACATCGATGCGCTCACGCGCCCGGCTCCGTTGGGCGGCGAGAAGCGCAGGTTCGTACTGCGCGGCAGGGGAGAGGGGAGGAGCGAATGATGGGCAAAACGGTGGAGACGAAACAGCGGCGCGACGCCCCGCAAGAAGAGATGGTCAACCGTGAACTCTGGACGGCATCGGCCAAGCCGATCGCTGTCCTGGTGGTGATATGCGCCGCGGTTGGCCTCCTGTTGGGCTCCGTGAACAATCTCACGTTGCCGGTCATCACGGCGAATCGCGAGGCGGAAGCCTGGGCTACCTACTCGTCCCTTATCCCCGATGCACCTGATTTTTCAGCGCTGCCGTGCGATGTGCCGGGGGTGACGGCGTGCATGGAGGCTGCGGGAGGCACGGGCTATGTTGTGACGGCGCAAGCAAAGGGCTACAGCGGCCCGGTGCCCATGGGGATTGCCTTCGGACCGGACGGCATCATCGTCAACGTCGTCGGCTTGAAAAACACTGAGACGCCCGGGCTGGGCACGAAGGTGGCCGATGAGGAGTTCTCCTCCCAGTTTGTCGGCCGTGCGGCCGAGCCTTTGACGATAAGCGATATCGATGCCGTCACAGGCGCGACCATATCGTCGAAGGCGGCTCTTACCGCCGTCAACGAAGCGATCGAAGCGTATCGCGGGATCGCAATGGGGCAGGATGCTGCAGTGCCGGCCGCCGAGAGCGGGAAGGAGGCCTCATGATGAGCGGGATGGCGAAAGGAAAGAGCATGTTCACGGTGTTCTCGAAAGGCATCCTCGCAGAAAATCCGGCGCTCAGACAGATGCTGGGCCTGTGCCCCACGCTTGCCGTGACGACGGCGGTGACGAACGGCATCGGCATGGGCGCGGCCACAACGTTCGTGCTCGTATGTTCGGGCGTCGTGGTATCGCTTTTGCGCGGAGTCATCCCGACGAATATGCGCCTTCCTGCTTTCATCACCGTGATTGCGGGGTTCGTGACGCTCGTCATGATGATCGTCGAGGCGTACTTGCCTGAGCTGAATGCGGCGCTTGGCATCTACCTGCCGCTTATCGTGGTGAATTGCATCGTGCTCGGGCGCGCCGAAGTATTCGCTTCAAAACATCCCGTGCGCGAAGCTGCGCTCGACGGCTTCGGAATGGGCGTAGGGTTCACGGTCGCGCTCATTCTCATGTCGGCCGTGCGCGAGGTGCTCGGCGCCGGCACATTCGCAGGCATCCCGGTGCTCCCCGATTTCATCGAGCCCATGACCGTGTTCGTTATGCCTCCGGGCGGCTTTGCCGTCTTAGGCGTGCTTATCGCCGGATCCGTGGCCGTCGAGGCCCTTCGCCGGCGCGCGGATGGCAGCGAAACGAAGGAGGCGATGCTCCCGGAGGATGCATGCGCCGCATGTGGAATGTGCGACTTGAAGGAGCGTGAGGCATGATGGCCGAGTTCGCCGCGATCCTGTTCAGCATGATCCTCGTCAACAACTATGTGCTCGTGAAGTTCCTCGGCGTGTGTCCGTTCCTCGGCGTGTCGAAGAAACTCGATTCGGCGGTGGGCATGGGCTGTGCCGTAACGCTCGTCATGGTGCTGGCTACGTCTGTCACCTGGCCCTTGCAGCAGCTGCTGGATGCGCTCGGATTGGGATATCTGCAAACCATCGCGTTCATTCTCGTGATAGCCGTGCTCGTGCAGATGTTGGAGATCACGGTCAAGCGGTTTTTACCTGCCTTGCACGAGGCGCTCGGCGTATATCTGCCGCTCATCACCACGAATTGCGCGGTTCTCGGCGTGGCCATCCTCGCGGTGGACGAAGGGTACGGCTATCCCGAGGCGCTCGTATGCGCGCTCGGCGCAGGCCTCGGCTTTCTGCTGGCGATGGTGCTGTTCAGCGGTGTAAGGCGCCGTGTTGACGAAGCAGATCCCCCTCGGGCATTTCGGGGCATGCCCATCACGCTTATGTCGGCGGCCTTCGTCAGCCTGAGCTTCATGGGCTTCGCCGGTGTGGTTGATAATCTATTCGGCGTGCTGTAAGGGGGTAGCGGGCAATGGACGGCATTCTTTGGACCGTAGTTCTCATGGCGGCTGTCGGGCTCGTGGGCTCGGTGCTCCTGTCGATCGTGTCCCGCAAGCTCGCCATTGGCGAGGATGAGCGCCTGGCGTATCTCGCGCGCATTCTGCCGGGCGCGAACTGCGGTTCGTGCGGGCATCCCGGCTGCGAGCAGTATGCGCGCGCCTTGCTCGCGGGGGCAGAGCCGAACGCGTGCACGGTCGGCGGCGATCGGGTTGCGGTCGAGTTTGCTGCGTTTCTTGGCGTGGAGCCTGTTGGGGTGGTGCGGCGCGCCGCGTATGTGGCCTGCAAGGGCTCGCGGGATAAAATCGATCCTGCATTCGAGTTTCAGGGTGTGCCGAGTTGCCGCGTGTTCAGCACGATGTCGTATACGAGCCTCTCATGTCCTTTTGGCTGCTTGGGTTTCGGGGACTGCCGCGAGGCGTGCGCATTCGACGCCATCTCCGTCAAGGACGGCATCGCAAGCATTGATGCTACTGCGTGCACCGGATGCGGCGCCTGCGTCGACCTGTGCCCGCGACACGTCATCAAGCTCGTCGGAGAGGGGGAGGCGAGCATCGCCGCGTATGTCGCTTGCATGAACACGATGGGCGGTCGCAGGACTCGCGAGGTGTGCTCTGCAGGTTGCATCGGCTGCTCGAAATGCGTGAAGGCGTGCCCGACCGGAGCCATTTCGGTGGAACACGGCCTCGCGCGCGTCGAGGCCGGCGCGTGCACGGGCTGCGGCGCGTGCATCGAGGCGTGTCCTACCGGCGCGCTGGGCGCGCTTTCGTTCTCATAACCTTTCCGACGCATCGTGCTGTGCGGTGCGCCGCAGTCTCCGCTACACAGCCGCATCGAACCGCAGCCCTTCGTGCTGGGAAGCTGAAAACCGTTCGCCGAGCATTCGGAGCGTTTCTCGTCCAGCGAGCAGCCGCACGCGGCCTGATCAAGCCGTTCGTGCTCCTCGGGTGCAGCTTCGGACCCCCTCGTCCTCCCCGCTTTGATACAGTGCAGCAAGCCGCAGCGCAGCTGCCCGCTCCAACCAATCGGGCGACTGCGCTGCTTCGCATCCGTGTTCCTGCAAGTAAAGCGAAGGGAGAAGCTACGTGGCTATGCTCGGGTTTTTAATCCTTTTCCCGCTGGTTGTTGCTGGCGTCCTGCTGGTCGTGCGCAACAACCGGGCGAGAAACGCGATTGTCGGAGCCTCGGGGCTCGTCATAGGCGTGGCATCCATATGGCTGGCAGTGTCCTATCTGGGCGCCCCGTGGGTGCAGTTCGAGTTCTATTCGCCAACCGTCGATTATGTCTGCATGGCCGTGAGCGTGCTCATTGCGGTGGCCATCCTGTACTTCGGCATCAAGTACAAAAACGTGTGGGCGTGCGTACTCGCGACCGTCCAGCTCGTCGGATCGCTCGTGTTCGAGTTTGCGTTCGCTCATGGCATCCTTGTGACCGAGGGGCTGTACCTTGACTCATTGTCGCTGCTCATGGCGTTTATCATTGGCGTCATCGGAAGTGGCATCTGCGTGTACGCGCTCGGTTACATGGAGGATTTTCAGGCGCACGAGCCCGAAGGCGCAAAGGATCGTCGACCGACTTTCTTCGCCCTCATGTTCGCCTTCCTTTCTGCCATGTTCTTCATCGTGTTCTCGAACAACATGCTGTGGCTGTTCACCGGCTGGGAAGTCACGACCGTGTGCTCGTTCCTCCTCATCGGCTACACTCGCACCGACGAGGCTATTAAGAATGCCTTCCGCCAGATCATCATGAACCTGCTCGGCGGCATCGCGTTTCTCGGGGCGCTCTATGTATGCGCCATCCAGTTCAACACGCTGTCGTTCCTCGAGTTTTTGCAGATCGGCGTTCAAAACCCGACGTTGGTCGTGCTGCCGGTGACGGCGCTCGCGTTCGCCGGCCTCACAAAGGCCGCCCAGATGCCGTTCCACACCTGGCTTCTCGGCGCTATGGTGGCGCCCACGCCCACGTCGGCTCTGCTCCACTCCTCCACCATGGTGAAAGCAGGCGTCTTCTTGCTGGTGAAGCTGGCACCGGTTATGCTCGTGTGCACGGTGCCGGCCGTCATGGTCGTTCTGGTGGGCGGACTCACGTTCCTGTTCTGCTCGTTCATGGCTATCTCGCAGAGCAACGCCAAGCGCGTGCTTGCGTACTCAACCATTGCCAACCTCGGCTTGATCGTGGCCTGTGCCGGAGTCGGCACGCCCGAAGCCGTATGGGCCGCCGCGTTCCTCGTGCTGTTCCACGCTATCGCGAAATCGCTTCTATTCCTGTGCGTCGGCACGGCTGAGCATCATATCGGCAGTCGCGACATCGAGGATATGGACCTCCTCTTCGAGCGCATGCCGCGTCTTGCGCGTTTTATGATGCTCGGCATCATGGTCATGTTCATCGCTCCGTTCGGCATGCTCGTGGCGAAGTGGGCTACGCTCGTGTCCTTCGCCGACACTGGCCAAGTGGCGCTCATAGTCATCCTGGGGTTTGGGTCGGCCGCCACGTTCATGTTCTGGGCCAAGTGGCTCGGCAAGCTCTCCGGCATCGCTGCCGAGCGTGAGAACGTGGAGACGACGGTGCATCCCAGCGAATGGATTGCCATTGTGATCATGGCCGTGCTTGTGGTGCTGTGCTGCGTGCTTTTGCCCTTCATATCGTCGTACGTGGTGGAGCCCTACGTGTACAGCGTGTATGCGACGCTTGGCCAGGACATCTCGTCCACCAACCTGTGGATTGCCTCTATCCTCACTGCCTTCGTGGTCATCGTCTTGTTCGCCGGCGTCGGTCGGCGCAGCAAGGCGAAGAAGGCCGACGTCTACCTGGCGGGCGTGGGCCGCAACAACGCCGAGCGCACGTTCACGAATGCGCTCTCGGGCGAGTCGACGGCCTCGGCGCGCAACTGGTATCTCGAGGGCATCTTCGGGGAACGGCGCATCTCGCCGATCGGGACGGCTATGTGCTCGGTTGTTATCGTCGTCGCGTTTGCAGCCTCTGCCGTAGCGCTGCCGGGACTGTTTTAGGAAAGGGCGTGGTCTGATATGTCAATGCTCGCCATACTCATCGGCACCCTCGCCTTCGCTCTCGTGGCACCTGTTCTGGGATGTCTGCTCGCCGGCGTCGACCGCATCGTTTCAGCGCGCATGCAGGGCCGTGTTGGCCCTCCGCTTCTGCAGCCCTACTACGACGTCCGCAAGCTTATCGAGAAGGATAACGTGTCGGTGAACTCGACCGAAGGGGTGTACGTCACCTGCGCGCTCGTGTTCGCCATCATTGCAGGTGGTATATTCTTCTCCGGTGGCAACCTGCTAATGTGCGTGTTCGTGATCACGTTGTCCAGTCTGTTCTTCATCGTGGCCGCTTATTCCACGCGCAGCCCCTACGCTGAGATCGGTGCGAACCGCGAGACGTTGCAAGTCATGGCGTACGAACCCATGGTGCTGTTTATGGCGGTGGCGTTCTACCTGGCAGCCGGCACGTTCGATACCGCTGGCGTATTCGAGCTCGGCACCCCGGTGATCGCGACCATCTGGCTCGTATTTTTGGGTTTTTTGTTCGTGCTTACCATCAAGCTGCGCAAGTCGCCGTTTGATCTGTCGTATTCGCATCACGCACACCAGGAGATCGTGAAGGGCATCACGACCGAGATGAGCGGCAAGACGCTTGCGAAAGTCGAGATCATGCACTGGTACGAGAACATCCTATTCCTCGGATGGATCGGCCTGTTCTTCGTATGGGGCAACCCGTTCTCGCTCATTCTGGCGGTCGCAGTCGTCCTGCTCGTGTACTTTCTCGAGATATGGATCGACAACAACTTCGCGCGTGTGAAGTGGCAGGCCCTGCTCAAATCGGCTTGGATCGTGGCGCTCGTCGCCGGAGGCGTGAACATCGCGGTCCTCACGTTCCTGCCGTATCTGTAAAGGAGCTGCAACATGACGTATGCAACCAAATCACCGTGGGTCATCCACTACGACGGCTCAAGCTGCAACGGCTGCGACATCGAGGTGCTCGCGGCTCTTTGCCCGGGCTTCGACGTCGAGCGCTTCGGTATCATCAATACCGGCAATCCCAAGCACGCCGATATCTTTCTCGTCACCGGCAGCGTGAACGAGCAGAACATCTCGGTCGTGCAGGAGATATACAACCAGATGGTCGAGCCGAAGGTGGTTATCGCGTGCGGTATCTGCGCATGCTCCGCCGGTATCTTCCACGATTGCTACAACGTGATCGGCGGCGTGGATAAAGCTATCCCCGTAGACGTGTACGCGCCAGGCTGCGCCGTAAGGCCCGAGGCCATCATCGATGCGGTCGTGCAGGGGCTCGGCATCCTGGAGGAGAAGTCGAAGGCCCTCCAGGAGCAGAAGAAGGGAGCGTGACATGGCGTTTGCAATCAAGTTCGCGCCGCTGACCGTCGAGGAGCTGCCGGCGCTTGCCGCTGCGAAGAAGGCCGACGGCTGGCGTTTTGTGCAGATGCTGTGCGTGAACACTGAAGACG
>JABLTR010032369.1_pt1 | contig 14044 bp, 8 predicted proteins | sample 7160071 | NCBI WGS metagenome assembly JABLTR01 (sample SAMN14651230, study PRJNA627086) | human gut metagenome | isolation source: feces | host: Homo sapiens
CGCCGGGAGGGCCAGCGCCGCAAAGGCGGGGTTTTCGGCAGCGGCGTGCAGCAGCATGGGGCCGGTCAGGGCACGGCAGGTCAGCAATTCTTCTAAGTAAGTCCACAGGCGGGACAGCAGGCGGATGCGCACCCGGTGCATCCAACGCCGGTGACGTTCGATAATCTGGGCGAAGAAACCCCGACCGATAATCCGCAGACCTCACAGACGCAGGAGACCTCACAGGCGCAGGAGTTCGGTTCGGGATTCGCCGAATCGCCGCTCGATGAGTCGACGACCGAGGACATGCGGCCGGCGGGAGAAGCCGAATTCTGATGATCTGCCGGCAGGTAGGCGCGGTTCAGCCTGCCTGCCGGCAACGGATTACCAGATGCGTACGCGCTTATCGGGGTCGAGCCACATGGCGCTGTCAGGAGTCACATCAAACGCACGGTAGAACAGGTCCACGTTGCGCACGATGCCGTTCGTGCGGCATTCGGCGGGGGAGTGCGGGTCGATCTGCAGGTATTTCTCGGCGAGCTCGTCACGGTTCTTCGAGCGCCAGATCGAGGCGTAGCTCAGGAAGAAACGCTGCAGGCCGGTCCATCCGTCCATCACCGGGGCCGCGGACAGTGACTCCTCGATAGCCTTCGCGGAGCCGTCCTTGTCGCGTCCCGCGGCCTCGTCGAGCGCGAACGCGTAGGCCTTCAGCGCGATGTTCACGCCGCCGAGGTCGCCGATGTTCTCGCCGATGGTCAGCGCTCCGTTGACGTGCGGCGCCTTGTTCGGCTCGTCGGCGTACTTCTCGGCCAGTTGCGTAGGCACGAAGGCATTGTACTGCTCGATGAGCGCCTTTGTGCGCTTCTCGAAGTTGGCCTTGTCGTCGGTCGTCCACCAGTCGTTGAGCACGCCGTCACCGTCGTACTGTGCGCCCTGGTCGTCGAAGCCGTGGCCGATCTCGTGGCCGATCACCGCGCCGATGCCGCCGTAGTTCGCGGCGTCCTCGGCATCCGGATTGAAGAAAGGAGGCTGCAGAATGGCCGCAGGGAACACGATGACGTTCATGCTCGGCTCGTAGTAGGCGTTCACGGTCTGCGGGTTCATCAGCCACTCGCCCTTGTCGACCGGCTTGCCGGCCTTGGACAGCTGGAAGCCCCACTCGTAGAGCGCCGCGGCCTGCATGTTCGCCACCAGGCCGGCGTCGGCATGAACGTCGAACGCGGTGTAGTCGCGCCAACGCTCGGTGTAGCCGATCATCGGCGTGAACTTCGACAGCTTCTCCAGCGCCTTGGCCTTGGTCTCCTCGCCGAGCCAGTCGCTGTTGGTGATCGACACGCGGTAGGCGTCGATCAGGTTGTCGACCAGCTGCCCCATACGCTGCTTGGAGCTTTCGGGGAAGTGACGCTTGACGTATTCGCGGCCGACGTCCTCGCCGCAAACGCCGTTGACCAGGGAGACACCGCGACGCCAGCGGTCGCGCTGCTGGGTGGTGCCGGACAGCACTTTGCCGTAGAAGTCGAAGTTGGCGACGTCGTAGTCGTGGCTGAGCAGGCTCGCGGTGCCGATGATGACGTGCACGCGGGCCCACAGCTTGAGGTCGTCAAGGTCAGCGTTGTTCCAGAAGGCGTCGAAGCCCTTGAGGAAGCTGGGCTCGTGGACGATGGTGTGCTGCAGCGCGGCCGTCAGGTCCACCGGCTGGGTCTTCGCCGCCGGCGTAGCGTCGTAGGCGCCCTGCCAGGCGTCGGCCCACGCCGCGATGTTGAAGTGGGCCAATTCGTCGCTCAGCGTGACGAAATCGGTCGGGTTGTAGGTCTTCTGCGAGTCGCGCGTGGCGACGTTGTCCCAGTGGTTCGCGGCGATGCGGGTCTCGACATCGAGGAAGCGGTCCGCCTGTGCGCGGGTGGTCTCCTCATCGCCGTAGCCGGCCAGACGCAGCTGCTTGGCGACCATGTCGACGTAGGCTTCGCGGATCGGGGCGTAGTGGTCCTCGCGGTAGTAGGCTTCGTCGGGCAGGCCGATGCCGGACTGTTCGAGGTGCACGACGTTCGTGTCGGGGTTCTTGGGGTCGCCGAATACGGCGATGTCGAAGACGTCCGGCCCCATGTCGATGGGCTTGAGGGCTCCGATGGTGCGGGTCAGCGCCGCCTTGTCGGCGGCGTGGTCGATGGCGTCGAGGGCGGGCCTGATCGGCGTGGCACCGGCCGCCTCGATGGCGTCGGTGTCCATGAACGAGCGGTACAGCGCCTGCGACTTGGCTGCGGGGCAGTCCTCGTCCTCCAGGATGTCGCGGATCTGGCTCTCGGCGTCTTCCGCGAGCTTGTCGAAGGAACCGTAGCGCGCCTTGTCGTCAGGCAGTCGGTACGTGTCGATCCAAGGGCCGTTGACGAAACGGAACAGATCGTCGGATGGTTTGATAACAGAGGAAAAAGCGGCCGTATCGAGGCCGGACGTCAAATCTGTGGTCATGGTCTCATACTATCCGGGTTCGGTGACGTTCCTTCTGACCTTCCGCGGCCCGTTTTTTCCCATAGCGAACGACACGCAAGGTATTGGACGGAACGGCGGATTGTGTTGATGGCATGAATTAGACAACTTGTCTAGAATATGGTGGTGACGGTGACGATATCGAAGTGGCCCGCTTCGGATGCCCGCACACGGTTGACGGCAGGCCGCATGAACGGTGAAGGAGTCATGATGAGCACATACGATGGCGGGCCTTTCCCGCACAGCGACGGACATGGCGACAGCGGGCGCGGTGACGGCGGACAGCCCGGCGGGAACGAACAGGCCGGCCGTGCCGGAGAGCCGGAATACGGAGCCTACGCGCCTCAAGGCCAGCCTGCGGGCCAGCAATACCCGTACGGGGGAGCGCCGCAGGACGGCACCGCATCCGGCCAATACCAGACGCAGCCAGGCACCGCATCCGACCAGCCAGGCCGCCCGTACGGCCAGCCCTACGCCTACCAGCCGCCGTTCGGCCAACAGCAGCCCGGCCAGCAGCAAGGGCAGGGCGGCTGGGAGGACTTCAGCCCGTTCCGGCTGATCGAGGAGATGCTGCCGCAGAAGGCGAAGAACGCGATCCGCGGCCTGTACGGCATCATCGGCGTCGCGGCGATCGTGCTCGGCGTCGCGCTGCTGATCTGGCCCGGCAAGACGCTCGGCGTCGCGGCCGTCGCACTCGGCATCTACTTCGTGGTCTCCGGCGTGATCCGCATCGTCAGCGCCATCGTCACATTGGGACTGCCGGCCGGATGGCGCATCCTGGACATCCTCATCGGCATAATGCTGTCGGTCGGCGGCGTACTCATGCTGAAGAACGCGGCCCTGTCCGGACAGGCGCTCGCAGTGTTCATCACGATGGTGGTTGGCCTCGGCTGGATGATGGAAGGCGTGATGGCGCTCGCCGAATCATGGCGCCTGCCGAGCTCCGGCTGGGCGGTGCTGTACGCGATCATCTCGATTATCGCCGGTCTCGTCGTACTGGTCTCGCCGGTCTCGTCGATGCTGTTCCTGGTGATTTTCTGCGGATGTGCGCTGATCGTCATGGGTGTTTCCTCGATGGTCCGCGCGTTCAAGTTCGGCCGTCCGAGGCGTAAGTAACCCCCGCACAGTAGGCTGGGTTGCATGATCGAACTGAAAACCGCTAAGGAAATCGAGGAGATGAAGCCGGCCGGTCGTTTCGTCGGCGAGATTCTCAAGGAACTCAAGGCCATGACGAAGGTCGGCACCAACCTGCTGGAGATCGACGAGTACGTGCACAAGAAGATCGTCGACCGCAAGGGCGCCGAATCGTGCTACGTGGATTATGCGCCGGACTTCGGCACCGGCCCGTTCGCACACTACATCTGCACGTCGGTCAACGACGCAGTGCTGCATGGCATCCCGTTCGACTACAACCTCAAGGACGGGGACCTTGTCAGCCTTGATCTGGCCATCAGCGTCAACGGCTGGGTCGGCGACTCCGCCATCAGCTTCGTGGTCGGCAACGACCCCGACCCGAGCGACCTCAAGCTCATCAAGTGCACTGAGGAGGCGCTCGCCGCCGGCATTGACGCGGCCCGTCCGGGCAACCGTCTGGGCGACGTGTCCTCCACCATCGGCGACATCGCCCGTTCGTACGGCTACCCGATCAACTTGGAATTCGGCGGCCATGGCGTCGGCCACATCATGCACGGCGACCCGCACGTCGCCAACGACGGCAAGGCCGGCCACGGCTACCGCCTGCGCCCGGGTCTGGTCATCGCCATCGAACCGTGGTTCCTCAAGACCACCGACGAGATCTACCAGGACCCCAAGGACGGCTGGACGCTGCGTTCCGAGGACGGGTCGCGTGGCGCCCACAGCGAGCACACGATCGCCATCACCGAGAACGGTCCGGTCATCCTGACCACCCGCGACTGACCGGCAACCGGTCGTCCATCGCCCACGGTCTGTATCGGGCGATGCCGTCGCCGCTTTGGCATGTGATGATGTCCACGTGCTGGAGCGGCGTTTTTGGTGGAAACATGCACGCAATATAGTGTGTCCAATACAAGGCACCGGGACGACGAATTCGATAATTTCGACGACTTGACAATTCGAACGACTCAATCAAGGGATTAAGGAGCGTGCATGGCGACAGCTGAACTTCATGTGGATTCGAATCAGTACACGCTGCCGGTCGTCAAGGCTTCGGCCGGCCCGGATGGCATTGTGGTCTCCAAGCTGCGCAACGACGGCTGGGTCACGCTTGATCCCGGCTTTCTGACCACGGCGCAGTGCGAATCGAAGATCACGTTCATAGACGGCAATCGGTCGATCCTGCGCTACCGGGGCTACCCCATCGAGCAGCTGTGCGAGCATTCCGATTTCCTTGAGGTCGCGTGGCTGCTGCGACACGGCGACCTGCCGACGCAGGCGGAATACGACCGGTTTTGCAGCGACATCAACCACAAGACCATGGTGGGCGAGGATTTCCGCACGTTCATGGGCTCGTTCCCCCGTGCCGCCCATCCGATGAGCGTGCTCGCTGCGGCGGTGAACGCGCTTGCGGCGTTCTACCCCGACACCACCGACATCACCGACTCCGACCAGCTGGATGAGGCCGCGAAGATCATCATGGCGAAGGCGCGCACGGTGGTCAGCTACATTTTCCGGCGCCGCCGCGATGAGCCGATGCTCTACCCGGACCTCGCCCGCGGCTACGTCGACGATTTCCTGCGCATGTGCTTCGCCGTGCCATACGAGCGGTTCGATTCCGACCCGCTGTACGTGCACGCGCTCGGCCGTCTGCTCATCATCCATGCCGACCATGAGCAGAATTGCTCCACGTCGGTGGTCCGCATCGCCGGCTCCGCCCACGCGAACCTGTATGCGGCGATCTCCGCCGGCATCAACGCGCTGTCCGGGCCGTTGCATGGCGGCGCGAACGAGGCCGTGTTGCGTCAGTTGAAGGCGATCCGCGACTCCGGCAAGTCCGTCCGCCAGTTCGTGGAGGATGCGAAGGCCGAGGGGCATCGCATCTCAGGCCTGGGGCATCGCGTGTACAAGTCGTATGATCCGCGTGCCGCGATCGCGCGCCTGTATCTGGAGAAGATCATCGCGCGTGAGGACACCCGCAAGCTTCCCGCCGACGAGCGCGCCCTGTTCGACGTCGCGGTCGAGCTTGAGGACATCGCGCTCAACGACGAGTATTTCGTGTCACGTCACTTGTATCCGAATGTCGACTTCTACACCGGCCTGATATACCGCGCGATCGGTTTCGATCCGGCGATGTTCACCACGCTGTTCGCGCTTGGCCGCATCCCCGGATGGATCGCCCAGTACCGCGAGATGCTCACCGACCCGAACACGAAGATCGGTCGTCCGCGTCAGGTGTACACCGGCGAGGTGGAGCGCGCCTACATCCCCCTGAATCAACGCTGACGGAAGCAGAAAACTGCGCCGATGGCATTGGGCGTTGGCGGGCGGCGTCAGAGACCGCGCGCCAACGCCCAATGCCATCAGTCAGCTCGCTCCGCTCTCAGCAGTCTCTGCGACGCTGCTCGTCGCGCATGTATTCGAAGCACATCTGCGTCTGCTCGGCGTCCGACAGCGCGCGGTGCTCCTCGACGTCGGCGATGTCGAAACGCTGGATCAGGTCGACCAGCCGGTGTCGGTTGTACTGCGGGTACATGCTCCGGCTCATCTGCAACGTATCGATGATGCGGTTCGGCACCGCATGGTGCAGGATGCGCTGCGCCGCCAGGTCGATGAACTTGATGTCGAACTGCATGATGTTGTGCCCGATCATCGCGTCGTCGCCGCACCAGCGCAGGAAGTCGGGCAGCACGGTGTCCAGCGTCGGTGCCGGTTCGAGCATGTCCGGCGTGATGCCGGTCAGCTGCGTGATGAACGGATTGAGGTTGCGCATCGGATTGACCAACTGCTGATAGGTGTCGACGGGCTTGCGGTCGACGACCTTCACCGCTCCGAACTCGATGATGGTGTCCCGATACCAGCTGACACCGGTGGTTTCCAGATCCAGTACGACATAATCGTCGGGCAGTGTCCCGTCGGGCAGCATCGGTGTCTCCTCCCGGCGGCATGAAGCCGCCTCGTAATGGTCGTGGCGAACTCACTACTGTACATCACCATTGCGATACGATTCGCCGTCGTCGGCTTTCCGGTGTCGCAGGCTCCGAAGAAAAGGAAACCCGGCCCAAAAGGGCCGGGTGAGAAGGAGAGGAGAGAAGGGGGTTTCAATTGTGGGGTTACCTTGAGTGACCTCGCCGGCTCTTGCCGACAACCTCCATATCACTCCACCATCTTGGAAGCTGTGCTGTGATTGGCATGAATATATGCCGGTACGTTTCCTTCCGGTACGCTGGGAGCCGTTTCCGGATGCGACTTCCAGCGGTATTCGTCACTGCATGGAGATCTCGTCGATGGCTTTCAGCTCCTCGTCGCTGAAGTCCGTGTTCTTCAGCGCCCCGATGTTGTCGATGATTTGCTGCGGCTTGGATGCGCCGGCGAGCACGCTGGTCACGGCGTCGTCGTGCAGCAGCCAGGCGAGCGACATCTCGGCGAGCGTCTGCCCGCGCTGCTTGGCGATCTCGTTCAGGGCCATGATCTGGCCGTGGACGCGCGTCACGTCGTCGGCGTGCAGGAAGCGCGGATCGTGCGCCACGCGCGAATCCGCGGGGATGCCGTTGAGATACCGGTCGGTCAGCAGACCCTGCGCGAGCGGGCAGAACGTGATGAGACCCTTGCCCAGGTGCTTGGCGGTGTCCTTGAGCCCGTTGCGCTCGACGGTGCGGTCGAAGATGTTGTATTTGTTCTGGTTGATGATGAACGGCACGTGCAGTTCATCGAGGATCGTCGCCGCCCGCTCCAGCTGTAGCCCGTCGTAGTTCGACAGGCCCACATAGAGCACCTTGCCGCTGGCGACGGCCTGGGCGAGCGCGCCCATCGTTTCCTCCAGAGGGGTCTCGGGGTCCGGACGGTGATGGTAGAAGATGTCGACGTAGTCGAGTCCCAGGCGTTCCAGGCTCTGGTCGAGTGAGGCGAGCAGGTATTTGCGGCTGCCCCAATCGCCGTACGGGCCCGACCACATCTCGTAGCCGGCCTTGGTGCTGATGACCAGTTCGTCGCGGTGGGCGGCGAGGTATTGCCGGATCAGCCGTCCCGCGTTCTTCTCCGCGGCGCCGGGTTCGGGGCCGTAGTTGTTGGCCAGGTCGAAGTGCGTGATGCCGTGGTCGAATGCGGTGAGCACCAGGGCCTTCATCTGGTCGTAGGGCGTGATGTCGCCGAAGTTGTGCCAGAAGCCCAGCGATATGGCCGGGAGCTTCAGGCCGCTGGCGCCGCAGCGCTTGTACAGCATGGTGTCGTAGCGCGTCGTGGCGGGCGCGTAGGTGCCGGTGGGGTCGAACATGGGTGCCTCCAGGTGTCGTCGATCGGTCCGATGTCTCCATTGTCACGCTTCAAGTTGGCTTGAGTGCAAGTGCGTCCGGCGTGTCATCCTCGCGACTACGATGTCGAGCATGGAACGATACACAATCCGCGAGGTCGCCGACATGTCCATCGAGGACCTCAAGCGGTTCTTCGCGTTCGAGGCCGACGAGCCGGAGCATATCGACGACATCGTCGCGCTGCTTGAGGACCGGCGCGCCGCCATCGAGGAGCAGCGCAGGACGCTGGACGAGGCCTATGCACACGTGCTGCGCAAGCTGCATTATTACGGGATCCGGCCGATCTCGGCTGCCGCTGCCAGACCGCCGCTGCGGCCGTTCGGCGACACAGCTCCTGCGGGGATTCACGGAAAAACAATGAAACCGCATACTGTCTATCGTCCCTGTGGACAACACGACTGCTGCCGCTCCCGCCGAAAGTCCAGACGCATCTGATGCCAAGCCACGCCGGTATCACGGGGAATCGCTCGCCGGTCAGCGCCGGGACCGCAGCCATGCCCGCTGCGCCGCGATGATCGCGGCGGTGACGGCCGTCATCACCACGAACGCCACCGCGAACCATGCCCGCATCGGGCCGGTCATCGCGACCACCTCGAACAGGTGCGGCAGGATGAGCAGCGCGAACGGGGCGCCCAGCACCATCGTCACGCAGACGAACACGCGGATCTTCGTGAACGGCACGCAGCTCTTGATCACGGCGACCATCGACGCGGCGATCAGCAGCGCGAACATGACCGTGCGGTTCTGCGTCTCGCCGAACGGAGCGATGAGGCTGAATGCGATGATCATGCCGGTGACGGCGATCGCGAACGGCGCCGCCTTGCCGAGCGCAGTGGGCAGGAACCGGCCGCGGATGCGTCGCGTGTCCGATTCGAATATCGTCAGGAACGACGGCCACGCCTCGATGCAGGCATCGACAAGCGTGATCTGGATCGGAATGAACGGGAACGGGACGTTCAAAGCCAGGCAGAAGAACGACACCAGCACCGAGTAGATCGTCTTGATGAAGAACACGGCGGCCGTGCGGGTCACGTTGTTGACGACCTTGCGGCCCTCCAGCACCACCTGCGGCAGGTAGGTGAAATCGGAGTCGAGCAGCACGACCTGCGAGATCTGGCGCGCGGCGTCCGACCCGGAGGCGATGGCGATCGAGCAGTCGGCCTCGCGCAGGGCGAGCAGGTCATTCACGCCGTCGCCGGTCATCGCGACCTGATGCCCGGCCCGCTGCATCGCCTGCACCAGCTGGCGCTTCTGCTTGGGGGTGACGCGAGAGAACACCGTGTATCGGCCGGCGACGTCGTCGAACGTGGAATCCGGGGCGTCCGCCGGCACCGAGGTCATGTCGATGACGTCACGCCAACGCTCCAGGCCGGCCTGCCGGGCGACGGCGGCGACGGTGTCGGGATGGTCGCCGGAGATGACCTTCACGTCGACGCCCTGGTCGCGGAAGTACGCCAGCGTCTCCTTGGCCCGCGGGCGGATGTTGTCGCGCAGCGCGATCAGGAACATCGGCTGCAGCGCATCCGGCAGACGCTCCTCGTCCGTCCACGCGCCGGGCAGGTATCCGACGGCGATCAGACGCAGTCCCTGACCCATCAGCGCGGCCGCCTCATCGGGCAGGTTCACGCCAAGGATGCGCTCCGGGGCGCCCAGGAACACGGTTCCGGTCGCCGCCGCGGCCGACTCGCCCTCCTGCGTGTGGCGAGGCGCGTCTGCCGCACCAGCTGTTGCGCGCATCGTGATGGCGCCCCATTTGCGCTTCGACGAGAACGGGATGATGGCCTGCGCGGCGAAACGGCCGTCGCCGGCGGGTGCCGCGGGCTGCCCGGCATCGGCGGTGGAGCCGTCGGCACCGAAATGGGCGCGCAGCGCCGCGATGGTCACGTTGTTGTCCTCGCTGGCGTCCAGGTAGGCGCGCAGCAGCGCGTCGGAATCCTCGGCGGCACCGCGCTCGCCGAGCGGCACGATCCGGTCCACGCTCATGTTGCCGTCCGTCAGCGTGCCGGTCTTGTCGAGGCACAGCACGTCCACATGCGCCAGCGTCTCCAGCGAATAGATGTTCTGCACGAGGATCTTGGCCTTCGCGAGGCGGATCACGCCGGTGGCCAGCGACACGGAGATCAGCAGCACCAGTCCCTTCGGCAGCATGCCGAGCAGCGCCGCAGCGGACGACACCACGGCGTCGTACGTGCCGGAGTGCCGCAGGAACATCGCCTCGACGAACAGCAGCACGCCCAGCGGGATGATCAGGAAGCTGGTGAACCGGGTGACCTTGCGCATCGAATCCAGCAGCTCGGAGTGCACGCGCTTCTCCTGGCGCACCTCGTTGATCAGCGAATTCGTGTAGTTCTCGTCGCCGACGTGCGTCACACGGGCGTACGCGCGGCCGGAAATCACCGAGCTGCCGGAATACAGCTCGCTGCCGGCGGTCTTGTCGATGGAGTCGCTTTCGCCGGTCAGCAGCGATTCGTTGACTTCCAGACGGCCGTCGATGACCACGGCGTCGTTGCAGATCTGCTTGCCGGAATCCAGCACCATGACATCGTCCTTGACGATGTCGCCGGCCTCGATGGTCGTCTCCTTGCCGTCGCGCAGCACCACCGCGTGCGGCTGGTTGAGGATCGTCAGCTCGTCGACGAGTTTCTTCGCCTTGAATTCCTGCACGATGCCGATGACGATGTTGAGGATGATGATCGCGATGAACAGCATGTTGGAGTACGCGCCGACCGCGAACAGCAGTATCGCTATAGCGAAGTTCAGTGCGTTGAACAGCGTGCAGATGTTCTCGCGCAGTATCGCGCCTGTCGATTTGGTGACGCTTCGCGCCCCGGTTTCGCCCTCGCCTCGCGCGCGGCGTTCTTCGACTTCAGATGTAGTGAGTCCTGTCATGGTTTCGACTGTATGGGAAAACTGCTGAGGGGGGCGCTAAAAAAACGCAAAGCATGCTTGATACACACACTTGACGCGCGAGGGCCGTCACGGTTCCGTCATGCCAAAGCGACACAAAGTCGTTTGTCGTCGGTTTTATTCCCCATGCTTGCGGTGAATCACGAGGCGCTGGGGGAACGGGTCGGATACAGTGGTGTCATACCGCAAATCATGGAGACATACGACGAACCACCCATGGGTAATAAGGGGAGCATCGTGCTGCAGATCAAGTCGATTTCCAAGCAATACAAGACCGGCGATTTTGTGCAGAAGGCGTTGGATGACGTCAGCCTGAACCTGCGCGACAGCGAATTCGTGGCGATATTGGGCCCGTCGGGTTCCGGCAAGACCACGCTGCTCAACATCATCGGCGGCCTGGACCGGTACGACAGCGGCGACCTGATCATCAACGGGGTCTCCACCAAACGGTACAAGGACCGTGACTGGGATTCGTACCGCAACCACACGATCGGCTTCGTGTTCCAAAGCTACAACCTGATTCCGCACCAGACGATTCTGTCGAACGTGGAGCTCGCGCTGACGATCTCCGGCGTATCCCGTACCGAACGGCGGGAGCGTGCCCGCAAGGCCCTCGAACAGGTCGGGCTGGGCGACCACATCAACAAGAAGCCGAACCAGCTGTCCGGCGGGCAGATGCAGCGCGTCGCCATCGCCCGCGCCCTGGTCAACGACCCGGACATCGTGCTGGCCGACGAGCCGACCGGAGCGCTCGACTCCGACACGTCCGTGCAGATCATGAACCTGCTCAAGGAGGTGGCGAAGGACCGTCTGGTGGTCATGGTCACACATAATCCCGAGCTCGCCGAGCAGTACGCCACCAGAACCGTCCGGCTGCGCGACGGCGTGATCCGCAGCGATTCCGACCCGTACGAGGTCGAGGAGGGCGCGTCCGAGGCACCCGTACACAAGAGGCTGGGCAAGGCCTCGATGTCGCTCGCCACGTCCATCGCGCTGAGCTTCAACAATCTGAGGACCAAGAAGGGCCGTACGCTGCTCACCTCGTTTGCCGGGTCTATCGGCATCATCGGCATCGCCCTGATCCTGTCGGTTTCCACCGGCGTCAACGCGTACATCGACAGCATCCAGCGCGACACGATGACCGCCTATCCGATCACCATCGACTCGCAGACCTTCGACATGACCAGCATCATGGGCGCCCAGGCGGGCGGCAAGGAGACCGGAGGCAAATCGGCGAAGAACGATGGCATCTACCCGGACGACCGCAGCATCAAGCAGACCTCCAGCCTGACGAGCAGCATCACGAAGAACAACCTCGCCGATTTCAAGAAGTATCTGGACGACCCCAACAGCGAGGTTCGCCAATATGTCGGCGAAACCGGCATCCAATACACGTACGACGTGAAGTTCTCCGTGTTCAGCCACGATCCCGACGGCACGCTGGTCACCGCGAACGGCGTCACCATCGGTGCCAAGTCCGATTCGACATCGAACGCTGCGCGGATGAGCTCGATGGGCCAGTCGTCGAGCATGTCCGACATGACGAGCATGCAGATGACGGTGCTGACCGGCAAGACCGACACGAGCGCGTCGCCCAACTCGTTCCATGAAATCATGCCGGGGGCGAAGGACGATCAGCTCATCAGCAAGGTCATCACCGACAACTACCGCGTGGTCAAGGGCGCATGGCCGACCGGCAAGGACCAGGTCGTGCTCGTGCTTGACGACGACAACAAGGTACCGCTCACCACGCTGTATGAGCTGGGCCTGCTCAAGGCCAGCGACTACACCGACATGATGAACAAGCTCAACGACGGCGAGACGGTCAAGACGCCCACCGGCAAGATCGACTACGCGACGGCGATGGGGCAGAAGCTGGCCATGATACCCGCCTCAGACCAGTACGTGAAGGACACGAACGGCGACTACACGTACATCGGCGACGACGCGGACACCATCGCAGAGCGCTTCGACTCGGCGGAGCAGCTGAAGATCGTGGGCGTGGTCAAGCCGATCAAGGACGCCTCCGCCACGCCGCTGGCCACCGGAATCGGCTACACCCGCGCACTGACCGACGAGCTGATCGACCATGCGAACTCCAGCGCCATCGTCACCGACCAGGAGAAGGACAAGACCCGCGACGTGCTCAACGGCCTGGCGTTCTCGCCGTCGGACGACGCGGCGAAGGCCGCTGATGCCAAGACCTATGTGGCCTCGCTCGGCGTGAGCGACAAGGCGAACATGGCCAAGGCCATGATGCAGTCGCAGTCAGCGCAGTCGGCTCAGCCCGGGCAGGCCGGGCAGTCAGCCGCGGGCGGGCAGCGGACGGCGGCGATGAGCGAGCAGCAGCTCGCCGACAGCTTCGACCAGTACATCGCCACCGCCTCGCAGGACGTGCTGGTCAAGATCTACGACCAGTACGTCTCGACCGGCACGTATGACGACAACCTCGCCGCGTTCGGCGTGGTGAGCCGGGACGCGCCCTCGACGATCAACATCTACACCGACAGCTTCGAGGACAAGGACCACGTGTCCAAGGCCATCACCGACTACAACAAGACCGTGCCCAAGGCCGACAAGATCGTCTACACCGATTACGTCGGCCTGATGATGAGCTCGGTGACGACGATCATCAACGTGATCTCCTATGTGCTGATCGCGTTCGTGTCCGTGTCGCTGGTGGTGTCGTCGATCATGATCGGCATCATCACGTACATCTCGGTGCTGGAACGCACCAAGGAGATCGGCATCCTGCGCGCGATGGGCGCCTCGAAGCGCAATGTGTCGCAGGTGTTCAACGCGGAGACCGGACTCATCGGCCTGTGCGCCGGCCTGATCGGCATAGGCGTGACGCTGCTGCTGCTCATACCGGGCAACCAGGTGCTGCACCATTTCATCGGCACCAACGACGTGAACGCCGCGCTGCCGGTGGCCGGAGCGGTGATCCTGGTGGTGCTCAGCATGGTGCTCACCCTTATCGGCGGCCTGATTCCGTCGCGCAAGGCCGCCAAGCAGGACCCGGCCACCGCGCTGCGCACCGAATAGCAGGTGTGATCCGGCGATGCGATACCTATGTGCGCCTGATTCCTTCAAGGAGAGCCTGACCGCCGCCGAGGCGGCACGGGCCCTGGCCGAAGGCATCCGCCGCGGTGACCCCGACGCCGAAATACGATGCCTGCCCATGGCTGACGGGGGAGAGGGAACCGCGCGGGCGGTGGCCGACGCCACCG
>JABLTR010073011.1_pt1 | contig 14023 bp, 13 predicted proteins | sample 7160071 | NCBI WGS metagenome assembly JABLTR01 (sample SAMN14651230, study PRJNA627086) | human gut metagenome | isolation source: feces | host: Homo sapiens
GAAGGCAATCCCTGGGTGTTCGCGCAGGCCAAGGCGGCGCTCGCGGGCGAACCCGAACCGCCGGCGCCAAACGCGGGGGAGCGCGTCGCCATGGCGCGTCGCCACGCGCGGCTGCTTTCAGAGCGGGAGGGCAAGAACATCGTGCGCATGCGCAAGCATGCCATGTGGTACCTGGCCGGGCTCCCGGGAGCCTCGGCGGCGCGGGCGAAGATCAACGCGTGCGTGTCGGTGGAGGATTTCGACGCCGTGTTCGACGAGCTGCTGGATTATGGGGGTCGTCCGCGTGAGGCGGGGTCGGCGGGCACGCCGTGCTCGGACAGTCCTCGCTTCGCTGCGGAACTGCGCGCGGCATGCCCGCCGACCCCGCCTCACGCTGCTCTTCCGCCATCCTGAGCGAGCGGAGCGAGTCGAAGGGTCCGTCTAAAAACAATCGCACTGTTCTCCCGGCGGGAGGAGGCTCCTGGAAGCCTTCGGCTGGGGGGAGGGGGAGGAGACTTGCGTTATGCCCCATGATCCGTACAAGGCTTTGTACCTGCATCTGCCGTTTTGCGTGAAGAGGTGCGCTTACTGCGATTTCGCGACGGCTGCCGTGCCGGCGGACTCGCCGGAGATCGACGCGTACGTCGAGGACCTGTGCCTCCAGATCCGCCGCAAGGCGAAGGAGGGGGAGCTCAGCGCGATCGAGACGGTGTATCTTGGCGGGGGCACGCCCTCGCATGCAGGGCTCTCGCGGTTGTCGATGCTCTTGTACACGCTGTCGCTCTCGATGCGCCTCGAACCCGATGTGGAATGCACGATGGAGGCGAATCCGGAGAGCCTCACCGAGCGCATGGTGCGCGACATTTGGGCGCTCGGAGTGAACCGTCTGTCCATCGGCGTGCAGAGCTTCGACGACGAAGTGCTGCGCATCCTTGGGCGGGCGCACGACGCGGACGCAGCTCGACGCGCCGTCGAGGCCGCTCGAACGCGCTTCGAGAACGTGAGCGTGGACCTCATATGCGGCATTCCCGGACAGTCAACGGAAAGCTTCGAAGCGAGCGTACAGGAGGCCGCGCATCTCGGCGTCTCGCACGTGAGCGTGTACCCGCTTACCATCGAGCCGCACACGCCGTTCGACGCTGCGGTGCTCTCGAACGAGCTGGAGGAGCCTGACGACGACGTGGAGGCCGCGCACATGGAAGCGGCCGCACGCGTGCTCACCGAGGCGGGATTCGCACGCTACGAGGTTGCAAGCTACGCGCAGCCCGGCTTCGCCTGCCGTCACAATATCGCATACTGGACAGGAGTGCCGTACTTAGGGCTTGGCCGCTCGGCCGCAACGATGACGCAGAACGCGGAGCGGCGCATGCGCATGCAGGACGGGCGTGCAACCGACGATCTCGATGCGCGCCAGATGGCCGCCGAGGATCTCATGCTGGGCATGCGCATGTCGCAAGGTGTTTCCGACGCGCAGGTGAAGCAAGCCGAAGCACTCGGCCTCGCAGCGGATGAGGCGTTCACCGAACTTTCCGAGCAGAGCCTCGTAGTTCATGAAAATGGCCGCTGGCGCCCCACCGAGCGCGGATGGCTCTGCGGAAACGAGCTTTACGGCCGCTTGTTCGACTTGGCATAGAAAGTAGCGCAAGGCGGGGAGGCGGTTCGGAGCAGCGGGCAGCGGGGAACTGTCGAGTTTCTCCACATTTCAGCGCTTTCGTTAGCACTCTCCCGCCTCGGCTGCTAGAATGATGCGTCGGCATCGTCGAGGAGAGGACGGCCTGCCGCACGTCGCCGCCGCGCAGCATGCGCGCCAGCGACGCTCGGGGCAGGATTCGGAGGAGAGAGGAAGGTGGAGAAGCGTGCTATCGGACAGGCGGCAGCGGGTGCTTGCGGCCCTTATCGAAGAATACGTTGCACGCGCTCTACCCGTGGGTTCGCGTACGCTCACCGAGCGCTATCAACTGGGGGTGAGCCCCGCCACTGTGCGCAACGAGCTCTCCGTGCTCGAGGACGAGGGCTATATCGCTCAGCCGCATACCTCGGCCGGCCGTATCCCGACCGATCACGGCTACCGAGCTTTCGTCGACAACCTTCTTGAGACCGATATGGGGAATGACGACGTCCGCTATGCGGAAGTCGTCGACGAGCTGCGCCGCAGCGCGAGCGAGCTCGACTCTCTTTTGGGTCGGACATCGACGGCCCTTACGCGCCTCACAGACTGCCTTTCGATCGTTCTCGCTCCTTCGGTGCTGAATCTGCATATCAAGCAGCTCTCGCTCGTGTCGCTCAATCCTCACCGAGCTCTCGTGGTGCTCGTCACCGAAGACGGCCAGGTGTTCAACCGTCAGATGGAGTTCGCCGAAGAGGTGGCCGCCGAGGATCTCGCGCAGGTTCAGCGTTTCCTGGGCGATGTGTTCACCGGCAAGACGCTGCACGAGATCGAGGACGGCCTCGGCGCGGGGATGGTGGAGGCGTTTCGCGACCCTCTCGTTCGCATGGCGCTCGACGAAGTGCTGTCCTGCCTCCAGGAAAGCTCATCGTCGCGGGCGCGACGGCTCGGGGTGTGCTCGCTTCTCACGAAGCCCGAGTTCAGCCAGTCCCAAGCTCTGCTGCCGGTCATGCAAGTGCTCGAGGACGATACCGTGCTGCTGCACATTCTCGACGACGCGGCTGCCGGCGGGGCGGGGCCCACGGTTCGCATCGGTCGGGAGAACGAAGCGGAGGAGCTGGCGGGCGTGTCCGTGGTCGCCAACCACTACGGCCGGGGTGAATCGGCGGGCATCGTAGCCGTCATCGGACCCACGCGCATGGATTATTCCAAAGTGATCAGGGCGGTTCGCATTGCAAGTTCCGCCTTGGAGGACGTGTAAAAACAATGGAGAGCGACAGGGGACGAAGCACGTTGCCTTGTCGACGAGGAAAGGTAAGACACGCAGATGGCCAAGGATCTGTACGAAGTTCTCGGCGTTTCCCGAGATGCGACCGAAGACGAGATAAAAAAGGCGTTCCGTCGCAGAGCTCGAGAGCTGCATCCCGACGTGAATAAAGCTGCCGATGCTGAGGATCAGTTCAAGGAGCTGAATGAGGCCTACGACGTGCTTTCGGACCCGCAGAAGCGCAGCGCTTACGACCGTTTCGGCACGATTCCCGGAGCAGCGGGCGGCGGCAGCCCCTACGGCGGCGGTTACGTGGACTTCGAGGATCTGTTCGGCGGCGGCTTCGGCATGGGCGACATCTTCAGCTCGTTTTTCGGCGGGCAGGCTACCGGGCGCACGCCTATGCGCAAGGAAGGTCGTGACATGGGCGTGGGCTTGCGCTTGACGCTTGAAGAAGTCGCGGCCGGCGCCAAGAAGGAGATCGTCTACGATCGTCTGGCCCCGTGTCCCGACTGCGAGGGCTCGGGTCTGGGTCCTGACGGTCGCGAGATCACCTGTCCCGACTGCCGCGGCCAAGGCCGCGTGGTTAGCGTCCAGCATACATTCCTCGGCGACATGCAGACCTCCGCCACGTGCAAGACCTGCGGCGGCACGGGGCATACGATCGAGAACCCCTGCCCTGAATGCGAGGGCCAAGGCCGCGTTCCTGACAGGCAGCGGGTGACGGTGGAGGTGCCGGTAGGCATCCGCGACTCGCAGCAGCTGCGTCTTTCCGGATTCGGAGAGGCGGGCATGCACGGTGCGCGCCCAGGCGACCTCATTGTAACCTGCCGCATCCAGCCCCACGAGTTCTTCGAGCGCGACGGCGACAACTTGCATGCACGCGCGAACGTCTCCATTGTGCAAGCAGCACTCGGCGCCGAAATCGAACTCGACGGCATTTTCGAGGACGAGAAAGTGCTCGTCCGCATTCCCGAGGGATGCCAGAACGAGCAGGTCGTGCGCGTGAAGGGCTACGGCATGCCGAAGTTCCGCAGCGAATCGCGCGGAGACATGTTCGTACATGTGAACGTCGTGGTGCCCAAGAAGGTGACGAAGCGTCAGCGCGAGTTGCTGGAGCAGTTGGCCGAGGAACTGGGCGAGGACGTGGCCGAGGAGCGGACGCCGTTTCAGAAGCTGCGCGACGCGTTCAACTAGCAGGTAGCGATGTCCCTGCAGCATTTTTACCTTGAAGATCAGGTACTAGGTGAAGAGGTCGGCGAAGTGTTCCCGCTGCGCCTCTCGATCGATGACGCGAAGCACGCCCGCGTGCTCCGGCTCGCATCAAAAGAGCATATCGCGGTAATCGATGCGGTTCAGGATTATTTCGAATGCGAGGTTGTCGCTTTCGATGACGCGCTCCCGCTCGTGCGCATTGCGCGACGCTTCGAAGCGGAGCCGGACGGCCCGACCGTCCTGCTCGTGCAGGGTCTTGCCAAGGGCGACAAAATGGAAACCGTGATCAGACATGCTACCGAACTGGGCGTTGCAGGGTTCGTGCCTTACACGGCCGATCGATCCATCGTGAAGCTGGACAGAAAGAAGGCCGCGGCGAGAACCGAGCGTTGGCGCGCCGTAGCGAAGAGCGCCGCTATGCAGTCGGGGCAGCGTTCCGTTCCGGAGGTATGCAAGCCGGCGTTACTTGACGAGGTGTGCGGGATTCTCGCGAATGCTTCGGCCGTGCTCGTATGCTGGGAGGATGCCCCTTCGCATGCGAGCATCGACGAAGCCTTGGAACGCGCACTCGCGCGGTGCGGTGCTTCACCTGACGAGGCTCGCGTGGCGGTGGTCGTGGGCCCCGAGGGGGGCCTTGCGAAGCGCGAAGTGGAAGCGATGCTTGCCTGCAATTCCCGAGCATCGCTCGTCACGCTCGGTCCGTCTATCCTGCGCACCGAAACGGCCGGCATCGTGGCTCCCGCGATCGTCCTGCATGAGCTCGCACGTTCGACGCGCAAGCTGGATGCCTGGGCAGGCCGGTCGAAACGCGCCGCAGGGCGCGACGTAGACGCATCCTTCGCGCAGGAGGCCGGACGCATCCCGCGGCCTGCTACGATCAGCCGGCCTTTAGAGGGGATCTGATGAACTTCGCTGTCGTCAACCTAGGGTGCAAGGTGAACCGTGTCGAGTCGGACGCGGCGGCTGCCGTGCTTCTCGCGCAGGGGGCCTCGCCTGCGCGCGAGGAGGACGCCGATCTAATCGTGGTGAATACGTGCACGGTCACTGGCGAGGCCGAAAAGAAGACGCGCAAGGCCGTCCGCCGCGCATTGCGCACGAACCCGACTGCGACTGTCGTCGTCACGGGTTGCGCCGCCGCCGTCGACGCAGCGTTCTACGAAAGTTTGGACGAGCGCGTAGAATGCGTGGCCAAGGCGGCGCTGTCCGCTCGTGTGAGAAAACTCGCCAACGACATGGGCGCTCGCTCTCCGCTCGTCGCGTCGCTGCCGGTGGGCGCGGGTTTCCGCTCGCGCGTCGGTGTGAAGGTGCAGGACGGCTGCGACAACGCGTGTACGTACTGCATCGTGCACGTTGCGCGCGGTCGCGCGACGAGCAGGCCTGCCGACGAAGTGACGGCCGAATGCGTCGCTCTCGCAGCGGCAGGCGTCAGAGAAATCGTGCTTACAGGCATCAACCTGGGATCGTATTGCGATGGCGCGAAGCGCGATGCGTCCGCGATGCGCTTGGCCGGCCTGCTGCGCCGCTTGCTCGGCGAGACGGAACGCCTGCGCGCACCGGGCGAGTTGCCGTGTCGCTTCCGTATTTCGAGTGTCGAACCTCGCGACGTGGATGATGCGCTTGTCGATCTTCTCGCCACCGCCGACGGCCGCATCTGCCGCCATCTGCATCTACCGCTCCAATCTGGCAGTTCGAAGGTGCTGCGCGAGATGGCACGCCCCTACGATGCGGATCAGTTCCGCGCGCTCGTCGAGCGCCTCCATGCCGCCGTGCCCGGGCTCGCGCTATCCACCGATATCATTGCGGGATTTCCAGGCGAGACCGACGTCGAGTTCCAGGAGACGCTCGATGTGGCGCGAGCCTGTCGTTTCGCGAAGATCCACGCCTTTCCCTACTCCCGGCGCGACGGCACACCCGCCGCCGAGCGCACAGACCAGGTACCGCCCGAGGTTAAGGCTGCGCGTGCTGCGGCCTTGCGCTCCCTCGGCGACGAGCTGCGCACGGCCGAGCGAATCCGTCGCGTCGGAACCGTCGAACTCGCTCTGGTCGAGGAGGCCGGCATCGCGATGACGGAAAGCTACTTCGAGGTCGCGGCTCCCACCGGAATTCCGGTGGGAGCGCTCACGAAGGTGACGATCGATGGCGCATCGCCCCCGTCAGAAGCCATGCGCGTTCGCTGTTTGCCCTTGTCGGTTCAGTGACAAGGGCGCACGGCAGGAGGGGGCATGGTACAATGCTGCCTATGACAGATCAGACGCAAATTACTTTGACCGCCCCGCAGAGTGTGAACATGGCGCTTGTCGTGGGTCCGGCAGACGAGCTGCTCCATCTCGTGCAAGATGCGTTCCAAGCGCGCATCACCGTCCGTGGGGACTCTATCGTGCTCGAGGGCGACCCCCTTGAAGTGCAATCGCTCACTGCATTGTTCAGCGATCTTATCAAGCTGGTCGAAGACGGCGGCGAGCCGAGCGTTGGCTACGTGCGCCGTGCGATCGACCTGTTGCATACGGCCGAGTTCTCTCCTCAAGCATTGCGCGAGGACATCCTGCTCACGTACCGCGGTCGCGCTATCCGTCCGAAGACGGCGGGCCAGAAACGCTACGTCGACGCCATCCGCGAGAACACCATCACCTTCGGCATCGGGCCGGCGGGCACCGGCAAGACCTATCTTGCCATGGCTATGGCCGTGGCTGCGCTCAAACGCAAGGAGGTGGGGCGCATCATCCTCACGCGCCCGGTAGTGGAAGCGGGGGAGAGCCTGGGCTACCTGCCGGGGACCCTCACCGAGAAGGTGGATCCTTATATTCGGCCGCTCTATGACGCGCTGTTCGATATGACCGACATGGAACGCGCCCAGCAGCTCATCGAAGGCGGGGTCATCGAGATCGCTCCGCTCGCGTTTATGCGCGGACGCACGTTGAACGATAGCTTCATCATTCTCGATGAAGCGCAGAATACCACGCCCGAACAGATGAAGATGTTTCTCACGCGCCTCGGCTTTGGCTCGAAGATGGTCGTGACCGGCGACGTTACGCAACTCGACCTTCCAAAGGGCATTTCGGGCCTCAAGGGGGTTCGCAGCATTCTCGAAGGACTCGACGATATCGCATTCTGCGATTTCACCGGCAAGGACGTGGTGCGCCATTCGCTTGTAGCGGCCATCGTCGCCGCATACGACCAAGCGAGCAGAAAGGCTTGACGACAATGGATATCCAAATCAGCTACGACTACCGCAAAGAGGATCTTGAGAAGCTACCGCTCGAGGAGCTTACGCGGTTCGTGCTCGCACGCGAGGACAAACCCTTCAATACGGAGGTATCAATCAGCTTCGTCACCGACGAGGCCATCGCGGAGCTCAACGAGAAATACCGCGGCAAGACCGGCCCTACCGACGTGCTTTCCTTTGAATGCGACGGCGTGGACGACGACTTGTCCGCCATGACGCTGGCCGAGGACCCCATCTTCGAACTCGGCGACGTCGTGATCGCTCCCGATGTCGCCAGCCGGCAGACCCGCGAATTCGGCACCACGTTCGAAGAAGAAATCAGTTTGCTTCTCGTACACGGCCTTTTGCATCTCTGCGGCTACGACCATGTGGAGGACGACGAGGCGGAGGTCATGGAAAAGCGCGAGGCCGAGATTCTCGAAGCTTGGTCTAAGCGCTAGGTACGCGAGACGGGATTGGGGATGAACGCTTCAAACGCTGTGGGCGGAGAAAACCGTCCGGTCGGTGACCCCGAGGTCCGCGATGAGCCGGGTTTCGGCGAGGAAGGGTTCGTCCGAAACGAGGCGGACAAGGCATCACACTCAAGGTTTTCGCTGGTCAACGCTTTCGCCTGTGCGATAAGCGGGCTGTTATACGCCCTGAAGACCCAACGCAACATGAAAATCCACGTAGCTGCGGCCGTCTTGGCTGTGATCCTTGGCTTCGTCCTGGCCATCGACCCGCTCTCATGGGCTGCCGTCGCCGTGTGCATCGCACTCGTGCCGGCCGTCGAATGCGTCAACACGGCACTTGAATCCGTGGTGGATCTCGTATCTCCGGGTTATGCCGACCTTGCCAAACACGCGAAGGACTGCGCTGCCGGCGCCGTGCTCCTCTGCGCAATCGGCTCTCTGATCGTGGCTTGCGCCGTGTTCCTCCCGCCGGCGTTCGCTTTGTTCTGCCAATAACGAAAGGAATCCCTTGGAAGCTTCCGATCCCGATTTTCGTTCCGGATTCGTCACGCTTGTCGGCCGCCCGAACGCCGGCAAGTCGACGCTCGTGAACGCCATCATGGGCAAAAAGATCGCCATCACCTCCAATACCGTACAGACGACGAGGCATCGATTCCGCACGGTGCTCACGCGCGACGATTACCAGCTCATACTGGTGGACACGCCGGGTCTGCACAAGCCTCATGATGCCCTTGGAGAAGAGCTGAACACCTCCGCCTTGAAGGCGCTTGAGGATGTGGACGTGGCCGCCATGCTCGTGGATTCCTCGAAGCCGGTCGGCACGGGGGATGAATGGGTGGCAGCACAGCTTGCGCATGTGCGTGCCAAGAAAGTGCTCGTGCTGTCGAAGATCGACCTCGTGGACTCAGAGCGGCTGGCGGCGCAGCAAGAAGCGGCAACGAAACTCGCTCCATGGGACGCAGTCGTGGCCTTGTCGTCCGAGACGGGTGCGGGTGTTCGGGAGTTCGTCGACACGGTAGCCGGCATGCTGCCGCCAGGGCCGGCGTGGTTCCCGAAAGATATGGAGACTGACCAGCCTCTCGAAGTCGTCATCGCCGAGTTCGTTCGCGAGAAGATCCTGCGCACTTTTCGCGACGAAGTGCCGCATGCCATCGGCGTACGCGTCGAGGAGTTGGAATACGTCAAAAAAAAGGATCTCACTCGTATCTATGCCATCGTGTACGTGGAGCGCGACAGCCAAAAAGGCATCATTATTGGCAAGAAAGGCGCCGCTATCAAGCAAATCGGCATCGAAGCGCGCGCCGACCTCGAACAACTGCTCGGAACGCGCGTCTATTTGGATCTGTCGGTGAAAGTGAAGAAGAATTGGAGGCGCGACGCGAGTCAGATTCGCCGCTTCGGCTACGGCGAGGGCGCGTAATGGCCTGCGGCTATCCCGAAGCGGATGGTCGAGTGCTTTGCGGAAGAAGAGCTCTGAGGTTCTGAGGTTCTTTTCGATCCGCGTCCGAACGTATGCTCGCGCTGCAGGCGTGGATCTGCTGGACGTGAGGTGCCCCGGCCCGGATCGTCTAGTCTTGGAGCGCCGCCGAGCGTTCGGCAATGGCGGCGTTGCTTTCGCGTACCTTCGCTTCGATGCGCTCTTTCTCGGACCCTTCGGCCGGAGTGGGCTGGTAGTTATTGCGTTCGCTTGTCGAGGAGATGGAGCAGGCAATGATGTCCACAGCGTCGTCGTCCGCGACTTCATCACCGGCGACGGCGAACGTCTGCTGAAACATCAGGCAGTCCTTGTCGTCGGGGTCGCTGTTGCCTCCAAAGCAGAAGTTCCCCAGACTGTAGACAATGTAGCGCCCCTTGTATTTCTCATAGCCCTGGATGACGTGGGGATGCGAGCCTATCACAAGATGCGCGCCGGCATCGATGGCGCTGTGCGCAAGCTCGATCTGAACATCGTCTGGCACGTATTCCCGTTCGACCCCCCAGTGTGCATATACGGCTATGATCCGGGCACCCGCTTCTTGCGCTTCCCGGATGTTAGCCGTCATCTCGTCTTCGACATCGATTCCTAGAGCGAGTTCGTACGTGCCGATGAGGGCCACTTTTACGCCTTTCACGTCGAAGTAGGCGATGCGCTCGTAGCCAAACGTCGAAATGCCGGCACCCTCGAGCGTCGCGATCGTGTCGGCGTAGCTTTGCTCGCCGTAGTCTTTCGAATGGTTGTTCGCCATGGACGCTGCCTCGACATCGCCCTGAACGAGCACCTGAGCGTATTCCGCATCCCCTTTGAAAGCGAACGTCTTGTCCTGACGATCAGAGGATTCGGTCAAAGTCCCCTCCATGTTCACGATGGAGAGATCGTCGGCGGCGAAGATGCCCGCCACATTGGAGAAAAACCACGAAAGATCGTCCACGCTGTCGTAGCGCGCGTTGAAACTCGTGCTCCGATCGAAGCTCTCATCGGTGCCGAGCGTGCAATCGCCCGCGAATGTGAGGGTGATTGCAGTCGGATCCGAAGACGCCGTCTCGCCTCCGGTGTTATCCGCCGGTGCTTGCGCAGGCGCGCTCGAAAAAGCGCCTGCAGCGAAGACGACGAGAACGACGACGACCGCGATCAGGGCAACGCCGGCAACGACCCAGGTCGGATGCAAACCGCGGCGCTGAATGGATGCGCCCCCCAGAACGGCCGGCGTCGTCGATGCGCCCCTGCGCGACGGCTGCGAGCCGACGCGGCGCGCTGCGCGCACGGAAGGTCGCTTTATCGGTTTGGATCGCTCGTTTCTCATGCGAACAGAATACACCATGGCGAAGGCAAACAGAACTGGGCAGGAATCGCCGGCTGCTCGCGCTCTCGGACGGCTTTACTAGCTTCTTGAGCGTTCGCCGCAGCGCGATCGGCGAGCGCCCGGGAAGTTCTGCAAGTATTGTCATGAACCGGGGAAACGAGGGGTTGCACAGCGTCGAGCGACCGGTTTTCAGCTACAATCTTCGCATACCGCCGTTTCGAAGGAGCTTCGAGGGAGTATGAGAGCATGATCTGTCCGAACTGCCAATCCGATAACCGGGACAGTGCAAAATTCTGCAATGAGTGCGGGTTTCCGCTCTCTGGCAAGATCGCCGAAGTGGCGGCTGCGACTTCAGTCTCGGCCGCGCGCACAGATGCGCTGGAGCCTGAAAGCGACATCCGGGGCGCGGCGCAGAGCGACTCGGATGCGCCGCCGAAGCCCTCTTCCGCATCGGACGAGGCCGGCGGCGCATCCGAAGCCGAGGCGCGTTCCGCATCGCTCGATGCGCTCGAAGGGGACTTCGAGCCGGTCCCAGACGAAGATTCGCGGCCGTCTGCGAATGTCCGCCCGAACTCGTCGGGTCCTATTGATCCAGCGCAGCTCCCCGCCATCAATGTCGCCGGCATTAACGTCGACGAGAATGGCAACGCCTTCGACTTTTCCGACATCGAGGAGGAGGACGACCGGGAGGCGACCATTGACGAACATGCAGCGGCCTCCCAGGCGACGCGCGCCTTCGAACGGCCCTCCTCGACTGACGCCGCACACTGTTCTGAAGACGAGGAACGGCTTGTGGATTCCGACTACGTGGCGCCTCGGGCTTCATGGCTCTCGGGCGATACGATGGAGATGCCGCGCATCGACGGGGGGGAGGCACCGCAGCAGAAGGAGTATCGTGCCCCTGACCCCCGCAAGAAAAAGAACGGCAAGAAGAACGCGATCGTCATCATCTTGGCCGTACTGCTCGCGCTTGCGGCAGGTGCGGCGGGCATCACGTACTATCTTGAGCTGTGGGGCGGCAAGATGCTGCCCGACGTTGTGGGAAGAACCCAAGCCGACGCGACCTATCTGCTTGAGGAAAAGGGCTTCTCGGTGCGGGCTACGCAGGTGAAGTCCGATGAAACCGAGGGCGTTGTGCTGCTGATGGATCCGAGCGCCGGTGCTCGGCAGGAAGAGGGCACCGAAGTCGTGATTCACGTCTCGGCGGCCCGCTTGGTGCCGTCTGTTGTGGGCATGCAGCGCGACGAAGCCGCCGCGCTGTTCGAGCAGGAAGGATTCGACAACATCGAGTTCGTCACGCAGAAGTCTGACGAGCATGCGGGAACGGTGCTGGCCGTCTCACCCGAGCCTGAGACGAAGGGCAAAGCCGCGACTCCCATCACGATAACCGTCTCTGTTCCTTTCACGGTACCTGATGTCGTCGGTATGAAGTGGGACGAGGCAAAGGCGGCGCTCGAGGCGGAAGGATACGTGGCCGACGCAGCCTACGTCTACGACGACAGCGTGGAGGAAGGGACGGCCGTGGCCGTGGATCCCGGCGCCGGATCCGAGCTAGCTTCCGGTTCGACGGTGACCGTGTCGTTGGCGAAGTCGCGCGGCTCGGAACTCGAAAGCGCTGCGCGGAGCTACCTCGAGGGCGTCGGCACGGTTACTATCGACGGTGTTGCCTACGAGATCGAATCGGTGGACGGCGTCTCCTATGAAGGCAACGAGACCACTGCCTTCGCCATCACCGGACGCGCGGTCACAACGCTCGATGGCGAGACGGTGTACGGATCCTCGAAGCGGAAAACAGGCACGATTGTATGGAATGGCGACAACGAGATCGTCAGCTTAGGCTAGGCGCGCTTCTATGGCCTCCGCGACCTATGACGTGCGCGGCATCGTGTTGCGCAAAACGAAGCTCGGCGAGAGCGATCTCGTTTTGACGCTCATCGTCGAGGACGGCTCGCAGATTCGTGCGGTGGCGAAAGGCGCCCGCAAACCGACAAGCTTCGCGTCGCGCCTAGAGCTCTATTCCGCAGTGGATGCTCTCGTCGCACGAGGGAGAAGCCTCGACATCGTGAAGGAAGCGCGCCTCGTCGAAAGCAACGAACGGCTGCGCCGGGATTTGGAGCATGCGGCAGGAGCCGCCCCCATGGCCGAGCTGCTCGACCGTATCACTCAGCTGGGACTCGAGAACCCGCGTCTGTTCGATCTTTCCCGCACCGCGTTCCGAAGCCTTTGCCGCGTCACCGCTTCCCAAGTGCCTGCCATTACAGCCGCGCATCTACTCAAGACGCTCGCCTTCGCAGGACTGCGGCCCAGCTTGGATGTCTGCGTCGGCTGCGGCAGACCGCTCGAAGCTGATTCCATTGACAGCCTGGTGCCGGTTTCGTTCCGCGAGGGGGGCATCGTGTGCACCGCCTGCAATGCGAGCATCGAGACCGTGCTTGAGCCCATGCCTGCGATCGCCTGGTGCCGCACGCTCCTCGCGTCGACGTTCGCTGAGATCGAGGCTATGGACGCGGGCCCTGCCGCGGGGTTCGCGGCGCTCGGATTCTGCCGGCAATGGATACGCGATCACGTCGGATCCGACTTGAAATCCCTGAACTTCCTGTTCACCTGCGGGTTGTTCTAGGCCGTCTGCGCCGCTCCGCCTTGGCGCCCTCGCGGCGCTGTGGCAGAATACAGCCCGAATGAGAGGAGCGCTATCATGTACACGTACACTCCCCGCGGTGTCTGCTCGCGCGAGATCCACATCGAGCTCGACGGAGATCGCGTCTCCCACGTGGACTTCGTCGGCGGTTGCAACGGCAACCTGAAAGCCGTATCGAAGCTCATCGAGGGCATGAGCGTGGAGGAGGTGGCCGCCGTGCTTGAGGGGAACACCTGCGGACGGCGGTCGACTTCCTGCGCCGATCAGCTCGTTCGCGGCCTGCGCAAAGCTCAGGCCGCAGAATAGGCCCAAAGATTACGCGCCTGGCCGAGGATGTCGTCGAAGCTCCAAGTCCGATTCGTGCGCTCCGGGCTGTTGGGATCGCGGACGATGAGCTTGCCGTTCTCGTCGATCCCAACGAGAACGATGAAGTGACCCGTCGTTGTGAAATCGCCTGGTCCCATGCTGCAGATGACGTAAGATCCGCCGAGAAGGGCTTGACGGACACTCATCTCGTCCGCGGGCAGCTCTTCGGCCGAAAGGCCGATCTGCGCCGCTCCTTCGGTCATGAACGACCAGGTCGTACCTTCAGGCGTGATGCACCCCATGCGCTCCGATATCGCGCCAATGTCGGTTGGGAGCAGGTCATTGCGGCCCGTGAGCCCGATGTAGACCATGGCCATGCAGGTAGGTCCGCACCCTGATTCCGCGAAGCTGTCGTCGCCGTAGCGCGCGTCAGCCCAGGCGACGTCGCGTTGGTACAGCTTGGGAACGTCGCCCGCATGCCAGTCGCTCTTCGGCGTGCTCTGCGGCGCATTCGAGCTTGTGTCGGGCGCGCCGCCGGCATGCGCCGACGCAGATGA
>JABLTR010000469.1_pt1 | contig 14021 bp, 8 predicted proteins | sample 7160071 | NCBI WGS metagenome assembly JABLTR01 (sample SAMN14651230, study PRJNA627086) | human gut metagenome | isolation source: feces | host: Homo sapiens
AATATTACACAAGTTATAAGTAAAGTTTTCATTCCATCTACCCATATTTCTATACCTTGACTTATTGTAAACATTTTTTTACTTGCTCCCATAATCATAGCAACTATTCCCGCAAATAATGCTGATTGGAATAATGCCACTGATGCATCTGAATTACTAAATGCTTCTCTTATAGCTTCAAATGAAAATGGTGCATTTTTCATTATTTCGATTGATACATTATTATCTCCAGCCATTATAGTAGTATAACCACTATAATAGAAAGCAATTAATGCTCCTACTATTAATGTTCCTATTGGTATTATAGCACTCCATATATTTGGTACAACACCTTCTAAAGGTTCTAAATCATCGTGTTCTTGCGATATTTTTTTGTTTAATTCATTTCCATCAGCAAGACTTTTTCCACCACGTCTCGCTTCTAATTCACATTTTCTCATTGGACCAAACTCTTTTAATAAGCATGATGTTATAACAATAAATGCTAATATTAATATATTATAAAATCTAAATGGTATTGTATTTAAAAATACGCCAAATGCATTTTCATTTACACCAATTGAATTAAAAGCGTCTCCTATAAGTCCAACTTCTAGTCCTATCCAAGTTGAAATTATTGCAAGTCCTGCCACTGGAGCAGCAGTTGCATCTATTATAAATGCTAATCTCTCTCTTGAGATTTTCATTTTATCAGTTACAGGTCTCATCATAGGCCCTATTATTAGTGAATTTGCATAATCATCAAAGAATACTAAAAGACCTGCAAACCAAGTTATAAGCTGTGCTGACTTTGCAGTTTTTGCTTTTTTAGATAATGCTTCAGCTATTGCCTTTGCTCCACCCATTTTACTTACTAGGTTTATAACTCCACCTATTGCTAAAACTTGTAAAATTATACCTGCATGCCAAGGATCTGCAAGAGATTCTACTGCTCTACTTACTAAATCTAAAAATGCTTGAATTATTGTATAAAAAATATTGATTCCTGCGAAATTAAGAATAAATCCTCCAGACATGATTCCGATAGCTAAAGATATCACTACATTTTTTGTAATAAATGCAAGCACTATCGCAACTATTGGAGGTATTAATGTTAATACACCGTATTTATCTGCATTAACTTGGACAATATCTACTTCTTCGGCAAATGCCATTACAGTAGACATCATAAATATCATAATCGATATTAATGCTATTTTTGTTTTTTGATTTTTCATTTTATCCTCCTAATATTTATGAATATCAGAAAGGTACACTAAAGATGTTGATTTTATAATCAACAAGATTTGCTACTTTATATGTTAAAAAGATAAGTTTTGATAGCTCTCCACATTTAGTGACAGTGATATATATATTTTATATACCCCCAGTTATATAGGTTTAAAGTATCGCCTATATACTTCGGCAACATACCCTTTCGAAATAAGTCATCAGCTTCCCTCGTCATTTGTACTATTGTATATTGCACCTCTACCTTACTATATATATTCATTTGTTTGTTATTTCTTTTATATTATATATTAATTATTTTCTAAATTCAACCATATTTTTTACATTTTGAAATAAAATTTATACTTAAATTTTATTTATATATATTTGCTATCTATCAAGTATTTATATTTTAAATTATTATGTTATAAACATATTTTATAAAAAAATATACGTTTTATTAGACTTATTACTAAGTCTCGTTTCAAAATAACTCTATTGTGTTACAATTTAATAAAATTAAATAATTAGAAAGAGGGAGATATTTTATGTTGATTTTTATAGGTATATTATTTACTCTATTTATACTCGTATTTAGCGTATTAAACAATATTTTCTTGGGCTATGGACTCACCATATCGCTTTTATTTTTTACTTTTATAGGTTTAAAAAGAGGCTATTCACTAAAAAAAATAGGTATGCTTTATTGGATTGAGACTAAAAAGTCATTAAATATAATATTAATACTAGTCTTAATAGGTATGCTTATAAGTTCATGGTTAAGTTCGGGTGTAATTTCTAGCTTTATTTATTACTCTTTAAAATACGTAAATCCTAACTTATTTATATTGTGTGCATTTTTAATTACAAGTTTGATATCTATGCTTATTGGGACTTCTTTTGGTACAGTCAGCGCTGTTGGTATTCCTCTTATTATAATAGGAAAAGCTGCCGGAATTAATTTAGGAATATTAGGTGGGGCAATTTTTTCAGGTGCATACTTTGGAGATAGAACTTCTCCACTTTCATCAAGTTTACTTTTACTTTGCAATTTAACAAATTTAAAACTATTTGATTATGTAAAAAAAATAATAATAGATAATATAATTCCTTTTGCATTATGTATAGCTTTCTATCTTGTACTCTCACTTAAATACCCACTTACATCTATGAGTAATAGTTTGAGCAATGAATTATATAATTATTACAATGTATCACTTTTATTATTGTTACCTGCTATTATATTATTCGTTCTTTCAATATTAAAAGTTCAAATAACTCATTCTATTCCGATAAGTGTATTATGTGCATTTATTTTAGATATTTTTATCCAACATACAAGTGTTTTTGACTTTTTAAATTGTTTAGTTTTCGGATATACAAATAACTCTGATATTTTGAAAAATATAATCCATGGTGGCGGTATAATTTCGATGTTAAAAACATGTTATATAATTGTAATTTCATGTTCTATATCTGGATTTTTCAGCGGATTAAATGTCTTTGAAAATTTAAAAGTTAAATTAAAAGAAAAAAACTTATCAAAGTCTTCTATTTTTTTAGTTACAGTAATACTTGGAATAATAAATGCTGCTGTTGGTTGTAGCCAAACTATCGCCATTATTTTAACTTTAGATATTGTAAAAGATCTCTATGAAGATGAACCAAATGATGAACTTGCACTAGATTTTTCAAACTCAGCAATTTTAACGCCTGCACTAATCCCATGGTGTATAGCAGCACTTGTCCCTTGTTCAGTACTTGGAATAAATAGTTATAGTTATATCCCATTTGCATTTTATCTATATATCGTTCCTATTGTTCATTTTATAAGAAAAAAATTTAACCTTTTTAATACTAAAGGTAAAGAGTTAAATACAGAAGTGATTAAAAACTAAGTTATATTTATTATTATTAAAAAAAAATAAATTTCTTGAAATAATTTAAAAAATATTAAAGGAAATTATGTATCTATGTCGAAATTAATATTGGTGAAATGTAAATTTATATTGTATTTATATTGAAAAAAATTTTTAAAATCCACAGGGGGACAACAATTTAATGTTATTAATTTACAACGAAAAAACAAATCCATATTTTAATTTAGCAATGGAAGAATATTTTTTAAAAAACACAACTGAAGATTTATTCTTACTTTGGAGAAATGAATCAGCTATAATAGTTGGAAAAAACCAAAATACTTTATCTGAAATAAATTATGAATATGTTAAAGAACACGATATAAAAGTAGTTAGAAGACAATCAGGTGGAGGAGCAGTTTTCCACGACTTAGGAAATATATGCTTTACTTTTATAGCTTGTAACAATAACCACTTTAGCGACTTTAAACGCTTTACAATGCCTATTGTCGATGCATTAAAAGGACTTGGTGTAAATGCTGAATTTTCAGGACGTAACGACTTATTAATAGACGGACAAAAATTCTCAGGAAACGCACAATACAATTACAAAGACAGAGTAATGCACCACGGTACTTTATTATTCTCATCAGAAATAAACGATGTATCAGCAGCTCTTAAAGTAAAACCTATAAAATTTGAAGGGAAATCTGTTAAATCTGTTAAATCAAGAGTAACTAATATAAGCGAACATTTAAAAGAACCTATGACAGTTTTAGAGTTTAAAGATTATTTAATGGATTTTATAGCTAAAACTGATAAAGACAGTAAAATGTACACTATGACTGATGAAGATATAGCTAATATAGAAAAATTAGTAGAAGAAAAATACAGCACTTGGGAATGGAACTACGGAAACTCACCAAAATTCGCTTTAAGCAATGAATTAAAATATCCAGGTGGAAATGTTGAATTTAACTTAAACGTAGAAAAAGGAATAATAAAAGATATCAAATTCTTTGGAGACTTCTTTGGAAAAGAAGATGTATCTTTTATAGAAGAAAAATTAACTGGAGTTAAACACAGCGAAGAAGGCATAAAAGAAGCTTTAAAAGATGTAAATATAAACGATTACTTCCTAAATGCAACTGTAGATGTTTTAGTCGATGGTATAATGGGAGTTAAATAAAAAAAATGAGAGGCTATCTATTTTTATATAGACAGCCTCTTTTGATGTATAAATACCAAGAAAAGGAGTAATTAAACTCAGTATTTATAGATATTTGCTATTTTATCAAATCATTTACACTTATTGATGTATTTTTATATGGTGAATAAACTGTATATTTATTTCCAGACTTATCTTTATATATTACATAAGATGAAGCAGTCATTTTTCTATCAAACTGTTCTCTAGGAATATTTACTATTGTTCCTAAATATATATCGTAATTTTCATCTTTATTAACTTCATAAATATATTTAGCAACTGATTTAGCAATATTTGCTGTATCTAAAGTTAAACTTTCACCATCTTTTAATAAATTAGCCGGTATTATTAAAGTTCCTTTTTCAACAATTTCATCACCATCATTATAAATCTTAGTTCCAAATCTAATACCACTCTTATCATTTACAACACTTTTGCCCTGAGCCCCAAGCATCTCAACATGAGCCCATTTAGCCTTATATGTTGTGTTTTCTGTATATGTTTGGTTATTTTTATAACTTGTTTTTATATCGTCAATATCTTTGTACCATCCAACAAAAGTGTATCCTGATTTTGTTGGAGATTTTGGTTCATAATCTAACGTTTCACCTGATTTAACAGATTTTGTTATTACATCATCTCCATTATCAGCATCAAATGATATAGTATTTTCATCTTGAGTTGATGATTGTACTTTTATTTCTACATCTGGTAAAATACAGAAGTTTACATCATTATCTCCATATCCAGCATTAAGATTTGGTGGCAATCCATCATCTGGTATATCACAATGAGTATCTAGTGCACTTCCCATATGTTCACCATGAATCTTACCTTGAGATAATTTATAACTACCCTCTTTATCTATGGTAAATGTAATAGGACTATTCACAGAATATTGTTTATGTGGTCCTTCTATACTTTCCCCATTTAAATCATATACCATATATGTTCTATCAGGGAAACCAGGGTTGTATATTGCAGTCATCTTATAAACTGGACATTCAAGATTAGTAAAACTTACACTAGCTTCATCCCCAACTTTAAGATTTTGACCTTCATTTGTTTTATTTGAGATAGTTATATCACTTTCCATAGCATTCATAACAAAATAAACTACGTCATCGCCCTTAGTCAGACGAATAATATTTCTACCTGTTTTTAATTTAATAGTATATGAGCCATCCTTATTTTTTTCGTATTTTGTCCAATTATTTGCAAAATTCTCATCTAAATGAATTGGATCATGAGTTTCAACACTAACCCCCTCAGATGGAGTAAATGTATATTCGCCATATCCCTTTCCTTTAACAATACTTCCATCAGGATAAGTTGTATTGCCAGCAAAATAGAAAGTATCGTATTTTGTCCAGTTTCTATCTCTAACTTTTATATTAGGCTCAATATCACCTCTACTACCTCCTATATTTACTATTACTATACCAGTATGTTCCTTTTGTATTTTATTAAATCCATATTTTTTTGACATATTAATATCGGCACCTTTAGTATTTTCAATCTCATACATATCATCATATGTTATTTTAATAACTGCAATACCTGATTTTTTAGCATTCATAGTCATATACTCTCTTCCTTCGCCTCCACCTTTAGTCAAGCTTAAGCAATCACTTCCATATATAACTTCATAATGCTTATCTGGTTCAAAAAACTTATTAGAAACAGGACTTGTCGTACCTTGCCATACACGGAATGTTTCAAGACGTTTAGTATCACCAACATCCATATTTACATAACTTCCCTCGTCCTTTATATTTGTATATATATCATCCCATTTCATTCTTGAATATGAATTTTTTTCATAATCCTCTTTTTTTATTAGGTCTACAGTAATAGGTTCTTTTACATCAGCTGTATCAATATAAAAATACGACTTATATGTTTTTACATACTCACTATCTCCTCCACCTGCCATCAACATATAATATGCTGATGAAATTTGGAATTTATATATATCATATTCTGAGTCTGAAGTTGTATCTACAGATAAAGGTTCTATTTCATCAAATTGTTTATATGCAACTCCATATGGATTGTACATATGGAGTCCTGCACCTTTACTAACTTTATACTCAATTGGTTCATCTGCCTTAGACTGTAATTCAATATCAATAGATCTATATTGAGAATCTGGATCTGTATAATAATAATCACTTATTGGTGAACTAAAATAAATTCCACTATCTCCGTATGAATCTTCATTTTGAACTCTTTTTAGTGTAAGAAGTACATTTTCATCAACAGGAGTAATTTCAAATTTATATTGTTTATTATTTCCTTTTGATTCTAATAAATAATAGTAAAAATACTGTACTATTTTTCCATCTTTCTCATAAATATCTTCATGAACTGGTTTTTCATCTATTATATTACCTTCTGGATTTGTTATTTTTATATTTACATATGGACTATCTGATTCTTTTACAGGAGCATATACGCCTACATTTACCTTAAAAAATCTTTTTCCTTGTGTTTTTTGCGTATTTTCAACAGTAAATGACCCTTGTTTTGTTATTTTACCTTTACCATCATTTGTATTATTCGGTTCATAAAAATTATAATTATATGTTCCTTCTGTTAAATAATATTTTCCATATTCAAATGATTTCAAATTTTCATGGAATGGATCTTGACTTTCTTTTAAAAATTTTGGGGTTACAACTTCACCATATTTATTATATACATCTAGATAATTCGTATACCAATTTCCCCCTGTTATATAATATATATATCCTTTTTCAAAAGCAGCATATATATCTATATCCGATGTTTGAATTTGAAATTTATAAACCCAATTAACACCGTCACAACTTTCTTGGTCAACTGTTCTTTTTATATTATTTCCATCTTTATCCTTTATTTCAAGTGTATCCATAGCAAAACCATCATCTGGCTTTACAGTAAGTGTAACAGTTGTATTTAATTTTCCTTCTTTTATATCTACATCTATACTACCATTTTTAGTATCTTGTAAATTTACTTTGTAAGTTTGTCCATCATCTACTGCAAGTTTTACAGTATATGGGTCTGATGTTTCTTTCCCATCATTAGCTCTAAATTCTAATTCATAATTGCCAGCTTTTTCTGGTTTGAATGAATAATTTTCACTTACACTTTCCTCTTCTTTTTTATCTATAGATACTGTATATGATAATTTATCATTTTCTGCATCTGTAAATATTGTTGATAAATCTACAGAATAAGTTTCACCTAGATTTATTGTTTGTGAATCACTTTCTTTGTTTAAAGTTGGAGCTGTATTTGGTTTTACATTTGATTTTATTTTAAATGTATAAATACTACTTTCAAGAGAAGAATCTGAACCTTCCCATGATTTATCACCACAAATAACTGTTATTATATCTCCATCTAAAACTTTTATTTCATCTGCTTGTTTATACCCGTTTGTGGATACATCTGGATTTTCACCTTTATATATTCTGACTTGATAGTTTTTATTTGATGCTGTAGGATTTACTTTTATTTTTTCAATATCTCCCAATTCTAAAGTGTATTCTTTTGTATTGCTTGAAAAATCAGTTGATAAAGTCCCATTACTAAAAGATATGTTTTTTAGACTGGTTGTTTTATTAGTATAATCTGCACCTAAATCAATTCCCCCATCTTTTGTATACATAACTCTTATTTCATCATTTTCTTCAACTTCAAATTTGTCAAAACCTTGGTTTACCATCCAGTCGTTTTTAGTACCCATCCAACCAGATGCATCTCCGCCTTGTTTTTCACCAAGACCATTTATTTCACTTATATATCCGCTATCTGCACCCTTTTGTTCTAAATCATTATCCTCTATAGCAGTTACTATAGCGTCCATCATTGTCATCTTACTTTTAATTGTTATCCAATCATCTACTAATGTTCCTTCCCACGCTGCCCCGTCTTCTTCTTTATAAGTTGTATTTTCGATTATTACATGAACTTTTTTTGCCAATACTTCATCGGCGAACGATTTTATAGACGATACTGTAGATACCGAAAATATCATAAGTAAAGCTATAAAAACACTTAGTATTTTATTAATTGTATTTTTATTTTTCATATACTCCCCCATTAATTCAAATAAGGAATGTAAAATACATTCCTTATTCTTTATAATTATTTATTTCCTATTAAATGATTTATATATAACACTTTAAACTATATATTAATTTTAATTTGAGCTTTCTAACAAAGAGTTTATACTTGCTTCTTTATTAAATGCATACACTATATACTCATTTCCAGATTTATCTTTATACCTAACATATGATGATGCTCTTATATATGTATCTCTTTGAGATTCAGGTATGTTTATTAAAGTTCCTAAATATACTACATAATTTTCGTCTTTATTTACTTCATAATTCACCTTGCCTATTGATTTAGCAGCATTTTCAGTATCTAAAGTTATATTCCATTGAGTCATAGTATCAATTAATTTTGTAGGTATCATAACTGTTCCCTTTTCTAAAATTTCATCACCATCATTATATAATTTAGTTCCAAATCTTATGCCAGTTTTATCAACTTTAACTTGTGCGCCTAAACCTTCAACATGAGCCCATTTAGCTTTGTATGTAATATCTTTTGTATATGTTTGATTATTTTTATATTCTGTAGTTATATTATCAGTATCTTCATACCATCCTACAAATGTATAACCTTTTTTAGTTATATTTTCAGGAGTATAGTTCAATATTTCATCTTTATATACAGGTTGAGTTACAATATCACTCCCATTATCAGCATCAAATTTAATTTCAAATTCTTTATCATCTTCACTTGCATCTAATGCTATAAATTTGCATCCAAGCTCTCTTGACAATGTTCTTGCATATGTCCCTTTATATCCTTTTATAGTATTCAATGACGTACATCTATTGAACACTAGTTTAGTATAAACAGGGGGAGCTATTTCAGTAATAGTTTTAGGGATTGTAATTTCTTTTAAATTATAACAATTTGCAAATGCTAAATTCCCTATTGATGTAACTCCTTCTGGTATTTCTATACTTTCCAAAGAAGAACAACTAGAAAATAATGACTCTGGTATTGATGTTATAAAATCTGGTAAATCTATTTCTTTTAATGATGTACAAGCAGAAAATGTACTTTTACCTAATGTCTTTATACTATTTGGTAGTTTTATATATTGTAAAAATGTACAACGTGAAAAAGCTTTATCTTTAATTTCTGTAACTGTATCTGGAATAGTTACACTTTTTAAATCACATGCATAAAATGCACTTTGTCCAATTTGCACAACTTTTTTACCTTGTACCTCAGATGGTATAATTATATCTTTATTTACAAGACTATCCTCATCTAAGGCAGATGTAAGAGCTACACTATTTTCATCTAATACTGTATATTCAAAATTATCATCTTTTATTATATTAGATCCATCTGCAAATATTTTCATAGAAGAAATTATAAATAAAGAAGAAACTATTATTAATAGACTAATTATTCTAAATATTTTATTATTTGTTTTTTCTAAACTCATCATTTTTTATTTCCTCTACACTATTTGGAAGTAGTATCAAATCCACTTAAAGTTGATGGGAATCCAGCATCATATCCACTTACATATGCCCATACTACTGTATATCCTGATTTAACATCAAAAGTTTCAGCTCCTACTTTTTCAGAAACTCCTACTAAATTTCCTGATGTATTATATACAGCATACATCCATCCTAATTCATTTTCTGAATAATTATAAGATTTATTATTAATAGTTACATTTTCTAAAAATTCAGTCCCATATTGTACTCCATAAGTATAACCATTATTATCTGCTACTAATTTTATAGCATCCATAGCTGATGGATAATTTATAGTACTACTTATATTATCTGTGTTTACTAAACCACTAGCACTCTTTAAAAATTTAAATGATCCTTTTGTTTTATCATATGCTCTAACATTTACACCAGATACAGTTTGTATTTTATTATCATTATCCGGATTAACAACTACTGTAAAATCCATATAACTGTTAGTATATCCTGATTTTGTATTTTTAGCTTCAACTACTGCAATACCTGCATTTCCTGTTTTATCAACAGTCGCAGTTTTCTTTGCCGCATATCCTTTTCCAGCTATAGATTCTGCAATAGAGTTTGCATTATCAATTGATACTGCACTATTACTTCCATCAACCATAGACCATTTAATGTTTGATACACTAGTATCTGAGTCAAAAAGACTAGTTGGATACCAAGCACTTGTAGCTCCTTGAACTCTAAGTTCTACATCTTCCCTTCCAGATCCACTCTTAGTAACAGTAGTTGTATAATTTGTATTATACGCTGTTAAATTTGGATATGTTTCAAAAAAGTCTGTAGCTGATGCTACTCCTGCCATTGATAGTACTAATGCAGATGCTACTGCAAAAGTTTTTATTTTTTTGATTTGCATTTTTATTACCCCCTGGTTTTTATATTTTTAGAAAAACTAGAATTATCCCCCATATATAGCATAAAAAATAAACCTCTTATTTATACCATAAGAAATTCAAACAGACATATACCGTATTCTGACTCAAGCTAAACCTAATCTTCATCCTTCCCAGAGATAACTCCAGTGGTTTTATGAATTTCGTAACTTATTACAGCAGGGATAATCTGTGGCGGAATCTAACCGCACTTCCAAAAAATTTTATATTTTTCTATATATGTCTACAATTCTACTTTTTTCTTAAATACATTATAGGACAAAAATCTAACTTTCACCACTTCCATTTTGTAATCACTTATTTTCATGATTTTTACAACAAATAGATAATAATACTCTAATAAGTGTATGTTATTTTAAATAAAAAATATAAATAAATACTTATTATATATATTTTTTACAACTTTTTTAATAATTTGAACTCTTCTTTGATAATAAATTATTATCAAACTAAAAAAAGTAGCCAAGACAAATTTATTGTCTATAGCTACTCTCAGTTTAATATTTATTATTTTACTACAACTTTTTTGAATTTCTTTTTACCACGTTTAACACCAGCACCTTCTACTAATTCTTCTTTAGCAACTGTAGCTTGGATATCTGTAACTTTTTCACCATTTACAGAAACTCCACCTTGTTGTATGTTACGTCTTGCTTCTGATCTTGATGGTGCAAGGTCAGCTTTAACAAGTAAGCTTATTATGTCTATTTTACCATCTTCTAAATCAGCATCACTTAATTCAACTGTTGGCATGTTTGCAGCATTACCTTGGCTGAATAATGCTCTTGCACTTTCTTGTGCAGCTTTTGCATCTTCTTCGCTGTGAACTAATGTAGTTAATTCGTATGCTAATATTTCTTTAGCTTTATTTAATTCGCTACCTTCCCATTTTTCCATTTCTTTTATTTCTTCTAGTGGTAAGAAAGTAAGCATTTTTAAGCAGTTTATAACGTCAGCATCTGATACGTTTCTCCAGTATTGGTAGAATTCGAATGGAGAAGTTTTGTTAGGATCTAGCCATACAGCTCCTGATTGAGTTTTACCCATTTTCTTTCCTTCAGAGTTAAGAAGTAAAGTTATAGTCATAGCGTATGCATTTTCACCTAATTTACGTCTTATTAAGTCAGTACCTGCAAGCATGTTTGACCATTGGTCGTTTCCACCTAATTGCATTTGGCATCCGTATTTTTGGTATAATTGATAGAAATCGTAAGCTTGCATTATCATGTAGTTGAATTCTAAGAAAGTAAGCCCACCTTCTCTGTCCATTCTTTGTTTGTAACATTCAGCAGAAAGCATTCTGTTAACGCTAAAGCAAGAACCAACTTCTCTTAATACGTCTACATAATTTAAGTCAAGTAGCCAGTCAGCGTTGTTTACTAATACTGCTTTGTCATCTGAGAAATCTATAAATTTACTCATTTGTTTTTTGAAACACTCACAGTTATGGTTTATCATCTCTGGAGTCATCATTTGTCTCATATCACTTCTACCAGATGGATCACCTATCATTGTAGTTCCTCCACCTACTAGCGCTATAGGTCTGTTACCAGACATTTGTAATCTCTTCATTAAGCATAAAGCCATGAAGTGACCTACGTGTAGAGAATCAGCAGTAGCATCGAATCCTATATAGAATGTAGCTTTACCTGCATTTATTAATTCTTTTAATTCATCTTCGTCAGTTACTTGTGCGATAAGTCCTCTTTCGACTAACTCTTCGTATACTGTCATTTTATTCACTCCTTTATTATATAAATGTAATTATTTTTTGTATTAAAAAACCCCCGTCCTATCTAAAGGACGAGGGTATATCTCGCGTTACCACCTTTGTTTATAGATAATTCACATTATCTACCTCAGTGAGTTAAAAACTCTGCACTATAACGTGTGCTCACGTCACTTCCTACTATATTTCAAAAGTGAAGCTCAAAGGTGTATTCATAATATCCCTAGCGCGCCTCTCATCAACCGGCAACTTTCTGTTTAAGTTATTATTATTACTATTCCTTATCTTAGCTTTTTATATTATTATTGACAAATTTTGATTTTATATACATATACATTATATTATATTCAAAGTCAAAATTTTTGTCAATAATTATGTATTAATATAAAATATAAATATACTTTTTAATATATGTAATTATTTTATATTTTCTTTTATAGCTTTTGATAATTGGTCTGGACATGAAGTCATTTTGTTTCCACAAGTAGTTCCCTCTAACTTTTCTGCAACTTCTAATGCATTTTGTCCTATTAGTAATTTAGCCATTCCTGAAAGATTTCCGTTACATCCTCCTACGAATTCAACATCAGTTATTGTGTTATTTTCATCAACTGAGAAGTTCATTTCTCTACAACATATTCCTGAAGTTTTAAAGTTTATTTCCATTTTATTCCTCCGAATTTTGATCGTATACTATATAATTATAAACAATATACAATACATATTTTTACTATTATTATATTATTTTTAGCTATATCTATTATCCATAAAAATGGCACAAATTGCAAGAGAAATAAGCAAAAAAAGGAGATAAATCACAAAAATTTTATCTCCTTTTTATAATAAATTGCAAAAATCTTTAAGCTAAATATTTTCTTATTTTCCTATAAGATGTCTGAAGAAATCAACTGGTCTATATATAAATAATCTAGGACCACTAAATTTCATCACGTCTTTTACTTTTTCTTTCATGCTTTTTTTGTAGCAATGTATAGGACATTTTTGGCAGTAAGTTTTTTCCTCACCGAATTTACATTTGTCTAATCTTTGTCTACTGTAATCTAATAATTCTTGGCATTCTTCACATAAACCATCTTTGTGTTTATGTTTTTTCTTACAGTAGATATCTACCATAACGCCTATTATCTTTTTTTCTCTTTCTATTCTACTCATATCTATTTTTATTTCCTCATAAATTTATTATGTGCTAATTTAATACACTCTTTTTAAAGACCGTATGAAAGTTCATACGGTCTAAATTAAACTATTGTATACGTACAAGTTTTTTGTTTTCTAATCCGTATCTCTTATTGCATATTGCACTACTTGATTTTCTGTGAGATACCATTACTATTGTCTTATCTTTACATTCATCGTCGATAGTTTTTAATATACTTGCCTCATTTAATGTATCTAAGTTACTTGTAGGCTCGTCTAATATAAGTATGTCACTATTTCTTAAGAATGCTCTAGCCATAGACATTCTTTGTTTTTCACCTGATGATAAGTTTCCACCTAATTCTCCAACATTTG
>JABLTR010084172.1_pt1 | contig 14012 bp, 9 predicted proteins | sample 7160071 | NCBI WGS metagenome assembly JABLTR01 (sample SAMN14651230, study PRJNA627086) | human gut metagenome | isolation source: feces | host: Homo sapiens
CGGATGCTTCGGTTGCGGCGGGAGCCGGAGCGGGCGCGCAGGGTGCGGGAGCCGCGAGCCCGGTCGCCGACGTCCAAGCGCCTGCGATCAAGGTGGTCATCGACAATGCCAAGAGTCCGCTCGTGGCAAGTCAGATGAAGGCAAACATCGCCTCGATGTTCCAGCAACTCGGGGTAGAGGTTGACGTGCAGACTATCCACACGGGCGATGACGGTTCGTCGGAAGACGGCGCTGCCGCAGCAAATCCCATGGCGGGAATGCTGTCGCAACAACTCACTATTTCTCCCCTCATCATCATGTCGCTGGTGGGCGCGATAGTTTTGAGCCGCGTGTTCAAAACGAAGGCAGGAGTTTCCAAGGCTGAGCGCTGGAAGTCGCTCGGCGTGCAGGTGGCCTACGCCGTGGTTGTATCCCTCATCGCGAGCCTGTGCGTGTACTGCATGCTGCTGTGGGTCGCCGGCATCGAAACCCCGATGGCGAACTTCGTGCTGTTCATGTGGTTCGCGAGCTTCTGCGTGATGCTGCTGTTCATAGGCGCGTTCAATCTGTCGTTCCCGGTGGGCATTTTGGTGGCAGCGTGCGTGGTGCTCGGCGGCATGATGTGCGGCGTGCTTCCCTACGAGGGCCTGCCGACGTTTTGGCAGGACTGGGTGTACCTGTGGGCACCCCAGCGCTTCACGGCCGAAGGGCTGCGGGCCGTCATGTATCTGGATGCTGGCGTGTGGAACGCAGGGAGCCTGCCCTTGCTTATTACGGGGGGCGTTGGCGTAGCGGCGGCGACATTCGCCGGACTCGTGCCCGCGAAGCAACGCGGAGCCAAGGCGGCGTCGTAATCTGTTGCCAAAGGGGAGACTGCGAGCGCGCTCGGGTCTCCCCGTTTGATTAAGGCTCACCTATAATAAGCGAGGGTACACTCGGCTAATTCTGGAATACATGCCAGAATTAGCCGAATCGCAAGTAGGGGGCTATGGAACCGTTGTTCCCGCATCATCCATGCGTCCTGGCTCGCATCTCCAACCCATTTAGGTGTGGGAGCCTTGACGAACCGTCCCGAGACAGGTGCGCCGTGTGCCGGCTGGCCATGCGTTCAGAAGCGTGGCAGGCGTTGTTCGAGGGCGACAAGTCGCTTGCTGAATTCCTGCTAGCCGACGACCTGCTCGTGGAACATGGCTTCTCTGTCGGCAAAGCGCGTAACGCCGGGTTGCGGTTCCCTGCCCTTGCCTTGCTCCGAGCCAAATCTTCTGAGTTTGCGGAGCCGGGCGATTGCATTATCGAGTCGCTTGAAAGTAGGACGTATGTCATTTCGTTCGTTTCTGCAAATGGGGGGCAGCTTGAAACGGAATGCGAGAGCCTGGCTGAAGCGTGGTTTTGCTTCAGGCCTCGACAGCGCTACTGCGATTATCACGGTGGAACCGTCTGGTAGATTGTCGCCGACTATTTCCGATCTCTGCGCAAGCAGTTAATCGACGGGACTTTTTGCGATGCTTTCCAGGCTTGCCATAATGCTCTTGCCGAAGTCGGAAAGCATGACGTCATTAAGAGCGAAGTCCCTAGAGGTGTTTGCCCTATAGGCGAGTAAAGACAATATGCCTCCAAGGTTGAATTCGAATATGAGCCTATCGTCGTTTGACAGCTTTTCTATATCGATTCCCAAGGTGTCGCACCATATTTCAGTCATGGCATCGCGTAGCATTTTCTGTAAGGCAACAGAACTGCGGTCGCTCGCGATAAGGCACATTCTCTCGATACGCAGATCAATGTCGCCTCCTGGAGAAAAATCCAAAGGGGCGCTCCGGTCGTGCAAAAGAGCAAAAGCCTTGCGCAAAAAATCCCTATCGAGCACTTCCGCTACGACGCTTCTCGACATGGAGTCTATATCTTCAAAATGATAATAGAAGCTGTTGCGATTAAGCCCGGCCTCTCTGACGATCTGCGCAACGGTGAGCTTGTCGTAAGAGGTTTTGCCGAGGCACCGCCAGAAGGCTTCAATCATTTTCCCCCGTGCAGTTCCGCTTGCTTTTCTGTTCGTTGATCTTGTCATCGCACTTCCTTGTTAGGCACATCGGAGCAAATTGACTATTCAATTAGACATAGTGTCTAGGCATAATATCTAAACAAGGAGTCAGTGTAGCATACGTTAGGAGAGATCATGGGGCTCGAATGGATTATGACCGTATGGCCGTGGATGGGGCTCGGAGCGGCAATCGCTCTCCTCTTCCTGCTATTCGGGACTAAGTGGCTTCAGGTTAACAAAGGCAGATCCCGCTGGCGCGATCCGAGCTGGTTTGCCTGGTTGTGTTCGGTGGCGTATATGATCCACAACGTTGAGGAGTACGGGTTCGATGCGACCGGCAGCGTTCTGGCTTTCCCTCATATGATGGAAGGGATGATGGGCTCTATGCCCGAATGGACCTTCTTTTTGAGTGTGAACATCGGACTTGTTTGGGTTCTCGGCCCGCTTGCCGCATTTTTCAGCAGGAAGTATCCGAAACTCGCTTTCGCGATGGTTGGCATTGAGGCGGTAAACTGCCTAACCCATATTCCAGGAGCCATCGCGCTGGGTTCCATAAGTGGCGGCTTCGTGACAGCGGCGGCTGTCTTCTTGCCTCTGACGGTTTGGGCGTTTGTAGGCTTATGCGGCAAAGGCGAGGGTAGATTCAGCTACCGCACGCTGCTTTGTTTCATCGGTGTCGGCCTTTTCTATCATATCGGGCTTTTCGCCAATATGCCCTTCTTCGTCAATGGGATATACGACGGAAATGTCATGGGGCTGGAAATGGTGTTTGTCGCCGCGATCACCTTTGGGCTTTGGATGTGGCTGGCTAGGCGAACATCCGAATCGGCTCGATTTGTTTCGGGTGGCGATGTCGCCGAGAAGGTGGAGCCCTTGCGTGAAGCATGACCGAGCACAGGCGGGCAGAACCTTTTTCGAGGATAGGGATTTTGGTATTGCACTGCCGGGTGAAGTCCTGTATCATCTGTTTTTGCTTTCGACCGAGGTCGGAAAGCGAATGCGGGTGTGGCGGAATTGGCAGACGCGTACGGTTCAGGTCCGTATGAGAGCAATCTCATGAAGGTTCAAGTCCTTTCACCCGCACCACTGGTTTTTAAAGAAACCCCACGTCAAAAACGTGGGGTTTCTTTTTCATACCTTGAAGAACGCCTTTGCACCCCTCCTGGGGCGCATAGGTTGCATTGCGAGTGCGCATCCTGCGCATGTTGGCGAGCAGCCGCAACGTCGCGATTCGGGGCATTGCCCTATAATAGGCGCATGGTAGGCAACAGGCAGCTCATATTACAACGATACCGGCCCATCGTCGAGGCGGGCTCAGGTGGATTCGGCACGGTACAGGTTGCCTGGGATACGCGCATCCAGCGAAAAGTCGCCATCAAGATCATCGAGCTCGACGAAGCGGATGCGGCGCGTGCAGCCCTTCCTGGTGCCGATGCAATGCGCGCGCCCCAAGCCTCGTGGGACGAAGGCGCCGGATTCGCGGAGGAAGGGTTCGAAGACGACGGATGCGAGGGGTCTGGGGCCTTCGATAAAGAAAACGCGGAGCCGTTCGTGCGCTCGCTCGCGCATGTGCCGGGTCTCGACGAGGCTCGGACCGCTGCCATGTTGAGCGACGCGAGCATCGTGGCTGTCTACGACTTCGAGGTGCAGGGATCAACGGCCTACCTCATCATGGAGTACGTGGAGGGCATGACGCTCACGCAGCTTTTGCGGCGCTACGACGAGCATCTCACGCTCGATATCGTGGCGGCCGTGTTCGCGGCTGTATCCCATGCGCTCGAGGTGGCGCACGACAACCAGGTTCTTCACCTGGACATTAAGCCGGACAACGTGCTCATCAACCGACAGGGACAGGTGAAGGTAACCGACTTCGGCCTGGCTACGCTGGCGGATGCGTCCGGCTTCGGCGTTGCGGGCGGGGGAACCATCGGCTACATGCCGCTCGAGCAGATGCGGCAGGAGAGCCTGGACGCTCGCTGCGACGAATGGGCGCTTGCCTCGGTTGTCTACGAAATGCTGGCGGGAGAGAATCCCTTCTTGGCGCCCGACCTGGCGCGTGCGGAAGCGAGCATCGAAGATGCCGAACTCGTGCTGCCGTCGTTGTGCTGGGACGAGCTCGATGCGGCGGCCGACGACGTTATCTTCTACGCGCTCGACCCTGACCGCGAAGAACGCTACGACAACGTGACGGATTTCGCTGAAGAGTTGGAACCTTTTTTGGGGGATCCGAAGCGCGGCGTGCGGGAGCTGGCCGCCCTGGTGGGACAGGCCCGGATGGACAACGAAGAGGACGGGCGCGCACTTGAGGAAGCGCCGGTCGACCGTGTTCCCTTGAACGAGCGCGTCACGTGGCGCCAGCGCATGATCGCAGCTCATGTGCTGGGTGCGGCCGGGAGCGCGCTCGTCGCGCTCTTGGCGCTGTCGAACGTTCCCGTGCCGAACGAGATGCAAGGGCCGGTGTTCTGGGGGCTGCTTGCCCTCATCGCGCTCGCCGGCGCGCTCAAGCCTCACCTGGGCGCTTTGCTTGCGTACGTCGCGCTTGCGGCCGCTTTTATCGTGCGCGATGCGCCCGCTGCGGGATGCGTCCTGCTGGCGGCGACCGCAGCCTGGTGGTACGGTGCGGGCCGCAAAGGCGATGCCGCCGCGAATGTCGCCTTCGCGCCTGCGCTTGCCGGAGCTGTGGGACTAGGTCCGATTGCGCCGCTTGCAGCCGGTTTCTGCCTTCGTCCGGCTCGTGCGATTGCGACGACGGCGTTTTGCGTGCTTGTCGCTACGCTGCTGGCGGCATGCGGTTCTCAGACACTCTTGGGGTGGGAAGCGTTCGCGCACATGGATTTCGCCGGAGTCGACATTCAGGCAGGCATGTACGCCCTCCTCGTGCAGCCTGCCTACTGGTGCATGGTCGCCAGCTGGTTCGTGGCGGTGCTTGTGCTCAGCGTGTTTCGGCTGCGGAAGACGCGCGCGTTTGCGGCGCTGGGCACGATTGCCGCCGGGGCGCTTCTGCTGGGCGGGCTTTTTGCCGCCGGGTACGTGACCGGCGCGACGGCCCAGGCTCCCGCTCTGCCCGATCTGCTCGTTACGCTTGGATCGTCGGTCTTGGTGCTGGTCGCGTGCGTATTCGTCGAAACCTGTCCGGATGAATATGCGTACGATGACGTTGCGCTTGCAGGTGACGAGGGGTAGAAGCGGGAAGCTGCCAGGGAGGGAGGGCAGCTTCCCGCGGGAGATGGCTTTACTTCACCGTTCCTCCGGCAACGATCTTGCCTGCAACGTAGCCGTGCGTGAGCGCCATGCCGACGGAGCTGCCGGCGGCTGGCGTGGAATAGGCGTTGCCGAAACGCTGGCCCAGGCAGTTGCCCACTGCATACAGGCCTTTGATGGGAGTCTTCAGGTCGGAGGAGAGCACGTTAAGATCGTCGTCGGTCACCATGCCGCATAGGCTGACGAGGCCGACGTAGCCGCGTCCGGTATTCGGCTGCGCCGATCCGAAGAACGGCGGGTTCTCGATAGCGCTCATGAACACGCTGTCCTTGCCGAAGTCGGAGTCTTCGCCAGCATGGCACATCTCGTTGTAGTGCTCGATAGTGGCGAGCGCTTCCTTCTTGGCATCGCCCTCGTAGCCCAGGTAATCCAGCAGCTCGTCGATGGTATCGGCAGCGTACACCTGGTCGGGCATCGTGTTGTTGTATTCGATGACGTACACGCCGTCGACGCTGACGCCTTCCGCTCCTTTCCCGACGGCAGACTGCATCTGCTCTTCCATACGATCCATGATCTTGATGATGTCGACGCCCGCTGCGCCCCAGTTGGGGGAGAAGTGGTCGGTCGAGCACTGCTTCATAACGTCCATGTACTTGGAGTCGCAGATGGTGGCCAGAATGCCGCGCGGCTGCTTGAGCGTGGTGGGCTTGATGTAGGGCGTCATAGCTTCGTTCATGAAGCGCTTGCCGTAGTCATTGAGCCACAGGAACGGCGTGGTGCCCCACGGACCCGCGTTGCCGCCGTTGGTGTTCATGCAGGGGCGCGGCGCCTGCTCGATGAAGCCGCCTGCCCAGCAGCCCAGCTTGTGTCCGGTGCCCTTGTTGTTGCTCTCGCCGGTCATCTCCTCGCGAGGGATGTCGCAGCGCAGCGACTGCTCGTTGATGTCGGTGCACAGGTTTACCACCATGTCGGGATTTGCGCCGAAGTCGCCGGTGGCCAGGATGACGCCCTTCGCGGCGTTGTAGCGCACGTATCCGTCCGGTCCTTTCGCGATGACGCCCGTCACGTCGCCTGCGTCATTCTGCTCGAGCACCGTGACGTCGGTCTCGAAGAAGTACTCGGCACCTAGCTTTTCGGCGGCGTCTTTGCAGTACAGCGCTATTTCGGTCATGCGCGATACGTCCTCGCGCCCGCAGACCGGCGTTGGATTCTTGGTGCTGAGGTTTTGGATGGTCGTGGCCCAGGACTTGAAACCGCCGCGCTCGAAGGGATAGTAGCTGCCGTCAGGCATGTTGTAAGCCACCTGGATTTGGGCCTGGCCGGTCTCAAGGTCGAACAGGTTGGAGGTCTCCGGGATCTGCGCGATGATGTTGTCCAGCATGTCGCCGGAGTTCGCCACGAACTTGCGGATGATCTCGGCGCTGACGCGCCCGCCTCCGCGGCGGATAAACTCGGCCACGATATCGCCCACCTTGTAGGGACCATAGCCTTTTTCTACGAGCCACTGCGCGTTGAACGCGCAGATATCGTTGCCCAGCTGCACCCAGGAAGCTTCCGGCTGGATTTCCAGCACGGCCACCTTCGCGCCTTCCTGAGCCGCGGCAAGCGCAGCCTGCACGCCGGCGTTGCCGCCGCCGCACACCACCACATCGTAATCCTTCGTCTCGGCAATGTCGCCCTCGTCTACGACCGGCTTCTCGCCCAACCAGTCCTCTGCACACTCATACCCCTTGGGAAGGGCTCCGGCGTCCGTCGTGTTGCTGGCGCTTCCGCCTTCTTCGGGCTTCGCGGGGCTGCAGCCAGCCAGCGCGGCGCCGCCTGCGGCGAGTGCTCCGGTGGCTAGAGCGCCTTTGAGGAAGTTCCGTCGATCGATTGCATGTTCCATGGTGCATCCTTTCCTTGTGATTTCGGCGCGAGCCTTGTGGCTATCGGCCCAGTACCGTGCATCCTGCGGCATGATGTCGCGAGTGCATCGGGTAGAGCACGCAGCCGCTTCCCTGTGGTCATGATCCCCTGCGGCAGCGCCGTCGCCCGTATGATTGCGCAGGTTGCGCGTGATGTCGCTATCCATCCGGTATGGTTTTGGCTGCGGGTCGCGCGCAGCCTATCAAAACCTGATAGGTTGCTGTCGGGGCGGTGTGGTAGTATCGTTTGACATAAGGGCTTGTGGGGAGGGGAGTCGGTGCGAACTGACGTGAGGAAACGGTCTTCCGGCATGGCGGTGGCCTTCGCCGGATTTGTGCTGTACTCTGTGTACGTCTGCACGACGTTCGTCTCGCCCACCACCATCTCCTCGGTTGTAGAGATCGGCTATCTGCCCAAAGCGCTCTACCTGTTCTTCATCATTCTGGGCCGCATGGTGGGGCTTGCTGCGGTGACCGTGCTCCTTGTACGTCGCAAGCGCCAGCTTCCGCTGGCGGCATCGGTGGCGGCCTCGGCGGCTTGCGCGCTAGTCGGATTCGCCATCATGGCCATCGTCTTTCAGCTCACTGCGGTGGCGCACATCGAGGTGCTGCTGCCCTGGTTTTTTGCCAGCGGCGTGTGGATCGGCGCGGGGGATGCGTTCGCTATCGTGCTGTGGTTCACGTTCGTCAGCGCGCTTCCCATCCGGTCGAGCTACGTGTTTCTGGTCGGAGCAACGGTGGTGGCCGCCGTACTGTACATCGCGACAACGTTTCTTCCTGCGCCTGTACCGTGGGTTGTGGCTGTGGCGTCGTACTTTGCGGCGCTCGCCTGTTGCGTGCGCGCCCTGCGCTCTGGCGAGCATTCCGCGCGCGCTGAGCGGCTTGTCGATCCATCGGCTGACCGTCGAGCGTTCCGGCATCTCGGTCGCCCACTTGTCGGCGTGGCGCTCATGGCCTTCATGGCCGGTCTCATGATGAACGTGACGGGTCAGGAGAATATTTCGCTCGAAACCTACCAGCGGACCGCCTTCGTCATCATGTTCTCGCTGAACGGCATCCTGCTGCTGCCCGCCCTGCTGGCGCCCCAAGCGTTCCAGGTGCCGCGGCTCTATAAGTTCATCCTGCCCTTGTCGGCTCTGGGCTTCTTGCTTCTCCCGCTTGCCTGGGACGCCATCGGGCGCGGTATGGTGAATTCGTTCGTGCAGGTGGGTTTCACGTTCACGAACATTATCTTCTACTGCCTCATCGCCGAAGAGTACCGCTCTGAGGAAGCGAGCCCACTCAAGGTGTTCTGCATCATGCAGCTTGTCGTGATGGGCGCGAACTTCGCGGGACTCTTCTTCGCGTTTTTCTACATCGGCTACCTTGAACCCGGCGATATTGCGCTCACCATCCTGGCGCTCGTGGCGGTCTACCTTATCCTCATTGCCACGCTGGTATTGTTCAAGGATAAGAACCTCGTGAAAGAAGGGGGTGGCAGACGGGGTGCGCCCAAGGCGAGAGCCGCCGATACGCTGGATGCCCCTGTGGTTACGGGCGGCGCAAACGAGAGCGGCGCGTCCGAGGCGGACGGCGTTCGGGCGTCTGAGCGCGCGCAGGTGTTGATAGAACAGGCCAACCTTTCGGTGCGGGAGCGCGAGGTGCTCGACCACCTGCGCCAAGGCCGCGCGCCAAAGACCATCGCCAAGCTCCTGTTTGTGTCGGAGAACACCGTGCGTTTCCACATTCGCAACATCTATCAGAAGTTCGGCGTCCATTCGCGCACGGAGCTTATGGAGCTGTTCGACGTGGAGCTTGACGCAGCGGCAGCGAACATGGTCCGAGCACCCTCTCGTCCTGAGTGAGCTTGAGCGTGTCGGGGTCCCCCTCGCGGGCGCTGCCTTCCGAGCGTTTTGCAATATCCTTGAGTTCTGCGCTGCTGTGCAGCCTTCTTGTCGTTCCCGCTGCAGATGAAGCTGCTCGAAACCTGCCTTTTACCAGGTCAGAATTCCCGAATGCGCATTCACCCAGCTATAGCAGCTCGCACACCTTCCCCAGCAGGGGCTCGAAGCTCACGCCGCGGTCGCGGAACTCGGGCTGCTGGGCGCTCACAATCATGGCGTCGTGCACGAAGTCGCCGGCGAAGCGCACGGCCTCTTCCAGCGGGCGGCCCGCCATGACGGCTGCCAGCAGGCACGACGCGTACAGGTCTCCCGTGCCGTGCAGCATGTAGGGCAGGTACTCGTTGTGCACCTCTACGGTTTCCATGTCGGCGCCGCCCACGAAGTTGCGGATGCACGTCTCGCCCTCGCGCTGGATGCCCTTCAGCACTACGTGCTTCGCGCCCTTTGCCACCAGGGCGTCCACCAGGCGGTGCGCCTCCGCATCCGAGATGTCCGTGCCGGCCCACTCGTCGCCGATGGGCTCGCCCAAGATGATGGCAGCCTCCGTCAAATTCGGCGTGAGGATGTCGGCGCCGCAGGCCAACTCGGCCATGGCATCGCAGAGCTCCGGCGTGTAGGTGGGGTACACCTTGCCGTGGTCTGCCATCACCGGGTCAACCACGCGCAGCGCGGCGGGGTACAGGGCGTACAGGTCGCGGATGCGCTCCACCTGCTCCGGCGCGCCCAGGAAGCCCGAGTACACGGCGTCTATCTTCACGCCGATGTTCTTCCACGCCGCCAGGTAGTCGGCCAGCATGTCGGTGGTGTCGTGCATGTACCAGCCGGGGAACGCCGTGTGCGACGAGAACAGGCCGGTGGGGACGGGGCACACGTCGCAACCCGCGGCCGACAGCACGGGGATGGCCACGCCCAGCGAGCACTTGCCGTAGCCGCACAGGTCGTGCACGGCGGCCACGCGGGGGATGTAGGCGCCTTCGCGGGCGTACAGGGTGGCACCGTTCTCGTTCATAAGCTGCATTCCTTTCCCGTGTTGCATCAGATTGAAAGTCCAAATTCGTCGCGCTTGCGCCTTGCATCCAAATTCGTTTCGCTTGCCTCTTGTATGCTGCTGCAGCCCAACCTACGGCTCGCGCATTCGTAGCTCGTTGAGGCCGGCGGATCCGCGGAACCTTCCTGTGAGCGCTGCATTGTATGATCGTGCAGGAATGGGAGACATGCGAGTTCGGTTGACGAATTGAAAACGGATTGCCGGGCAAAACGACGATTTAAGCCGCTTTCGTCTGCCAGAGAGCCTTGATCTTCGATCGAACGACGGGCTTACTTGCCTTCTTCGTCGTCATCGTCGAAGAACGACCAATCGTCTTCATCGGCTTCGCGATCGATGAAGGTTTTACGCGTTCTTCGTTCCATGATGACGCATGCTATCAGGCTCGCCACGATTCCGATACCCACGAGGCATCCGAGCCCTGCGTATGTCTCAAACAAGAAATGGTACAGTGCGCCGAAATCCATAGCTACCTCGTTATCTCATGCTCCGGCCCGACGTAACGAGCGCGGGCGGTCTTCTTGCTGCGCTAGAGTATACTATGCCCGGCCGAATCCGCCAGGGCGGTTCGGCAATTCCCTTATTCTACGTATCGGAGGAGTCGCTCATGTGCGCTGTGAGCAGGGGCGGTCGAGGTCGGAGGACATCGAATGCGGTCGCCGCTATCGTGTGCATCATACTGGGGGCCAGCGTTGTGCTGGCCCTTATGCAGTTCATCGACCATAAGCTCAACCAAAGCGCCGAGAACCAGGTGCTCGCCTTCACGGAGCAAGCGGCGTCGAACGTGGCCGACCGCATGGCGATGAAGCAAAACGCCCTTGGTGCGTTTGCTGTGCAGTCGTCTGATCCGGCCGAGCTCGTCCCAGCACTCAACGCGCTGAAGCAGCGCAACGGGTTCGCTCACGTTGCTGCCGTCGACTTGACCGGTCAGGGCTTTCTCGAAGACGGCACGCCGTTCTCCTCCGAGGTGCTCGGGCAAGAAGAGACTGCGCTTTCGCAGGGCACGCAAGCTTATTCGGACACGTTCGTGAACAACGAAGGCGTGCGCGTGCGTTTGGCCCAGCGACCGTTGTTCTTGGACGGGCAGCAATCGGGCGCGCTGTATGTGGAGATCCCGCTCGATCTGTTCACGATGCCGGCGAAACTGAATATGTTCGACGGACGCGGGTACTTTATGTTGTTCGAGGCTCGGACGGGAGAGATTCTCGTTTCGCCGGACGAGCCTACCAAAACGCCCATCGGTGAGCGCATGTCGCTGTTCGATTTTCTGGACGAGGCAGCGCGCTATGAAGCGCCGGAAATGTTCGACTCGTCGGAAGAAGCGAGCGAAGCGCTGCTCGTCATGACGGCGAACATGGGAAGCGACCTGCGCGGACTGGAAGATGCTGTGGCGCAAAAGCATTCGGGTCTGACCACAGCCGCGGTCGATGGCAAGGCCAGCTATGTATGCGTTGCGCCGGTGGGCACGGGATGGTGGTATGCATGCGGAATCGTGCCCATGGAGAACGTGCGAGCCGAAGCGTCCTTCGTGACGACATCGTTTCTGGTCGTGATATTGATCATGCTCGCCTGTTTGGCGGCGGTGGGTCTCCTGGTTATCTCGGCGTATCGCAAGCGCTTGCGCGAGCGCCACGTAGCCATGATGTCCCAACTCTACGATGCGCTTTCGGAGAGCATCGACTTGGCCGTCAACCTGTACTCTCCAGCGGACGGGAAAGTGACGCCCATTGTGGAAAAGGCGGCCGATATCATCGGCTACCGGCTGACCGACTTTCTGCACGACGAGCGACTGTCTGCCGCCATCGGACTTTCGGATGCCGACGCGGCCTTGTTCGATCGCATCCGCACAGGGCGGATCGAGTCGGCCGAGCGCGGCGAGATCCCCTTCTTCTGTGCTCGGAACGGCCGCGAGCAATGGGTGGGGTATTCGGTCAGCCCGCTTATATTCGACGGTAAACACCAGCTGCTTGTCGTGCTGCAGGACAAGACCGCCGAGAAGGCGATTCAGCTTTCTATGAAAGACGCCATGCATGCAGCCGAAGCTGCGAACGAAGCGAAATCCGAATTTCTTTCTCGCATGAGCCACGAAATTCGCACGCCCATGAACGTTATCATCGGCATGCTGCAGATTGCGCACGGATCGCTCGACGACGTTGAGAAGATGAGGGCGTGCCTTGTCAAGATTGGTGCGGCATCCGACCACTTGCTCGGCCTCATCAACGATGTGCTGGACATTTCGAAAATCGAGAACGGGAAGATGACCTTCTCCAGCGAACCCTTTCGGCTTGCCAGCGTCCTTGCCCATGCGATCACAGTGGCGCGCGTCCAGAGCGAGCAGAAGGGCCAGAAGCTTACCGTGTCCGTGCCCGATCACGCGTCTTGCGTGTTCGTGGGCGATCCGGTGCGCATGAAGCAACTGCTTATCAACCTGCTCACGAATGCCGTGAAGTATACGCCCGAAGGCGGGCGCATCGAGTTCGACACGAATATCGCGCCCGGTGCCGTTATGGGGTACCGGCAGCTCACGTTCGTCGTATCCGACAATGGGATCGGCATGTCGAAAGAATTCCTGGAGCACGTGTTCGAACCGTTCACCATGGAAGGCCGCTCGCGCGAGCAGGGAACGGGCCTGGGCATGTCCATTGTGCGCAACATCGTTACGATGATGGGCGGCAGTCTGAACGTGGAATCCGAGCTCGACCATGGTTCCACGTTCACTGTCACGCTCAATCTGCGCATCGCATTGGAGGCGGAGCGCAAAGCGTTTGAAGAGGCCGAAGGATTCTTCGACGCAGGTGGGACGATGCAGGGCGAGGGGAATGCGAGGAGCCAGGGCGACTCAGGCGAGAAGCGCCGGGACGTCTCCAGTGCGGTGTCGCCCGATGGGCCTGACGGCTCCGCGCGCGGAACGCATGGAGCGAAGTGCGGAAGCGGCGGCGCATGCGGCGCTTTCGCTGGCGGCGATGCGCCCGGCAGCTCGAGAGGCGCAGGACCCGACTTTGGCGTGCTGCCGAAGAGCGGCGGCGCGCCCTCTGACGTATCGCTTACTTCGGAACGTGTCGGTCCGCCGCCGGCGATCGACCGTGGAGAGCTCAGAGGCCTGCGCGTTCTCCTAGCCGAGGATAACGACCTCAATGCAGAAATAGCGTGCGAGTTGCTTTCGGAGTCGGGGTTGGTGGTGGACCGCGCGGTTGATGGCGAGAAGGCATGCGGCCTGTTCGAAGCGTCTCCCGTAGGGACCTACGATGCCGTGCTTATGGATGTGCAGATGCCACGCCGCGATGGCTACGAGGCTACGCGGTGCATCCGCGCACTTGATCGTCCCGACGCGGCAAGCGTTCCTATCATAGCCATGTCGGCGAACGCGTTTTCCGATGACGTGCGGGCCTCATTGGCGAGCGGCATGAACATGCACTTGTCAAAGCCCATCGATATGAGGCAGGTTCTGTCCGCTATTGTGCGTCTCGTCCGCAAGCGCCGCGCGGACGAGGGCAGGGCATGAGCGCCGATGGATTTTGAACCGATACGGGGGCTGTGCCGACCCGGCAAGATAAAAAGCCGGCAGATCGTTCATGCCGAGCGGTGCTATTCGTGCTTATGAAAAGCGTGCGCGAACATGCCGTCGGCGTGAAGGTGTCTCGGAGCTTGTCGGGCGTGCGGTATACTGGGCCGAACAGTGAATCCGACCGAGAGGGAGCGCCACCATGCTCGACATTAAATTTGTCCGCGACAACCAAGAAGCCGTCGCCGAGGCGATGAAGAACCGCCATGCTTCGTGGGACGCGTCGCGCTTCTCCGAGCTCGATGAGACCCGTCGCGCCGCCATCGCGAAGGAGGAGGCGCTGCAGGCCGAGCGCAACGCCACGTCGAAGTCGATCGGCCAGATGATGGCCGCCGGCCGGAAGGACGAGGCCGAATCCGCCAAGGAGCGCGTGCGCGCCATCAACGACGAGCTGGTCGTTATC
>JABLTR010112575.1_pt1 | contig 14011 bp, 11 predicted proteins | sample 7160071 | NCBI WGS metagenome assembly JABLTR01 (sample SAMN14651230, study PRJNA627086) | human gut metagenome | isolation source: feces | host: Homo sapiens
ATATATGTTCTCCCATATTTTTGTTTAGGAATTGCAGTTTTAGCGGCAGATTCAAATAGCAGCGATAATTAATTTAGAGTTTTACCGGCACATTTTTGCTGCTTTAATCAATATTTTTTATAAAAAAGGCCCGGACAAATAACATGTCCGAGCCTTAATAAATTTTATTTTATAATTACATTTTGTTATTATGCAAAAATTTTAAATATCGGCTTATAAAACAAAGCAGACATTTACCCCAGCGCTGAAATTAATAATTCTCTACACTAATTTCAAAGAAGCTCTGCGGATGTGCGCAGGTTGGGCAAACAGCCGGAGCCGTTGTGCCGGTATGAATGTGACCGCAGTTGCGGCACTTCCAAATAGTAACGCCGTCGCGCTTAAAGACCATGCCCTTTTCTATGTTGCTTATAAGCTTGCGATAACGCTCTTCATGCCTGCTCTCTATATCAGCAACCATCTTAAAGAGTGCAGCTATCTGATTAAAGCCTTCCTCTTTCGCCTCTTCAGCAAACTGCTTGTACATATCTGTCCACTCATAGTTTTCGCCGGCAGCAGCGTCGTTAAGGTTGCGCAAAGTATCAGGCATAGCGCCGTCATGAAGCTGCTTGAACCACAGCTTTGCATGCTCTCTCTCGTTAAGCGCCGTCTCCTCAAAAATAGCCGCTATCTGCTGATAGCCGTCCTTTTTCGCCTGTGAAGCATAGTATCCATATTTTGTATAAGCCTGTGATTCACCGGCAAATGCTGCTAATAAGTTTTTCTCTGTTTTGCTTCCTTTAAATTCCACTTTTCACTACCTCCATTTACATTTTACGTTTGTTTTTATTATGCCACATTAAACTTAATAAGGCAATAGTAAAAATATAGTGCAGCAGCGCAATATAATTTAATAATTCACACCTTACTTAGAGCATTAAAAAATTAATTTAGCCTTAAAAATATGTTGCAGCCTCGTTATAAAAGACTATATAAAATATGCACACTTTTAAAGCAAGCGAAAGAATAATTACTCTATTCTGCTTTCCCTTAAAGTAAGCAGCTGCGGCAAATGCAGCTTTACCTGATACTCCAACTCAGAATCGCCTATTACAGTCGTACGGCCGGAGGCATATTCTGCGTCTATCCATTCCTTTATTTTCGCAATTTCTGGAGACCTTTTATCAACCTTATGCTCGTCGTCAAGCGAGAAATACGAATTAATCCATGCGGCAATGCCGGCAGCGCCGGAATGCGCGTCGACCACGACTATCGGCGGACGCCCAAGTATGTCCGCTGTGTTGAATATGTTGTATATCTCCTCATCCTTAAGCAGGCCATCGGCGTGTATGCCCGCCCTCGTCGCGTTGAAAGCTCTGCCTACAAACGGTGTACGAGGCGGGATTTGATAATGCAGATTTGTTTCAAAATACTCGGCTATTTCAGTAATCACCTTAAGGTCCATTCCGCCGGTATCGCCCCTGAGCTGGCAGTATTCGATTACCATGGCCTCAAGCGGAGTATTTCCCGTGCGCTCGCCTATTCCCAGCAGCGATGTGTTTACCGCCGAGCAGCCGTAAAGCCACGCAGTAACTGAGTTAGGCACAGCATTGTAAAAATCGTTGTGGCCGTGCCATTCAAGGCTTTTAGACGGCACACCGGCATAGTTTGTCAGACCGTATATTATCTGCTGTACGCTGCGCGGCATGACGACGCCCGGTATAGACGTGCCAAGCCCTAATGTGTCGCAAGCGCGTATTTTTATGTTTATGCCGCTCTCGCGGGACAAATCCATAAGCTTTTCAGCAAAGGGCAACACAAACCCGAAAAAGTCGGCGCGCGTAATATCCTCAAAATGGCAGCGCGGTACTATGCCCTCGGCCAGTGCGGCCTCTACTACTTCTAAATAGTTCTTCATTGCTTCACTGCGCGTCCAGTGCATTTTCTTGAATATATGATAATCAGAGCATGACACAAGTATTCCCGTCTCTTTTATGCCCATGTCGCGCACAAGCTGAAAATCTTCCTTTTTCGCACGTATCCACGAGGTTACCTGCGGAAACTCATAGCCCATTTCCATGCACTTTATTACCGCCTCTTTATCCTTAGGCGAATAAAGGAAGAACTCTGTCTGACGTATTATGCCGCTGCCGTTGTCAAGCTTGTGAAGCAGCGTGAATAAATCGCATATTTCCTCTACCGTATACGGAGAGCGCGCCTGCTGCCCGTCCCTGAAAGTCGTGTCGGTTATGAAAATGTCCTTTGGCAGATTCATCGGCACTATACGGTGGTTGAATATCAGCTTTGGTATTGTGTTGTAAGGATACATATTCCTAAACAGATTGGGGTCCTTTACATCTGTGAATTTGTAGCCGAGCTCCAACAATCCCGTCTTTTCGTTTAATTTAGGCTCCATGCTTGCCATAATATTACCTCCCTTTTTTAAGACTTGCGGGCGTTATAACTCCCGCTTTGCTGATTAATATTTTTTACTTATTATAAACTCATGCGGCCGAGCGTCAGTTCAGCAAAATCTGCAAACGCTCAGCCGCTGTTTGAGATATAATACCACACGGCAAGATATTTTCATTATTCATTTAACTTGTCCGCCGTCTGATAAACTGTTTATTATTCATTTCACTAATGAGGATTTAGTACATAAGGCGTATAGCCATTGCCATATTGCCACACATTTCCTTTATTAAATAGCATCATAGTATAGCGGGCTTATTTTGTGTTAAAGACAGGCGGCGATAAATACCGCATATAGTATAAATCGCCTAACATGCTCAAAATCTGACGGTTTTCCGCCGTCAAAAGCAGCATAGATATGCCGCTGTTAAATAATTATGCTCTTGCCTGTCATCTGCGCCGGCTGCTCAATTCCCGCTATTTTCAGTATTGTCGGAGCAATGTCGGCGAGCACGCCGCCCTCTCTCAGCTGGCAGTCATAACCGACTACAACAAACGGCACCAGATTAGTCGTATGAGCCGTAAACGGCGAGCCGTCGTCCTCGTACATCTTATCTGCGTTTCCGTGGTCAGCGGTTATAAGAACTGCACCACCCATTGAAAGCGTTGCGTCAACTACGCGTCCCACGCACTCATCTACCGTCTCAACAGCTTTCACCGCGGCGTCAAATATTCCAGTATGTCCTACCATGTCGCAGTTTGCAAAATTAAGTATAATCACGTCGAACTTGTCGCTCTTTATGCTTTCCACAACCTTGTCACATACCTCATAAGCGCTCATTTCCGGCTGCAGGTCATAGGTAGCCACTTTCGGTGACGGCACAAGTATTCTCTCCTCACCAGGATATACCGCCTCAGTGCCGCCGTTAAAAAAGAAAGTAACATGCGGATATTTTTCCGTCTCGGCAATTCTCAGCTGCTTTTTACCAAGCTTGCTGAGCAGCTCGCCCAAATTCATGTCAAGGTTGTTTTCCGGCGGAAAAGCTACTTTGACATTCGGCATTGCAGCGTCGTAAACGGTAAAGCAGACAAAGCAAAGCGGATTTATTGCCTTGCGCTCAAAGCCGGTAAAATCAGGGTCTACAAAGGCGCGGGTAATCTCTCTCGCGCGGTCGGGACGGAAGTTGTAGAATACCACGCTGTCGCCGTCTTTGACAGTATCTCCGCCCGTCACAACCGTAGGCAGCACGAACTCATCGGTTATGTTTTTGCCGTTTTCATCTATCGTCTCATATGATTTCTTAACAGCGGCTACCGGGTCGTCGGTTTTCTCTCCAACGCCGTTTACCATTGCATCATACGCTTTCTTTACGCGCTCCCAGCGATTATCGCGGTCCATAGCGTAATAACGACCCATTACAGTGGCGATTTTGCCAACGCCTATCTCATTTGTCTTTGCAATGAGCTCTTCGATAAATTCCGCGCCGGAGGTCGGCGGAACATCTCTTCCGTCTAAAAAGCAATGGATATACACTTTCTCGGCGCCACGCTGTTTCGCCATTTTGAGCAGCGCATACATGTGGCTGTTAAGGCTGTGCACGCCACCGTCCGACAGCAGGCCCATTATGTGTAAAGCCGTGCCGTTTTTAACAGTATTGTCAATAGCCTCTATAAGCGCCTTGTTTTCAAAAAATACGCCGTCCTCTATATATTTTGTTATTCTCGTTATATCCTGATATACTATTCGTCCGGCGCCTATGTTGGTATGACCGACCTCGCTGTTGCCCATCTGCCCGTCGGGAAGTCCCACGTCAAGTCCTGAAGCGCCTATCTTTGTATGTGGATACTGTGCTAAGTATTTGTCCATATTAGGGGTTTTTGCGGCCTTTATTGCATTGCCGTATTCCGACTCGTTTATGCCGTAACCATCCATAATTGTAAGAACTATTGGCCTTTTCAAAATAATCATCCTTTATAAAATTATGCTTAAATTTTCGCTGCTTATTATAAACGCCGGCATTTGCAAAAGCTGTCTAATAAGCCTGCGTTATATAGATCACCGCTTGATTTTTCTCGTACAGCGCCAACCGTGGCGCCAAATTGGTTCCTCTATTTTTGTCAAAACAGATTTGCACATATATGGCAGACATTTATTATACATGCCGCCGATTATATATAAAGCAAATGCCGCTAAATACACAAAAAGGAAATTTGAATCTCTTCAAATTTCCTTTTATAAGCTAATTAAAGAGATTCATCGGCTGCCTTTACTATCTGAGCGAAATCATTTGCCTTTAAGGAGGCGCCGCCTATAAGTCCGCCGTCGACATTTGGCTTGCTGAGCAGCTCCGCCGCGTTGCCGGCATTCATTGAGCCGCCGTACTGTATTATCATGCTGTCAGCCGCTGCCTCGCCGTAAAGTCCGCCCACAGTAGCGCGGATTATAGCGCACACCTCATCGGCCTGCTCGGCTGTCGCCGTCTTGCCGGTGCCTATCGCCCATACCGGCTCATACGCTATTATGATATTTTTAAGCTCTTCTGCTGCAACGCCCTGAAGCGCTATCTTTGTCTGCATGGCGCAAACCTCTGCCGTTACGCCCTGCTCTCTCTGCTCGAGATATTCTCCTACGCAAAGTATCACCTTAAGTCCCGCGTCAAGCGCCGCTCTCGTGCGGTCTCTTACCGTCACATCGGTGTCTCCGAAATACGTCCTGCGCTCTGAATGCCCGGTTATGACATATTCCACTCCGATGCTTTTCAGCATCGGCGCCGATACCTCGCCGGTAAAAGCGCCCGACACAGCCCAGCTGCAGTTCTGTGCGCCGACCTTTATGTTTGTGCCCTTTACTGCTTCCAGTGCAGTAGCAAGATCCACATACGGTACGCATACTATAACATCACTTTTGCTGCCGCTTACAAGCGGTGCAATCTCATTTATAAGCGCCTTTGTCTGCTCGGGATTATTGTTCATTTTCCAGTTCCCGGCTATAACCTTAGTTCTGCTCATAGCTTTATCTCCTATCATCTTTTATTTATGTAAGCCGCTGCAAAATTTATAATCTTGCAGCGGCTGCATTACAAATTACATTTATATCTGCCTTATAAACGCTTCAAAAACAGCGCACTGCCATTACTGTCGGCTGATTATTTCAAATACGTTCATTAGCTTACGTCCACCTTATATGAGCAGTGCAAATTTAACATCAAAATCCGGTCAGGCTCTGCAGCCGCCCGCATTAAGCAAAACCGCCGGAGTATGCCAAAATGCGCTGCCTCTTAATATAGTCAAGGCTTCTGCTTCTCACTGATAATCAACTGTCGAAATTCATTTGAGACAAATTTATAGGCTGATAATATATAACTTTTGCGCCGTTATAGCTTACAGCAAATACTTCATCAAATTATTATTTGTCGTTAAGTGCAGCTATGCCGGGCAGCTCAAGTCCCTCTAAAAATTCGAGTGAAGCGCCGCCGCCAGTAGAGATGTGCGTCATCTTGTCGGCAAAGCCAAGCTTTTCAACCGCAGCCGCCGAGTCGCCGCCGCCTATTATAGATATTGCGCCGGAATTTGCAACAGCCTCAGCAACAGCTATTGTGCCCTTTGCAAAATCATCCCATTCGCTGACGCCCATTGGTCCGTTCCAGATAACAGTGCCTGCGCCCTTTACAGCGTCGGCAAACATTTTCCTTGTGTCGGGTCCTATATCAAGACCCATATATCCGTCGGGTATATCGCATGATTCAACATTCATGTGGTGGCAGTCAGGCGCATACTTATCGCCTACAGCGTTGTCAACCGGAAGAAGGAATTTAACGCCCTTGTCCGCCGCCTTTTTCATAATATCCTTTGCAAGCTCTATTTTATCCTCTTCGCAGATAGACGTACCTATCTTATGGCCTTGCGCCTTAAGGAAAGTATAAGCCATACCGCCGCCTATTATAAGCGTGTCGACCTTCTCAATGAGATTAGTAATAACACCTATTTTGTCAGAGACCTTAGCACCGCCGAGTATTGCTACAAACGGACGCTTCGGGTTTTCCAGAGCGCCGCCCATAACGCTGATTTCTTTCTGTATAAGATATCCGCAAACAGCCGGCAGGTACTTTGCAACGCCCGCTGTAGACGCATGAGCACGATGAGCCGTACCGAAAGCGTCGTTTACATATATGTCAGCCAATGATGCAAGACTCTTTGAAAAATCTGGGTCGTTTTTCTCTTCCTCTGCATGGAAGCGAACATTCTCAAGCAGCATCACTTCGCCCTCTTTAAGAGATGCAGCTAAAGACTTGGCGCTGTCACCTATAACATCCGACGCCATTTTAACATCCATATTAAGAAGCTCAGAAAGTCTCTTTGCAACAGGGGCCAGTGAATACTTCATATTAAACTCGCCCTTTGGACGTCCCAAATGTGAGCAAAGTATAACCTTTGCGTCGTTTTTAATAAGATATTTAATTGTGGGAAGAGATTCCCTTATTCTCTTGTCGTCGGTTATTACACCGTTGTCCAGCGGCACGTTAAAATCGCATCTTACAAGCACTCTTTAGCCCTTTACATTGATATCTTCTATAGTCTTTTTGTTTAAGGCGTTCATTATACCAATCCCTTCGCTTTATTTTATTTTTAATTGTTATTTTAATAACAATTATTATTGTATAATAATTTTCCAAATTAATCAAGCGTTTAATGCCTTTACTTTTTTAAAAATGCCAAAGTATATACATTTTTTAATCTTTAAAATCACGCTTTATATAATATTTATATGAAGTAGATTAAAAGCATAAATTGGAGATTTTATTAACTTTATTCTACACGGTTTTTTATAAACATAATGGCAATAATTATTATATACATTAAATTAATGTATATTTGAAAAATTATCAAAATAACTTTCCATTAATTATTTATACTAATAAGCCTGTTAGCGAAAATAATAAATATGGAATAATTATTATGAATGCAGCCGTAAAAAGAAAACGTCTGCACTATAAAGGAGGTAATAACTATGACCAGGAGCACAATGAAATTTGTCAAGGGCATGGGCGCCGGAATGGCGGCCGGCATGATAGCCGGAGCCGTCGGCAGCAGTCTTGTACGCAGCAATAAAAAGGGTCTTAAGAAAAAGGCGTCCAAGGCCATGAAAGCCGTTGGCGATGTAGTGGAAAATGTTCAGTATATGATGAAGTAATCGCATCTGTAATTTTTACCTGTAAAGATGGCCGTGTGTTTATTAAAAACCTAATTTATAATGAAGAAAATTTTTTCAGCGTATGCTTTCGATTTAAGTTTGTTTTAATATTTTACGCGGCCGACAGAAAAGCAAAATATGCGCAGCACTGTGATAACGGTGCTGCGCATTTGTCTGCCTGCTGAAACTAAATAATCGGTCGGTTGTGTCATAATAGTCAAAATGAGTCTTGTCGATAGGTCCTACTTATAAAATCAGATTTCGCAAAATAAAACCATACTAAAATAGTAATCGAATAAAAGTAGTCATACGGCATATTGATATCCTTATACCTAATCAATTTGAGCCGTCTGCAAAAGCAATATCGGCTAAGGCATAAGCTGTGTTACCTCTTCTATGTTCTATGCGCCTATCGGCTTAGGCGGCTTAATTTTTTATGATATTTATTGCCGCAAAAGTCTGCTTTATCTAAAAGCAAATCACTATATTACCCAATCCAGTCGGAAACTTTTTCTTTTATTGAGTCAAATATCTCAAGTGCCTTAAGGCGTATTTCGTATTTCTCATTATTCTCAACTATGTCCAACTGCTCGTCTGAGAGGACGTCATCCAATTCTTCGCTCTCCTCAGCGGCCGGCAGGCACATCGGCGGGAACATTACACACCACCAGTTATGCCCTGCCGCTTCGCCTATATAAACATTTACCGCTGTATATATGCCGGCCGGCATTGTCACCTCATTATAGACTCGTTCGTCAAATTTAGTTTCTCCTATTTCAATACGCACATCATAATCGTATCCGTTCTCATTTATTACTTCCTTTGCAGCTGCAGTGAGACGTTCCACATTATTCTCAGCAAGACTTATCATTTCCTCTTTAGAGCCGGTATTTTCAAATATCTCTCCGCCAACCTCAAGCAGCCTGTCGCGGACCTTCAGCTTTAGCTGCTGGTCCTCGTCGGAGTCGGAATTCGCAAGAATATGAAGTCGAAGCACATTTTCCCTTATCTCCTCGACATCTTGCCCAAATCCCATTAGCGAAAATGATATAGCTATTATTATTCCCATGGCCGCTGCAATATTGATTATTTTCATAAAAAATCAACTCCTAAATATGTACTGCACATATTATTGGAGCTTTTTCTAAGCTTTAATCAGCTTGCAATATTTAATTTAAATATTCTAAAAATTGAAGCTTTGTATTCGTCACACTGCGGCAATGAGTAAAATCAGCAATACGTATATTTATTTGCTTTGCGGCATGGACATTCTTTCTGCTGTTTTAACATAAAGTATGTATAAATGGACACCCACTGCATCATTAAAACGCCGTAAACAATATTTAATATTGCAGGATTAATGTTTTAACCATAAAATAAAACTCAATTTGCAGGCCAAGCAGTGTTAAAGTATAAAGCAGCGCAAAATTTCATGAAAATATAGTAAATTAAAAGAAAAATTTGCATATTATAAATTTTATTTGGCACTAAGCTTTTACAGTATTTTTTCCATCCAAACATGCGGGCAAAATTCGTCGTAGCAATGCTCGCCGGCCGAAGTATATCCGCATCTTTTGTAAAATCCTTCCGCTCTTAGCTGCGCAAGTAATGATACGCATGTGCCGCCAAGCTTTTTTATCTCTTTTTCTGCCTCTTCTAATATCGCCGAACCCACGCTTTGGCCCCTAAAGCTTTTTATTACCGCAATGCGCCCAACAACATAAGATTTTCTTTCGTCATCCCAGTAAAATCTACATGCAGCTATTGCCTTTTCTTTTTCAAACGCCACCAAATGTACAGCATAATTGTCGATTTCATCGAACTCATTTTTAAAGCCTTGTTCATTTACAAATACTGTGTTTCTTATCTCTATTGCTTCGCTTGGCAAGATTTTATACGACTTAATAATCATTTTTACGCCTAATCCATTTCACTTTAAAATATATTAAAAATCTTATTCTCACTTGATTTTTTAAGTATATAGAATTAAATTATATCTGTCAATAAGCGCCAATTTTATATGTTATATCATGGTACGGAGAAAAATTTTTACATAGCAGATTAAAAATAATACAGAAAATTTCTTTTTGCACTTTTATTTTCATATACAATGCTGTATAATGATTTATATGTGATAATATTCTAATATAAGCAGTTGCTTTTCTTACAATTGTCAGCTGTTTATTAAAAATATTTTACACATAATTTAATAAGCAATAGGTTAAGGAGGAAATGTTTGTGAAATTTAAAAGAGCATTGACACTATCAGTTTCAGCTATAATTTTAGCCGCGGCGCTTATAATGCCGTCTGGCTGCAGTGGAGGAAGTAACATGTATGTAAGCTTTAAAACCTATACCGACACGAATCCCACAAAACACCACGAGTTTGAAAACACGGAAATAAATGTCGTTTCCAACTACAATGACAAATACGATTTTATAATGGTACTTAAAAAGATGGGCAACAACGACATATTTAACGTATATTCTCCATACATGGTGGAAAATGTCGGTGACAAACCAAACAGCGATCTTGAGGGAAAAACATTGTTTATGAACACAGACCTCGGTGTCAGTGACTGGTTTGGACCATATATAGTTTCTGCAGACAACAATGCAGACGGCGACCGCAAAATGGGTGAATTTACCGGCGGTAATCACGATTATCTCAATGGCTCCGGCGGAAGCGCTACCGGCCGTACAGAGAGTATTACCCTTAAAGTTAACGGCAAAGATATAGAAGGCGATTATGAGGGTTATGCCGATGAAATAGACATATACTGGACCAACTATATACAGGCAAACAATACAAAGAAAGAAGATGGCTCTGGACGCGAGGTTCTTAAAGAAATGTATCACATTAATTACAAAGGTGATAATGAATGGCACGTCGATCAGCAGATAGAATTCCTTGAGGATGTTACCATTCAGACATATTATGGCATGCAGGCTATTAACACCGCTTGGAATGAGAAAGTCAAATTCGGTGACGGAGAATGGCTTGAAGGAGATACAACTGTGCAGAGCGAAAGTGAAACGGAAAACAAAATAACGCTTTGCAAATCCGAACATTACCTTGAGCTTAATCTTGACACAACATACGGTCTTGGTAAGAGAGAGCATATGGACTCGCTCAGCAAAACTGCATTTGTATCGAGCTATGGCAAGAATAACAGTAAGACCTATTACTTCATAGTACAGGGCAGCCAGAAATTCAGCGCCGGCACTATCGACGGCTGGAAAGGCACCTACAAATTCTACTACGGCGAGCCTACAGCTACGACGTCTGAGCAGTAATATTAATCATTTGGCTTTAAACAAAATCAGCTGCCTAAATTAGGTAGCTGATTTTTATTTTCAATTTTCCTTTCTAAATATTTTTTTAAAAATTTTTGCATTAAGTGATAAAGTCATTAGATTTTTTATTTATTAGCTATATAATATATATTCCATAAATGAAGACAAGACATCCTAAAAGCAATTATAATTAATGAAAACAATTTTTAAGTATCACTGGCTGTAATTGATAATATAAAATGTTTGTGAGATGATATGAGTGTCAAAAAAATTGTTATGTATATTTATACTGTGTACTACTCTTGCAGCGGTTATTTGCGGCTGTGACAAATATAACGATTCTTCGGCATGCAATAATACTGCTAATACAAGCATCGCATCGTCCAAAAGTGCTAACAGTGAATTTTGGGAAAGCAGCTCTAGTGAAGTCATAGAAAATGCCGGCTGGCTTAAGCGCAGCTATAAGGGAAAATTATCTGATTGGAGCAGCTCTATATCAGAATACGGAGAAAATTTTATATTTTATGTTGCAGACGGAATAAAACGCTGTGACATATTTTCAAATGAAACTGTAACTATAGTTGATGAATCAGATATAATTAGTTTATTTATATATAATGATAAAGTTTATTATCTAAAAAGCAATTTGTCAATTTGCTCTGTCAAAATAGATGGAGATAACATTCAAAAAATATGGGATGCTTCTTTTTTTAAAGATTATAATGTAGATTTTGTTAATAAGTTCTACATATATAAAGATGTGCTTTATATATATGACAGCGGCACTTCTATTTTATATTACCCGCTGTCTGGCGGAGAAACAAAGCTTTTTTTGGACGACGTTTCAAGCATAGCTTTCTCAGGAAACAGTGCATTTTTTATTGACCATGCTCAAAAAACATTTTCAATATTTGAAAAATCGCTGAATACTGGCGAGGTAAAGTTAGTTAGGGGAAATGGAAAATTCGATTCATATAATAAAGAATTATTTGATAATGTCTTGTCAGTTAATGGAGAATTGTATTATACAAAGCGTTTGCCCTCAAGAATATATAAATACAACAGTGATGGCGAAGACTCTCTGATTTTAAATATCGGTACGGATGATTTAATAAGCGGTTTATACTCTTATCAAGGCAAACTTTATTATGCGTATTCATATGGCACTGATGCTGGAAAGCTCTATTTATATAATTCTGATACTGAAACATCTGAAGAGATATTTTACAATGCAAACTTTAAACCTGTTTATGGTGCTAAATTTATACATAACGTTTTTTTCTTTAAAACCGCAATTAATTCATATTTTTATCGTTCTTTACCATTGGAATAATTTCTAAGCTTTATTTTGTAATTGTAAATTATAATGTAAAAATGTTGTTTATAGTATAAATTGCAGCAAAAAAGGAGTGTAAAATATGGGACAAATAATAAAGAAATTCGACAATGATTTTTTCCTGGAATATGATCGCGGAAAATTTGACGACTGGTGCGTTTACTTGACAAATTCTGCTGGACAACGCTATGCTCCAAGAGATATTGATTATTTCAATCAGATTAAACACTTTGCTAAAAAATATGGTAAACTTAAAATTTACAATTTAACTAAAAAGACGGTTGAAGAAGCTAACCTTTCCGCAATAACAGAAATAGCCTCGTCATATGGCGAAGACGCCACTGAAATTGATATTATTTTTTCTATTTTATACATGGCAATGATTGCTGAAGAGCGAAAAGAAAATACCCGTCTTGGCAAACGAATTAAACGCTTAGGCATTCATATGCTACTAATTGAGGATTATAGCACAGAGTATTCGGCTAATTTTACGAACGGCAAAAAATGGTTGGAAATCGATGAACTTTGTAGAGAAAGAGGATTTTAAAGTATTAAAATATATTAGTAGAGCGAGACAACACATAAAATTATAATCGGCTGTTAAAAATTCATTTTCATTTTTGCAATGTGATTTTCTGATGTTCACTTTTTAATTTCTCATTTTTTCTCAGAAAGAACGAAAGTTTATCACATCATGCTGTCGCTCCTCCTCTCTACAAAAAAGTCACGCTGGCTGCGGTTTGCTCTTGTAAATGCGGGCATTACGCCTCCGCTGCGCTACCAACTTTTTGCGGAGTTGCACATCTTCACCCTCATACCCAAATAGAGGTCGAATTTTAAAGCTCAGGAATGAGACACGCGAATGATAAAAAGTCCACGAGGACGATGCCTGTGCAATATGAAAAAGAGATTTTTGCAACTATGTGGATAGTTTTGAACTCTCGCAAAATCTGAACAATATATAGAAAGTGTGAATATAATTATCAAAGGGTTCTCAATGAATCCTTATATCTTATTTTAAAAAGTCCTTTTCCTGATAAGTCAGTAAAATTTATTAGTCTTGTACAATTATTATCACATTTATCAATATCAATAAACTCTGTGAATTGCAAGTTTTCAGTTACAATATCTCGAACTACACCGACATTCAACTTTCGAGATATCAGCTTCAATTTTTCTTCAAGGAATGGATGGATATCTTCCAATTGCTTTTTTATATCACACGGATAGAACAAGTATAGTTCAATTAATTGTAGTAATAAATCAGCACATAATATTTCGTAGTCATACTTTGAAATTTTCCCTTTACTATTTATAGCTTGTAACATTGCATCTTTGCTATCTAATGCACATCTGAGATTTTTTCCAAGATGATTATCTATAGAATAACCCAGTTGTATCATAATGGGCAACAACTCAATATGCCCTATTACGGAACTCAGATTCCGAATTCCTACAAGAGGGTGTGGCTCACCATTCCGTCCCAGTCTCTGAGAAATATTAGATATCTCCATGTTATTCGCACAAACCATTGGAAACCCAAGAGCATATTGTCTTGCATGCAATATTTCATGAGTGAAAACTTCTTCGACTTTCTCTATCGAAATTATACTGCCATCTCTATTTTTTGTTTTTACACGAACACTGTAGTACCCTTTTTGATAATCAAATCCGCTGTCGCCGTGATTATAACTTTCTGAAGGCATATCATTATAATAGACATTACAATCAAGCATTTGCTCGATTTTTTCTTTTATAAGTAATGTCTTGTCGCTCATGTGGATAAAAGCGCTTTC
>JABLTR010109330.1_pt1 | contig 14001 bp, 11 predicted proteins | sample 7160071 | NCBI WGS metagenome assembly JABLTR01 (sample SAMN14651230, study PRJNA627086) | human gut metagenome | isolation source: feces | host: Homo sapiens
ATGCGCCGGCCGCAGGGGCGGGAGCGGCCGCAGCGGCGGCAGATCCTTCAGGATCCAGGGTCAGCTGGGGGATATGGGTCTGTTCACTCATCTTGAATTACCTCCGTTTGTTCTCTCAAAATTTCTATAATATTCTTTCTTTGAATAATGAAGCCGAATCTTACTGTGCGCCCGTCCGGGGCCCATCCTGATCTGCCAAACCGTCGCCGGTGAGCAGGCTCTGCAGCACCTTGATCTCGGCGTTGATGTCCATGACTTCCCCCTGATAGAGGGCGTCCAGCTGCCGGTCAAATCCGTCCACAATGGCGGCCATCACATCGCTGATCCGGCCTTTTGCCCCGTCGATATTCACCCCGGAAATCCCCGCCTCATCCAGCCGGTCATAGGCGTTGAGCAGCTTCAGGGTGGTGGGCAGGTAATAGTTCAGGAAGCGGCGGATCTGGCTCTTCCGGTCGGGATGATGCATCACATAGGCAAAGATCTTGCCGGTGGTGGCCTCGATGTGGTCGATCTGTTTGGAGAGGACGGGGTCTTCAATGCTGTCGTTGAGCCGGCGCATCTCCCCCACAGCCCGGTCCCGCTCCTGGCGCAGGGCGGCGATCTCCGGATCTTCCGGTTCTTCCGGCTCCGGGGGGGCTTTGGGCCGCTCCGGCTGCTCCGGCTGTTCCGGCTGCTTTGCCTGCTGTTCCGGCTCCGGGTCCTTTGTGTTGATCACAATGGTCCGATCCCGCCAGATCAGCCGGGCGAGCAAAAACACCGCCACCGAGACGGCGATGAGCACCGCGAACCCCAGGGGACGGTGCACCCGGAAGCCGAAGCCTCCCACCGCCCAGACCAGGGCGACCAGATAGACCGGCACCACGCTGCGCCTTTTTTTCAGCTTTTTCATCCCATTCACTTCCCGATATTAAGTAAACCTTTACAGGGAATATTCTATCGTGTTCCAGAGATGGTGTCAAGGAAAAGGGGCGTGCGGCGGGAGAGAATCCTCCCCGCTCTATGATTGACTTTTTTTCTGGAATTAGCTAGAATATGATGTTGTAATTTTATAATGGATTTTATGGAGAAAGGTGAGCGGCCGGCCTATGATGACCCTTGACAGCTTTAAATCCGCCCGGAGTGTACTCTCCGGCGTAATCTACGAGACCAATCTGATCTACTCCCCCGCGTTTTCCGCGGCCTTCGGCAACAGTGTTTACCTGAAACCGGAAAACATGCAGGTCACCGGCGCCTATAAAATCCGGGGTGCCTATTTCAAGATCAGCACCCTATCTGAAGAGGAAAAGGCACTGGGGCTGATCACCGCCTCGGCGGGCAACCACGCCCAAGGGGTGGCCTATGCCACACAGCGGGCCGGCGTCCAGGCCACCGTGGTCATGCCCACCACCACTCCCATGCTGAAGGTAAACAACACCAAAAGTTACGGCGCCCGGGTCATCCTCCACGGCTCCACCTTTGATGACGCCGACGCCAAGGCCCATGCGCTGGCCCAGTCTGAGGGGATGACCTATGTGGCCCCCTTCAATGACCTGACCGTGGCCACCGGCCAGGGCACCATCGCCTATGAGATCTTCCGCAACCTGCCCGACGTGGACCTGATTCTGGTTCCCATCGGCGGCGGCGGGCTGGCGGCAGGCGTGTCCACCCTGGCCAAGCAGCTCAACCCCAACGTAAAGGTCATCGGCGTGGAGCCCAGCGGCGCAGCCTCCATGAAGGCCTCGCTGGAGGCGGGACATGTGGTGACGCTGGAGAGCGTCTCCACTATTGCCGACGGCGTGGCGGTGAAAACCCCCGGCGATCTGGTCTTCCCCTATATCCAGCAGAACGTGGATGACATCATCACCATTGATGACACCGAACTGGTGGACGCCTTCCTGGACATGGCGGAAAAGCACAAGATGATCGTGGAAAACGCCGGCCTGCTCACCATTGCCGCCCTGGCCCATCTGGACTGCAAGGGCAAAAATGTGGTCAGCATCCTCTCCGGCGGCAACATGGATGTCATCACCATGTCCTCCCTGATCCAGCACGGGCTCATCAACCGGGGGCGGATTTTCACCTTCTCGGTGCAGCTGCCCGACCGCCCCGGCGAATTGCTCCGGGTGGCGGAGATCATCGCCCGGGAAAACGGCAACATCATCAAGCTGGACCACAACCAGTTTGTCAACATCAACCGGCAAAGCGGCGTGGAACTGAAAGTCACGCTGGAGGCCTTCGGCCTCACCCATAAGCACAGTATTCTCTCCGCCCTGAAAGAGGCGGGCTATGACGCCCACGAGGTGCAGACCGCCGACTTCTACGACTGAACGCCCGGCGCCTGACCCCGGCCCCCGCTGCGGACGGGATTCTTTGCCTCCCGCCGCAGCGCGGCGGGAGGCATTTATCGAAAGCGGCGGATGCCCACCATGGCCCCGTGCCGGGTTCGGGATACGGGAGGAGGACGTCCGGTGTGCAGCCGGGGCGCCGAAGCGCCGTGCCCGCATGCCATCCTATGCCGCAGGAAGTGGAATGTGCCCGCTCCTACCGCCCCGGAGCATCTGTGTTATAGTAAAAAAGTCTACTGCCAGTTTATGGACAAATTTAGGTGAAAAGATTAAAAAACGTGAAAGGGAAGGGTTTGTTATGATTAAAATTGCCCCCTCAATCCTGTCCGCCGATTTCACCCGGCTGGGAGAGAGCCTGGACCGGGTGTCCAGCGCAGACCTGATTCACTTCGACGTGATGGACGGCAGCTTTGTGCCCAACATCTCCTTCGGGCTGCCCGTGCTCCAGGCGGTGCGGAAGTACACCGACGCCTTTCTGGATGTCCATCTGATGATTGAAAAGCCGGAGCGGCTCATTGACGACTTTGCCGCCGCAGGCGCCGACCTGATCTCCGTCCATCTGGAGGCGGACAGCCCCCGGGGCATCCGCAAGGCGCTGGACGCCATGGGGGCCAATGGGGTCAAGAAGGCCGTGGCCCTGCGGCCCATCACCAGCCCCAACGCGATTCTGCCCTATCTGGAGGAGCTGGATCTGGTGCTGGTCATGACGGTGGAGCCCGGCTTCGGCGGCCAGGCCTTTATGGAGTCCCAGCTGGAGACCGTCCGCCAGGTCCGCCGGCTCATCGACCGCTATCACCCCGGCTGCGACCTGGAGGTGGACGGGGGCATCAACCCCGCTACCGTCCAGTCGGTGGTGGAGGCCGGAGCCAACGTGCTGGTGGCAGGCAGCGCCGTCTTTGGGGCCGCCGATCCCGCCGCAGCCATCGCCGCCCTGCGGGGCTGAGCCGCCCCGGCGGAACACGCCCTGCAACCGCTGACATAAAGGAGTTTTGACCACATGCAGTATCTACCACCCGCCATGGAAAAACTGGTGGAACAGTTTGCCCGGCTCCCCGGCATCGGTTCCAAGAGCGCCCAGCGGCTGGCCTTTCATGTGCTCTCCCTGCCCCGGGAGCAGGCCGCCGAGTTCGCCCAGGCCATTCTGGACGCCAAGGACAAGGTGAGTACCTGTCCGGTCTGCCAGAACCTCACCGAGGGGGAGGGCCCCTGCCCCATCTGTTCCAGCTGGAAGCGGGACAAGGGCATCATCTGCGTGGTGGCAGAGCCCAAAGACGTGATCGCCATGGAGCGCACCGGAGAGTACAACGGGCTCTATCATGTGCTCCACGGGGTGATCTCCCCCATGAACCGGGTGGGCCCCGACGACCTGCGCATCCGCCCCCTGGTGGATCGGGTGGCCCAGGGGGAGACCAGCGAGGTCATTATGGCCACCAATCCGGACACCGAGGGGGAGGCCACCGCCATGTATCTCTCCCGGCTGCTGAAACCCTTTGGGGTGAAAATCACCCGGCTGGCCTACGGCATCCCGGTGGGCAGCCATCTGGAGTATGCTGACAACGCCACGCTGATGCGGGCCCTGGAGGGCCGCCAGGAGATCTGAAACGGCATCCTCCCTACAACTGTACAGGACCACAAACGCCGGAGCCAACCGCTGCACAGCGGCTGGCTCCGGCGTCTTTTCATAGAAGCTCCAGCGGTCAAAGCCCGGGAATTGCCATGATTCCGGCGCAGAAACTGACCGGGAAAAACCGCAGCTCCGGGATGGCCTGTCGCAGCTCCTCCGCCACGGGATAGCACTCCTCCGCATCCCACTCCGCGCCGCATTCGGCCCGGCAGGCCTCCAGCTCCGCCCGGGTGGCAAAGGCCACGTCGCCGATCAGCAGCGCCCCGCCGGGGGTCAGGAGGGGGCGCAGCTGCTCAATCAGCCGGAGCTTCTGCCCATCATCCAAATGGTGAATGGCATAGGTGCAGAGAATGAAATCGAAGCGGCGACCGGACAGCGCTTCGGGCAGGCCTCTGGAAAAATCGTGCCGGATCAGCTCCGCCCGGGGCATGTGCCGGCGGGCCAGCCGGAGCATCTCTTCCGAAAAGTCGATCCCGGTGATCCTGCAGCCCTCCTGATACAGCCGCCGGGTCAGCTTCCCCGTCCCAAAGCCCAGGTCGAGCACCGTCTCTCCCCCGCCCTCCCGCACCATACGGCAGACGGCATCCAGCAGCTGCTGATAGCCGGCAAAGGGGTAGCGCTCCGCCGCGTCGCTTTCACTGACGCTGCGCTCATATGCTCCGGCCCACTGATCGAATCCTTTGCTGTCCAACACGTCCTGTCCCCCCTGTCCCCGCCCGTCTCCGGGGAAATCCGCGCCCTCTCAGGGCTTGAAACGGTAGCCCACGCCCCAGACTGTCTGAATGTGCCGGGGTTCCGAGGGGTTGCGCTCAATTTTTTCCCGCAGGCGGTTGATGTGCACCGCCACTGTGGCGCTGTCCCCCAGGGCGTCATAGCCCCAGATGCGCTCGTAGAGCGTCTCCTTGCTGAACACAATGTCCGCATTGGAGATCAAAAACAGCAGCAGTTCGTATTCCTTGTTTTTCAGCTCTACCTCTTCCCCGTCCACAAACACCCGCCGGGAGTCGGTGCGCACCACCAGATCGCCCATGTCAATCTCAGGGGGCGCCGTCTCACGGGAGGGCCGTTTCAACCGGTCATAGCGGGCCAGGTGGGCCTTGATCCGGGCCACCAGAACATTGGGGGAGAAGGGTTTTGTAATGTAGTCGTCCGCCCCCATGCCCAGGCCTTTGATCTTGTCGATGTCCTCCTGCCGGGCGGTCACCATCAGGATGGGGATGTCCAACGTCTCCCGCAGGGTGCGGCACACGGTAAAGCCGTCCACCCCCGGGAGCATCAAATCCAACAGGATCAGGTCATAGCGGCCGGAGCGCCCCAGGGCGATCCCGTCGGCGCCGGTGGCGGCAATGTCCACCTCAAACTCACTGAGCACCAAATAGTCCCGCTCAATGGCGGCAATGGTCTCGTCGTCCTCAACAATCAGAATCCGCTTCATCCTCCGGCCTCCTCTCTGCCAGCGGAATGCGCAGTGCCATCCTCAGCCCGCCCTCAGGCAGGTTCTCCGCATGAATGGCGCCGCCCATCCGCTCCACGCTCTTGGCCACAATGGCCAGCCCAAGACCGCTACCCTGGTCGGTCTTTTTCCGGGCCGGGTCGTCGCGGTAAAACACGTCAAACAGCTTGCTCAGCGCCTCTTCCGGGACACCCGGGCCGTCATCATCCACCCAGAGCAGAAAGTCCGTCCCGTCGCGACCTCCGGTGAGGGTGACATGCCCCCGCTCCCGATGCCTGTATTTGGCGCTGTGGTCCAGCAGGTTCATTAAAATACTGCGGAAATAGGTGGGGTCGGCCAGGATATAGGCGCCCCGGGGCATGGAGTCCACCCGAATGTCCAGCCCCCGGCGCCGGTATTCCTCCCCGGAGGCCGCCAGGAAATCCCGGGTCTCCGCAGCGGGGTCCAGCACCTCCGGGCTGTAGGGATACTCCCCCATGTCCATTTTGGAGAACAGGAAGAGCTTGCTCACCATCTGATCCATCTCCACAGTCTTGGCCTGGATGGTGGACAGATAGGCCCGCTGCTTCTCCGGGGTGTCCGCCACCCCGTCCAGCAGCCCCTCCACATAGGCCCGAATGGAGGTCAGCGGAGAGCGGACATCGTGGGAAATGCTGGCCAACAGCTCCTTGCGGCTGGCCTCCTCCCGCCGGGACTGCTCTGAGGAACGCTGCATCCGCTCCGCCATGTCGTTAAAGGCCTCACAGACAGGGCGGAATTCATCCCGGCTGGAATAGGAGATCCGGTGGGCCAGGTTGCCGTTCTGAATCTGCCGCACCCCCTCGGTGAGCGTCTGGAGGGGGCCTGAAATGTTCCGAAAGACGAACCGGATCAAAAAGCGGTTGGTCAAGAAGGCGATGAACAGGACCACCACCACCACAAAGAAGCCAAAACTGATGGCGAGATCCTCAAGGCCATCCTCCGGCAAGGAGACCACAGGATTGTAAATCTCGATCTGACAGACGCCGTCCCCGGCGGAGATCCGGGCGCCGTAGAGCTCTGTGCCGCCGTCGGACACAGTGCCCTCTCCTCCCAGCGCCTCCAGGGCCTCCGCCAGCTGGGTCTGGCCTGCGGCCGCGGAGCTGCCCACCCGGCAGAGCTCTGTCCCCTCCTGCTCCAATACCAGGGCCATCCGGTTCTGCTCGCTGAGCCGGGTGATCTGATCCATCAGCTCCCCCCGGCGGTCTGCATTCAGCTCGGCAAGCCAGTCCCCGGCCAGCGCCACCAGTTCCCCCCGGGTCTCCCCCAGCTCATCCCGGCTCAGCAGCCGATAGCTGGAATCGGGCAGGGCAATGGAAACCCAGAGCAGCACGGCGGCGGCCAGGGCCAGCAGCGAGAGCAGGGCCGGTATGGCCAGCATCAGAATATTGGAAATCAACAGTCTCTTTCGAATGGTCATAACAGGCGCTCTCCCTGAACTCCGGCAGCTCGATTACAGATGCAGCAAAGAGGTGTCCTCCAGCCCCTGGCGCTTCCGGCGGGCTGTCACATAGTTGATCAGCCCGGTCACCCCCCGCTCAATCAGGAAACTCAGCAGCGCAAAACTGACCAGGAGCAGCAGGATGGGGGCCGTGGGCAGCACCAGCTCCAGAATGGAGTGGAACAGGACCACTGCGGCAAAATATCCCACCGTCATGGTGACGCACAGGAAGATGCGCAGCGGGTTGAGGGGCCAGCTGGCCTTGAACACCGCCTGGATGCCCACCGTGCCCACCAGCAGATAAAACAGCGCGTCGGCCTGGGCCTCCGGAATGTGCAGCAGTGAGGACAGCACCAGCCAGAGCAGGAAACAGATCAGGATGGAAACCGCATTGGGCACCGCCCGCCGCAGCACCGAGGGCAAAAAGCGCCCGGTGACCTTCCGCCCATCCGGCTCAAAGGACATGAAGAAGGAGGGATATCCCTCAATGAGCAGGTCGATGAGCGTGATCTGGATCGGCACAAAGGGGAAGGGAATATTCAGCAGAATGCAGGCGATGGACAGCAAAATGGAGTAGATGGTCTTCACAAAGAAAACCCCTGCCACCCGGGTGATATTGTTGACCACCCGGCGGCCCTGGGCCAGCACCTCAGGCAGCGAGGAGAAATCGGAATTCAGCAGCACCACCTGGGCCACCTGCCGGGCCGCGTCGCTGCCCTCGGCCACCGCAATGCCGCAGTCCGCCTCCCGAAGGGCCAGCAGATCGTTGACACCGTCTCCGGTCATGGCCACCTTGTGGCCGGCCTTTTGCAGCGCCTGAACCAGCTGCTTCTTCTGCTGGGGCGACACCCGGCCAAACACCGAGTACTCCCGGGCGGCCCGCTCCAGCTCCTCCGGCCCGGTCACAGTGCTCATATCAATGTAGCGCTCCGCGTCCGGAAAGCCCGCCTTGGCCGCCAGGGCGGAGACGGTCACCGGGTTATCTCCCGAGATGAGCTTCAGATCCACGCCCTCCTGCTTGAAATAGGCCAGGGTCTCGGCGGCGTTGGGGCGGATCGGGTCGGAGAGCACGATGGTGGCCAGCCCCCGGATCTCGGGCAGCGGCTGATCCGCTGCCACAGGCTCCCGGGTGATGCCCGCCAGCAGCACCCGCCGGCCGGCGTAAAACTCCTTTTCCAGGAAGCGCACCGCCTCCTGGTCCGCCAGCCGCTCCGGCGCTCCCACCACAAAGGTGTAATCCGAAAACTGAACTGCGCTCCACTTCCGCTCCGAGGAAAAGGGGATCTTCCCCACCGCGGCAATGCTGCCGCCGGCGGTAAAATGGGACTGCAGCGCCTGGAACGTGGCGTTGTTGTCATCGGAACAGCGGAGGAAGGAGCCCATGATCTCCTCAAAGGGCATGCTCCGCCCCAGGTCGGTCAGCCGGACCTCCTCCACCTGCATGGCCCCCTGGGTCAGGGTGCCCGTCTTGTCCAGGCACAGGGTGTCCACATGGGCCAGGGTCTCCAGGGCAAACAGCTCCTGCACCAGCACCTGCTTCTTGGCCAGCATGGCGATGCCGGCGGCCAGGCTGATGCTGATCAGCAGGACCAGTCCCTTGGGCAGCATTCCCAGCAGGGCCGCCGCCGTGGTGATGACCGACTCATCCAGGGCGGCATTGCGCAGGAAGTAGGCCTCCAAAAAGAGCAGAACCCCCAGCGGCGGAATCAGATAGGCGGTAAACCGGGTCACCTTCCGCATGGAAGAGAGCAGCTCAGACTGTACCCCGCGCTGCTGCTTGGCCTCGTGGGCCAGCTTGGAGGCGTAGTTCTCCATGCCCACATGTTCCACACAGGCGCGGCACCGGCCGCTGATGATAAAGCTGCCGGAGAGCAGGTGATCCCCCACGGACTTGAAGATGGGGTCGGACTCTCCGGTCAGCAGAGACTCGTTGACCTCCACCTGACCGCTCAAAATCACCGAATCGGAACACACCTGCCGGCCGGAGTCCAGCTCGATGACGTCCTCCTCCACCAGCTCCTGGACCGACAGCTCTGAGAGGGCGCCGTCCCGGACCACCCTGGCCGTGGGCACGGAGAGCAGGGAGAGCTTGTCCAGCATGTGCTTGGCGCGAATCTCCTGGGCAATGCCGATCAAAGTGTTGAATGCAATGATCAGAATAAACAGCATATTCGACCAGGCCCCCACCAGGGCCAGGGCGATGGCGATCAGCACATTGAACAGGTTGAACAGCGTGCAGATGTTGTCCTTCAGGATCTGACCAATGGTCTTGGTCCCCTTTTCCGGCAGGGTGTTCTGCCGGCCCTGGGCCCGCTTCTCTGCAACCTGTTCTGCCGTCAGCCCCGAATTGGCGTCCGGGGAAAAATGTGTTATCATTTCGCAGTTTCTCCTTCCACTGTTGCTGCCATCTATCCTACCGCGTCCCTCTAACAAACGGTTAAATCAATTATAAACAGTTTATAAACCGGCGCAAAGGCCCATCTGTTCACGGCGCTATCCCTCCGGCACCACGCTGGACATACCGCCGCAGATCAGTTTTGTGGCCAGTTCGATCAGCGTCTCCAGCGGGAGGCGTTTACCGTCTGCCACCCACTGGCGGTAGAGCAGGGTGGAATTGGCCCCATAATAGGCAAACACGAGGTTTTCCTCATATTCCCCCAGGCCAAACACCCCCCGGTTGGTCTCCCGCCGGAAGTCCATGATCCGCCGGTTGATCCCCTCCCACACCGGGCGGTAGCTGCCGCTGCACATCAGCCGCTCATGGAGCAGCGGCAGGTCGGCCGCCCGCTCAAAGAAGAGCCGGATCAGCGCCCGGATGTCCTCCATGCTGCGGTAGGACACCGTCTGCCGGATGAAATGCTCCGCCAGCTCCTCCTGCAGCTCCCCCAGCAGCTCGTCCAGGCTGTCGTAGTGCAGGTAAAAGGTCTTTCGGTTGATCTGGGCCCGCTGGGCCAGCTCCTTGACGGTGATCTGGTCATAGTCCTTTTCACAGATCAGCTCTTGAAATGCCCGGTGAATGGCCTCCCTGGTCTTGCGCACCCGCAGATCCTCCGACCGCTTCCGCTCCACGGCTCTTCCCTCCCTGGGCCATACACGGCAAGCTCTGTGGCTTACGCCACAGAGCACCTCCTGCTGTCCCTGAAATTTTCTCTATCATATTATAAATATCTGAAAAAATCAACACATCGGAAATAAATCCTCCCTGCTCCAACCCATGCCCCGCTCCATCCGCCCGGTGCCGGCCGGAGGAAAAATGTTTTCCTCCGGGGGTTGACAAATCAATTACATATGGTATACTAGCCCGCAGCTTGGTTGCTGAGGCAGGTTTTGATCCAGCCGCCGTTCCGGAGGACCGCGCCGGATCCTCCCCCGATGCCGGGGAAAACGCGCCGCATGCGTCTGACATCTCGCACGGAAGCGCGGAATGTCCGCATATCCAAATTCCATACTGGGTCATCGGAGAAGGTTTGCGGCCGCAGCCGCAACGACCGGAAAAGATGTCGAGTGCGCTCGGTTATTTCGAAAGAATAACCGGGCGGCTTTTCTATATTTCAGGAAAGGATGAAAAAGCGATGAAACTGATTCTGCAATTTCTTAAGCCCCATCGAACGCTCTGCGCGGCAACCATTTTACTGCTCATTATCGATGTCACAGGAGCACTGATCATCTCTTCCTTTGCTGCAGAACTGCTCAATCTGGGGGTATCGGGCACCTCTTTCGACACGTTACTCCACACCGGACTCATGATGGCGGCAGCTTCACTGATCTCCAGCCTCTGCGCTATTCTGGGGGGCTATGCATGCGCCACCCTGTCCGCCCAGGTGGGCAAGGACATGCGGGTGGCCCTGTACAAAAAATCCCTGAAGCTGTCCATCTACGACTTCCGCCAGTTCGGCACCGCCTCCATCACCACCCGAACCGTGTCCGATATCACCACCATCCAGTTTGCCCTGACCAGCTTCATCCAGATGGTGCTGCCGGTCCCGGTCATATTCATTGTGGCCCTGGTGCTGACCTTCAGCCTGGACGTGGAGATGGGCTTTATTCTGCTGGCGGTGATCGCGGTGGTCTTTGTGCTGGCCCTGTTCATCATACGCAGCGCGGCGCCCCTGTTCCAGAAGCTGCAAAAGCTGCTGGACCGGCTGTCCTCCATTCTGCTGGAAAATCTGACCGGCGTCCGGGTGGTCCGGGCCTTCAACAGCGAGAAGCGGGAGGAGAAACGGATGGGGGATTCCTTCGCCGCCTATGCCGAGACCTCCATCAAGGCCAACCGGCGTTTTGCCAACCTGGACGGCCTGTCCTTCCTGTTCGTCAACCTGTTCGTCATCATCGTCTACTGGCTCAGCGGCGGACGGATCAGCAGCGGGAACTTTAAGATCGGCGACATCACCGCCGTCATCGCCTATGCCATGATGGTGCTCTTCTTCCTGATGATGGCCCAGATGGTCATCCTGACCATGCCCCGGGCCCTGGAGTGCTGTGAGCGGGTGCAGGCTGTTCTGGAACACACGCCTGAGATCCAGGACATGGTCTCCCAGGATCCCCAGGACTCCGACGACTCCGGCGACGAGGTGCTCGCCTTCCGGGACGTCTCCTTCCGCTTTGCCGACGCGGAGGAGGACACCCTCAGCCACCTGAACTTTGTCTGCCGACGGGGCGAGGCCACCGCCATCATCGGCGGCACAGGCAGTGGAAAATCCACTGTGGCCTCCCTGATCCTGCGGTTCCACGACGTGACCAGCGGCTCGGTCTGCCTGAACGGCACCGACATCCGGCAGATGACCCAGCACTATCTGCGGGACCACCTGGCCTATGTCCAGCAGAAGGCCTGGCTGTTCTCCGGCACCATCGCCAGCAACCTGCGCTACAGCAATAAGGACGCCACCGAGGAGGAGCTGATGCACGCCGCCGACGTGGCCCAGGCCGGGGACTTCATCCGCTCCCTGCCCAACGGGCTGGACTCCTTCGTGGCCCAGGGCGGCACCAACTTCTCCGGCGGACAGAAACAGCGGCTGTCCATCGCCCGGGCTCTGGTCAAAAAGCCCGAGCTGTATATCTTCGACGACAGCTTTTCCGCTTTGGATTTCAAAACCGACGCGGCCCTGCGGAAAGCCCTGGCCCAGGAGACCCGGGACGCGGCCGTGCTGATCATCGCCCAGCGGGTGAGCACCATCCGGCACGCAAACCGCATTGTGGTGCTCAATGAGGGGCAGATGGCCGGCATCGGCACCCACGAGGAGCTGATGCAGAACTGCGCGGTCTATCGGGAAATCTATGAATCCCAGACCAAGGAGGCCGAGAAGGCATGAACCAGACGACCAGAAACGCCGGCAGCCGGAGCACTGTGGTACGGCTGTTCAGCCAGCTCAAAGGGCAGCGCGTCCGTCTGACCGTAGTCGCCGTCTCCATTGTGATTTACATCGCCCTGAGCATCTATAACCCCATGTACAGCGCCCTGGTGATCGACCACCTGTGGCAGAGCATCCAGGCCGCCTGGCGGGACGGCACCCCCTTTGCCATCACCTGGACCAATATGGGCCGGGAGCTGATCCAGCTCAGCGCCCAGTACTTCTTCACCTGGATTTTCTACTACCTGCAGTCCTACCTGATGGCCAACGTGGCCGAGAGCCTGAACCTGGAGCTGCGCAACCAGATCGCCCACAAGCTCAACCGGCTCCCTCTGCGCTTCTTTGACCAGAACAAGGCCGGCGAAATTCTCAGCCGGGTCACCAGCGACCTGGACAAAATCGCCGAAGTGCTCCAGACCGGCCTGCTGAAGCTGCTGGTGGCCATCGGCACCATCATCGGCTCCCTGACAGTCATGTTCTATTACAGCGTACCGCTGACCTGCATTTTCCTGGTCTTTATGGCGGCCAGTGTGGTCATCACCAAGCTGGTGGCCAAGCAGAACCTGCGCTGCGCCGCAGAGCGCCAGGAGACCATCGGCGAGCTCACCGGCGTTGTGGAGGAGTTTTACAACGGCCGCAACGTCATCAAGGCCTACAATCACGAGGCGGAGAGCCTGGAGCAGGTGACCGCCGCCGTGGAGAAAAACCGGGCGGCCAACCAGAAGGCGGACTTCCTGACCAACTGCGTCAACCCGCTGATCCGGCTGCTGACCCGGCTGGCCAACGTGGTCATCGCCATCATCGCCGGCAAGGCCATGCTGGACGGCACCATGACCGTGGGCGTGGTCCAGGCCTTCTTCCAGTACGTCAACCAGCCCGCGGAGCCGCTGACCGAGGCCTCCTTTATGATCAACTCCCTCCAGTCCGCCCTGGCCTCCGCCAAGCGCACCTTTGAGCTGCTGGACGAGGATGAGGAGATTCCCGATCCCCAGCACCCCGCCGTGCTGGAGCGGGCCAGGGGCAACATCGCCTTCCAGCATGTCAGCTTTGGCTATCAGCCCGGCCAGCTGCTGATGCGGGACATCAGCTTTGAGGCCAAACCGGGCCAGAAGATCGCCGTGGTGGGCAGCACCGGCGCGGGCAAGACCACCCTGGTCAACCTGCTGATGCGCTTCTACGAGGTCAACGGCGGCCAGATTACCATCGACGGGGTGAGCACCGCCCAGATGACCCGGGGCGGCCTGCGGAAGCATTTCGGCATGGTGCTCCAGGACACCTGGCTGTTCGGCGGCACCGTGGCGGAGAACATCGCCTACAGCAAGCCCGACGCCACCCGGGAGGAGATTGTGGCGGCGGCCAAGGCCGCCAAGGTGGACTACTTTATCCGCACCATGCCCCAGGGCTATGACACGGTGCTGGACAACGAGGCGGCCAACCTGTCCGCCGGCCAGCGCCAGCTGCTGACCATCGCCCGGGTCTTCCTCTGCAACCCGCCCATCATCATCCTGGACGAGGCCACCTCCAGTGTGGACACCCGCACCGAGGCGGAGATCGGCAAGGCCATGAAGCGGCTGATGGACGGCCGGACCAGCTTTGTCATCGCCCACCGGCTCTCCACCATCCGGGATGCGGACATCATCCTGTTCATGGAGCACGGCAACATCATTGAGCAGGGCAACCATCAGGAGCTGCTGGCCAAGAAGGGCGCCTACGCAGCCCTATACTACAGCCAGTTCGAGTGACGGCGGCGGAATACTGCTGCCAAAGATCAAGGCGCGCCGCGGCAAATGCCG
>JABLTR010043432.1_pt1 | contig 13999 bp, 14 predicted proteins | sample 7160071 | NCBI WGS metagenome assembly JABLTR01 (sample SAMN14651230, study PRJNA627086) | human gut metagenome | isolation source: feces | host: Homo sapiens
CCTCTTGTAAATTCAGATGAGACCGTGGATGCTGCCTTATCACTGCTTTATGAAAAGCTGATAGTGATTGATACCCAGGGAAAGGCTCAGCCAAATATAGCCGACAGCTGGACCTTTGATGATGATGGAAGCACGGTATATATAAATCTTAAAAATAATGTATGTTTTTCAGATGGCACCAGGCTTACGGCCTATGATGTGGCTTATTCCCTTAAAACCATAGATAACGCGGAAAATTCATATTATAAAAGCTGTGTGGATAATATAAAGACTTGGTCAGTTACCGGGGATTACAGCATAAGCGTTACATTTTATGGTTCAACGGGCAGGAACATATATTATCTGGCCATACCCATCATAAGCAGGACATTTTACGGCGGAGAATATGCCGATGAGGATACCAATACTGATACGGCCCTCGGAACGGGATATTATAGATTTGAAAGCTATGAAAAACCTGATAAACTTACTCTTATAGCTTCCCTCAACTGTTTTAAGGGGATGGCTGGGGTAAACCGTATCGATGTTATAATGACAAAGGATTCAGAAACAACTATAAATCTTTTCTCCCAGGGCATCACGGATATAATAGCCGTTGACAGCACTAAAGCCGGGGATGCGGCTGGAAGGATAGGAGTAAAGAGCACACCCTATAAGACCAACGAATATGATTTTATAGGATTTAATTTCAATAATGAGATACTTAAGGATAGAAACGTGCGCCAGGCCATTGCCTATGCCATAGATAAGGACAGCCTGATAGAGGGCATATATCTTGGCAATGCTGAAAAGGCATATTCGCCTGTAAGTTCGTCTTCGTGGCTGTATGACAGTTCCGTTTATGGGTATGATTATGACCTGTCAGTGGCCAAAATGCTCTTGGAACAGTCAGGATGGATGTTCAGAAGCGGCAGTGATGATGTAAGACAGAGCAGCGGAGACAGTCCTAAGAAACTTTCACTCAGCATACTTGTTAACGGGGAAAATAATGAAAGAAAACAGGTAGGAATCAAACTTGCAGAATCATTAGAAGGCCTTGGATTTGAAATAGTACTTGAAACAGTCAATTTTGACACATATAAACAGAGACTTGAAAATGGAAGCTATGATATTTTCATAGGGACATGGAATCTTTCTCCCGTTGAAGACTATACGTTTATGTTTGGTTCACAGGAGCTCAACGGTGAGGACTGGAACCTTATAAACTACAGCAGCACAAAGATGGATGAATATCTTACAGCCTGCAGGGCGGCGGTCAGTGATGATGATATGAAAGCAGCCTATTCATCCCTTCAAAAATATATATCCCAGGAGCTTCCATATATAAGCCTTGTATTCAGAGAATCTAATCTCTATACAAGCTCAAGGATAGATGGAGATATGGCGCCGATAATGTATAGTGTCTACAATGGTATTGAAAAGGTAAAGATTAAGGAATGATATAGCTGATATTTAAACTTAGAAACTGACAGAGGGGTGAGGATTTTGTCGCAGTTAAGACAGGATATTTTGACCGGGGAATGGGTCATTTTTGCCGGAAACAGAATGAGGCGGCCCTATGATTTCATAAAAAAGAGCGTCCCTAAAACAGCGGATAAAAGAGAATGTCAGTTTTGCCCGGGAAATGAGCATCTTACTACCGAGCCGGTTTATCAGGATGGAGACAACGGCCAATGGAGCATAAGAGCCTTTCCCAATAAATTCCCAGCTGTGGATACGGGGGATGACTATATGTGTTCAGACGGAGAGGGCTTTTATACGAGCTGCTGTGGAAAGGGGATACACGAGGTCATAGTGGATACTCCAGATCATCTTGAGATAATCGAGAATTTTTCCGTTGAGCACATATATAGAGTATTTAAGGTCCTCAGATTGAGATACGAAGATATAATGTCAAAGGACTTTATAAAATATGTCCAGATATTCAAAAACTGCGGGCCTGATGCGGGAGCATCCATAATGCATTCCCACTGGCAGATAATAGGTGTGCCTGTGGTACCCAGTGAGCAGACAAACATAGTAAACAGCATGGAGAACTATAGAAGTAAAAATAATAAATGTGTTATTTGCTCAATAATGGAGCACGAAAGGGAAAAGAAGATAAGAATGATTTCTGAAAATGAGCATTTTATCGCGATTGCCCCCTATGCTTCTAAAATGACCTATGAATGCGATATAATACCAAAAGAACATATATCCCATTTTTCCCAAATGGATGACAAAAAGCTTTCAGCACTGGCACATATGCTCAAGGATATATTGTCTGCTGTAAAGACATTAAGAAAGGGTGTATGTTATAACCTGTGTTTTGAGGATACTCCCAAGGGATATGACGGACACTGGTTTATGAAGGTGCTGCCAAGAATGGGGAATCTGGCAGGGTTTGAATACGGCACCAGCAGTTATATAAATCCGGTGCTGCCTGAGGATGCCGCAGCCTATATAAGAAAAACAATTTCTGAAAACAACAGAGGATAAAAATATGGCAAAGGAAACAAAACTTTATGAAGTTGAAAAACCGGCAGAAAGGGTAATCCTTGTTGCCGTAGATGAAGACGGAAGCATGAAAGATGACTTCCTCAATGAATTAGAGGAGCTTGCCCAGACGGCTGGAGCCGTAACTGTGGGAAGGCTCATACAAAAAAGAGAAAAGAGGCATCCCGGCCACTATATCGGCAAGGGCAAGGCTGAGGAGCTGAAACTTATGATAGCTGCCTTGGACGCTGATGGAATAATAACTGATGATGAGCTTACGCCGGCCCAGATGAGAAATCTTGAGGATATGCTGGATACAAAGGTAATGGACAGGACAATGGTCATACTTGATATATTTGCTGCCAGAGCCTTATCGAATGAAGGTAAGATACAGGTAGAGCTTGCCCAGCTGAAGTACAGGCTCACAAGGCTTTCTGGACAGGGTACATCCCTTTCGCGTCTTGGAGGCGGTATAGGAACAAGGGGACCCGGTGAGAAGAAGCTTGAGACCGACAGAAGATATATAAAAGAAAGGATAGCTGAGCTTGAAAGCAGCCTCAGGGACATAGAGACCCATAGGGAGCTGCTTAGAAGCGGAAGGGATAAGAAGGGTGTAATAAATGTGTCGCTGGTGGGCTATACTAACGCTGGAAAATCCACTCTGCTCAATAAGCTCACAGATGCGGGAGTTCTGGCTGAGGATAAACTTTTTGCCACATTGGACACCACAGCGAGAAATCTGAAACTTCCCGGAGGAACTTCCATAATACTTACGGATACAGTAGGGTTCATAAGAAAACTTCCCCATCACCTCATAAGAGCCTTCAGAGCCACACTGGAGGAAATGAAGTATGCGGACATACTTATTCATGTCGTTGACGCATCAAATCCTGACAGAGCCCAGCAGATGAGCACGGTATATGCCACACTGAAGGACCTTGGATGTGAGAAAACTCCAGTCATAACGGCATTTAATAAGATGGACAGGGATGTGGAGCTGCCCCTTCCCATGGATAAGGCGGCAAGGGAGACCGTAAAGATCTCAGCCCTTGACGGAAAAGGAACTGATGAGCTTGCCACAGCCATTGAGACCCTTATAAAGAGTTTTAAGAAACATATAAAGATAGTCATTCCCTATTCTGAGGGAAAACTGATGGCAATGGTATATTCCAGATGTGAGATAATACACGAGGAACATAGGGAGGACGGTATATGTGCTGATCTGTATGTTGATGGTGAAATGGAAAACCGTCTGGAACCATACACGGTGCTCAAAGAACTGTAATAAAGCGTTGGAGAGCTGAATGTCTTTAGGTATTTGTGATGTCTGACTGTTCGAATTTTATCGACATACTTTTCAGATGTTTTTATAAAGATACCTGCTGAGAGGGCATTTTTGCTCTCTTTTTTTTATTTGTGCAATTTGTTTTGATGTCGGTTTTGTCGAGATTATGTCGATGGAATGGGTATTGTTATTTGTTTGAGGCTGTTTGATAATATAATGGTAATTAAGGGAGGGTAGAAAATGAAAGCAACAACAGTTTTAATCGGTGAGGTTTCCGAACGGCCGTTTAACAGCTACTATCTTTTGGAAAGCCAGACCGATAAAGGGAAGATCTATGGAATAATGGTATCAAATAAAAATGATGAATGCTGTATTCCTGGACTTTTTGATGATTTTGATAAGGCGAAGAGCTTTGTGATCAAGATGATGGAGAACAATGTCTGTCCGCTTCACCTTATCAATATAGCTGATGACTATTTTTGCGGAGCATTTTAAACTTAATATCCTTTTTTGCACAGCAGGGACAGCAAAAGACTTGTTTTTACTCCTGTAAGATGATACATTATTATAAAAACAATGGGAGTGATATACTTGGAAAAACTGACCTGTAAATATATATTTTTTGATCTTGACGGTACTCTTACTAAATCAGACCCGGGGATAACCCGTTCTATACAGTATGCGCTTAAAAAGCATAATATGCCATGTCCCACCCTTGAGGAGCTTAAGGTATTTGTGGGACCGCCGCTGGGTGAGAAATTTATGGAGATGTTTGGAGTCTCTAAGGAAAAAGCTGCGGAAATGATACTTTCCTACAGAGAAAGATACAATGCCATAGGCAAATATGAATGTGAGGTATTTGATGGTGTCAAAGATACGCTCAAGGCACTCAAAGACATGGGAAAAATACTTTGTGTGGCTACGTCTAAGCCTGAAAACGCTGCCAAGGATGTAATAGAGCATTTTGGTCTTGCTGAGTATTTTGAAATGATAGGTGGAGACACGCCTGACCATAAAAGAAAAAATAAGACAGCTGTAATAGATTATGTTATAAAAACAATGAAAATAACAGATAAAAAAGATGTCATTATGGTCGGAGACACACATTATGATGTAATAGGAGCGGCTGAAAGCGGTATTAAATGCATCGGTGTCCTTTATGGATATGGTGAGAAAAACAGGCTTGAAGAAGCCGGAGCCTATAGACTTGCTCAAAAACCCGGCGATTTAGTGGAGATGTTCAGATGAAAAAAATATTCTATTATGATACATATGCAGGAAGGATAGGTATAGCTGAGGAAGACGGAGCAATAACTAATCTTATTTTCTCTGAAAGAGACTGGAAAGTCGAAGAGACAGAACTTATAAAAGAAACAAAAAGACAGCTTGATGAATATTTCGCGGGAAAAAGAAAGGAATTTGATGTTCCTACCAGACTTGAGGGGACTGAATTTCAAAAGAGGGTATGGAATGAACTGAAAAACATTCCATACGGAAAAACCGTGACATATAAGGATATCGCTGAAGCGGTAGGCTGCCCAAAGGGGTATAGGGCAGTAGGACTTGCTAATAACAGAAATCCAATATCCATCATTTATCCCTGTCACAGAGTTATAGGTTCAAATGGTTCTCTTACGGGGTACGGCGGAGGTTTTGATGTCAAGGAAAAACTTCTGGCATTGGAAAGGGGAAATTAAGATGTATGCCGTTGGAGCAGATATAGGCGGAACAGCCGTAAAAATAGGAATATTGAATGAAGATGGAAAAATAATAGCCAAAAGCCAGATACCGACTCGACAAGATAATAAATGCGGGTTTGTTCTTAAGGATACGGCTGATGAGATAAAGAGGCTCATGGAGGAAAACAAAATTGAACCGGAAAATACAGCAGGTATCGGAATAGGAATACCCGGACCTGTGGCTGACGGCATTGTTAAGCACTGTGTAAATTTATATTGGGAGGACAGTGTTGATGCTGCGGCCATAATGGAGAAGCTGACAGGCATCAGGTCCGTTGTTTTAAATGACGCCAACGCTGCGGCTTTAGGAGAGCAGTGGATGGGCGGCGGAAAGGGCCATTCAAGCATGGTGCTTGTGACCATAGGAACTGGAATAGGCGGAGGAATAGTTATCGATGGAAATGTCCTAACTGGTTCAGGCGGAGCAGGCGGAGAGATCGGACATATAGTAGTTGATTATGACAGTAAGAGAAAATGCAACTGCGGAAGGTATGGATGTCTTGAGACCTATGCGTCAGCTACAGGCATAGTGCGTACCGCTGTGGAACTGCTTGAAAAGGACAGCAGGCCGTCTGTTTTAAGGAACACGGAAGTGACAGCAAAGGCAGTTTTTGACGCTGCTGAAAATAATGATGAAACAGCTTTGAAGACCGTGGATATATTTGGGAGATATCTCGGAAGGGCCCTTGCCAATATAGCCGCTGTTGTTGACCCGGAAGTCATAGTGCTTGCGGGAGGCGTAGTAAAAGGAGGAGAAAAGGTAAGGAGACCTGTGGATAAATATTATAGAGAGTCGGCTTTTAAAAGTGTAAAAGGTACAAAGATCGTTCTAGCCGAACTTGAAAATGACGCCGGTATTTTTGGAGCGGCTAGGGAAGCTTTTAAGACGAGAAAAGAAAAAATAATTTGAAATTTGGTATATAAAAAGGAACTGTTTGTTTTACGGTTCCTTTTTATATGCAGTAAATCCACAGTCTGTAGGATAATCTAAAATAAGCTTATCTCTGTTTTTGTAGGCCAGCAATGTGTTTGATACATCGCTTCCGCATCCAAACGCATTAAAAAGAGAGAAATAAAAAATAACAGGGATTTCAGTCAGGAATGATATAAATGCGGGAATGATGCTCAAAACGATAATAGGCATAATATTGCCGATGATATAATGTTTGTAATTCAGCGGCTCGGTACAATGGCAGCAAGCGTCGCTTATTCCCAGAGGGAGATATATATAGATGTTTTTAAAGCCGTTTTTTGTAAATATGCTCCATCCAAGGCCATGAAGAAATTCATGCAGTGGTGTGGTAATAAAAAGAAGAACAGCCATTAGAATAAATACTGTAAAGCTGAATTCAGGTAAAAATGAGTTGAAAAAACAGTAAATAACTATATATACAGCTGCAAAAGGTATACCATAAACCAATGATAAAAAATCAGATATGCCGTCGGATTTTATAAAGCGGTATTCTTTGAACCCGTCATAGAGAAAAGTCTGCCTTATGGTTTCATAAACTGCTATTGTATTTTTAATGTCGGTTTCGTTTTTTATCAATGGCATATAAACCGCCTCCTAAGGTATACCTGACTAAATAATATCAAATAAACAGTATTATAACAGCCTTAAAACTATTGCAAAAATATTTTTGTAAATGTAAAATGTATACGTTAGATTTTAGTAAAGGTGATAATAATGCTTAGAGCGATAAATTATTGTGGGCTTAGAGTAGAATATGAATTTGTAAAAAAGGATATAAAAAATATAAATATAAGAATAACGCCAGAGGGAAATATTTCCGTTTCGGCACCGGTCCAGATGCCAGCCAATAAGGTTGACAATTTCGTGGAAGAAAAGGCGGAATGGATCTTTAGAAAAATGGCAGATGTGGAAAAACGAAGGGAAAGTATGCCCGATGACAGTCTCTATGATGGAAAGACACTGTTTTTCCTTGGCAGTGAATACACGCTCAGAATAGTCAGCGGAAGAAAATTTGATGTAAAAATAACCGGAAATGAAATAATAATAAGTTCAAGATATGGCGATGAAAATTTGAAGGGGAAATATATAAACTGGCTTTCAGAAAAGGCGGCACCTGTATTTGATGAGGAGCTGGATAAGATGATGAAGCTGGTATCTGATTATAATATAGAGCGCCCTGAGATATATATTAGAAATATGAAGAGCAGATGGGGAAGCTGCAATGACCAGAAAAAAAGGATCGGCCTTAATGTCCAGTTGATAAAGGCTGACAGGGAGTGTATAGACCAGGTAATACTGCATGAGCTGGTGCATTTTGTTCATTATGACCACAGCAATAAGTTTTATGCCCTTTTGGGCGGGCTCATGCCGGACTGGAGAGAACGAAAGGAAAGACTGGAGACAAAATATAATGACGGCATAAGATAAGAGAAAATAGTGGAGCGGTCCGCTAAAAGGGACCGCTTTTTTGTATTTCAGAGGGGATATTTTATATATGCAGAAAGGGAATTTTGTGAAAAATGACCTTTGAAAACAGCTCTAAATTTTATTAAAATAATCTATACAACGTGTGGCTTTAAGCGTAATTCCGGTTGCGCATAAGCTGCACTTTTTTATTTAGAAAGAGAGGTATATAAAATGAAAAGGGTAAAAGCAGCATGCATCTGCCAGACACTGCATTTTATGTTAAAAGAGGATGTTGCTCACGATTATGCGGTAAGCCTGGTAAAAAGAGAAGTGGAACAGTACAAAAATGGCCTGGAACATAACCATATCCAGTATAAGATCGTTGACGAAAGCCAACAGGCGGATGGCTCCATTATGGTCAAGGTAATAAAACAGTATAATTCCAGTCCGGTAGGAAATTATCTGGACTGATAATATGAGCGTGTAGCCTGCGGCGTAAATCCAGCGATGATCCACAGGGCTGCACGCTTTTTTCATAGAAGGAAGGGGAATCCAATGGAAAATTCTAATCAATATTTAGGTACAGAACGTATAGGCCGGCTGATGAAACAATATGCTGTACCCTGTATAATATCGCTTCTTGTGTGAGCACTTTATAATATCGTCGATCAGATCTTTATCGCAAACGCCAGCTATCTTGGCTCTTATGGAAATGCAGCGAATACCGTAGTATTCCCACTTACGGTGGTGGCACTTGCGATAGCTGTCATGATAGGTGACGGATGCTGTGCCTTTGTGAGCATAAGCCTTGGAAAGGGTGAAAATGATGCTGCAAAGAAAAGCGTTGGAAATGCGGTCATTATGAGCGTCGTGAGCAGCCTTATTCTTACGTCTATTTATCTTACCCTTCAGACGCAGATAATCGCCATGTTCGGCGGCACAGTAAATGATGAGACATTCCATTATTCCCAGGAATATTTCTTTTATATAAGCCTGGGGATACCTTTTTATATGTTTGGCCAGGCCATCAATCCCGTTATACGTGCAGATGGCAATCCTAAATTTGCCATGGCTTCGACCCTTGCGGGAGCAGTGGCCAATATCATTCTTGATCCGGTTTTTATTTTTATATTCAAGTGGGGAATGATGGGTGCAGCTGTGGCTACGGTAATAGGCCAGATAATAACAGCGGTGCTTTCTATATGGTATATTATGCATATGAAGATTATAAAACCATCAAAAAAGGACTTTCATATTGACAAGAGAATATGCAGCAGGACGCTTCTGCTGGGGATTACAAGTTTTCTCTCTCAGATATCATTGGTAGCGGCCATGGCTGCTATAAATAATATGCTTAGAAAATACGGCGCCACAGATGAGATATTTGGCCAGGCTCAGTATGCCCAGATACCAATGGCTGTTGTAGGTATAGTTATGAAATTTTTCCAGATAGTCATATCCATAGTCGTTGGAATGGCAGCCGGATGTATACCTATCGTAGGATTTAATATGGGAGCGGAGAAAAAGATGAGAGTAAGAGAATTATTCACAAAACTGCTTATAGCTGAGGCAGCGGTCGGAACGGCCGGATTTATACTTGTGGAGTTTTTCCCACAGCAGCTGATATCTATTTTCGGAGCCGCCAGCGAAAGTGTATATTATACTGATTTTGCCATAAGAGCCTTTAGAACTTACTTATGTATGATAATACTTGCCTGTGTCAATAAGGCTTGTTTTATATTTCTGCAGGCCATGGGAAAGGCCGCCGCATCAACAGCCCTTTCCATGATACGAGAAGTGGTTTTTGGCGTTGGTTTTGCTCTGATTCTTCCGTTATTTTTTGGACTTGACGGAGTATTGTATTCCATGCCTGTATCAGACATACTTACATTCATAGTTGCTGTATTCCTCATAGTACACACATATAGGGAACTTAATGTGAAAGGAGCTCAGATAGCATGAAAAACAGGATCATAACCATCAGCCGTGAATTTGGCAGCGGGGGACGCACCATAGGAAAGAAAACAGCTGAGAAACTTGGAATACATTGTTATGACAAGGAGCTTATACAAAAAATAGCCCAGGAAAGCGGCTTTACGGAGAATTATATAAAGGATTCAGGAGAATACTCACCTGGGGGCTTTCTTGCATCTGCCTTATCCAGCCGTGCCTTTGGATCGACAAATGAAGACTATCTCTGGGAGATACAGAGAAAAATAATACTTGAACTTGCACGGAAAGGACCATGTGTTATAGTTGGAAGATGTGCTGACTATATATTGAGAGAAAAGGCTGACTGTCTTACGGTATTCATACATGCCAGCATAAAGTACAGGGCTGAGCGTATAGTGAGGGTATACGGCGAGAGAGAAGAGTCTCCGGAAGAAAGACTGAAGGATAAGGATAAGAGAAGGGCGGCATACCACAGATTTTATACGGATATGAAATGGGGTTACGCTCCAAACTATAATATTTCCCTTGACAGCGGAGTTATAGGCATAGATAAATGTGTAGACATAATATCCCAGCTATATGACGAAAAAATACCGCAATATAAAGGGATAACAAGTGGATACAAAAATAAATGATATTTTCTTTTTGTAAAGCGTGGATAAATAAAAAGGAAAAACAAATGGAAAAGTCCGGTCTTCTGACCGGACTTTTTTAATCGGTAAATTATAAGTTGTTTTTAAGCTGCTGTAGTTTCAGCTGCTGCGGGAGCCTCTGTTGCAGTCTCAGCTACAGCTGCATCCTGAGCGGGAGCCTCTGTAGTTTCAGCTGCTGCGGGAGTCTCTGTTGCAGTCTCAGCTATAGCTGCATCCTGAGCGGGAGCTTCTGTTGCTTCAGCTGCTGTCTCGGGAACTGCAGCTGCGGGAACTTCAACACCGTCAGCTGTGAGTGTTGTCACACCTGTAAGAAGGTCGTTGAGAGAGATAACTGTTGCGCCTTCAGGAACTGTAAGCTGGGGTGTCTCTGTTGTAGCTGCTGATGATGATTTGAAGTTCATATCCATCTTCATCATATCAAGAAGGTTCATTGTGAATACCATTGTTGAGTTGAAATCCTTATCTGTATCAACATTGATATCCATAGCGATTCCATCAGCGGCAACCTTCATTGCAACTGTGCATGAGTTAACTTTGTCACCATCTGTGCCAAGAGTCATAGTATATGTAAGTTCTGTTCCGTTTTCGTTAACTGAGTAGTTTAATTTGTACTGTCCGTCAACAAGAATGAATGACTTGTCGCCAAGCATCTTTGCGTATGTGTCATAAGCTGCTGCGATCTGAGAATATGTGTTTACGTCAGTAACGGGGATTGCTTTAAGGAGCTCTGTGATATATCCGTTGAAGTCTCCCTTTGAAGCAAGGTCAAGGATTGAAGTAAAGTCAAATCCAGGCTGAACAGCATTGAAAAGTGCATTGAGATCAAGGCTTACCCATGTATCAGCGCTAAGTCCTAATGCTGTGAACATTGTTGAGTTCATATAGAATATGTTTTTCTCAAGATCATAGATGTATTTTGTCTCGCTGCTTTCAAGAGCCTTTACAATAGTATCGAAAGTTTCTTTTTCAGCATCGTTGATACCCTGAGCTTCAAGAAGTTCTTTGATCTGTGTGAAGTCAAGAGTAAGCTTCATTGTCATATCTTCGCCCTGAGCAGATGTAACACCTGTTGCTGTTCCGCTGAAGGGAAGTTTCATTGTAGCTGTGGGATCTACTACTTCAACATTTCCGCTGAATTCAGCTGTTGTTTTGTAGTTATCGCCGATTGAAAGAGCATAGTCCATGTATTTACCGATTATTTCAAATGTCTGTCCGCTGTCTGCTACCATTTTGTCAACATTAACGACTACAGCTGTTTTTGCTGTGTCGTCCCAGCCAAGGGAGTATCCTAAAGCTGTTGCGATGGCACGAACGGGAACAAGGTCACCTTCTGCGACCTGAGCGTCAACATTAACTGCTGCACCATTTACTGTAAGGACAGCTTTGCCGTCTGTTACTTTGCAGTCAACGCCGAAAAGTGTTTTTACGTCAGCGGCTTTAACATATGTTGAGCCGTTTACGAGTAATGCTGCGTCTTCTGTGGTCTGACCGTTATACTGTACGTCAACAGCATTGTCTGCGGCTGCTTCAGCAGCAAATGCAGGAGCGTATACTGAAAGTGACATAACGGCTGCCAAGGAGAGGGCGCAAAGTTTTTTGCTTAATTTCATATTTTTTCCTCCTCTTTAAACTATATATTTTAAAGCTTATGCTTTAAAAACAAATTAAAAACCAAGATTGTCATTTATAAGGACAACTTTTATCCTTTCGGGTATCATGGACATCCTTGTAACAAGGATCTGTCTGCATATACATCCATCACCTATGCAGTCACCGCATTTTCCTGTCTTTTTGCAAGGTGTTACATTAGCTGAAAAACGGTGGATATTGATGGGAGCGGCTACATTGCGGGCACGTTCCATGGCAGCTTCTTCCGAATGAGCAACTTTATTTATTCCCGCAACGACTATGACCTGTTTAGGACCATAGCAGAGAGCGGCAAGTCTGTTTCCAAGACCATCGATATTAACAAGAACACCATCATCGGTCATTGCATTAGTGCTCATAAGGAAAGTATCACAAAGAAGGGCCTGTCTCTGGATCTCACGCATTTCTTCGGTGGAGCCAGCTTCATCTCTGTCCATTACCTTATATTTTCCTGAAGATTTTACAAGCTTTGTAAGCCCCATATCCCTAATGGTCATTGAACCACCCCATGAAACTGAATCTCCTTCAGGTATAAGGCTCATTATAAGTTCATTGGCTTCTTCCACAGTCTGACAGAAATAACCTTTCATATTACGTTTTGCAAGACCGTCGATAACACGTTTTGCTATGATCTCGGTGCGGTTTGCAGTTATCATTTCAGCTGTGATGACTTTCTGATAATCGCTTATATTCTGTCCCATTTCTTTCACTCCTTTAAATGTCTGCTTTTATTTTGTTTATCTGTGAGGGCATATTACGGAATATCATATCCGTAATGGCTATGGCGCTCATGGCTTCTACAACTACTATAGCTCTGGGCACGATTATAGGATCATGCCTGCCCTTTATTTCTATTTCTATATTTTCTCCGCTGGTATTGACTGTCTGCTGTTTTTGTGATATGGACGGGGTCGGTTTAAAAGCCGCACGGAAAATAATGTCGCTTCCGTCGGATATGCCTCCAAGTATACCGCCTGAATTATTGGAAAGCTTTTTAACTGTGCCGTTTTCTGATACAAAGGGGTCGTTATTCTGGGAACCCCTCATGGATGATGCGGAAAATCCAGCACCAAACTCTATCCCTTTCACAGCCCCGATGGAAAGCACAGCCATTCCAAGCACAGCATCAAGTTTATCAAATACCGGTTCTCCTATACCGGCGGGAACGCCTTTTATGACACATTCGGCCACTCCTCCTGCACTGTCGCGCTCGGACATACATTTATCAAGATAAGCAGCCGCCTTTTCAGCAGCCTCCTCATCGGGCATGACCAGGGGATTATCAAATCTCTTTGATATATCCATTTTGTCCCTGTCAATGGAAACGGGCCCTATTGATATGGTGTAGGCCATAACTTCTATTCCAAGTTCAGAGAGTATTTTTTTAGCAACGGCACCTGCGGCTACTCTGCATAAGGTCTCTCTGCCGGAAGAACGTCCGCCTCCACGGTAGTCCCTGAAGCCGTATTTTGCCTGAAAGCCGTAGTCAGCATGGCCGGGTCTGAATTTATCGGCTATATTGCTGTAATCAGCTGAATGATGGTCAGCGTTATATACAGCTATAGTTATGGGCGTTCCTGTGGTCTTACCCTCAAACACACCGGAAAGGATAATAGCCGTATCGCTTTCATTTCGTTTTGTGCCATAGGGATTTGAGCCTGGTTTACGCCTGTCCAGTTCTTTCTGGATATCTTCCTCAGTGAGGGGAATGCCGGCGGGGCATCCGTCTATTGTAACGCCAAGGGCCTTTCCATGGGATTCTCCCCAGGTGGTGATTTTAAAAATTGTGCCAAAAGATGAACCAGCCAAAAAAATCCACTCCTCCATTATTAATTTCTTAATTATATCAAATGTTCTTCATATTTCC
>JABLTR010005591.1_pt1 | contig 13985 bp, 15 predicted proteins | sample 7160071 | NCBI WGS metagenome assembly JABLTR01 (sample SAMN14651230, study PRJNA627086) | human gut metagenome | isolation source: feces | host: Homo sapiens
CGAATATGCGCCCCTTGATCTTGAAAATGTGTTCTATATGGCTACGGAAGGCGGCGGAGAGTTTTTTGGAAAGGCTGGTTCATTTAAACCCGGCTATGAATTTGACGCCCTTGTACTTGATGATGAGAACATAAAGACAACCGTTGAATTTGATCTTAAGGAGAGGCTTGAGAGGCTGATATATATGGGAGACAACAGCAATATAGTTTCTAAATATGTTTCCGGTGTAAAAATATTTTGATAATAAAATGATATTAGGCAGGTGAAAAGTATGTACGATATTGGAATAATCAATGGAAGGGTATATACGGAAAATGGGTTTATAAACGCCAATGTATATATAAATGGAAATAAAATAGCGGCATTGACAGCTGATAAGCACCAGTGCAGGGAAACCTACGATGCCGAAGGTGCAAAGATCCTCCCCGGACTTATCGATCCGCATGTACACTTTTCTTTAACTGTAGGAGAAAACACATCGACCGATGATTTTGAGAGTGGTTCAATAAATGGACTTTTAGGCGGTGTGACCACATATATAGACTTTTTAGACCCGGTAAAAAAGGTATCCCAGTTCAAGGATGCCTTTGATGAGAGAGCAGAGCTGGCTAAAAACTCAGCTTCTGACTATGCTTTCCACAGCTGTGTTGCAAACCCTTCAGACAGCGCGAAGGACATAATCAGAGAGGGGCTTAAGTATGGCATAACATCCATAAAGCTCTTTACCACATATTCAAACACGGACAGAAGGACCTATGATAATTACATACTGGAGCTTTTAAAGGAGTCAAAAGCCTATAATGCCCGCATAGTGATCCATTCTGAAAATGATGCTCTGGTAGATTACAGCGATAATATACCCATTAAAAATCATGAAAAAAGCAGAGATACCCTCTGCGAGACTACGGAAGTGCTCAAACTTGCACAGATGGCAAGGGTGACTGGCGGAAATCTTTATATCGTCCATGTAAGTGCCGGAACCACCGCTGACATAATAGCGAGGGAATATAGAAAGGAACTTGAAAACGGAAATATAATAATGGAGAGCTGCCCTCATTATTTTATTTTTAACAGTTCATGCTACAGCAAAAGAAACGGTTACCTTTATACTATGACTCCGCCATTAAGGCCCGAGGAAGACAGGGTGCTGCTCTGTGATAATATAGATTATATATCTACCATCGGTACTGACCACTGCCCCTTTACCGATGAGATGAAAAAGCATAAATTTACAAGTGAGACACCCATGGGTATTGGAGGAATAAAGTACTCATTCCTCAATATGTACACGATTTTCGGCGACAAAATAATCAAAAAATTTACTTCAAATGTTGCCAAGGCCTATAATATGTATCCCCAGAAAGGAACACTGCTTCCCGGAGCTGATGCGGATATAGTTATATTCGATGACCGCGCTAAAGGTGTCATAAAAAATAATACCAGCCTCTATAACGGCAGGGCTGTAAAGGGAAGGATAGTATCTGTTTTCCTTTCAGGAAAAATTGCCGTAAAAGATGGTGAATATGTCGGAAGCGAAGGAAGATATATAAGAAGATGAAGAAAATAACAGCTGTTGTTATGTGTTCCGGACTGAGCAGAAGAATGGTTGAAAATAAACTTTTTATCCCATTTAACGGCAAAAAAATGTATCAACATACATTAGACACTGTTATAAAATCCGGATTTTACAGAGTCAATGTTGTAACTTCCTATGATGAGATCGCAAAAAAATATCAAGGGCTGTATGACAGAGTAGATGTTATAATAAATAAAAATAATGCTGAGGGCATATCGTCATCGATACGTCTTGGGGTGGAAAACAGCGGCGAATGTGACGGTTTGATGTTTTTTACCGCAGACCAGCCTTATCTTGATATTTCGACCATAAATGCTCTGACTGATGCCTTTATAAAGACAGATAAAATAGTTATACCGTTTTTTAATGGTATTCCAAGAAATCCTGTGATTTTTCCTGCTCGTTACAAGGAGCATCTTCTCACGCTTCGTGGAGATGAGGGAGGAAAACGTATCTACAGACGTTTTTTAGACGACTCATATGAAGTCTTATTTGAAAAGGAACTGCCTTTTATCGATATAGACACAAGGGACGATCTTGAGAAATTAAAAAAACAAATGAATATATGAATCACGGGGACCGCTTATAATGCGGTCCTCTGCCTTTCAGTCACCACTAACCCTTTTTGTAATATTTAAAAATATGATTTATCCGCCACTTTTACGCCATTTTTTATATATTTTTGATCTTTTTATGCAATAATTAAGAAAAACGTAATTGCATGGATAACCATAGGAATATATAATATAGACATAAAAAGATAAAAGGTTTAATAGGAGTGAAAGACGGTGATAAAATTATGAAAAAAATTTTATCTGCTATAATAATGACTGCTGTTGCTGTTTCTTTATGTGCCTGCTCCTCGCAAAACGCACAGCAGATGGCACCTTCCGAAGAAAACAGCACTGTGACTGAAAGCAGCGCCGCAGGCGGCGGAAATATTACTGGCAATGGCGGAGATTCAAGCCAGTATTCTGAGGAAAGCAGTGTATATTCAGATAGTGCTGAAACTGAAACTTTCAGTAATTCAGACAGTCAGACCAGCAATTCAGTTTCACCGAAATTGAGATCTTCATCAGCCTCTGCAGGCTCCGCTAATGCTAAGGTATCTGACAGCCTCGATAAAGCAGTCAGCGATGCCATACTTGATTATAACAACGGAAGCTATCAGGAGGGCGAAAGTGAAGCGGAAGGTCATTTAATACTTGATGTGGTCAACGAAAATTCAAATGTAAAAGTATATGCACTGACCATGTATGGTGAATACAGCTTTATAAATGATATGTTTATTAAAATAAGCGGAACCGGAGCCATCCCCGTTGTAATGAGTTTCCAGGAGGATAAGGATAACTCTTATACTCTTATAAACTATCAGGAGCCTGAAGATGGTTCTAAGTATGTCACATCGGTCAAGGAGCTTTTCCCTCAGAATTTGTACAGCAGGATAGTGCCTGTTTCCGATAATGACAGAACAGCCTTAAGTGCCAATGAAAGAAGAGCTGCTAAGAAATACCTTGATTCCATTGGAAGGTCAGCTTCCATTGGTGATTACTCAGATATTACTTTAGAGTATCCTAAGGTTTCAGATGAAATAGTTAAAACAGTCTTCGACAGATACTGGGAATATCCAGACTGGCTGGGTACAACAGAAAAAATCGAGAATAATGTTAGATATGTTTATGAGACCCAGTGGAAAAATTATGGCAATAATGACAGTATGATATATCTTACCAAGTATGTATATGATACAGGTGAAATAATAAGAACTGTAAATATCCATATTGATAACGGACAGATACAGTCATCTGAGGAAAAAGTACTTAAGCTGATCGGAAATTCATCAAACAGCAAATAAAACTATTTATGCAGCAGAATATATTTCTGCTGCTTTTTTATGTTCTTGAAATACGTATGCCTCTTTCTGTGTTCATTAATGCCCCAATTATTGTTGAAAAATAGCGCAAGTTAGGATATACTTATATATACGGTGCGATCGCTATAGAATATATATTGAAAGAAGAAGGTGAGCAGATGGCGGTTACTGAAGCTGTTGAAAATTACCTGGAGGCAATACTTGTTCTCAGCCGCAGACAGCCTGATGTGCATGCTGTTGATGTATGCAATCATTTGGGCTATTCCAGGCCGACTTTATCCGTGGCCATAAAACAGATGAAAGAAGACGGCCTTATAAGTGTCAGCGGTGAAAACCATATAACTCTGACGGAATCAGGCTTAAAAGTCGCTGAAAGGATATATGAAAGACATAATGTCATAGCTGCTATGCTTATAGGTATAGGCGTCAGCGAAGAAACGGCGTATTCCGATGCCTGCAAGATTGAACACGACTTGAGCGACGAAACTTTTGAGTGCATTAAAGCTCATTTCCTTAAATTTATGAGTGAGAAAGGATAAAATGAAGTGATATGAAATACAGCATACTTTTATTTGATCTTGACGGAACTCTTCTTGACTTTGATAAAAGCGAAATAATGGCCTTTAAAAAACTTCTTTCCGTAAAGGGCATAGACTATAGGCAGGAAATGTATGATCTTTATAACGAGATCAACAGAGGCTTATGGCGTGCCTATGAAAAGGGTGAAATAAATATGACGACCCTTCTGGAAACAAGGTTTCATAAAACCATGGAAAAACTGGGCTATGATATAGATGGTGCAGCCTGGGAAAAAGAATACAGAGGATATTTAGGAGAATATGCCTTTGTTATCGACGGAGCTCAAGATGTACTTAAAGAACTTTCAAAGGACCATAGGATCTTTGCAGTCACCAACGGAGTTGGAGATACTCAGGTAAACAGACTCAGGCTCGCGGGTCTGCTGGATTATTTTGAGGATATATTCGTATCTCAGGTGATCGGATTTCAAAAGCCTTCCATAGGATTTTTTAATTATGTAATGTCCAAAATAAAGGACTTTGATATAAAAAAGGCTCTTATAATCGGGGATTCTCCCGTAAGTGATATTTTGGGCGGCATAAATGCAGGTATAGATACCTGTCTTGTATCTTTAAATGGTAAGACTAATGATACGGATATAAAAAGTGATTATGAGATACACTCACTGATGGAACTGTATGATATTTGCAGATGAAAGGCCGTCATAAAACGGTCTTTTAATTTTTCTTGATTTATAAAGGGGATAAAACTATGCGTATTGGTTCTGGATATGATGTCCATAGGCTTGTAGAGGGAAGAAAACTTATTCTTGGCGGTGTAGATATTCCTTATGAAAAGGGACTTCTTGGCCATTCTGATGCGGATGTTCTGATTCATGCCGTTATGGATGCTCTCCTCGGAGCGGCGGCAATGGGTGATATCGGAAAGCATTTTCCGGACAATGATGATAAGTATAAAAATATTTCCAGTTTATTGCTGTTGAAGAAGGTTTCCCTCTTGCTTAAAGATAGAGGATATACTACAATAAATATTGATGCGACTGTAATAGCTCAAAGGCCTAAACTGTCACCTTATATAGAGCAGATGGTTAAAAATATGGCTGATGTGCTTGAACTTCCTTATGACAGTATAAATGTTAAGGCTACAACTGAGGAAGGACTTGGATTTACAGGAAGCGGAGAAGGAATCGCAGCTCAGGCTGTATGCCTGATCGATAAGATAAAATAAAGGAGAATTGTAATGAAGATTTATAATACGCTTACACGCAAAAAAGAAGACTTCGTACCCATGGAGCCGGGAAAGGTAAAGATGTATGTATGCGGACCTACTGTATATAACTACATCCATATAGGAAATGCCCGTCCCTATGTTGTTTTTGACACAGTAAGAAGATATATGGAACATAAGGGTTATGAGGTAACTTATGTTCAGAACTTTACAGACGTTGATGACAAAATAATAAAAAGAGCAAACGAAGAACATTCCACAATGGAAAAGGTATCTGAAAAATATATTGCTGAAGCATTCCATGATGCAGACGGCCTTAATGTAAAAAGAGCAACTGTACATCCCAGAGTTACTCAGGAAATGCCTGAGATCATCGAGATGATACAGGAACTCATCGATAAGGGATATGCCTATGAGAACAATGGAACAGTTTATTATGATACAAAAGCTTTCCCTGAGTATGGCAAGCTTTCAAAGAAAAATCTCGATGAGCTCATTGCCGGAGCCAGTGAAAGGGTAGAAGCCGATGACGCTAAGAAAAATCCCACTGACTTCGTTCTCTGGAAGCCCCAGAAACCCGGTGAACCCAAGTGGTCATCACCCTGGGGAGACGGCAGACCTGGATGGCATATTGAATGTTCAGTTATGTCTAAAAAATATCTTGGTGAGACCATAGATATCCATGCCGGCGGCGAGGACCTTATTTTCCCTCACCATGAAAATGAGATAGCTCAGAGTGAAGCATGCAGCGGAAAGATTTTTGCAAGATACTGGATGCACAATGGATTTATAACCATCGACAACGAAAAGATGTCAAAATCAGCCGGAAACTTCTTTACTGTTAGGGAAATATCAGAAAAATTCCCCTATGAAGTAATAAGATTCTTTATATTAAGCGGACATTACAGAATGCCTCTTAACTTCAGTGATACGCTTATGCAGGCAAGCCAGAATGGTCTTGAAAGAATAAAGAACAGTGTTAAATCACTTAATTACTATATCGATAACTGCACAGTTGAAACTAAGGAAGATGATGAGGAAAACTCAAAAGCTGTCCAGGGATTCCTTACACAGTTTGAGACAGCAATGGATGACGACTTTAATACAGCCGATGCTATCACAGCTATTTATGAGCTTGTAAAATTCATAAATGTTAAAGTTAAAGAGGGATTTTCTAAAAAATCAGCCGTTGAAGCTAAAAATATGATAGATGAGCTCTGCAAGGTGCTTGGAATACTTCAGCATAAAGAAGAGGAAGATCAGGACCCCGAAAAAGAAAAAATAGAAGAACTCATAGCAAAACGTGCTGAGGCTAAAAAGGCAAAGGATTTTGCAACGGCTGACGCCATCAGAGATGAACTTGCAGCCATGGGAATTACTATCAAGGATACACGTCAGGGTGTACAGTGGTTCAGAGGATAATTATGACGGATGAATATTTTGCAAAAGTACTTGAAAAGGAATATAACGGAGTTTCACCAAGGGAACTGTCACCCCTTGTTCTAGCCTATGTGGGAGACGCTGTCTATGAGATACTGGCAAGAACAAGGGTAGTTTCCCTTGGAAACTGCCCTGTAAATAAGATGAATGCCAAGGCAAAAAAAATAGTCAATGCAAAAAGCCAGTGTGATGCCTATTTTAAAATACAGGAGGCACTGACTGATGATGAAGCAGCGGTATTCAGGAGGGGCAGAAACGCCAATTCATATACCCATCCGAAAAATATGGATATAAACGACTACAGACATGCCACAGGACTTGAGGCTGTATTTGGGTATTTATATCTTTCTGGCCAGAATGAACGAATTGTTGAACTTTTTGAGCTGATATATCCGCTCAAAAACGAGATTTAAGGAGAGCTTGACATGGAACGACAATTTAATGAAAATCAGCTTGAGGGCCGCAACGCCGTTCTTGAAGTTTTAAAAAGCGGCAGAGACGTGGAAAAGATCATTGTCCTTAAGGGAAATGTGGAAGGAACGATACGCCGTATTGTAGGCATGGCCAGGGAAAGAGGCATCGTAGTACAGGAAGTCGTAAGACAAAAACTCGATGAAATGAGCCAGACTAAAAATCATCAGGGCGTTATCGCCATCGTGTCTGAGCATGAATATGCCAGCGTTGATGATATATTGGCATCAGCTGAGAAAAAGGGTGAGAAGCCTTTTATTATAATACTTGATAATATAACAGACCCCCATAATCTTGGCGCCATAATCCGTACGGCTGAGTGTGCGGGAGCCCATGGTGTCATTATCCCTAAGAGGAGAAGTGTTGGACTTACGGCCGTTGTAGGAAAAACATCAGCAGGTGCCCTTGAGTATATGCCCGTGGCAAGGGTAACTAATATTGCCATGACTATTGAGGAACTTAAAGAAAAGGGTATATGGGTGGCCTGTGCAGATATGGGTGGAGATGAATGTTTTGATGCCAGTCTTGATGGAGCTATTGCCCTTGTAATAGGTTCAGAGGGAGAGGGTGTCAGCAGACTTGTTAAGGAGAAATGCGACTTTGTTGTATCGATACCCATGTACGGAAGGATATCTTCCCTTAACGCCTCAGTGGCAGCTGCTCTTCTTATGTACGAAGTAGTAAGACAGAGAAATTATAAGGATTAAGGGGTGTTGTTATGCCGCTTAAAACTTTTCTTATAGTAGACGGATATAATATTATCCACGCCTGGCCTGAACTTGAGGATCTCACTTCTGTCAGCCTTGAAAGCGCAAGGGTTAAATTAATGGATATTTTGTGCAACTACCAGGGGGTTAGCGGTGAGACAGTTATTCTTGTATTTGACGGCTATCTGGTGAGAGGCAGCGAAGGTTCTGTGCAGGAATATAACAATATTTTTGTTGTATATACCAAAGAAGCCGAGACAGCCGACCATTATATCGAAAAAACAGTCACCAATATACCTAAGGATTATAGAGTCAAGGTAGCCACCAATGATGGACTGGAACAGACTATAATAATGGGTAAGGGTGCCACAAGAATAACTGCAAGAGAGCTTAAGATGATCATTGAACAGGAAGAAAAACTTATAAGACAGAACTATACCGAAAAACGTCCCGCGAAAAATAACATGCTCATGGATAATGTTGATGAGGAAACATTAAAATGGCTTGAAATGATGCGCAGGAAAAAGGAGTGACCTTTTTTGGATGCTGAAAAGGGTATAAAGCAGAAGACCGTCCTTTATGTTAATAAGGACGGAACATATAAAAGTATGAAAGACGAGGATATAATCGAACTTGTTAAAAAAGGAGATATATCTGCCATGGATTTTATCCTTGATAAATACAAGCCCCTTGTAAGATCGAAATCAAGGGCTTATTTCCTCATAGGAGCGGATAATGAAGATATAATCCAGGAAGGGATGATCGGCCTTTATAAGGCTGTCAGGGACTTTAATCCGGACAAGCACGCCTCATTTAAAGCCTTCGCGGAGCTTTGTGTAAACAGACAGATAATTACAGCTGTAAAAGCCGCAACAAGGCAGAAACACCAGCCGCTCAATAACTATGTTTCCCTCAATAAGCCGGCTTTCAATGATGATTCCCAGGAAACTTTTATGGACAACATAAAGGGTACTGATTTTTCAAATCCTGAGACCATGTTCATAGGACGTGAGGCAAGGGCGGGTATCGAGGAGCACCTTGAAAAAAATCTGAGCAACTTTGAAAACTCGGTTTTATGCCTTTATCTTGATAATAAGAGCTATGCTGAGATATCAAAAATCACCGGTAAGTCCGAAAAATCCATAGATAATGCGCTTCAGAGAGTTAAGAAAAAACTTGAAAAGTATCTTCAAGAATAATATTGACATGGAGCCGCTTATTTAGTATAATATCTACTGCATGCTAATGTGGCACAGTAGGTAGCGCAACGCCTTGGTAAGGCGTAGGTCGGCGGTTCGAGTCCGCTCATTAGCTTGAAACACACCATAGAGATATGGTGTGTTTTTTTATTTCTATAACTGACGTTTGCTCCTATAAATAGGCTTTCTGAGGAGTTATATCCGTCTCCCATAATAATGCCCAATTTGTATCTTATTAAGAACTAATATGCAGCTATGACTGCGCTGAGGTATGATTTCAGAATATAAAAGGCCGGTCATTTTTTAACTGCTGCTATAACGGTTTTAGATGTTTTTATAAAAACGGGCTGAAAGCCTGAGCTAGTATGGCTCAGCTTTTTTTAACCCGTTTTTCGTATATAAATTATTCTTAATATATTTTCAATGTATTGACGTTATATAACGCAAGTAGTATGATTAGTATAACTAATCATACTAAAATAAGGAGAGATATATATGAAATTTCCTGATGATAAATATGCCTGGATGGTAAAGATAGGAGAAAAGGGACAGTTCGTAATACCAAAGGAGGCAAGGGAAATGTTTGACCTTCAGCCGGGAGAGGAAATACTCGTGCTGGGTGATAAAAAACGAGGTATAGCCATTTTGCCTCGTGATGTCCAGAGCGAATATATATCTAAGCTCTTTCCTGAAGGTTTTGACGAGTAAAGGAACAGAGGGAAGGGATATAAGTGTATAAAATAGTCTTTTTCTGTATACCGGCCCATGGACACACTAATCCGACTTTGGGTGTTGTAAGGGAATTAATAAAAAGAGGCAATAGAGTATGGTACTATTCCTTTGACATGATGAGGGAAAAAATAGAGGAAACTGGAGCGGAATTCATTTCCTGTGATAAGTACGCAGAATCTTATCTTACGCCTGAGGATGGAGTAAAAATAAGCCATGATATAGGACTTTCTTCAAAGATAATAGTTGATACGACCCTTGCGCTGGATGAACACATATGCCAGGATATGGAGAAAATAAAGCCCGACTGTATAGTGGCTGATTCAATGGCATTCTGGGGCAAGGCTGCTGCCATAAAGCTGGGTATATCATTCGTATCTTCTACCACGACATTTGCATTCAACCGTTATTCCAGCAAGATAATGAAACAGGGTTTTAAGGAAACAGCTTCCATGCTTTTGTCACTTCCTAAAGCTCAGAAGCAGATAAAACGACTAAGAGAAAAGGGATACCCTGTAAAAACCATACTTGATTTAATAAGCAACGACAATGAAACTGATACCATAGTATATACATCTCCTTCGTTTCAGCCCTGCTCTGAGACATTTTCTGATAAATACGCCTTTGTTGGGCCGTCTATACGTCCAACAAAAAATGTTATAGAAAAAACTGGCAAAAAACTCATATATATTTCCATGGGCACGGTAAATAATGATATGGTGTCTTTATATAAGAACTGCATAAGATCCTTTAATTTCACTGAATATCAAGTAATAATGTCGGTAGAGAAAATGACAAACAAAGAAAACTTTGGAGAGATCAAAGAAAACATAGAGGTATTTGAGAGGGTGGATCAGATAGCAGTACTTGAAAAGGCTGATGTGTTTATTTCACACTGTGGAATGAACAGCGTAAATGAAAGCCTGTATTTTGGTGTGCCTCTCATTATGCTGCCTCAGACAGGTGAGCAGTATGGTGTTGCTTTTAGGACAGCGGAACTTGGTGCAGGGCTCATACTGAAAGACACATCACCAGAAAACATTCTAAGGGCAGTAAAGAAAATATTTTCTGATGCCAGCTATAGGGAAAACGCACAGAAAATATCTGAAGATTTTAAAAGATGTCCAGGGGCTTCCGGTGCGGCTGATAAAATAGCAGAAGTTTGTAAAAGAAGAAAATAAATAAGGACTTCCAATATGGAAGTCCTTTCTTTATATATACTTATTTTATTAATATGCTCTGCCCCAGTAAACCATATATTTTGCCTTTTTGCCACAGCATACACATGTATCTGAAATATGCTCCTGCTCAAAGGGGATACATCTTGATGTAGCTCCTGTTTTTTCTTTGATGGCATCTTCACAAGCCTGGTCGCCACACCACATGGCTTTGATGAAACCGGGAGTCTCGTTGAGTTCCTTCTCAAATGTTTCCATATCTGTAGCTGAATATGTCTTTGAGTCTCTTCTGGCTCTTGCTTTTTCAAGAAGGTTCTTCTGGATATCATCAAGAAGCTTTCCGATCTCTTCCTCAAGGTTATCCATTGATACAACGACCTTTTCTCCTGTATCACGGCGGGCAAGGACTACCTGGTTATTTTCTATATCCTTGGGTCCTACCTCAAGACGAACGGGAACACCCTTCATCTCATATTCGCTGAACTTCCATCCGGGTGATTTGTCGCTGTCATCAACTTTAACACGGAAGTTTGAAAGTCTGTCCTTAAGCTCATTGGCCTTTTCAAGAACTCCTTCCTTCTTCATTGCTATAGGTACGATTATTACCTGGATGGGTGCGATCCTGGGAGGAAGCACAAGTCCGCTGTTATCGCCATGAACCATTATGATGGCTCCGATAAGACGTGTTGTTGTTCCCCATGATGTCTGGTGAACATACTGAAGTTCATTATTTTTATCAGTATACTGGATACCAAATGCACGGGCAAATCCATCGCCAAAGTTATGGGATGTTCCGGACTGGAGTGCCTTTCCATCATGCATAAGGCTTTCTATCGTGTATGTTGCTTTAGCTCCTGCAAAACGCTCCTTTTCTGTCTTCTGTCCCTTGATTACGGGGATTGCAAGGATGTTTTCGCAGAAATCAGCATAAACATTGAGCATCTTTATTGTTTCTGCCTCGGCTTCTTCAGCTGTTGCATGGGCTGTATGTCCCTCCTGCCAGAGGAACTCTGTGGTTCTTAAGAAGGGCCTTGTTGTCTTTTCCCATCTTACTACAGAACACCACTGATTGTAGAGTTTGGGAAGGTCTCTGTATGAATGTATTATATTTTTATAATGGTCACAGAAAAGTGTTTCGGAAGTAGGCCTTACACAGAGACGCTCTGTAAGTTCCTGGTCTCCGCCGTGGGTAACCCATGCAACCTCAGGAGCAAATCCTTCTACATGGTCCTTTTCCTTCTGAAGCAGACTTTCGGGAATGAAAATTGGCATATATACATTTTCGTGTCCTGTTGCCTTAAATATAGCGTCCATCTGTTTCTGCATAAGCTCCCAGATCGCATAACCATAGGGTCTTATTATCATACATCCTCTTACGCTTGAATAGTCAACAAGGTCAGCTTTGATTACAACATCGGTATACCACTGGGGAAAATCCACTTCCATATCCGTGATGGATTCAACAAACTTCTTATCCTTTGCCATTTTATTTCTCCTTTCAATTATAAAAAAAGCCTTCGTCCCACAAATAAAGGGACCAAGGTTAACTGGCGGTGCCACCCAATTTGACGCAGATGCGTCCGCTCGATATCCTTAACGCAGATACACGCCGCGGCTTTTTACTCCGCAGAACTCAAGGGGCAGGTTCGATATCTTCTGTTTGAGGCTTTCACCATCCGCCTTTTCTCTGAAAAACAAAATAATATTTACTAATCCCTGTCATAGTCTTTATACAAGTGATATAATAATCCATTGTAAGATGAAATGTCAAGTAATTTAAATAAATCAGGAGGTATATATGAGAGATTACAGACTTGAAAAGCTGGCTAAGGTGCTTGTGGAGTATTCCACAGCTGTAAAGCCCGGAGACAATGTATGTGTATCCGGAGAAGAAAGCGCCATGCCTTTTATAAAAGAAGTGGTTAAACAGGCGATACTTGCAGGCGGCAACGTAAAATGGTTCGTTGATATGCCTGATCTTGATGAGTTTTTACTCAAAAACGGCACAAATGATCAGATAGAACAGCCCAATTACAGATTCGGCGAATGTGCCAGGGCAGATGTATGGATAAGCGCCTGGGGCACAAACAATATAAGCACACTTTCTTCCATCGATGGTGAGACCCTTAAAAGAAGGCGTCTGGCAAATTCCGAAAACAGAAAGATATACAATGAGCGTTCCGGAAACGGCGAGCTGAGGTGGTGCGGCACCCAGTTTCCTGTAAATGGTGATGCCCAGTACGCCGGAATGAGCCTTGATGAGTACGAAAACTTCGTATATAAAGCAGGATTCATCGATAAGGACGATCCCGTGGCTGAATGGAAGAAAATGTCGGAATACCAGCAGAAATGGGCTGATTATTTGAACGGGGTAACAAATATGGAGATAGTCTCAAAGGATACCCATATCACATTATCAGTAAAGGGCAGAAAATGGATCAACTGCTGCGGCAATGAAAACTTCCCCGATGGCGAAATATTTACTTCTCCCGTGGAGGATTCAGTCAATGGATATGTGACTTTCAGCTATCCTGCCCTTATGAACGGCAATGAATTTAAAAACGTCAGGCTTGAATTTGAAAATGGAAAGATCAAAAACGCATCCTGCGAAGAAAAGGATATGAATGAAAAACTGCTCACATATATAGATACCGATGAAGGCTCAAGATTTTTAGGTGAGGTGGCCTTTGGCACCAACTACGGTATAAAAACATTCAGCAGGAACATACTTTTTGACGAAAAAATAGGAGGCACCATGCATATGGCTCTTGGAGCCGGATTTCCTGAAGCCGGAAGCAAAAATGATTCAGCAATCCACTGGGATATGATAAACGATATGACTGAATGCGGAAAAGTTATCGCTGACGGTATAGTCATATATGAAAACGGACATTTTAAGGATGAGCTTTTATGTAAATAAATGCGGATTTATAAATACATAAAATGACATAAAAATTCCTCTGTAAGATTTATCATCAGATATATCTTATGGTTGAATTTTTTTGATAGTATTTGCTGACATATTGTTTTTAATAAATTTTCTTA
>JABLTR010074765.1_pt1 | contig 13970 bp, 6 predicted proteins | sample 7160071 | NCBI WGS metagenome assembly JABLTR01 (sample SAMN14651230, study PRJNA627086) | human gut metagenome | isolation source: feces | host: Homo sapiens
CCGCCGCCAGCAGGCCGATGGTCATGCCCGCCAGACGCAGGCAGCCCCGCCGTTTTCCGGCCTTGCGGACTTTGGCGGGCTTTCCCGCCGCGGGCGCTTTTTTGGGGGACGCCGTCTGCCCTTTTTCCGGGGACGGGCCGGCGGGGACGCTCCCCTCCCCTGCTCCGTTTTCCCGCTCGCGGGGCGGAACGCTGCCCTTCCCCGCCTCCGCCCGGTCCGCGCCCAGCAGCGCGCGCAGGTCACGCAGCAGCTTTTCCATGGCGGCGGCCTTGTTCTCGTAGGCGTTGTAGCGCTGCACGTTGGTGAGGTAAAAATTGAAATCGTCCCGCAAGGCGCAGTCCTCCAGCATGAAGGGAAGCACCACCTTGCCGCAATTGATGGCCTGGTCCAGCTCCCGGGGGACCCAGCGGGAGGCCTGGGTCTGCTGGCTCAGCACCAGCACAAAGGCGCGGCAGCCGCGAATGGCGGCGGGGATCTCCGACGCATAGCTGGACCCGCCCGGGATACTGCCGGGCGCCATCCAGCATGAAATTCCGTTGGTCTCCAACGTGTCGCGCACCCAGCGGGCCTGCGCCTCATCCTCCGTTTTATAGCTGATAAACACATCGCTCATGGTCGTTTCTCTCCTGCCGCCCGGGACCGGGCATTCTTTTTTCTTTCTTCCCTCACGCCTCGCGGGGATACAGGTCTTCCAGGGTGAGCAGCCGCACCGACTCCGGGTCGGCGGCTGCGCGCTGATGAAAGGCGTCGGTGAAGCCGCCCAGGGAGAAGAACCAGTAATACCGGCGGGAAAAACCGCCGCCCATGGCGTCGGCGTACTGGGCCATCAGCGCCAGGTCCCCGGGGCCCAGCGGCGCGGCGCGGAACTTGCAGGACCCAACGATCACCTGCGTGCCGTCCGCCGACGGGGCCACCAGGTCGATCTCCGCCTGCTTTTTCGTCTTGGGGTCGCCGCCCCACCAGCGCCCCGCGGCGGCGGGGATGAAGGGCAGGTCTTCGGCGTGGAAGAGCACCCAGTCCCGGCAGATACGCTCAAACACCTGCCCCATGTAGTCGTGCAGACGGTCTCCCACCACCTCGTCGTAGACCTTTTCCATCCGGCCGGACTGGATCAGCGCCATGTTCCGGGGCACAAAGGTGTACCAGAAGCGGAAGAAGGGGTCCTCGATTCGATAAACAGGCCTCCGGCTGCGGGGGTCGGTGACGGGCGTCTCCCGGTCCAGGATGCCCAACTCGATGAGGCTGTCGATATATTTGGTGCACACCCCTGTCTCCAGCCGCACCGCCGCCGCGATCTCCGAGAGTTTGGTGCTGCCCGCCGCCACTGCGGTGATAATGCTGTTGTAGCGCTCCGGCTCCCGCAGCTCCTGCTTGAGCAGGTTACCCGGCTCCTCAAAGAGCATGGCGCTGCGGGAGAAGAAGTTCTCCAACAGGTTCTCCCGCAGGCTCAGCGCCGGGGAAAACTGCTCCAGATACAGCGGCACACCGCCGGTGATGCCGTAGAGAAGGGCCTGCTCTTCCCTGCTGCGCCCGGCAAACCAGGCCGCCGTCTCGTAATAATCGAAGGGCTCCACCTTGAACTGGGCGGTACGCCGGCCGTAGAGCGGGCTCTGGTAGCCCAGCACCTGCTTTTCCATGAAGCTCATGGAGGAGCCGCAGAGGATCAAAAACAGCTTTGTTTCCTTGAACTGGTGGTCCAGAAAATTCTGCAGCAGCGAGGAGATGCCCGGCTCGGCCTTGGCGAGATAGGGGTACTCGTCCAGCACCACCACCAGCCGCTGCCGCGCCGCCAGCTCCGCCATGCGGGTGAAAGCGTCGGCAAAGCTGGCGAAGGTGCGCACCGCCTCGCTGGCCCCGTCCTCCGCCCGGGCCACCGCCGCCGACAGCGCCTCCAGGTTCTGGGCCGCCGACATCTGCAAACAGGAAAAGAACACCGTGCGCTTATTCTTGCAGAACTCGCTGATGAGGGTGGTCTTGCCCACCCGGCGCCGGCCGTAGACCACCGCCATCTCCATTTTCTCCCCGGCGTACATCTTTTCCAGCCGGGTCAGTTCCTCTTTTCTTCCTACGAACATGGCGTCCTCCTCTTCCGGCACAGGTCGGCTCCTCTGCCTTTTCCCGTGAAATGTGAAAAAAAAATTCTGGTTTATGATATAGTATATCACGATACACTTTATTTGTCATCTGTTATTTGTGTGCCAGGCGCTCTTTTTTCAATCCCAGGGGGCCCAGGCGTCTTCTCTCCCCAGGGCAGAGTGGGCCAGGGGTGCTCCAGCTCTTCGAAAGGGCGCATGAAGCGCCGCCGCTTTTCTTTCATGTTTCCGGGGGAGAAGATATTATGACACGATGTCATAATATCTCCCTCACCGGATGTCCTGCGGAAAACAGCGGCATCCTCCAAAACGCCGATGAAAGGAGCGGTCCCTTTTCTTAATAGGGACATGAGAAAAGCCCCTTCTCCCCATCTTCGGCTCCCGTGTTTGTCCGTGCTGACGCTCATTGGCGGAAGGCTGCCCGGCCACGGGAGCGGCGTGATCCGCGCGGGGTTGCCATCGCCTTTCCAAAGCCCGAAAGCGGGGAAGGCCTCATTGAAAACCGCTGTCTGCGCGCAAACATGGCAGGGGCAGCCGCGCTGTTTTAGAGCGTCCCTGTTTCCCGCTGTTTTCTGTTTGAAAGGGGAGCCGACCGTTCAGCCTTGTGTTTTGGTGCGGCGGCGGGCGCTGAACGAAGCGGCGCGATCGGCGGGATGTGCCGGTCCGCTGCTTTTTCGCGGCGGAAAACTGAAAAACAGCGCGATCACGGTGACGGCGCATCGCTTTCGCATCCCACCGCAAAAGAGGAACACAGCAGCATGCCTTCCGAGTGCTCTCCTTTGCGACACAGGCAAAAGGGGAGTTATTATGACATCGTGTCATAATAACTCCCCCATGCATCCTCTCGTTGGCTAACCGAAACTGTATACTTTCATCACTGCCTTCTTTTTCTGCCGTTCTGGGCCTCAACGCACTTTTGCCGGTGTTTTGGCCCCAAAGAAGGGAGCAAGTTACAAAAAAGGTATACAGTTTCGGTTAGTATCTACTCCCTGTTCGCTCTGAATGGTATACAGTTTCGGTTTTGTTTTTCGCGGTTCACCGTCGTTTTCCGATGCGGTTCACCCCGCTGCCTTCCTTTGGGGGTGCAGCGGGTCTCTCCCGCTCTTCCAGAAACAGATTCGCCGCGCCGTGATAGGCGAGCCCCACCCGCCCGAAGGCCGTTCCGTTACGGTTTTTCAGCAGGATCAGGTCCTCCCGGCGCGGGTCTCTGGCTTTTTCCCGCCCGGCGTCGAAGCCCTCTTTGCCGAAAGCGGTGAATTGCAATGCCAGCAGCACGTCCGCCGCATACTCCACCGCGCCCGATTCCTTAAATGCTTCCATGGAGGCGCCCTTTCCGTAGCTCTCACGGTTGAAACTGCTGGCAGCCAGCACCGGTGCGTCCAGTTCCAGGCTGAGGGCCTTGAGGCAAAGCACCGCCCGGTCCACGTTCTGTTTGTCGCTGGCCCTGGGGTCCGACGCCGCCATGATCTGCAGATAGTCCACCATGACCACCGGCGAAGCCCCCCGCCGCTGCCGAAGCTCCCGCGCTTTCTGCGCCGCCTGCTCCGGCGTGGGGGCAGGGGCTCCGTCCGCCACGAAAAAGCGGCCGCCGCACTCCCGGTTATACGCCTCCAGCAATCCTTCCAGCCGCTGGCGGTCCAGTTCGCCCTGCAAGATCTGGCGCATGGTCGCTCCGTCTTTCAGCCCCGCGCGGCGGGAAAGGCTTTTGGCCAGCAGCTCCCACCGGCTCATCTCCATGGAGAAAAACAGCACGTCCCGGCCCGCAGCGGTCAGCGCGTCCGCCATCTGCAGCAAAAGAGTGGTCTTGCCCAGGCTGCTGGGAGCGCCCAACACATAAAGCCCGGGGAAAAGCCCCCCGCCCAGCAGCTCATCCAGCCCGGGAAACCCGCTGGAAAGCACAGGCGTGGACCGGCTGCGCTCCACATAGGCCAAAAATTCCGGCGCACCGCCGGCCTGGCTGTCCTGTTCGTAGGCCGGCGTGCCGGGAGCACCCTCCCCGAAACAGACAGCAGCGTCCATGGCCCGGCGCATCTCCCGCTCCAGCCCGGCACGGTCCTTCACGAGCGCTTCATTGGCATCCTTGCAGCCGACGGGCAGGAACAGCCGCACACAGACGGCGCCCAGCTCCCGCAGGCCCCGCTCCAGTTCATCGTTCATCCGCTGGCCGGCCTCGTCCGCATCGCCCGCCAGAATAACGGCAGGCAGCGGTCCCTCCAGGCAGCGCATTGCCTCCAGCAGCCGCCCGGTGTTGGCAGCGCCGCATAGGGCCAGCGCCCGGCAGCCGCAGGCCTCCAGGCTGAGAGCATCCAAAATACCCTCACATACCGCCAAAAGCGCACAGCCCTCCCGCAGCCGATCCGCGCCCCAGATGCCCATGGGCCCGGGGCTGTTGCGGTAACGGGGCTGCACGCCTTCGTCCAGTGCCCGGGCACACCAGCTCACGCAACGCCCGTTCTCCCAAAGGGGGAACACCGCGCGGCCTGCGTTCATAAACAGCCCGTGCTCCTCCACCGCGCGCCGGTCGATGCCCCGGGCGGCAAACCAGGCAAAGGCGTCTTCGCCCCGGGCCGCGGCGCCCGCTCTGGCAAACTCGGTGAAATCATCCTGTTCCGTTTCCCTGTAAGAAGAAGGCCGCCGCTCCGCCGCTCCGCTGCCGTATCTCCGGCGCACCGCTTCCAGACAGGCGGCAAAGCCCTCCGCATGCTCCTCCATCCCCACCAGGTCGAACAGGTCATAGGTCGCCCCGCAGGAAAAGCAGTGCACCGTCTGGTTTTTCGGGTTGTAGCGCATGCTGGGGTGGTGATCCTGGTGCGCGGGGTTCAGGCAGCGAAAGCTCCTTGTAAGGGGCAAGCCGTGCTCCTTCAGCCATGCGGGCAGATGTTCCCGCAGCTCTTTTTTGTCCGTTCCCGCCATCTGTCCTTCCTCCTTTACTGGGATATGACAGTTCCAGTATAAAGAAGGAGCTGTTCATTTTCCAGTGTGCCGGCCGGTGCGCTGCAGTACTTACGGGACATACAGTACATACGCCCCGGGCAGGCGGGCGGCAAAAAAGGCCGCGGACGGCGTGGGCAAGGGGTTTGCGGGGCACGGGGCAAAAGAGCCAAGGTTATCAGAATCCCGTGGGATGGTTATCAGTTTCGGTGAGTGCGGTAAGCAGTTTCGGTGAGTGCGGTAAGCAGTTTCGGTTGGTGTGGTTATCAGTTTTGGTGAGGCGGTTTATTTCAAGGAAAGAAATGTGAAAAAAAGAAGAAAAAAATGTGTTTTTTTTGTTTCTTTTCTGTGTCGAATATTGTATAATTTCATTACTATACACAAAATAGAGCGGTTTCTTGTACCGTTTTTTTGAAAAAGATAACAGATGGGAGCGCGGCGCCGATGTTATTGAAAAGAATCGGGGCGGTGGTCGCGGCCGGGCTGTTCCTGGCGGTGCTGTTTGCAGGCATGTTCACTGTGTACGCGCAGCAGGAGCCGACCCGGCAGATCGCTGTGGTGTATGATGATTCCGGCAGCATGATCTTTGATGATGATGATGTTTATCAGGAGAACTGGTACCGGGCAAAGTACGCCATGGAGGTGTTCGCCGCCATGCTGGGGCGTCAGGATACCATGACGGTGTTCCCCATGAGCTTCTATCGCAGCTCGGTGGAAGGAAGCAGCCCGCCCATCACGCTGCAGGGCGGGCAGGACGCCGCCGCCCGGGTGGAGACCATCCACACCATGAACCAGGAATACCGGAACACCCCGTTCAACGCGGTGCGGGCCGCCTGCAACTTTTTGCAACAGCAGCCGGCCCAGACCGAGCGGTGGCTGGTGATCCTCACAGACGGTGCTTTTGAGGGCGCGCCCGCGGAAGGGGCGCAGTCCTTTTTGCTGCGCCAGGCCCGGGAGCAGGGAATCAAGGTGGTCTATTTGGCAATGGGCGCCGCGGCTTCCTCCTTTGAGAGCGACCCGGACGCCGGCTTTTATTGCTACAAAGCCGCGGACAGCCAGGCCATCCTGTCGGCGGTGACCCAGGTGGCGAACCAGGTCTTTTCCCGGCGCGCGCTGCCGGCCGGCCGGGTGGAACAGCAGAGCGACACGGTGGTGCTGGACCTGGACGTGCCGGTGAAGGAGCTGATCCTCTTCGTGCAGGGCGAAGGGGTAGCGGTGGGAAGCCTGACCAGTGCGGACGGTGCGAATGCCTGGACCGCCGCCAGCAAGACCGGCGTGAAATACAGCGAGCTGATCCCGCCCAACTACGACACCGAGGAGCGGCGCCAGCGCATCTTTTTTGACGACAGTCTCCAGGGCGTGCTGGTGGATTTCATCCCGGAAACGCCCATCGAGGCGGGCCAGTACAAGGTGACGGTGAGCGGCGCCTCCCAGGTGGAAGTATACTACACGCCCTACGTCAGCGCCACCCTTTGGCTCACCGACACAAAAGGCAACGTGATGCCTCTTTCGGCGGACGGCACCGCTGACCTTTACAGCGGACATTACACCGCCGAACTGTGCCTGGTGGACCCCCTCACCGGAGAGAAGATCGATTCCGAACTGGTGCAGCTGCTCAGCGCCCAGGTGGAGATGACCAACAACGGCGAGCTGGTGGAGCTGGGCAATCTGAGCGGCGGCTCCGTGGAGCTGGTGCTGGAGAAAGGCTCGATCGAGGGCAGCGTAGACGCACAGCTGGATGGTTACCAGTCGGTCACCACCGAGTTCTCCGGCGAGGTGGCCCCGGCTCTGTGGGACGCGCAGCTGGAACCGGTGCTGCCCCGGGAGACGGGGAACGCCCACTATCAGGTGAACGAACTTGAGGAAGCCCAGCCCATTCTGGTGCGGGTCACCGAGACCGACCCGGACACCGGCGAAAGCGGCCCCATGAGCCAGGCCGACTGGGAAAACGCCTCCTTCACGGTGGAGGAAGGGGAGTGGGGCGACCTGCCGATGCCCTGGTGGCAGAGGCCCCTCTACTGGCTGTATGACCTGGTGTATTGCCGGGGCGAAAAAGAGATGGATTGGCAGGTGCAGCGCGGCCAGGAGGTATCCACCTTCTGGGTCGTCCCGGTGGGCGGGACGGACGCGCAGCACACCCGCTGGGGCGAGGCAGCGCTGGAGCTGCAGCTGGTGAGCAGGGGAGAGGACCACAGCACGGCGGCCACGGCAGCCTGCTTCGTGCTGGTGGCGCCGCTGCCGCTGTGGATGATCCTGCCCGGGCTGACGCCGGTGTTCGCCGCCTTTGCGGTTTTACTGGTGGTGTTCGTGCTCTGGCGGCGCAAAAAGCGGCTGCCCCGGGGCCTTGCGCCGGAGCTGCACGTGCACAACTATTCCATCGGCTCGCTGGCGGGCCGGGAAGTGGACGTCAAGGTGTCACTGAAACGCAAGTTCTCCCTGTTCCGCCCGGAAACAGCCACACTGAACTTCAACCTCCCCGGCACCTTGTCGGTGCCGGTGATGCAGCTGCGGGCGGCCGACCGCACCGGCAAGGACAGCGCCCGCCGCTTTTACATCGTGAACCTGCAGGACTATGCTTCCAATGTACGGCTCCAGCCCTTCACCGTGAATACCGCCCCGGTGGAGGAGGGTGATGAGAAAAAACCTTTCCGGGTGAACAGCCAGATCACCTGCACAGGAAACGTTTACCGGGGCAGGGGCCGGGCGCCGGACTGCACCCTGAACATGCGCTACGAGCGCAAAAAGGGCGGCCTGTTCGGCGGGAGCAAAAAGCGGAGGCCCCGCAGGAAAAAGCGCAGAAAGTGACAGGGCCGCCGGAGGGCGGACACAGGATACCACCACAGATGTGTGGATGTAAAAACAACGGGAGGAATCGGTTATGTTAGCACCAACTCTTATTGTGGGCCTTGGGGGCGTGGGCGGCCAGATCGTCAAGCAGGTCTGCCTGCAGACCAGTGAAAAGAAGCGCAAGAGGGTCAAGTTCGTGGCCATCGACACCGATGTGAACGACCTGCGCAAGCTGGAGGACGAAGTGCCCCAGATCGAGACCATCCAGACCAGCGCCCCCTACACGGTGGGCGAATACCTCTACAACAACACCACCGCCCGGGACACCTGGTTCCCCACCCACCACATCCTCATGGGCAAGACCCCCACCGAGGGCGCCGGCCAGGTGCGGGCCATCAGCCGCCTGGCCTTTGACACCGCCCTGCGGGAGGGCCGCATGCGTCCGCTGGAAAAGGCCATCGAGGACCTGTACACCCTGGACGGCGAGGGGGTGCAGCAGGCGCTGCGGGTGATCGTGGTGGCCAGCCTCGCCGGCGGCACCGGCAGCGGCATCATCCTGCCGGCGGCGGTGTACATCAAGAATTTCCTGGAAAAACGCCTCAAGCGCAGCGCCTGCGTCATGCGCGGATTTTTGCTGCTGCCGGACGTGTTCTTCAGCGGCAAGGGCCTCGAGGAGATCAACAACCTCAGCTGCAACGGCTACGCCTCCCTGCGGGAACTGGACGCCTTCATGCGCCGCAGCGACAACGAGGACGACGATTCCGGCATGTTCCGGGAGATGACCCTGCTCATGCCCGACACCACCACCGGCGAATATGTGGACTACAAAAACGCCCCCTTCAACTTCTGCTTCCTCTTCGGCGCCCAGAACACCGCCGACCAGGACCTGCGCAGCTTTGAAGAGTACAAGGCCCAGGCGGCCAGCATCGTCTATGCCCAGGCGGTGAGCGCCCTCAGCGGCCGCAGCAACTCCAACGAGGACAATACCATCCTCACCCTGTGCAGCGGCAACGGCCACAACCGCTTCTGCGGTGCGGGCTCCAGCCGGCTGTTCTACCCCCAGAAGGACGTAGTACGCTATCTGGCGGACCAGTGGGCCCTCAAAGGCATGGGCGAAGACTGGCTGGCGGTGGACGAGGAGTACAAGAAATACCGCAAACGCCAGGAGGAGCGGCAGGAACGGGACCCCAGCGTGGAGATCATGCCCCTGCCGGAGTTCTACCTTCAGACGGTGGACGGCAAGGCGGAGGGCAGCGCCTTCTTCGCCCGCATCCAAAACGACTGCACCACCCCCGAAACGGCGGAAGCCGCCCGCACGGGCAACTGGATCCTGTACCTGGAGCAACTGGACCAGACCATCCAGACCGCCATCGACCGGCAGAGCGATTTCAACGAGCGGATGAACACCGTGAGAAGTTCGCTGGAATTGCTGGCCAAGGCGGAGCTGGATGATGTGGAAAGGCTGCGCAACAAGATGTATGAAGACCTGATCGACCTGGCCCGTCACGCCCGGAGCTGTGCCGGCCTGGCGGCAACGGACGTGGAGAACAATGTGTTGCTGCTGGAGGGCGACCTCACCGAGACCCAGGACAAACGCAACCTGGAATACTGGCTGAAGGACACCAAAAAACGATTTTTGCACCCGGTGTCGGTGCGCTACTTCCTCTGCGGCCTGGCCCTGGAGCTGGAGGCCCGGGTGGCGGATGCCAAAACCACGGTGCAAAACCTGAAAAAAAAGCAGAACCCCCTTACCAGCCTGCTGGATGATCCCGACACGGTGCAGGAGGAGGGCATCACCGATTACGCCGTGACCAAGACCTTCCTGAAGCTGCGGGAGATTGTGGACACCGACCAGGTGGACCTTCTGGTGGAAGGGAGCAAAAACTACCAGAACCTCATCGCCCAGGAATTCACCCAGACCACCCGCCAGCTGGTGCTGGAAAAAGCCCAAACGCTGGTGCAGCGCCTGCTGGACGGCTTTGATATGTTCTTCGATACCCTGCGGGAGTGCATGCAAAAGACTGCCCGGGAGAGCGCCGACCTCCACAGCAAGTACACCAACGGCGAGGGCCACGCGGCCTATTTTGTCTGCTCCGACCCCTTCTGCCTGGACGCGCTGGCCGCGCAGACGGAGTATTCCAGCGGCAACATCAACGGGCCCATGGGCGCCGCCGTCTTCCGGAACACCAAAAAGCTGTGCATGAGCAAGAACAAGCTCAACAGCCGGGACTTTTTGGACCTTTATGAGCAGGAGATCATGCCCTTCTGGGTGGAGAGCGTGCGCCAGAAACACGGCGCCATGCTGGAGACCACCGTCATCGACGCGCTGTACAAGGAGGCGGAGCTGTATCTGGGCGAGGACTCCACCGACAGCGACAAGTGGATGTACTGCCGGGACAAGCTGCTGGTCACCGCCAAACTGGCTGAGCCCTTCATCGAAAAGCCCATGGGCGAGCAGTACCACCCCATCGCCGTCTGCTGCTACAGCAAGGACCTGCGGGAAAAATACCCCGACTTCCTCAACCGCACCCTCAGCGATGAGGGCGGCATCGCCGAGGAGGGCATCGGCAGCGACGAGATCATCTTCTACCACGCCATCTACGGCATCCGCGCCACCGACCTGGCCCAGTTCAGCCCCGCGGTGGAGAGCGGCACCTTCAAGCGTCGGGCGGGCTCCTACTTCGCCGCCTACAAGGAACGTGTGCGCCATCTGGGCCCGGTGCTGAGCAAGAACAACGACGTCACCCCCCATCTGGACCGCAACTGGCACCTGGCCAAGTACATGCCGGACCTGAACGACGAGGTCCATGAGCAGGAGATCAAGCGGGTCTACCGGGCCATGGTCTGGGGCCTGGTGTCCGGCAACATCAAGTTCAACCTGGCCGACCGGCTCTATGTGCCCGAGAGCAACGACAACCGGGACTTCATCGTGCCCAGCAAGGAAGGGGACGCCGCCAAGGACAACCCCTGCGACAAGCTCAGCGAGCTGCTGGACGCCCTGGCGGTGAACCCGCCCCAGGTCACCCGCATCCTCCACTCTCTGGACACCCAGGTGGCCAACGAGCTGCGGGACCGCAAGCGCTTCGGCGAGACCCTGCTGGCCCGCCGCCTGAAATGGCACGACCCCGCCGCGGTGCAGCAGGCCGGCGACGGCAGCAACTGCTTCCGCATCAGCGAGTTCGCTCCCGAGACGGACGCCTCCATCTTTGACATCCTCTACTGGGTCAAATACAGCACTCCCGTGGACGATTACAGCGTGGCCCGGATGAACCTTCTGCGGGATTCCATCCTGGAGCTGCTGGAGTACTACGTGAGCCGCTTTGTGGAGGAGAGCGCGGTGAAGAGCGCCTATGCCATGGTCATGGTGGACCAGCTGCGCCAGTTCGTGGACAACCTGATGGCCGAGGACGGGGAACTGCCCGCCAACCGCATCCTGGACGACACGGTGGGCATGGTCACCAGCGCTTTGACCTGCCGCTTCCGCGAGGAGTATCTGATGGATTCCCCCGAGCTGGAGCAGACCGTGCTCTTTGTGGAGAACGAGATCAAGAAGATCCGCGACAAACAGCGCAAAAATCCCTTCGCGGGCTGAAACTGCAAACAGGCCCCGCCGCCCGAAGCGGCGGGGCCTGCAACCAGAAAGGAGGGCGGTGTGATTGCTGACCGTTGTGATCGCTTCGGACGAGGCGTCCCCGTTCCTGAAGGAGTATGAGGTGCTGTTCCAGCCCTTTATCCAGAACGGGCGGATCGCGTTCTGCCGCTGGAATCCCCAGGGGCGCGACCTGCGCAGCGCCCTGCCCGAACTGCGCAGCACCGTGCGCGGGCACGAGCGGTGGCGGGCGCTGGTAGTGCTTCCGCTGCCCACCGCGGGCGGCGAGCCCGGGCAGGAGGAATACCCCGCCCGCAGCGACAACCCCTTTGACTTTTTGAGCAACGCCGACCCCCAGGCGGGCAGGGCCGTCTGTGAGAGCGATGTGCCCCTGATCCGTCTGGCCCAGATGCTGGGCGGCGTGCCGGAGCCGGTGTATGACTACACCGATTCCATCGTTGAGGGCGAACAGGGCGAATACAGGGACACCATCCTGACCACCCCCCTCAAGGAGCTGGAAGAACAGCGCCGCGCCTGGGCTCAATTAGAGGAAAAATATCATTTTCCCTGCGATAAACCCGCGGAGGTGTGGCTGCTGGCCGCCCGCCGCGTGGACCCCATGCGGGGCAGAAAAAAACTGCCGGCCGATGTTGCCGTTCCGGGCCCCGCCCCGGAGCGGGGCTTTGCCGTGCGCAACCGCTACCCCGCCCGGGCCCGGTTTCTGGTGATGGACTGCGCCATGCCGGACCACGCCCGCTGCCGGGAGGACGAGTTCACCTTCTGGATGATGGTGCTCACCCTGGCGCTGAACCAGTATGAGGGCGGCCGGCTGGAGCCGGAAAATCTCTACCGCCTGCAGGGCGCCGTGGACACCCAGGTCATGCAGGGGCTGTTCAGCAACTACTGCAACCGCCTGATGCGCATCGACCGGGATGTGAGCCGGCGCCAGGCTTTGCTGCGCCTTCGCCTGGAGGACAGCCGGGAGCAGGAGGAACTGCCGGATTACAGCCTGAAGATACCCGTGGAATACACCGCCGACGTGCCCGCCGGCCTGACGGTGGACCAGATCCCCGTGGGCCTTGCCCGGGACTGCCCCATCCAGGAGAAACACTGGTGGAACACCAAGATGGTGGAGAGCCGCCACGCCTTCCGCAGGCTGCTCAACGCCCCCGCCCGGGCGCTGGACATGGCCTGTGCTTTGCTGCGCCGCAACGACCGGATCGACGTGGCCACCCTCAGCCGGATGGACCGCTATCAGCTGCGGGAGCTGGACATGCAGCTGAACGATGAAGAGATCGAGATCTTCTGCGCCGACAGCGCCGCCGCGCTGCCGCTGCGCCGGTTCGAGCAGACCCGTGACCAGGCGGAGCGGGCGGTGCGCACCAATATCTCCCGCCGAATGAAACGGGCCACCGCCATTGGCGCCGGGGCCACCGGCCTGTATGTAGGCCCCTTCGTCCCCCCGGTGGTCACCATCACCGGCCTGACTGGGCTCTCTTACGGACAGTACCTCATCACCGCCGGCATCCCTCTGGCCGTCATCGTCTGGGGCTCCACCTTCTTCATGGCCTGCCGCACCCAGCGGAAGACCGAGGCGCTGGAGGCCTATGAGGAGTCGGGGGACGACGCTTCCGCCTTTGTCCCGGATGCCCGCTGCAAGCGCGCCACCCTGGCCTTCCTGCTGGTGATGGCCGTTATGCTGGGCTACGGCCTGGTGGTGGGCGCCGGCGCCAGCTACGCCATCCTGGTCATGATGACGGCCTCTATCGTGGTAGGCCTGGTGGGCGGCCTGTCCTTCCAGTCCTCCCTCACGGCTATGATCCAGGGCGGCTCCAAAATGTTCTGGATGTTCTTCATGTTCGTCCTGTTCGAGCCCTTCCTCAACTATGTCAGCGCCTCCGGCGCCTTCGATGCGGTCTGCCAGCTCATGCAGCCCCTGATCGATGTGGGCGGCGAGGTCGCCTTCCTCATGCTCAGCGCCGCAGTGGGCATCTTTGGCATCTCCGGCACCGGCGTGGCTCAGGCGCAGATCATCCACGAGCTGTTCCTCCCCATGGTACAGTCCCTCAATATCGCCATGCCTATCTGGGGCATGGTGGTCCTGGTGGGCTGCCAGGTCACCTTCTTCGTCACCCCCACCGTTGATATGGTGGGACAGATGGGCCTGGCCCGCTCCAAGAACATCAAGGCCATGCTGGCCAACGGCTGGGTCATCACTGTCATCACCTTCGCCTATGTCCTCATCCGCGCCATTTTGTACACCATGTGAACGGCATTTGATCAGATTGGAGATGTTTGTATGACGAACTTTGCACTGCTTCAGACCAACATCGCGTTCTGCGATCCCGAGGCCAATTTCAAGCGGGTCCGGGAGCTGTTTGCCCAGGCTATGGCCAAGGACCCCCGTCCCGACGTGGTCGTCCTGCCTGAGGACTGGTCCGCCGGTTTCTCTGATGAGATGTTCCACCACATGGAGGACTTCGTGGAGCCGGAAAACGGTCCCTCTGTCACGGTGCTGCGGGAGCTGGCCCGGCAGTACCAGGTCTGGGTGGTGGGCGGCTCCATCGCCA
>JABLTR010070084.1_pt1 | contig 13940 bp, 17 predicted proteins | sample 7160071 | NCBI WGS metagenome assembly JABLTR01 (sample SAMN14651230, study PRJNA627086) | human gut metagenome | isolation source: feces | host: Homo sapiens
AGTACTTCCGAATTGGAATCTTTGAAAAACCAGCTGAACACCCAGCGCCTTTTTTGGAATACGTTCATTTTGCGAAATTTCGCGCAGAAAAGAGATTAATAATCCAGTTTTCTGTAGTATCTTCTAATTGCCATCGGGTGTTTGCCGTACTCTTCCAGATATACGCCGATTCTGCCGGTAATACCGCCCAGAACGATCGGAGAGAACAGGCCGCGGAATTTCTTGTCAATGCCGGGCAGTTCATATTTTGCGGTATCGAATACGGTTACATTTTTACAGATGGTGTGCAGGAATTTCTCAGCGCGCTCCATCTGCGGACGGGTAGCGTCTTCACCGTAGAACAGGATAACGCTGTCGTCACGCCCGATTACTTCCAAAGTGCCATGGAAGAAGTCGCCGGCAGTAACGGATTTGGTCCGCATCCACTGCATCTCTTCCATAATGCACATCGCATAAGAATAGGTCGGTCCCCACATATTGCCGGAACCAATCAGATACTGAATCGCGTCGTCACGGTGGATTCTCGCAAATTCCTCAGCGTCTTTCTCAGCGGCTTCTGCAACAGTGGGCATCAACTCAGGCAGTTTTTCAAGGTTCGCATACATTTCATCGAACTCGGGATATTCGCCGTTGTTATGTACCAAACGCAGGAAGAAAGTGTAGTAACGGTAGTAGCTGCCGCCGGGGATATAATAGTCTGCTTTTTCAGCAAGAGGGGATCCGGGGGTATCTACAAAGCCGACAACGCGGGCGCCGGCAGCTTTCGCTTTGTCAACCGCCTCAACAACCTCTTTGGTATCGCCGGTGGAGGAACTGATGACGACCAGAGAATCTTTGGTAAACTTTTTGTTGCCCAAGGTGTTGAAGTCGGCAGCATGTTCTGCATGATACTCCAAGGTAGTCAAAGGTTTCAGGGTTTCCTGAATAGACCAGGCATAAGTGATGGTACCGCCAACACCGATGAAAAAGATATTGGAGAAACCTTCCTGACTCAGCTTGTCAGCAACTTCAATGATCTCTTTTTTGTTGGCGAGACAGCCTTTTGCGCGCTCTACCATTTTCGCAGGATCGTACTTTAACATGATAATCCTCCTAAAAATAAATTGAAATAGTGGACTGCCGAAGGGGGTTCTTCGGCTTTCGTTCAAAAGGAGCGGCGTTTATCACGCCCTCGAACAATTTCATTTTAGCGGATGAAAAGTAGGTTGTCAACAATAAGTTGTATTATAACGTGTTAAATCTGCATATTTGGACAAATAGCCAATATAATTGAGGGTTAAATGGGCTTTATAGGGCATTTTACATAAAACATACTGGAAGAAAAGAAGAAAATGCGGCCGGTATGGCATAGGTTTGCTGGATCTCTTCCGGCTTTGCCCATACAAATGGACAGCCGGGCAGAATCTCTTCTGCGCTGATTTTCCAGCCGGCCATATGCCATTCCAGGTGAGTGAAAATATGCGTGGCAGGGGAAAGAGACTGCGGAGGACCTGCGGGACGGATCCAGCTGCTCAGATATTCGACGGTCTGTTTGCGGTTGAGCCGCCGATCGATGTTGGGAAACTCCCAAAGCCCGGCCAAAAGCCCTTTATCCGGGCGCCGGATCAGCGCCCATCGGCCGTGATTTTCCACCAGAAAAACAGTCATTGGGAGGATTTTTCGCGGCTTTTTGGAATTTTTCAACGGAAAAGATGCCTGATTCCCGTCCTGACAAGCACGGCAGTAGTCTGCGACGGGACAGGATCTACACAAAGGGGCTCCGTTTGGCAGACAGACAGTGGCTCCTAATTCCATTAGGGATTGATTATATTCCCCAGGCGCATCCGACGGGATCAGGGCGGAGGCCAGTCTGGTCAGATCATTTTTTACCGATGGCGCTGCGATATTTTCTTCCAGCGCCAGCAGCCGGGAAAAGACCCGCAGAACATTTCCGTCCACCGCCGGGACGGGAAGGCCCAGGGCAATAGAACAGACCGCTCCAGCCGTGTAAGGCCCTACGCCCGGCAGGGAAAGCCATCCGTCGTAGGTGGTTGGAAAAGAACCTCCAAGGCGTTCGCAGACCAATCGGGCGGCTTTTTGCAGATTGCGTGCGCGGGAATAATATCCCAGCCCTTCCCAAGCTTTGAGCAGCTCTTCCTCCGGTGCTTGGGCCAGTGCGGCTACGTCTGGGAAAAGAGATAAAAAGCGTTCATAATAAGGGATTACCGCCTGAACACGGGTTTGCTGGAGCATGATTTCCGAAATCCAGACGTGATAAAGCGTTGGGCTCTCCCGCCAGGGCAGAGTGCGGTGCCCCGCACGGTACCAGTTTACCAAAAGGTGGGGGGTGGAAGAGAGCCGGACATACGAATCCATGATATTCATGAAAAATACCTTTCTTTTGTGGGAGACTGTAAACTGTCTTATTGCGATCTACGGTATCGGAAAAAAGACAAGAAGCTGGCAAAAGATGACCGGCAGCGAAAAGAGAGATAGAAAGGAAAGGCAGCTGCCGGCAACTTTCTAAAACTGTTGGCATCCTCCCGTCACAGAAAAATACCGCTGTTCCAAAAGTTCCCGGGAAGCGACAGGACTTTTCAGCCGGAAAGCGTATTCAGAGCCTTTCGCTAACGGGATAGACGAGGCTGTAACCATGTTTAGCGATCAAAAAAGAGGGCCGCGCGGTCCTCTTTTGCTGTTTTCTAAAAGCTTTTGATCATACCTGCATTCAGCCGTTTGATAATTTCCACCGCCAGCTTGACGCTGTTTTCAAAATCGCAGAAAGAAGCATAACAATAGTGGGTATGGATATAACGAACCGGCAGGCCGATAACGATAACCGGCACGCCCAGCCCGGACAGGTGGATTGGCGCGCCGTTGGTGGAGCCGCCAGTGCGGACCGCCTGCTGTACTGGGATCCCCAGCTCTTCGCCAAGGTCGATGGCGTAGCGGATAAAACGAGGATTGGTAATCATTTTCGCGTCAATATGGCGCAGCATCGGGCCTCGCCCCAAAGCGGTCTGAATCAGATAATCAGGCGTAAAGGTATCGTCTGCGGGGGAGCCTTCAAACACGATGGCAATATCCGGCTTTACGGTTTGAGCGGCCACCTGCGCACCGCGGGTGCCCACTTCCTCCTGAGTGCTGAACACGCCGACGACGTCCACATCCAGGCTTTGCCCTTTTAATTCTTTCAGCGTTTCGACCACACAGGCGCAACCCAGGCGGCAGTCAAACGCCTTGCCGAGCATAACGCCGTTTTTCTCGTTATATTCCATGGTGACATCCGGGACAACCGGCGCACCTACGCGGATTTTGAAATCCCTGACCACTTCTTCGGCGCTGGTGGCTCCTACATCAATCACCATGGCGGAAAGCGGCAGGTTTTTCCCCCTTTCTTCAGCGCTCATAAAGTGCGGCGGTTTACTAGCCACCACGCCGGAAATATATTCCCCGTCTGCATTGCGGACTTTCACCTTATGGGCGGGGACATTATTTTCCACCCACCCGCCCAGCGGGATAAACTGCAAGGTACCATTGGGCTTGATTGCCTGCACCATAAAGCTTACCTCATCGCTGTGGCCATCCAAGAGGATGACGGGCTTGTCCCCGGTATTTTCATCGCGGTAGAAAAACAGATCCCGGATGCAGTTTTCTTCGATCCGGGCCAACCCTTCGCCGTATTTACGGCCAATTAACAGCACATCATCCTCAAATCCGGACGCGCCGTACGCGTTGGAAAGTTCTTCAATCATTTTCAGTGACGTTTGTTTGTCCATGGTTCATACCTCCGCTTTTTCGATTGATATTAGCTTTATTTTAGCATGTTTTAACCAAAAAACAAGAAGCCGGCCGGGCAGAATTTTCTGCCCGGCCGGAAGAAAAAACGATTATACGGCGGTATAACCACCGTCGATGGGGAGAATGACGCCGGTGACATAAGAAGCTTCGTCGCTGGCCAGAAAAATCGCGCCGGCATTCAGCTCGCCGGCATGCCCATAACGGCCGAGCGGGACAGTCATTTTCATATAGGCGGTAAACTCTTCGGTTTTAAGGGTATCAGCGGTCAGTTCAGTTTCGAAATAGCCGGGACAGATGGCATTACAGGTGATATTATATTTGGCGAGCTCCGCCGCTACGGCGCGGGTAAAGTTAATCACGCCTCCTTTAGAGGTGTGGTACGCTACCGTATCCAAAGCGGTATTGCCCACCATGCCATACATAGAAGCGATGTTGATAATCCGACCATAGTTATTTTTCTTCATGATTCTGGCAAAGGCCCGGGTAACATAAAATACGCTGCTCATATCAGTGGCAATAGTGAAATCCCACTCGTCGTTGGTCATATCCAGCACGCCGGCATTTTTTGCAGAACCGGCACAGTTGACCAGAACATCAATTTTCCCAAATGCCTCTTCTGCTTTTTTGGCAGTTTCCTCCACCATGTCGGGATCTGTTACATCGCAGCGCAGCGGCAGGCATTTGCGGCCCATGCCGCGGATCTTATCCGCCAACGCCTCCAAGCGGTCTAAACGCCGGGCGGTAATGATGAGATCGGCACCCTGTGCGGCAAACCCTTCGGCCATCTGTGCGCCCAAACCGGAAGACGCGCCGGAAACAACCACAACTCTTCCTGTTAAATCAAACATATTACTCCTCCTTAAATGTTCTATGAAGCGAATGATATGATTAACCAATAAAGTTAGCTTAGCACAACTTGAAAGAAAAAGGAATGTTTTTTCAAGTATAGGCGCATGCTTTGAGGGGAATGGCATAAGTGACCATTTGCGAAAAAGCGGCATAAAATGCAATAGACTTTTTTAAGTCAATTTTCAAGGAGAAAGGAGCGCGAATCAATTGGAAAGATGTGCAACGACAGGTGCTGCCGCCAACTATGCCGGCAGATACACCGACTTTGTACAGACCGGCTGCTGCGGCGAGTCGTCTTATACCACGCGAAATGCCTGTGCAGATCCTTACGCCGCATACCGCCGCGCAAATGCCGCTGAGCGCGTAAACTATCAGCGCACTGCAGGAGCAGAGCGGACTGCCCGCGACTGCGGCTGCGATTTGAGTGCTGCCGAACAGCTGCCGGTAACCATGGGATATGTGCCAGTTCAGGACTGGTGCAATACCTATGATACCCAGACCGCGCTGTGCCGGGGAAGTTTATTCCCGGAGCTGTATAAACCTTTTGCGGGAAGTCGAGGTGGCTGCTATGTCCGGTAATGAGAGAAGCTGCATTTTGAACCGTGTTCAGCAAGCGGGGTTCGCCGTAGACGAAGTAGTTTTATATCTGGATACCCATCCGTGCGACAGCAAAGCACTGGCGTTTTATCAGAAGGCGCGGGACGAACAGAAACGGGCGGTCTGCGAATACAATGCCAAAATTGGGCCGCTGACCAATGATATGGTAGAACCGGCAAACCGTTGGTCCTGGACCGATTGCCCCTGGCCGTGGGAAAAGGAGGCGAACTACTAAATGTGGAATTATGAAAAACGCTTGCAGTTTCCTGTGAAAATCGATTGCACCAGCCCGGCGGCGGCGAAAGTGATTATCACCCAGCTGGGTGGTCCGGATGGAGAGATGGCCGCCGCAATGCGGTATCTCAATCAGCGTTATGCCATGCCAAACCGACATGTGGCCGGCCTGTTGACCGATATCGGTACAGAAGAATTGGCACACATGGAGATGATTGCAGCGATTGTCCGCCAGCTGACCCGGAATATGACGATTGAAGATGTGAAAAAAGCGGGCTTTGACACCTACTTTGTAGATCACACTGGAGGTATTTGGCCGCAGGCGGCATCTGGCATGCCCTTTTCTTCTATGGTATTCCAGTCCAAAGGGGATGCGATTACCGACTTGTTCGAAGATCTGGCAGCGGAACAGAAAGCGCGTACAACCTATGACAATATCCTGCGCTTGGTAGATATCCCCGATGTGAGGGAACCGATCAAGTTCCTGCGTCAGCGAGAGATTACTCACTTCCAGCGTTTCGGTGAAGCGCTGCGGATGATCCAAGAGGATATGGACTGCAAAAATTTCTACGCAATCAATCCGAGCTTTGACAATCCGAGCAAATAATTTCTCTGTTGCTTTTATACAAAAAAGGCCGCAGGCAAAAAGCTGGGTGCTAATAAGGCAGTAAAAATGTAGAGAAGATGGTGTAACCCGATATGTGACGGGTTACACCGTTTTCTTTTTATCCCATTCGGATCGTTATTCAGTTTTCAAGGTACAATGAAAAGGTCTTTCACTTATTCCCACTGGGAGAACTCAAATTCCAACCCTAAACGGAAAAATATTTTCGAATTTGAAAATCCCTCTCACTTATTTGCACAAAGGGTGCCGAAATGCACACCCATTTTGGGGCTTCTCCAAAAAAATTCTTTTGAAAATTTATCCCTTCACTTGTTCCCACTGGGAAGTACAAAATTATCGGGTGTTTCTGAAAAATTTTTTATCTGGTAAAAAGCTCTCTCACTTATTCGGAATTGCAAAGCCAAATGACACCCTATTTCACAGAAAAATAAGAAAATATTTTTTCGGTTGCAGGTGCTTTATTTTGCTTCCCGCAAAAAGTCTCTTCACTTATTCCCACTGAGAACAGCCAAATGCACACCCTGAATCTCAAAAAATTTTTTGTCCCTTCACTTATTTGGAATTGAGAAGCCGAAACGCACCCTGTTTTTCAGAAAAAAGGCAAAAAATTTTTTTGAAAAGACGATTTGCCTCAAAAACATCCCCTCACTTGTTCCCACTGGCAGAGGACATTTGGGGATAATAATTTTGAAAAAGGATAAAAAATATGCCCGCCGGTTTTGGCGGGCAAAAAGAATCCCCATAGGTGTTTTGCCTATGGGGAAAAATGTTTATAGATTGATTTTGAAACGATAGCCGATTTCACGGACGCTATATAGATTATTATGAAAACGGAATTTTCGCTGTAATCACTTACTCTTTGAAGTAATCCAATTCAAAATATTTTCATCATCGAACAGAATCGTACCTCCGCCATGATAGTTATAAATGCCACGACTGTTAAAGTATTCGTTATCAGGAATCTCGACAACTAATCGTTCGCCGATTTGTTCATCTGTATATCCCTTTTCACGATAAGCCGCCTGCAATCCGTCATAGGCGGAACGTGCCTTTGCAGAGCCGTAATATTCGTCGTTTTCAGCCATAAAGATATATACAGCAACATCATTCTGCGCTATCGACTGATAATCACCGTCCCATTGTGAAGCTCCGTGCAGATACGCCGCATACAAATCGGGGCGCATGGAAACGGCTTGAGACATTGTTTCACCGCCTGCCGAATATCCGGCAGCGTAAACTCTTGATTTGTCAACTGAAAAGTTTTCGATAAAGTATTCGGTCAATTCAATCGCCTGCCGTGCAGATGTTTCGTGCCAGTCGGTAAGCTGTGCAGAAACGACAATCATATCTTCGGGAAGTTCTGTCCATGCCCGAAAACCGTTCCACTCCAGATTACTGCCCGATGAATCCTCGCCAAACCACATCATACCGTACCCCGGCATCGTCACCACAAGCGGATATGTTTTGCGTTGGTTATAACCCTCCGGCAAGTAGTAGCTATAATGAATTTCACCGTCGTTGCCGTTTAGAATCTGCTCGGCGATAACACCTGCTTTTTCGGGTGATTTTTCTGTTTCATTCGGCACTTCCGATTCGGCAGGAACGGTGACAGAGGTGCTGTTGTTTTCGGTATTGTCTATCGGCTGATTTGCCGAGCAAGCGGTAAGCAAAAGCGAAGTAATCAATATAACAGCAGATAGCACCACACCTTTTTTCATTTATTTCACCTCTTTTTGGAAGTCTGCTGTTAATGCAGCTTTATCATCATCTCTGCAATCGCTGGATCATAGTGAGAGAAAAACAGGCTTTCTTTTTCGTCCAATGCCCGGATAGCGTTCATATCGCTTGCGTCCAGAGCAAAATCAAAGACATTGATATTTTCTTCCATACGCTCTTTGTGGGTAGATTTCGGAATTACCACAACATCGCTTTGCAAGAGGAAACGCAGAGCGACCTGTGCTGCGCTTTTGCCGTGTTTTTTGCCGATTTCGTTCAGTACGGAATTGGTAAAAAAATCTTTTCTTCCCTCGGCAAACGGGCCCCAAGATTCGTGCTGTACGCCGTATTTCTCCATATACTCGTGGGCGATTTTCTGCTGTTGGAAAATATGCGTTTCTACCTGATTGATTGCAGGCTTGACCTCTACGAAACTACACAAATCAACCAGTCTGTCGGGATAGAAATTGGAAACACCGATTGCACGAATCCAGCCCTCTTTATAGGCTTCCTCCATTGCACGGTAAGTACCGTAGTAATCATTAAAAGGCTGGTGAATCAAACATAAGTCGATATACTCGGTTTGCAGTTTTCTCAAAGATTCCTCAAGTGATTCCTTTGCTTTCTCATAACCGCCGTTTGTAATCCACACCTTTGTTGTAATAAAAAGCTCCTCACGGGGAGCGCCGCATTTGTTAATAGCGTTTCCGACCGCTTCCTCATTGCCGTATGACTGCGCTGTATCAATCGAGCGATACCCTACGCTGATTGCGTCTAATACGCAGCGTTCACATTCTTCATTTGATACCTGATATACGCCGTAGCCCAGCTTCGGCATTTTGATTCCATTGTTCAAAGTTACATATTCCATTATTTTCACTCTTTTCGCTGTTATTGTAACGGTCATTGCATTACAAATCTTCTTTCAGTTCCAGTTTGCTGTATGCCTCTATCAGTTCCGGCGTAGCCGTATAATAGCGTGTATTCTTATCCAGCTTTTGAATCTCCGACAATTCCTCATCTGTCAAAGAAAAATCGAAAATATTAAAGTTGTCACGGATATGCTCCGGGTTTTTAGAGCCCGGAATTACAATGTTGCCGCATTGTGTATGCCAACGCAGGATAATCTGTGCGTTGGTTTTTCCGTATTTTTTGTTTGTAGCTGCCGGGAACAACCGCTACGGTATCGGCGATTTCCTTCAAATTTGTTTGTTCGGTTACGCCGAGTTCCCGCAGTGTGGTGGGCAAGCCGATTTCCTTGATAAAGTCCGCCAATGCCTCAATGCCTGCAAGGGCGATTTCTTCGTCTGTTCTGCCCTCTGCCGAAATGCCCCAAACCTCGGTTGCAAACCGTTTGAATTTTGCAAGGCCGTATTTGCAAATATGACGGTAATAAACGGGGTGCAGAACGGTAAGCCCCTCGCCATGGTTACAGTTTGTGTATGCGCCGAGCTGGTGCTCCATTTGGTGACACTCAAAATCGGTGCGTTTACCGAGCTTGATAATTCGGTTTTCCGCCATCGTCGCCGCCCACATCAAATTGCTTCGTGCGGTGTAGTCCTGCGGATTCTGAATAGCGGCACGCAGATTGCGGATTACGCTTCGCATAAGCGCCTCGGCAATATCGTCCGATACATTGTCCTCGTTCGGCTCGCTGAAATAAATCTCCATAATGTGCGAAAGAATATCAAAGCCGCCGGACACCATTTGTTTTTTCGGTACGCTGTATGTATAGGTCGGGTCAAGCAGGGCGAATTTGGGATTACACTGCGGATAATCTCTGCCTGTCTTGATTTTCTTTTCTTCGTTGGTAATCACTGCGCCGCCGTTGCACTCGCTGCCCGTACCCGTCACGGTAACGATTACGCCGAGAGGCAACGGCTCGAAGTCAAAAACACCCGGTCTTTCCCAGAAATCTTCCCATACATCGCCGTCATAACGGGCGGCAATAGAAATCGCCTTGCAGCAGTCCATAACCGAACCGCCGCCGATTCCCAAAAGCAGACCGACATCGTTTTCCTTTGCCAGCTTCGCACCTTCCAATACCTTTGCGTAGGTGGGATTTGCCATAATCCCGCTAAACTCCACAACGGTTTTTCCTGCGGATTTTAAGATGTTTGTTACCTCGTCATAGATACCGTTTTTCTTAATCGAGCCGCCGCCATAACACAGCATAACGGTGTCGCCGTAGGCTTTCGTCAGGCAGCAAAGGTATTCCTTTACACAGCCTTTGCCGAAATAAACCTTTGTGGCATTTTCAAAAATAAAGTTGTTCATTGTATCAATCCTTTCTCTGAATATTTGCATTGATGATTTCTTCAAGGGTTACATTTGGGATTCCCCAAAATCCACAGCATCGTTTATCCAACCTTCTGCAACCGTTCCCGTTCCGAGACCGAAGCCGTGGCGCAGTCCTTTGTAATGATGAAATTCGGTTGGGATTCCCAGTTCACTTAACCGATTCAACCGAGCCTCCATTGTACGCCAGTTTGCGATACCGTCATTTTCTCCCACACAGGCGTAGGTCGGCGGGTCGCTTTCACTGTATTCGCTGTAACCTGTGTACTGCATAATGACAGCCCCGGCCTGCGGCAAATCTTTTTCTCCAAACGCCGACGTGCCGTAAGAACCCAGCCACGCCGCCATTCTTCCGCCCGCCGAGCCGCCCCAAAGGGAATAGCAATCGGTGTTTACCTCTAATTCGTCGGCATTTTCAAAAATAAAATTGATGGCTCTCGCTAAATCCTCGCAGGCGGTTTGTGCGCCGGGGCGGTAGATCAGAGCAAAGGCATTGTAGCCCATTTTGGATAATTCCAAAGCGTGTGGAAAACTGTCGTGCATCGCACCGACATAAGCAAATCCACCGCCTGCGTTGCATACCGCAAACCGTTTGCCGGGATTTCCTTTGAAGAAGAACAAGCCTGTATCTTCTTTTGCGGGATCGGCCGCTTTTTCTTCCTCGGTATAAATATCGTAGAAAATCACATCGCCGTTTTCAGCATGGCTTTTCATATAGTTTGCGACCTCTACCGTTTTTTCGGGGTCGATATTGTTGTACCAAGTGAGTCCCAGTTCGCCCAATGTATCGCCGCTGTAATAGCTGCTGTTCACAGGGAATATCAGTCTGCCGTAATCACCAAAGGCGGGATTATTTATCACATCGGAGATTTCTGTATCTACCGTATATTGTTCTGTATCATTTTGATTCACTTGCACAGACGTTTCTACTCCTTTGAAATCTGTGTCCGATTCGGTGCTATTCATATCCGAGCTGCAACCTGCCAAGAAAACGGCTATGCAAATCAGCGTTACGGTAAAAGTGATTTTTCTCAAAGCCGTCACCAACCTTTCTGATTACAGTATAAAAGAAACGAGACCTCATAAGAAGTCTCGTTTCGTTCATCAGTTTATACCTAAAGGTTATAACGCCTGTTTAGTGGTACAATTCTTTGCTCACCTTTTCAGCGGCATTCAAAAACTCTTGTACTGTAGGTGTTGGAGTGGGGGAATGGAGGATTCCATAGGGAATACAATGGTTCCACTCCACAGGTATTACTTTCAGTAGAGGGTGAACATTCGCCCATCCGGGAATAGAGAGCAATATATCATTTGTGTTCTCGCAACGATTAAATATATCCATTCCGTAAAAGTCAAAATCCACAATATTTATTTGTGGGTGATTCTGCCAAAGGTCGTCTCGAAGCTGATCGACATAGCGGCTCCAGCCACGGTGCATAAGCAGCAGATTTTCGCCGTATAGGTCAGAAATCTGCAATTTGTCTTTTGCCGCCAGTCGGTGATGAATGGAGACAGCGCAGTGAAAAGGGCCTCTAATCAGTTCTAATCCCGCACAGGAACGAACATTTAGCATCGTATCATCGAAAATGCCACCGACTATATCAATGTTTTTTCCCAAATTAGCTAAAATTTCCCGTGCGTTTTCGGGAGTGTTCTCAAAGGGAACAATTTGAAATTTGATATTTGGGTGTAAGGCTTGAACTCTCGACCAAAGTTCCATAAGAAGCTGTGCAGGGGTGATAGGAGACGAACCGATACGAATAATATTAGTATCTTCCTGCATTGCATTTTTGGCTCTTGTAATGGAATCTCTACAATATTGTATAATGTATTTTGAATCCTGATATAGAGAGTGTCCGGCCTTTGTTAAGTGTAGCCCTCTGTGCGTACGGTCAAATAGTTTAACGCCCAACGAATCCTCCAGCAAATTGATTTGTTTGATAACGGCTGTAGGTGTGATAAAGGATTCCTCCGCCGCTTTGTTAAAGCTACCTGCATCCGCTACTTTCAAAAAAGTTTCGAGTTGAGGATTATACATAATATTTCACCTTCTTTATTTAGGTATATTTGATTTTCTGCGTAAATCTGTAGGTTTTTTCGCCGTTTTAGGAATCATCCAAGAGCGCCCGAATTTCTGTGTTCCATCTATTCTGTTTTCCTCGCACAGCTTTTGAACACGGCGTTCCGAAATCTCCCATTTCTGTGCTGCTTCTCTGACAGATATATAGTCCATTTCTATCCTCCATAAAATACGCATAAACGAATATTCTTGCAATTATTATTTTATTCGGTTATGCGTATGGTGTCAAGGAGCAATTGCTCTACAGGTCTTAGGGCAGCGCCCTAACGAGAATCACTGTTTGTAGCCGTATGGGGATACAAACAGTCTGCTCGCTAAGATGATACAGAAAAACCGAAGAAGGCAGCCATGCTTTCTCCGGTTCGTTCTATGTTACCCTGATTTTCTTCGGCTTTGCTTTTGAAAGCTTGATAATCAAATCATCTACAGCGTCGGTATAGCGCCCTTCCTGCCGCAGTTTGCTCTGAAACCAAAGGAGATTTTGGACAAGAAATCTGCGCTCAGCTTCCGAAAGATAAAGATGATATTTCTGCTCCCTCATACAAAGATCAACTCGTTGTTCACGATTTCTGTTGCCCGGTTTCGGATGCTGTTCGTTTTTTGCACCCACTCCATAGGACGATCGGCTTTCAGCTTTTCTGTGACATTTTCCTGCTTAGAAAGTACGGATACAAGTGATTGAAACAGCCGCTCCGCCTGTTGAGCTACCTCTGCCAGATGTTTGTTCAGCGTTCCGGAAGTCAGCAGATTGTAATACCGAATCCGGTGGTGCTGCTTCAAATGTCGCCGGTATCGTTGTCCCCAAACTCCGATTTCAATTTCTTTTTCGGGTGATAGTTTCAGATCGGGAAGTTCATAATCGCCTTGCCGGGTGTATGTGCCGCCTGCTTCTTCATAAATGCTTTTCATCGTAAAAACCTCCTGTGTTTTATGTTGTTTTCATTCTACAGAAGATTCTCAGGAAAAACCAATGTGCCGATTGCAGTTTTATCGGAATATGCAGAAAAAGAGTACGAACCCTTCGATTCGTACTCTCGTTTCTACCCTGCAATGTCGGTTTCTGTGTGTTTTTCGAATACTGCCTTATGCACACTCGGCAATCTGCCGGGGATTTTTCTCTTTAAGCATGTGTTCCTGCTTCTCTGCATACCCATAGAACAAGGAGGAATGTAAAATGCAGGAAGAAAACTATGGGAGAATGAATCTGGCCAGCCAGACTGACGAGAATTACGTTGATGCCTGGGATGAAGCCTTTGAGGAGGAGTTGGAGGAAGAACCAAAGGAGAAAAAGCATCTGCTGAAAAAAAGCGGCCAGATGGTAACGGTGCTGCAGATCGGTTTGTGCGGCTTGATTTTGCTGGCGGCGTTTTTGCTGCGCTTGTTGGGCGGTGCGCCCTATCAAACTGTGCGGTTATGGTATGAAGAAGAAATGAATAAAAGCGTCATCGCCGGTACGATCGTGGAGGAAGGGGAGAAAACACTGCAGAATTTCAGCGCCCAAGTAGGAGAAACCATTGAAAACCTGGGGAAAAAGGTATTGGTATAGTCCTTATGAAATTTACGTTTCGAGGGTGCAGGATTTTTGTCAGCTTTTGGTTTGCGGCCATACTGGCGGTGTCCGCCGTGCTGGACCCGTCGGGAGGGGTCTTGGGCGGCTTGCTGGCGGCGGTGGCTCATGAGCTGGGGCATTTGCTGGAAATGGCGCGGCAAAACTGTCTTCCGAAAAAAATCGCATTTAAAATGTTCCGGGTTGATATGGTA
>JABLTR010002282.1_pt1 | contig 13931 bp, 14 predicted proteins | sample 7160071 | NCBI WGS metagenome assembly JABLTR01 (sample SAMN14651230, study PRJNA627086) | human gut metagenome | isolation source: feces | host: Homo sapiens
ATTTTTTGTGTGCAGCCTGTCAGGTATGGTTATTCCGCGAGCATTTCTCTGCATCGATCGCAAGCACGACCATCAGCGCGCAGAGGGCATCTCTTGGGTCGGCAACCTCAATGGTGTATGTATCGGTCCAATTCCAAAGTTCCTTGGCGATATGCGCCACGGTATGCCCACTGGGGGCAAGGATGTCATAGTCCCATTCCCAAAAGCTGCCTTCAATGCGCCAGCCATTGCAGTCGATATGGTAGCTGGGCCGGAAAAGCGTCAGCTCTCGGCTCAGGCACCCCACATAATCATCCTCACCTGTGTAAAGCTCAAATTTGGGCAGCCATGTAAATATCTTTTCTTTGACGCAGCCAACCGGGCAGCCCGCCGCATCAAAGATTCTCAGGCAATGCCCCCAGGAAAGCTGACCCTTGACCACAAACAGGGTGTTCCCATATTCATCGTAAATATCATAGCTGTCAAACCATGAGAACATCCGTTGCTTGAAAAGCATCTTCATTGCGTTTCTTCCCTTCACTTGCCTGCACAGTATCTGTTACCGGCATCTTATTTGCTTGCCTTATGCTTATTATAGTTTATCGCACCACCAAATCACAAGGGAAAATCCGGAAAATTAGCCCTGTTATTTTGCTTTCAGCGGAAGAATACCGGAATCCATTCTCTCCTGCAGGGCAAGGATATGTTGCTCGTGTTTTCCCACCATTTGTACGCTTTGATTTGTATCCTTATGTGCCGCTTAAAATCTGTTCCAGCGCATCACAGAATCGAATATCCTGCTCTTTTGTGCGTTTTGCAGCCCCCTTTGGGTGCTTGCCGGCGCGTAGGAGCTTTTTGTTCTCATGCCGCTGCAGCATCAGTGCATCTATAGTATCCGCCGTATATTCCAAACCGTTCTGGTTCAGCACCCGTGCGCACCTTGCAAGGCACATACTTGCCAGACCGTAATCCTGCGTCACGACCAAGTCCCCGGGCTTCACCCGGTTGACGAGTGCAAAATCCACACTGTCAGCGCCTTTGTCAAATACCAGCGTCTGTGCCCCTTCCCGCTCGATACGATGGGATGTATCGCACAGAATCACAACCGGCACACCGCTTTTCCCTGCGATCCGCAGGGTCAGATCGACCACCGGGCAGCCGTCCGCATCGATCAAAATCGTCATGTGTTTATCCTCCTTTCCTCATCGTACTGTGCTTTGGTTTGGATAATTGTACCATGTTCCCGCTGCGCTTTTCAACACGCAGGGGGCACTCATTCTCGGCGCACCGCAAAAAGTGCGGGATAACGCATCTTCAGTGCGACCTCGAAGGGCTGGGTAGCACCCAACTGCTCATTGTAGCTCAGAGCCACCATCAGCACCAGACCAAAGGAGGGGCCGATGCCCTGTGCCAGCTTGCGGCGAACCTGCTCCGGTATCATCATTGCACGATCACGCAGGCCGCACAGGAGGTAGGTATCCCGGATGTCCCCTACTTTACCCGTCTGTTCAAGCGCACCATGGGAGAGACACCGTCCCAGTACGCCCGGAAGAAAGCCATTGAGTCCTAAGAGATGAACCGGCTAAAAAGAAGAAGTTTGCAGCATCGCTCATCCAGCCTCCTTGCAATGTACTGCAGCATAGTATTATAATTTGTATAGAATCGGTAAGCTGCGATGCTGCACCGCAGGAGGGCGTTTATGATTTTGCAAACAGGCTTCCGCACCGATATACCCGGCTTTTACAGCGCGTGGTTTGCAAACCGCCTGCGGGCAGGATTTGTGCTGGTGCGCAACCCTTATGATCCACAGTCCGTTACGCGGTATGCCATCAACCCGGATGTGGTGGACCTGATCGGCTTTTGCACCAAAAATCCTGCCCCGATGCTTCCCCGCATGGAGCTGCTTCGTCCTTATGGACAGTACTGGTTTGTCACGATCACCCCCTACGGGCCGGAGATCGAGCCGCATGTACCGCCGAAGACACAGGTCCTGCAGGACTTTATCGCGCTGTCAAAAATTGTCGGCCCTGACTGTATCGCATGGCGGTATGACCCCATTTTCCTTACCGATACCTACACCGCTGCACGGCATATCGCCGAATTTGAGCAGATGGCAGCTGTGCTTTCCGGCTATACAAAGACCTGTGTAATCAGCTTTATCGACCTTTACGAGAAGGTTCGGCGGAATTTTCCGCAGGCAAAAAGCGTCCCGCACACGGAGCGCGAAACGCTGGGAAAGGCTTTTATTGAGATCGGCAGAAAATGCGGTATGACGATACGCCCCTGCGCCGAGGGCACCGCGCTTGCCCGCTATGGTGCCGATTGCAGCGGCTGCATGACGCAAAAAACCTTTGAGGCCGCGCTGCACCGTCCCCTGCGGCTGCCCACGCAAAAGCCTGCCCGCAGGGAGTGTGCCTGCTGTCTTACGGCGGACATCGGCGCCTACAACACCTGCGGTCACGGCTGCCTTTACTGCTACGCCAACGCCAGCCGTGTGGCTGTAGCGCGGAATATGCGTATGCACGATCCCTTCTCACCCTTTTTGGTCGGCCACAGCCAACCGGGCGATGTAATCCACGAGGCAAAGCAGGAAAGCTGGCTGATCGATCAGATCAGTATGGCAGAGCTCCTCTAGCAGCAGACAGCGGCTGTCAGCCGCTTTCACCGTTACAACAACAAAAAGCTTGCAAAAAGGCAAACGTGCCTATCCTTGCAAGCTTTTTTGTTTTCGTTTTCGCAAATAGGGGCATCGATTCTTGTTGCTATGTTGTGAAAAGTGAGCTTCAATGCAACTGCACAAAGCAAAAAGGCTGCGCTTCCTGCGCAGCCTTTCAGCAGACTTCCTTATTCGGCGTATTCTTTGACGGCCCCTGCCTTCTGCAGAGCCGCCATCACAGCGGGGATCAGAACCAGCTGCACGATAATGCCCGGCACGGCATTGAGCAGTGCGCCCGCCAAGAACGCCTGAGCGGTAAACGCCTTGCCGCCCAAACCCAGCAGCACGACCTCAGCCACGCCCCAGACAAGCCGCCCTGCTACCATGGCGGTAAGCAGCGCCGCATACACGCCTGCCAATCCCTTTTGGGCCAAGCGGCGGTATACCAGCCCGATAACCAGGCCGTAGGTCAGCAGCTCAAAGGCCATCGCAATCGCCACCGGGTACATCGGGGGCATCCCGAACAGAACCGAACGCAGCAGCGGCGCAACAAAGCCCACCACTGCACCGTATTGCCAGCCGCAGACAAGGCCGCACAAAAGCACCGGAATGTGCATCGGCAGCAGCATACTGCCGATTTGCGGAATCTGGCCCGTCAGCATGGGCAGCACAAGGCATAGCGCCAAGAAAAGCGCTGCATAAGCCAATCTTTTGGTATTCTGGTTTTTCACAACATATCACCCTTATCAAAAAGTTTGAACCGCGCACCCTTCTGGGCACTGCCTTCCTGGCTTTTTCATAAGGGCATTACTGTATCATCTCAAACCCGCCATAGCGGGAATCACACAGTCATGCCATAGGTCCGCTTACTATATTACACAAAAATCTCCGCCGTGTCCAGTACAAAATCGCAGTGTGCGGCTGGATCATAGGCAGCAAAATAGCCTTCCTCCAGCGGGATCCACCGCTGCACAAAATTTTCGTAGCGTATGCCCTCTCTCGCCTGCAGGCGCGCTGCCTGCACATCAGGCGGGCAGGTAACAAACACGCGCACCGCAAATTCGGTCTGCACCGCCGGATGCAGGCTGTAGCTGCCCTCCAGAATCGTCAGCGGTGCGGCAGCAAACGGCTTAGACGGCAGGAAGGCCCCCGCCGCGCAGCTGTATGCCGTATAGTGCGCCGTTTCTCCGCGCAAAAGCGGCTGCAGAACCTCATTTCGCAGCCGGGTGAAATCCATATTCGCGCCGGGCTGCTGCTGCCAGTTCGCGCAGCGCGCGGCAAGCGGCAGATAGAAATCATCGGTATGCACCACCCGGCAGCCAAGCTGCCCCGCCAGAAATTCCGCCAGTGTAGACTTGCCGCTGCCGCAGCGCCCGTCAATAGCCAGCAGCGCAGGGCCGTTCTCTGCGGCCAACTGTGCAGCCTGCAGGATTGGTGCGGCGGCTGTTGCCAGCGGCGTCATGCGTCCAGCGCACGCAGCGTAAGAGCTACGGCATTTTGCAGATACTCGTCAAGGCGGCAGTCCTGCGTGCCCGCCACAAAGATCCCGCAGCCGGACGCCGGGATCAAAACCTTGGCTGCCTCACTGCCGGAAATCGCCACCGACATTTTTGGCGAAACCTCGCCCATGATGCCATTGGCCATCAAGATACCGATGGGCCCCAGAATAACATCGGCTCTGGCGGCATTATATACCACCGCATTTTCCCCGGTGGCGCCGCGCACCGCGCCCGCCTTCAGCATGGCGCTGGTTGCCAGCACATTCGTGCCCACCGCCAGCAGCTCGCAATCTGCGGGCAGCTTAGGCAGCAGCAGCTTTGCAAGCTGTGCGCCCATGCCGCCGCCCTGCCCATCAATGATCAAAATTCGTTTCATACCCTACATCCTCTGTCGCTATATGCCCTGCCGCCACAGCGGCTTACTTATGCCTATTATTTTACACCCCCGGAGTATTGTATCGCAAGTAGTAAAACGAAAAGGGCTACTGTACTTCATCGCACAACAGCCCTCTTTTGCACACTGCGCAAATCAGCAGCAGCTGCACCGGAGGTATCTACATCGGTGCTGTAGCTCTCCACGGTAACTGTTACATCCCCGCTGCCCTGCACATAGACCGGGCCTTGATCTACACCATCCGGCGGGGTCTGACCGTTTTCCCCCGGGCCGCCCATTTCGTCACGGACAAATGTGGTAGAATCTGATAACGGTATGCTCACTTAACCATCTGCTTCTGTCTCCACCGTGATGGATGCGGCTGACACTTCGGTGACCGTACCTGTACAGGTTGTCCCCGCCTGAGCTGTCGTATTTTCACATTTGTTTCTTCGGCTGTCGTTACTGTATCGCTCTGACCCATGTTGCAGCCGGTCATCCAAAGTGCCATGACCGCAGTCAGGGTCCCGCATATAAATTTTTTCATCAAAATCATTTCCCGGTTATTTCTTGTCATCTCTGAGAACACCGGTATCATACTACACGAAGCTTAAATCACTCTTAAACTTTGACTATGGATTATTGGCAGTATACTTCTGCGGTTTGCACCGGATACTTTTTAAAATCAACTCACCTTATGGCAAGGCAAAATTCGGCAGCTTTCTTTTCAGGCGTGCTTTGCGCCTCTCCATCTTACTTATTTTCCGTCAATTCCTGTTGCTATAACCGTAATTTTGCATTTCCTTTTTTGTGTTCGTTAAGCAGTGCCTTGCTTGCCAAGGCGATTGCTCTCGCTGCTATAGTATGTCGAAACTTCCTCAATTGCTGTACACTTTTTATAGCAGGTGCAAGCCCAATCATTCTGCCACTCCCCTCCCCCGCCTTCTTGAGATAGCCTTTAGCCTTTGAATGACGTTTACTTTGCGTTATTTTCTTTCCTTCTGCACTTACCACATACCCTACGGGACGGTAATCTAGCTTTCTCCCCATTGTAAAGTCAGTTCTCAGATTCTGCTTAGTCCGTGCAGTAAAGGTTTCCTCTCTTACTTAAAAGAGAGGTTTCTACACTTTAACAAGCGGAAAATTTGAGTTCTCTGCACAGCTTTTAAAGTTCTATATGTATATTACCATGCATTTTATCCTAATTGTATATAAATTATATCCAATATCCCCCTTCTTCCCCTTCCTTTTATGAACCTTATGTAAGTAAGGTAGGACCACAAACCCAGTATTCATTATTTCATCAGTTGTCAGAGGAACCCTATTATACGGTATTTACACTGCTTCGATTTGCAGCCTTATTTTCTACTTCATGATTACGCGGATTGCTGCCGAATAAGCAGCGAAACCACATAAAAGAGATTTCTTCACCTTGAAATCCGGAAATCCAGAGCAAAGAGAGATTTCTACATCGCATTACCGTAAAAAATATTTACCCTGTACTATGCCATACTTTGCACCACTATGGATCTTCTCTGGATTGCTTTTACTTTACGATTTGTATATAGCAATGTAACATATCCCATCTGTATTTTGTCTGCAACGTCTTTTTCTCTTTCTAGTATCCTTCTCTCCCAGCTATTTTGGGGTTCTAGTGCTTTTTTGTCCCCCATATCTATATGTTGTGGTTTTACACCCCTTTTATTACTACCCTGCTTTGTCAGTGCCTTTCTATACATGACTGCGCTTTCTCCTCTTTTCTTCCGCTCCTTTGATGTAGAAACCTCTCTTTAGTGCAGGCAGCTCCTTCTTCGGAGTTCGATTATATATCGATTTATCGATAATTATTTGCATTTAGAAATCTTACGTTGTTTATGTGTAGTAACCTCTTGGTTGCCTTCTATTAGGCTCCCTGCTTCTGCATGTATAGGCTTGCTTTGCGCAAGAAAAAGTATGTCAGTTGATTCGCAACACCAATATATAGTGTTTTTGCAGCAATTTCTAAAAGGAGGTTTCTACACCGTAAAAAATTGAGCACCTCCACCTCAGATACCACCCGCAGCAGCAAAAGGAGGTTTCTACACTCGCAGAAGGGAAAATTTTTGTTTCACTCTCCTCCCCTGTATCTATGCATACTATTCTAATTCAAGCGTCTACATTTTCCACTGTTTGAGTAAAGAGAGGTTTCTACATCGGAAAAATCGGAGAATTTCAACGCAATGTGCCCTTTCCCCGCCCCTTTATCCAATCAGGGTGCTGGGTTGTACCATGATAAACAAAAGAGAGGTTTCTACACCGGAAAAATCAGCTATCGTAATCTCTACCTATGTTTGCACGGCAAAGCATTCCCACTATTGCAAAAGAATGATTTCCACACTGCCCAATTTGTAACTGCAACAGACAGTTTGCAGAAATAGCTTTGAAAACAGAGATTCTTCCACGGCAAAAAAGAGGTTTCCACATGCTTACTTTGGCTGATTTGGCTGTAGCAATCTCTTTCTACAGCCTTTTAAACCTCTTGCATCCGGTGTGGAAACCTCTTTCGCCAAGTGTTTTTTTCTCTTAGCTGGCATGTGGAAACCTCTCTTTCTACATATTATAATAAATAAGTAAAAAGTAAGGTATAAGATAAATAATTGTAAAAGAGAAAAAAGCAAAATCTTGTAAAATAAAAAAGCTCCAAACATTTTTCGTTGACAGTTAGCAAATAGTATAGTAATATTATCAGTATAATGATATTTGTGTACCTATTTGAATTGTAACATCTAACGAAAGGAATATATAGCTGTATATCGAGATTATTTTAGGTCTTGTACAGCTATAAATAATGGATATGAACAAAACAAATTCGTCCATTGATGAAAACGAGGAAGCTTTAGTCGGAGAGGTCCTTTCTGATGATGAGGTCCGCGAGAAAAAGCAAGCAATCGCGACATGGCAGCACTCCCCTGTCGGCTTTGGCTCTTACATTACCAAAAGTAATGATTTGATCCAGCGGACAAAGTACTCTCTGCCCCGCAATGAGCAAAAGGTTCTCTTTATGCTCATGTCTAAAATCGACCAGAAAAATGATAAGGATGCATCCAAGTATTATTCGATTACCTTCAACGATTTTGCCAAGCTAACAGGCGTGCGCACAGTTGACACTACCTATGCTCTGAATCTGAAGGAAACTATCGAGAATTTGGAAAACCGTACCTTCTGGGTCAAGAAAGAACCCGGCAGTAAGGTGTATCGCTCCATTTCATGGCTGCAAAAAGGTTCTGAGGTCGATTTCGATAAGAAAGAGATTCGCCTACGATTTAATCAGGATATCTGGAAGGATATTGCGCAGCTTACCAGCAACTATACCTCTTACAGCATCGAATATCTGCTGATGATGAAAAGCACCTACTCGATGCGCGTTTATGAAATCATACTTTCCTATGACAACGGCAACAGAGATTATGGCTATACGAACGGCCTTGTATTCCAGCCTGTAAATGATGAGATACTGAATAAGTTCTCCTCCAAGCGCGATGAGCTGACAGGTTATAAGTATAAAAAATTCAATATTGATGAGTTTAAGGGTCTGCTTTCTGCACCCACAGAGGCAGAGAGAGAGTCCACAAAGAGCAAAAAGAAAAAGGATCCGGCATCTGCAGACAAGAAAAAGTTCGACCGGGAAAAACCGCTGTCTGAAAAGTATAAGACTTTTACAGAGTTTGAGAAAAATGTTTTAAAGACAGTTAAGACAGAGATCAATGAGATGACGGATCTTTGGTTTGACTATGCCCCGGCACGCAAGCGCGGTGTTCGCAAATATGAATATCTGTATATTTTCATCAAATACAAGACCAAAGCGGAAATGAAGAATGTCCGTGCCTATCATGATAGAAATACGCACGATGACGAAATTGTAAGGGAAACCAGAAAGAAGAAAACCCAGAACGCGGAAAACGCTGTTCAGCATATTACAGAACCGTTTGGCACAGATATACTGGAAATGAAGTACAGAAAAGCGACTACAGAGATCAGAAACAAGGCTGACTATGCTTCATATGAGGATAAGCTGACGGACAACGAGAAAAATATCTGCAATGATATTTTCACATACACGGCTAAAATCCTGACAAATGCCAACAAGCGAGATCAGGCGGAGGAAACACTGGATTGTTTAAACCGTATCATTCATGACAATGCCGGGCTGAAAACATGGGCCTTGGGACTGTGTGTAAAGTTTACGGAGCTGTTTGAAAAAACAACCGAAAGGAAGTCTGCACAGTATTATCGCACGATTGTTTATAACGATACGATTGAAAACAGCGCTTTGATTATTGCAACTGGCAAGCAGAAACTCGCAGCTTTGGATCCATCTGGCGTGTTTAAGTTTGATATGTCTGTCTTTGAGGATGTCTAAGTAGTGTTTGGCAGGGGCCTGCAATTTGCAGGCCCCTGCTTTTTGTGGTAAAGGGTAAAGTGATTTCAACTGATAAATACATGCAAGATGAAAACAGCAACAAGAATTGAACGCCCAGCCATGAAGGGAGAATGGGAAAATAAAATACTTATTACTTTTGCGCCCCGAGGCTACTTTGCTAAACACCGAAAACAAATGTTGTAAATCACAGCAACAAGAATTGAAGGGCATATTGATTCCGCACTGCACTGTGAAGCGCGGCGAAAATGAAAAAATAGGCGATGCGAATGTGGATACATCAAAGCACAGCAACAAGAATTGATGGACCTGAATAAAAGCTGCTGCAGAGTAATAATAAAGAAAAGAGAATTGACTTTACTTATATCTATGCTATAATTGAAAGCACAATAAGCAGCATAAGGTGGCTGCAACTATTTCTATTGTGAGGGATAGGTTTCAACATATTCAGCCGTCAAAGTATGATAGAATCGGATAATAAGAAACAGCTGCACCCGGTAGCAGCAAAAAGGCAGGAAGAACCAATCACAAGATAACAACGGAACAATAAACCATAGCAACAAGAATTGACAGACACATCCACAGATAACAGTCTTTACAGAAATGAGGAATTGCTCAATGTCTGCAAAAATTATTACAATTGCCATTGAAAAGGGCGGCACGGGTAAAACCGTAACGGCCTCCAATCTTGCCTACCTGATGGGCGATGAAGGGAAAAAGGTTCTTTGCGTGGATACCGATCCGCAGGGAAATCTCACCAAAGCACTCAGCGGCGGCTTGAGCATTACAAGTGATGAATTCTACGGCAAGGCGCTCTATAATCTTTTCGACGGCTTCCTGTATCATAGCAAGACGCGAGACTTTATTGTAGAAACGCAGTATGAAAATGTAGATATGATCCCGTGCGACGCGCAGACGCCGCGGATCAACAAGCGCATTGAGCTGCTGATTGGTGATGCAGAACGCCTGAAGGACGGAGATCCGAGGAAGGTTTCCGGTATGGGAGATTTCCTGTACTATTTCCTTAATCAAGTGCGCGATGAGTATGATTACATTCTAATTGACACACAGCCTACGCGTGACAGCCTGCTGCTTTCCAATGCAATCTATGCAGCGGATTATATCCTGATTCCGGCCGGCTGCGAGGATAACTCCGAAGAATCGGCGTTCCGACTTTATTATGAATGCAATAAGATGAAGCAAAGCTCCACTTCACACCTGATGGGTGCCGGTGTGCTGCTGGTGAATGTAGACAGGAGTGCAGCAACAGACAAGAAGATTCAGGAGCATTTTAAGGAAGAACTCGGCACATCGCTGTTCAGCGTTGCAATCCCCGCCAGCAAGACGGTGAAAACATCCATTTCCCGCTTTTTGCCTGTGTGCTACATGGCAAAAACACAGCCTGTGGCAAAAGCCTATGTGAAAGCCTACGAAGAGTTGAAAAAGCGTCTGGAGGTGAAATGATATGGGAATGAAGAGCCCCGCCAAAAAGAAAGAAATCGTAAAGCGTTCCCGTCCGACGGATGCCGAGCTTGGCAAAATTGATTCCAATAATGGCGATGCAGGGAAGATTATCAGTGATCTGACCGCAGGTCATAAAAGCGTTGAATACGAATCACGGGATATTGCACTGTACGATATTCGCGTAAACGCGGACAACGAAATCTTCCGGCAGGCTGACACCCAAGAGGATATTGTGCAGCTGGCGGAGGATATTCAGCGCAACGGCCTGATGCATAATCTTGTGGTGTTTCCGCAGGAAGAAAATGGGAAAACGGTGTATGTTCTTCTCTCCGGTGAGCGGCGCTACCGTGCGATGGAGTACCTCGAAAAGAGAGGCGACGCCACCTGGAACACCATCAAAAACTGCAATGTGATCACAACAAGCCTTTCGGAAAATGAAAAAAAGGTGCTTTTATACAGCGCGAACCTGCAGGTTCGCGGCGGCTTTGCGGATGAACAAATCCGCCGCAAGGCTGTTGCGGAATTTGTGGTATGTCTGCAGAGCGAGCCGTTCAATATGACGGAAAAAGACGCTAAGAAGGCAATTAAGGAAGTGAGCGCAACCACAGCCAAGCAGATCGACCGTGATTTCCGCATTGAGGAAAAGCTGGATAAAGAGCTGCTTCGTCTTTTGGACAATAAGTTCCTGACCCGCATGGAGTGTGAAAGCTATATCACGCTGGAGCCGGAGGTGCAGCATAAAATTGCGCAGTGCTATCTGTTACTGAGCACGGTAGATGTGAGCAACTGCGATACAGATGCACAGGAGCGTCTGCTGCAGGAGCGCAACAGCATACATTATGATTTTATGCGGGCCATTGACAGCGCTAGAAAAACCAACGAGCCGGATGAGCGGGACGAGCGCCTGGATACTGCGTTTGCAGAGTGCGACAGTGCAATCCGTCTGCTGCAGAGCACGGTAGGGGAGTACCATGCCGCCGTCAGCCAGCATGATACGAAGAAGGCCGAAGAGATCGCAAAGGATGTGGCCAAGGATCAGGAGGCAAAGCGCGTCGAGAAGAAGGAGCAAAAGAGCGAGTCTGAAAGCGCGACCTTTGTGGAAAAGACGCTCCAGCCTGTTGCCAATAGAATTTTTAAGAAAATGAGTTCAACCAGCTATAAGCGCGGCGTCAGAAAGATGTCTCAGGAGCGCCGTGACAATGATGTTGCGATTCTGAATGAGCTGATTGAGCAGGCGCAAAGTCTCAGGGATCTGATCGAAGCCGCAAAGTAAGGCAGGGTAGGGGAGACGCTGTCCCGTAACCAAAGGGTGATGCGAATGAAAGAAGAAAAAGTCAAGGTCAACCTTCGGGTAGGGCTCCTGATTCGGGAGACGCTTGTGGACGAGGCTGCTGTGGAGGATATCCGCGTAGGCACTCTTGCCAATCGGCTGCTCCAGTCCGAGTTGGATAAGGTTATGGCGGTCGGCGCTGACAACTGCCTGATTATGAACAGCAGGGAATATCTGGCCAGCAAAGCAGAAATCGAGCAAAACAAGGCGGCCTATTATCTGTTTCCGGAAACAAAGGTTGTCAGCCGGTTTATTGCTACACAGTTGGATGACAAGATTTATCCGCAGATATCTTTTTACTTTTTGAAAGAGCAGATGGATGTTCTGGAAAAGCTGGTACGAAAGCAGCGGATACCGCAAACGATTCGAAACGGTGCGGTTCACTCCTATCGGTATGTTATCGCCGGTATGCTGCTGAATCATCCGCTTTGCTGTGCGCTGGGAGCATCTGCAAATAATGATTGAACCAAAGCCCACAGCCGTTGCTGTGGGTATTTTTTGTCTACTGATTGCCATGAAAAGAGCAGGCTTGCACCAGACCGGCGCAAAGGCACTTGTAAGGCACGAAAATGAACGGCCAAGGAAAAGAGCTGCCCGCAGTAAAACGCGCCGCAGAGGCGCTCTCTCGAGCTCTTTGGGAGAGGGCACGCAGAAGGCGGTAAACAAAAAGCCCCCACCCGCAAACGCGGGCAGGGGAGAGGGGAGACGCAGTCTTGGAAAGATAACGAGACGGCGCACAGAAAGATGCGGAAGTGCCTCAGAGCCAGGTGCCCTTTAGCAGGTACTGCTCACGCTCGGCACCGGTCGAAACAAATTGGATAACATGAACAAGCTGCTTTTCGAGAAATTCAATGTAGCCCTTTGCCTCATCAGGCAGCTCGTTGTACAGGGTGCAGTGGGAAATATCGCAATTCCAGCCGGGCAGCATCGTTACGACAGGTTCCATACGGTCTAAGTCATCGGTGGGGTCGAAGGCGGTCACCGGCTTGCCGTCCAGCGTATAGCCGGTGATGACGGGGATCTCCTTCATGCCGCTGAGGACATCCAGTTTGGTGAGGGCGATTTTGTCCGCCCCCTGACAGGCAAGACCGTACCGGCTGGCAACACAGTCGAAGGGGCCAACACGGCGGGGACGGCCGGTAGCAGCACCAAATTCACCGCCTGCCTTGCGCAGAGACTCCATCCATGCCTCTGGCATCGCCTTTTCAGCCGTAAAGGGGCCGGCCCCCACGCAGGTGGAATAGGCCTTCAGCACACCGACCACATGGTTGAGCCTGACATTGGGGATACCAGCCCCCAGAGGGGCGTAGGCGGCCAGCGTGTTGGAACTGGAGGTATAGGGGAAGATGCCGTAATCAATATCGCGCATGGCTCCCAGCTGTGCCTCCAGCACAATGCGCTTGCCTGCGTTGCTGGCTGCCTGCAGATAGGCACCGGCATCACAGATGTAAGGGCCGAATTGCGCCGCCTGTGCATAGCACCAGTTCAGAAGAGCCTCGTAGGACATCGGCTCCTGATGATAACAGCCGGCCAGCTCCATGTTTTTGGAATCAAGGATCACATGCAGTCTGCTGCGGATACGCTCCTCATCAAGGTGCAAAAGATCCCCCAGACGCAGTGTCTTTTTGCGGTATTTGTCGCTGTAGGCATAGGCAATGCCGCGGCGGGTAGAGCCGAACGCTTTTCCTTTTTTGGCAAGGCGGTCCTCCTCAAGGCCGTCCTGTACACGGTGCCACGGCAGGGAAATCGTAGCCTTGTCGGACAATTTCAGATGGGCAGGGCTGATTTTGATGCCGCGTTCCTCGATGGAGCGGATCTCCCCGGCCAGATGGTCAAGGTCAATGACCATGCCGGTGCCCAGCACGCATACAACATCCGGGTGCAGGATGCCGGATGGGAGCAGGTTCAGAACAAATTTGCCCTGCTCGGTCACAACGGTGTGCCCGGCGTTGTTTCCGCCCTGATAGCGGGCTACGATATCGGCGTTTTCGGCCAGCAGGTCGATGACACGGCCCTTGCCCTCATCGCCCCAGTTGATACCGGTTACTGCGGTCAGCATTTTAGTTTCGCCATCCTTCAAATTGTTTCTAGGGCAACACCGCACAATTCCCGCCTGACGGCTCAAGCACCGCTCCGGCGGCTGCGGCACGGCATCTGCGTTGCCAAAATGCTCGATAATACACAAAGTATTATCTGCGCTTTTGGCTTAGCAG
>JABLTR010039511.1_pt1 | contig 13920 bp, 12 predicted proteins | sample 7160071 | NCBI WGS metagenome assembly JABLTR01 (sample SAMN14651230, study PRJNA627086) | human gut metagenome | isolation source: feces | host: Homo sapiens
CTCGTGGGTAGCCTCCGGACGACCAAACTTGATGTTGCTTTCAATGGTATCGGCAAAGAGGTATACCTTTTGAAAAACCATACTTATCTGGTCCATCAGAGATTCCAGGGTGTAGTCCTTCACATCAGTACCGCCAATGTGTATGGAGCCATGATCTACATCCCAGAATCGGGCAATTAGGCTGCACAAGGTCGTCTTTCCAGAGCCGCTTGGGCCTACAATCGCCGTTGTTGTCTTGTTGGGGATCGTGATGGAAATATCCTTTAGGATGGGTTTGGAGTCATAAGAAAAATTCACATGTTCAAAGGTAATGTCATGCTTTTGGGGGACAGTTGTTTTCCCATGTTCATCCATTTCTGAAATGCCGTCCACTTGATTGGCGTGGTCAATGGAGCTTCCCACTAGGCGCAAGGCGGACACGCCGCTTCCGGCCGATTGAATCTGGGAAAAAATCAGGAAAGAGACCACCACAGCCATCAGGGCATTTGCCAGAGAGATGGCGTTGCTCAGGCAAAGCAGTACTGCCGCCACAAGAATGAAAATGCTGAAGAGGTGGAGAACCATTTCCTGCGCCATGGTGTATGGAGTAAAAAGTTTTTCAATGGCCAGATTGTTGTTACGGCTGTCCTCCATTGCCTGCCGTACTCGCTTGTCACCCTTGCCGGTGAGGTTGAAAGACTTGATGACGCTCATGCCCTGAAGCTGTTCCAGTACCGCTTCCACCAGCTTTGCTTCTGCCTTCTGCCGCTTCGGGGCAATACGAGCGGAGCGCTTTTCCATAGCAGAGAGTATCAGCAGATAGAAAACCATTCCCAGAAAAGCCAAAAGTCCAATGCGCCAATCCCATGCCAGCACAAACAGGAACATCACCAATGAATTGATCAGTCCGCCCAAAATGCCGACCAATACCATAGGGCCGGTGCTTTCCACCTCGTCCAGTACAGTAGTAGTGATTCCTGTCAGCTCTCCAAGGCTCTTGTCGTTAAAATATCCCATGGGAATCCGTTTCAGCTTGTCGCCAATACCAATCCGCTTGTTGGCCACCATGAAATAACCGGTATGAGTTTGTTCAAGCTGCGTAAAGCGGTTGACAATGGCCCGGCCCAGAATACTGACGGCCAGCAGTCCCAGTGCCTGCCATGCGGGTGCGGTAGATGAGGAACCATCCACCAGCGCCAAGACAATCACATAGATGGCGGCAATTTGGAACATATGGAAGATGGCGAAGAAAAAGCCGCCAATCATGGACTTGCGGATATTCTTTTGCTCTTCTCCCGCAAAACGCCAGATTTTTTTCAGTACCTCAATCATGCTATGTCACCGTCCTTTGCACCGATGTGGGCTTTCCACATCTCCTGATATAGTTTGTTGTGTTCCAAAAGCTCATAATGCGTACCGCTGCCGGCAATCCGCCCGTCTGCCACGATGAAGATTTGATTGGCATCGGTGATGGTAGAAAGCCGGTGGGCAATGACAATGACCGTCTTGCCCTCTACCAGCCGGGCTACTGCCTGCTGAATAACCGCCTCGTTCTCCGGGTCGATGTAGGCGGTCGCCTCGTCGAGAATTACGACAGGCGCATTTTTCAACATGGCCCTGGCAATGGCGATCCGCTGCCGTTCCCCTCCGGAAAGATGGGCGCCGCCTCCGCCCACCACCGTCTCATACCCATTTTCCAGGCTGCGGATAAATCTGTCGCAGCCGGCGGCTTTAGCTACAGTCTCCACCTCGGCGTCGCTTGCGCTGGGATTACCCATGCGGATATTTTCGCGCACAGTTTCGTCAAACAGGTAATTGTCCTGGGAGACAAAGGCCACCTGGTCGTAAAGCTGCGGCAGCGGGATTTCTTTCAGGTCATGTCCGCCCAGGGTGATGGAACCCTGTTTCACATCCCAGAAGCCGCCGATCAGTTTGGCAATGGTGGATTTACCAGAGCCGCTTGGTCCTACAAAGGCGGTCGTTGTGCCCGCCGGTATGGATAGAGATATATCGTGCAGAATTTCTTTGTCTTCGTGGTAACCGAAAGATACATGATCGACCTGGATATCTGAAGAGGACAGCTTGACAGGCGTTGTACCATGATACTGTTCTTCTCCGCCAAGAATGGAATCCACGCTTCCTACGATAGTCCCTACCTTGGCTAAGCTGTCTACAAAATCCATGGCGGCCAACAGCGGACCAGCGATTCCCAGTGAAAGAATAATAGTAGTGATGAATGTTCCCGCAGAGAGGCTTCCGCCCTGATACAGAAGCCAACCTACCGGCAGAATAGTGATCATAGTAGTGGGCGCCAGTGCACGGGAAATCGAGATAGGCATCTGGCAGCTCTTCATCCAGTGATAGAAGTATGAGGCGTTGGCCTTGACCCGGTCGGAAAACTTGGCGTAAGAATTTTTGCCCTGGTTGAAAGCCTTGATTACTTCGATGCCGCCGATATACTCCACGATTGTGGAGTTCATGGCCTGCGTCACCTTGACGGAGCCCTCATACTGCTTTCCATAGTTTTTCATAACTGTCATCATAAAGGCCATGCCTACCGGGATAGAAACGAGGGATAACAACGCCATCCGCCAGTCCAGTATGAACAGATAAATCAAAATGCTGACAGGACCTAAAATGTTAGCTGTCATCTCCGGTAAAAGATGGGCCAAAGGCCGTTCCATACTCTCTACTTGGTCTACGATGATTTGCTTCATCTGGCCGCTGGAGGTGTCCATAACGGTGCCTAACGGCATTTTCGGCAGTTTTTCGAGAATCCTTTCCCGTATGCTTTTCAGGATAGAAAAGGTCGCCTTGTGGGACATGGACAGGGCCAGCGAGTAGAGGATGGCCCGCAGCAGGAAGCCGGCTAAGGCCAGCCCGCACCACAGGATATAAAATTGCATCTCTGTGTTCCCGTTAAGAAGGCCGATGATGATCTGAGCCGCCGCAAAATAGGGCAGCAGCCCGCACAGCACTCCTACGGCAGCAGAAAAGATAGCTTTTATAAGGCCGCCGTGGTAGTTTTTCCCCAGTTCCCATAGACGCAATATGGGGCTTTGCTTTTGCATATAGATTCCTCCTTTTTTGGTTAGCTAATACTAACTATAGATTGATATAAAAAGGCCGCCTGCGGATCCGAACAGAAAACGGCCTGATTACCGGATTAAAACTCTGTGGCATTGAAAATAGTGGAGAACCCCTGCATGTGATAGCGGTTTAGCAGGCGTAAATACTTGACCGCCGATATTTTATCCATATTGTGGCGCACCACCTCAAACATACCGTTGAAATAGGCGGTGACTACGATGTGGACAAATTCTTCCGTCACCAGACCGGATTTCACGCTCTCGCAGCCGATAACCTCCATATATTTATAGGTATAATCCACCTCGATTTCCACCAGCTCCTCTACAAAGCGGGAAAACTGTGTACCCTCCGCACAGTCCAGAAGCAGTCGGAATGCATCAAAGTGGTCATAGATATAGTCCAGCATCTCCATTTGGTGCATGGAGGTGTATTGACCCATTTCAGCACGCTGGACTTCTTTATCAAAAGAATGGAACGCCTCCTGAATTTCCAGAAACATCTGCTTGAGACCCTTTGCCACCGGTTCCACAATGGCGCAAAAAAGCCCCTCCTTATCCCCAAAGCGGGTGTAGATGGAACCAGTGCTGGTATTTGCCTCCTGAGCAATCGTGCGAAGGGAAGCGTCCTTATAGCCCTTTTTCAAAAATTCTTTTTTGGCGCAGTCAAGCACCGCTTCATAGACGCCTTCGATCTGCTTTGCCATTTTCTCACCATCCTTTTTAATTCGTAACAGCGTTTTATAACAGTGTTTTAATTGTAAATCCAAAGTTCTTATTTGTCAAGCAGGAAATTTAGAATTGACAAGTTAGCTTTAGCTAACTATAATAAAAAAGGAATATAGGTCTGGCTTTTCGTTCCTTCCAAAATACGTTAGGATGGCAAACAAAGCTGTGAAACATGACCTCGTAGAAAGGAGAATTAGAAATTCTATATGCAACAGAGAAAGGTTGGGAAATACCCGTTTTCAATCGACGTAGAGGGTGCTAAGCCCATTGAAGCCGTCCTTGTTGTCGGGAAAACAGAAGGAAAAACATTAGTTGTGACAGCAGGTGTCCATGGGGACGAATATGTGGCCATTCAAGCGGTGCGGGAGCTTTTGAACGAACTCCAGCCACAAAAGCTCAGAGGGCAGATTATTTTGGTGCCTATTATTAACAAAGAGGGATTTTATGAAGGGACCTATCTTGTGCCAGAAGATGGTGAAAACCTAAATCGCTGCTTTCCGGGCAGCAAGAAAAAAGCGTGACTTGGCGGATGGCCCATGCTTTAGAGCGCTCCCTTTATCCCAAGGCGGATTTTCTTTTGGATCTCCACGGGGGCAGTCCCTATGAAACAATGACGCCACTGGTATTTTTTCCGGTTGGCGCAGGGAAAAAAGTCCAAGAACTTACCCGAAACGCGGCTCAGAAGCTGTCCCTGTCTTACATGGTGCAGTCTTATGCCAAAGATGGTCTTTATAGCTGGGCAGCCCAATGCGGCGTTCCGGCTGTTCTGATTGAGCGGGGAGGGGGAGGTACCTGGAGCAGAGTCGAGACAGAAGCATGTAAGGAAAATATCTATCAAATAATGAGCTTTCTCGATATTATTCCCTATAACAAGCAAAGGCAAATCCCTGTGGAGATTCAAGACGCCCATTATGAGACCGCCGTGTCGAGAGGATACTGGTATTATGCCAAGACGTCTGGAACGTCCTTTAGGACGGGGGAACTCCTTGGCAGACTGGAAGGAGAAGACGGGTGTGTGAAACAGGAAATTTATGCTCCTTATAACGGAGTGATTCTTTATCACACCCATTCTCTGGGGGTAACGGAGGGGATGCCCTTGATGGCATACGGAAAGGTGTGTTCAAAATAGCCTGCGGAAGGATAAAGAGGATAAGATCGTTTATCTATGGCAAACACTAACCTCATCGCTTATCTGCAGGAGGCTGGTTTCAGGGCTCTCAGGATAGATCACGATGAAAAGGAGAAAGCCCATCATTCGATCCTTTCACATTTAGACTACGACGGGAAAGGAAAATTGCTGGAGATAGGTTGTGGATTCCGCGCACTGGCGATCCGCGCCGCCCTGACATGGCCGGAGATGAGCGTAACAGGTATTGACTACTGGGCGGTGGTATACAATTACAGCAAAGCTCTCTGCGAAAAGAACGCCGCCGGCGAGGGTGTGGCCCATCAATGTGTCTTTCAGCATGGCGACGCCAATAAGTTGGATTTTCCGAACGGGAGCTTTGAGACTGTGGTCAGCAACTATGTTTATCACAACATCACGGGCGCAGACAAACACGAATTGCTGCTGGAAACCCTCCGAGTGCTGAAAAAAGGCGGCGTTTTTGCCTTCAATGACGACATGAAGCCTAAAATGTATGGGGATATGGAAGCCTTTGCCCAGAAGCTAAGGAATATGGGGCTTCAGGATGTACGCCTCATTGATACGGCGCAGGAAGTTTTCGGGTCCCATCGTCGGGCGGCACTGATGATGCTTGGCGAATCCAGAATGCTGGTCGGGAGAAAATAAATGAAAACGAAATGTTCGAGCATCTTTCTGTGAACAACAGTGGGTCTTTTTTTATGATAATAAAAAGAAAAAGGAAAACACTTCGAAAGCGTTTGTTTGAATTTTCAATGGTTCTTCAAGGTTTTATGATATAATAAAAAAGAATGGAGGTGGTGGAATGAAGTTGCTGCTTGTGGAAGATGAAAAGAGAATGGCGCAGGCATTGTGCGAGATCCTGCGATTGGAAAGATATGATGTGGACCATTACGCAGATGGGCTGGAAGGGCTGTATGCCTTGGAGAACGGCTGTTATGACCTAGTTGTTCTGGACGTCATGCTACCGCATAAAAATGGATTCGATATCGCGAAGGAAGCCCGTCAAAAGGGCATTAAAACGCCGATCCTTATGCTGACAGCAAAAGCGGAACTGGATGATAAGGTCACGGGCTTAGACTGCGGAGCAGACGATTATCTGACCAAGCCTTTTATGACAAAGGAGCTTCTGGCAAGACTTCGCGCCCTTGCCCGGAGAAGCATTCCCATTGTAGACGGCGTGCTTTCGTTTGGAGATATTGTTCTAAACACCACCACTTCAATGCTGATGTGCAGTGAAAACAGTGTGCGCTTGAGCGAAAAAGAATTTCGGATTTTGGAGTATCTGATTGCCAATCAGGGACAGATCCTTACAAGAGAACAGCTGGCGGTAAAAATATGGGGTTATGAGAGTGATACAGAATACAATAATGTGGAGGTATATATGTCTTTCACCCGCAAGAAGCTGAATTTTGTGAAAGCCAAGACCGAGATTAAAGCCGTGCGCGGCATCGGATACGAACTGAGGTATGACCATGTTTAAGAAGTCTAAACGAAAAATCGTCGCTGCGATTTTGTCTGTTTTAGTGCTGCTGCTTTGCGGGACATTTGGCGTCATTTATCTGGCGAGCTATACGGAGATGACAAATGAAAATCGGGAGCTTCTGAAGCAGTATGTGGATTCCTATACGTTGCCGGGAACGGATATGGGAGGCTTTGAGTTCGCAAAAGACAGGGGAGACAAGGGAACCCCACATACAAAACCGCCTATGCTGGAGCTTTCTACGTTTTATTCCGTAGCCACGTCAAAGGATGGACAGATTTTGAAGGTGGATACAGCGGATCTATCGACATATAGCGAGGACACGCTCAAGGAACTGGCCGCAGAGATCATAGAAAACGGAAAAACAGATGGAGTGGAGAGCAAACTGGCTTATCGTATGGCGGATAAGGGAGAATATATTTTAGTGGCGTTTCTCGATAATACCGTGATGCTGGAAAGTGCGGATACGCTGATTAACTATACCCTGATCTTTGGCGGCGTTGCTCTGGTATGCCTGCTTTTTCTGGCCTGTTTTCTTGCAAATAAGATCGTATCGCCGCTGGAGGAAAGCTATCAAAGGCAGAAGCAGTTTGTTTCCGACGCAGGACATGAACTGAAGACACCGGTAGCAGTGGTAAACGCGAATCTGGAGCTTCTTTCCCGGGAGATAGGCGAAAATCAGTGGCTTTCCAATATTCAGTATGAAAACGAGAGGATGTCGGGCCTGATCCTGCAACTTTTAGAGCTGGCAAGAGCGGAAAACGTGACGCCGATGATGAAGGTCATAGATTTGAGCCGGCTGGTCTGTGGAGAAACGCTGCCATTTGAAACAGTGGCCTATGAAAACGGACTGACTTTAAACAGCAGTATTGTGGATAACATTCTGGTCAGGGGAAACAGCGTGCAGTTAAAACAGCTTGTTTCCATCCTGATCGACAACGCCATATGCCACAGTGACAGCAGCGGAGCAATATTCCTTTCTTTGAAAAAGGAGAAAAACCATGCAGTGCTTTCAGTTGTCAACAACGGAGAGGAAATTCCGCTCGAAGAACGCAAACGGCTGTTTGAGCGCTTTTACCGGACGGATACTGCAAGGACCGGCGAGGGAGCTCACTACGGTTTGGGGCTTGCCATAGCCAGAACTATAACCACAGCCCATAAGGGGACAATTGATGTTCGGTGTTATGATGGAAAGGTAGAGTTTACAGCAAAGCTCAGGCTGGTATAGAAAAAAAGATATACAGACTAAGAAATGGCCTGTTGAGAACTAACGGCGGTATGACCCGGAAAGGGGATCATGCCGTCGTTTTGTCGTATGGCCTCCCAAAGAAATCACAAATCCTTTATGATTTCTTTTCTATGCAGTCTAATATGATTATAGGGGCTTCTTGTCGGTTATTTTTCGCTCTTTTGGCAGACAAAAAGAACTCGGAATCATGCAGCTGTTTCAATAATATTTCAATATTCCTCTTGTACAATGACGGTATTAGAAGGACAGGAGGAATTTTTATGGCTTATCAAACCGTATTTAAACGTTATGAGCTGAAATATTTGCTGACAAAAGAACAGAAAGAAACAATCCTGCGGGCAATGAAGCCATATATGGATCTCGACCAGTATGGGAGGACTACGATTTGCAATATCTATTTTGACACAGATAATTACCGTCTGATTCGCCGTTCCATTGAAAATCCGGCGTATAAGGAAAAGCTGAGAGTTCGCAGTTATGGCCGGGCAGAGCCCGACAGTACGGTGTTTGTGGAACTGAAAAAGAAATACAAAAAAGTGGTATATAAACGCCGGATTTCACTGCCGGAAGAGGAGGCAATGAAATGGATGAGCGGGGAACGGCCCTGTCCTTCCTGTAACCAGATTGGGGAGGAGGTCGATTATTTTCTTTCCTATTACGAGAAGCTGCATCCAGTCATCTTTCTCTCCTATGAAAGAGAAGCGTTTTATGCAAAGGATGAGTCGGATTTCCGCGTGACCTTTGATGATACGATTCTTTGCAGGCAAGAGGAACTATCCTTAAATACCGCTGCTTATGGGACAGAACTTCTTCCGAAGGGAACGGTCTTAATGGAAATTAAGTGCTCGGGCGGAATCCCCCTATGGATGACCCATGTGCTTTCAGGAGAAAAGATTTACCGAATTTCCTTCTCCAAATATGGGACGGCTTATCAGACAATGATCTTTCCGAAAAGAATAAAAGAGGAGGTATTTTATGCTTGATACTGTATTTCGCGGGCTGTTTGATTCCGATCTTACTTCTGTCATCAGTATAACCGACTTTATCCTTTGCATGGGAGTGTCCTTGATACTTGGCTTTGTGATGGCCCTTGCCTATATGTACCGCACCCGGTATACCAAAAGCTTTGTCATTACGCTTGCTTTGCTCCCAGCCGTAGTCTGCGTGGTGATTATGCTGGTTAACGGAAACGTGGGAACCGGCGTAGCGGTTGCCGGCGCATTCAGCTTGGTGCGTTTTCGCTCTGTCCCCGGTACGGCAAAAGAGATCTGTACGTTATTCCTGGCTATGGGCGCCGGCCTGACAGCCGGTATGGGCTATCTCGGCTTTGCCGTACTTTTTACAGCGATCATGTGTATTGTGTTCCTGCTTTATAACCGGCTGGATTTCGGAGCCCGGAAAAATATGGCGGCATATAAAAACCTGACGATTGCTATCCCGGAGGATCTGGATTATACGGGCGTTTTTAATGATATCTTTCAGGAATATACAACAGCGCATACGCTGGTCAGTGTAAAGACCACCAATATGGGAAGTATGTTCCGGCTTACCTATCATGTGACGCTTCGGGACGTGTCTGCGGAGAAAGAGATGATTGATAAGCTCCGCTGCAGAAACGGCAATCTTGAAATTATGATGTCTGTCCAGGAGACTGCGGCAGCAGAACTTTAAAAGAAGGGAGGAAATATATGATGAAAAAACGATTGTCAGCCGTATTGGCGTTTCTGCTGCTGGTTTGTATGACGACGGGGTGCAGCAGTGAAACAAACCGTGATGCCAGTAGTCGTTCAGAAGAGACTGTCACACAGACGGAAAAAGCGGATGCCCAATCAGACGCCGATATGTTCACCGAGCGAGACTATACGACGGATTATGATGAAGACGGCAGCGTCAAAATTCAGCTGAACGGCAGTTCGGCTGAGGCGAGCTCTGACAGTGTACAGATCTCTGGAACGACTGTCACCATTACCGAGGAAGCCGTTTATGTGATTTCCGGTACGCTGGACGACGGAATGATTATCGTAGACGCGTCGGATACGGCAAAATTACAGGTCGTGCTGGACGGAGTGAATATCAACTGTGAAACCTCTGCGCCTTTGTATATTCTGGAAGCGGATAAGGTGTTTGTAACGCTGGCGGAAGGAAGTAAAAATACGCTGTCTAACGGCGGTTCTTTCACGGCTATTGACGATAACAATATTGATTCCGTTATTTTTTCCAAGCAGGATCTCGCCATGAATGGTTCCGGCATGCTTACGGTTACATCTCCGGCCGGGCATGGGATCGTCTGCAAGGATGATCTGGTAATTACAGGCGGAACTTATGCTATCACTTCGGCTTCGCATGGACTGGACGCCAATGACAGCGTGAGGATCACCGGAGAGACACAGCTTACTATGGACGCGGGAAAAGACGGAATCCATGCGGAAAACAATGACGACGATTCTCTTGGATTTGTGTATATTTCAGACGGAACGTTTGACATTGAAGCAGAGGGGGACGGCGTCAGTGCAGGCTCATATATGCAGCTGTCGCAGGCGGCGTTTGATATTCTGGCCGGAGGCGGCAGTGAAAACGGTTCCCATGAGTCTTCGGAAGGATGGGGAGGCTTTGGCGGCGGAGGAGACCGAGGCCGTCCGGGGCAGACCCTTGCTGCTGAAACAACTGCCGATGACAGCAGTACCAGTATGAAAGGGCTTAAGGCGTCGGGGGAACTATTGATCTCCAGCGGCAGCTTTGCCATTGACTCCGCAGATGATGCGGTTCACTCCAATACTTCCATTACGGTAAACGGCGGCACTTTTGAAATTGCATCAGGCGACGATGCTTTCCATGCAGATGAGACGCTGACGGTAACGGATGGAACAATCCACATCGCAGAGAGTTATGAGGGACTGGAGGCATTGCATGTCAAGGTGGAAGGCGGCGATATTACGCTGACTGCCAGCGACGATGGACTGAATGCCGCAGGCGGCGCTGATTCCAGCGGTATAACCGGAGGAAGAGACGGCAGATTCGGTGGCGGCCCGGGAGGCGGAATGTCTTCTTCCTCTGACGGAAGTATCACGATTTCAGGCGGAACACTATATATCAACGCCTCCGGCGATGGGATCGACGCTAACGGTACGCTTACAATCACCGGAGGTTATACGGTAATTGTCGGCCCCACACAGGGGGATGCTTCTACACTGGATTACGACGTAAGCGCTGAGATTACAGGAGGCACTTTCATTGGAACAGGAGCTTCCGGTATGGCGCAGACCTTCAGTGAATCCAGTCAGGGCGTCATATCTGTCAATGTAGGCAATCAGCCTGCAGGGACTGCGATCACGCTTTCAGCTGCAAGCGGCAACACAATGATAACGCAGACGCCGGAGCTGGCATTCGAGATCGTGATTCTCAGCAGTCCGGACATTGTATCGGGAGAAAGCTATACTATTACTGTAGGTTCTGCTTCCAAGGAAGTCAAAGCGGATTGATGAAGATAAACCGAGGGGCGCAAATATACAGCGTCCCTCGGTTGTTTCTTATAAACATATGGATTGGTGTATTTTTATAAAGGAATTATCGGAAATACGCCTTCTATCAATAAAATACGCAATGAATTTGACAATGAAATATTCATCGTACGATTTGTCAAGGTATTGACTTTTAGAAACTCAGTCCATATCCTTCGAAAGAGTTGCGGAAAAATCCTCCTGCATACTTTGAATTAGTTCTATACCGGAATCGATGTGTCCAAGAGAAATCAATCCATTGGAATTTCGGAAATCCTTATAAAATATCGACAAATTCCCCCACGGTGCATACAGGCACAAATCACCTACATCGGGGTCAAATTCGCTCGGTTCTCCTTCTGTGGGGAGTTCGTTATCCATATAAGCGATTTTTTCTATGCCGTTAAAGTCTTCAAAGGTGAGCTCAAGGGGAAGCATATCATAAAGCGCATTGGCGGCAGGGGTATCGTATAGGGTTATAAGAATCTCTTGGCCGTCTATTGTCATTTTCAATTTTCGCTCCGTTGCAGCGGGAGCGTCGGTACTAACAGAAGAGGATTCCGAGGCTTGTGAGCAGGCTGCTTCCTCTGCCGAGCTGTCAGCAAAGCTTTGAGTGTTGGACTGTTCCTGTGACGAGCCTTGCTCGGAAACAGACGGCGCAGCTTGCTGACCTGCACAGGCAGCAAGGCCGAAACAAAGCAGTACACCTAAAATGGTTAAAATACCTTTTTTCATTGCTGTCCTCCATTTCTATGTCAAGCTTATTTGCCGCTAAATACCGGGAAATAGCTGTATTCACCATAAACCTTAAAATCCAGCGTTTTTAAGGTTTCCATATCCTCACTTGAAATTTCAAAGCTTAGATCTGCGTTATCTTGCATATGCTTTGGATTGGAAGCCTTCGGCAGGGCAACTGTCCCTAAATTCAGAGCATATTTAATACACAACTGCGGGACGGAAACACCGTATTTTTGAGCCATGGCGGCAATCGTTTCATTTTTCAAAGCCTCTCCGTGGGCAATTGGGGAATAGGCCTCAACAACGATATCCTGCTCTTTGCAATACTCGATCAGATCTGCCGGCGTATTTCCGATATGAATCAAGAGTTGGTTTACCATTGGCTTGATTTTGCAGTGAGCAAGCAGGTTTTCGAGATCGTCGATTAAAAAGTTTGAAACCCCGATTGCTTTGATTTTGCCTACTGCATAAGCATCCTCAAGCGATTTCCATACCTGTATATTTTCTTCAAAGTAGCGTTTGCTATTACGCCATTCTGCCCACGGTTGGGGGCTGTGTATCAACATAAGGTCAATGTAGTCCAGTTCCATTTTCTCAAGCGTTTCATCAATGGATTTTGCCGCTGCGTCATAGGTTTTTGCCTCTGCCGCTACCTTGCTTGTGATAAAAAGCTCATCTCTCGGAACACCGCAGGTCTTGATTCCGACGCCAACGCCTCTCTCGTTGCCATAAGCCTGCGCGGTATCAATGTGGCGATAGCCGATTTTCACAGCCGAAACAACTGCCGCAGCTACTTTGTCATCATCTATAAACCAAGTTCCAAGTCCCAATACAGGAATCTTTTTACCGTTGCTTAAAGTCCTAAATTCCATTATGATTCTCCTCCATTTTCTTCTTAAATTTTTGTATGAGTTTTGTGCCGTAATGGGCGATGAAAATGCAAAGCCCCATAAGTGCGAGATAATCCATGTAAAACAAAATCTTCGGTTCACTGTAATCCAAAAATACAAACTCGCTTTTTAAAAACAGGTAAGTGGGGAAATCCCTGTCGATAAACACCCATACGCCATATCCAGCGATTATCAGCCCCGCAAAGAATACAACTGTCCTGCGAATTTTTGAATCGCTTTTGAGCCTGACCGCCTTTCGAACCATACCTAAAATCATATTCCAGTGCAAACCTAAATGCAGGCTCATAAGAATGTATCCCCAATATGCACCGAGAATGTGAAGTCGGCGAGCCAACGACATACCGCCGGCAGACGGCAGGAAATCAAACACATGGCGCGACATCACAATGCCGCTGTACATCTGGGCAAGCATTGCAAGCAGAATAAGCACATCAATACAGAGCGTAACAATACGCATTGTGTTGTACTTCCCCTTAAATAAGGATTTATGCCAATGTCCATTCAGAATATGGTGAGCGATAAAAAGCAGGAACATTCCCGCGCCAATCCATTCATGCGCTGCTTCACCCCAGAACTGATAGCCCATTAAAAAAAGCAGAGCCAACGTCATGAATACATCGATAGTTAGTTTGAGAATAGTTTTGGGCTTCATTCTGCCACCGCCTTATTGATACAGGAAATCGCGTTCAGACTGCGGGGATAACCGATGTACGGCAAGCACTGGGAAACGACTTTTATAAGAAAATCTTTGCCGTTTCCCATATTCATATTCCCCTTGGAATGGGCGATCAGCTGCGGCTCACAACCGCCCTGCGCCATAAGAAAGCAAAAGGTAATCAGCTCGCGCTCTGCAAGGGTTAAACCGTTTCGAGTATAGTAGTCGCCGAAGCAGTTTGCCGCCAGCCAGTGGTTGATATGCCCGGTCTTCCAAGCCTCTTTCATATGTTCACCAAAGATTTCCGCCTGTGCTTCGATTCCTTTTTCAAGCCGGTTATCAAGGGTGGTCGTTGCCTGACCGTCAAGGGGAAGTTCTATACCTATCTCGGTCAATATTTTATTGGTAATATTCAAAAAAGGCAGCGTTCTGCCATAACCCAAATAGGC
>JABLTR010001082.1_pt1 | contig 13912 bp, 15 predicted proteins | sample 7160071 | NCBI WGS metagenome assembly JABLTR01 (sample SAMN14651230, study PRJNA627086) | human gut metagenome | isolation source: feces | host: Homo sapiens
CGCTCCTTCCAGTCCCCGCCGGACACCGGCATCTACCTCTCCTTTCTGCTGCGGCCTCAGACCTCTCCGGAACAGGCGGTCAATCTGACCGCCTGCGCGGCGGTGGCCATGTGCGACGCGGTGGAGGCCGCCTGCGGCCTGCGGCCCCAGATCAAGTGGACCAACGACATACTGCTCGCCCGCCGCAAAATCTGCGGCATTCTCACCGAGATGAGTGTGGAGGGAGAGACCGGGGCGCTGCAATATATTGTGCTGGGCATCGGGGTCAACGTCAACCAGGCCCTGGACGACTTCCCCGAAGAGCTGCGGGACCTGGCGGGCAGTGTGGCCATGGCCGCCGGACACCCCATCGACCGGGGCCGGTTGGCGGCGGAGATCATCAACGCCGTGGACGCCATGTACGCCGGCTGGAAGGCGGGCATCCGGAACGCAGCCCAATACCGGGCCGACTGCGCCACCCTGGGGCGCCAGGTCCGGCTCATCCGGGGCGGCCTGGAGAGAACTGCCTTCGCGGAGGATGTGGACGACCAATTCGGCCTGGTGGTGCGCTATGAGGACGGCACCAGAGAGACCGTGATCTCCGGTGAGGTCTCGGTCCGGGGGCTGGAGGGCTACGTCTGAGCCGGCCCGGACAGGCAAAGGAGGAATCACCGATGGGCAAGCCGCGAATCGACCACCCCTCCCCCGGCCTGTGGGTGCTGTGGGATCAGGGGATCAACCTGTATCTCATCGCCGGGACAGACCGGGCGGTGCTGCTGGACACAGGCTTCGGGGCCTTTGAGGGCCTGCGGGCTTTGTGCGAGGGGCTGTGCGGCCTGCCGGTGGAGCTGGTTCACACCCACACCCATGGAGACCACACCGGCGGGGACGAGGAATGGGCCGAGGCCTGGATCCACCCGGCGGAGTGGGAGAGCTACCGCCGGGACCGGGGGGACACGCTGCTGCTCCACCCCCTGGAGGACGGAACGTGCCTGGAGCTGGGCGGGCGGACGCTGGAGGTGCTCCATGTGCCCGGCCACACCGCCGGGTCGGTGGCGCTGCTGGACCGGCGCAGCCGGCTGCTCTTCTCCGGAGACACGGTGATGACCCAGCCCGTCTTTCTCTTTGGCCCCAACGCCTCTATCCCCCACTACTGCTCCAGCCTGGAACGGCTGAAAGGCCTGGAGGACGCCTATGACACGGTATACCCCTCCCACCAGCGCTGGCCGCTGCACCCCCGTCCGGCCCTGGAGGCCCTGCTGGACTGCGCCGGCCAGGCACTGGCCGGGGACACCCGCAGGCTGGTGCCCATGGATCTGGACATGGGGTTTGCCCTGGTCCGTTTCGCCTGCTACGCCAAGGGGGAGTACGCGGTGGCAGTGCAGGAGCTGGGGCCGGTCTCCCGGCCCGGAGAGGCCTGAACCCGCCCCGGCGGCGCCGGAGGCAGGGCATCCATTCACGATTATCCCAATTTCACGGAGGTCAAAAGCATGTTACAACCCGGAATCAAGGGCCGGAAGAGCGTCACCGTCTCTGAGGCCAACACCGCCAAAACCATGGGCAGCGGCACCCTGGATGTGTTCGCCACCCCCGCCATGATCGCCCTGATCGAGCAGGCGGCCTACACCAGCGTCGCCTCGGAACTGGAGCCGGGCTGGGGCAGCGTGGGCACCGCCCTCAACGTCCAGCACCTGTCCGCCACCCCGGTGGGCATGACCGTCACCGCCGAGACCGAGCTGGTGGAGGTGGACCGGCGCAGGCTGGTTTTTTCCGCCCAGGTCTTTGACGAGACCGGCCTGGTGGGCCAGGGCACCCACGAGCGCTTCCTGGTGGAAAATGAGAAGTTCCAGTCCAAAGCGAACGCGAAAAAAGGATGACCCCCCGCGCGGCCGAGGCAAAGCCTCGCCGCGCTTTTTTCTGCCCGGGGCTGTCTCCGGGGCCAAAATCACAGTTCCCACAACAAAAGGCACCGGCCGCCCTTCAAATTGATGTGAAATTCTGATGAAAACCTCTGGTAATTTCTTTTTCTTTAAATTATAATAAATCATATTGCCTGTATCCATCTGGGCACAGGGAAATTCCTCTACCTGAAGGGAGATCGAGAATTGATGAAAAAACACCTGCACCGCATTTTTGCCACACTCCTCGCCCTGGCTATGGTCCTCTCCTTGGCCGCCTGCGGCTCCTCCGGTGAGACCCAGTCCGGCGCCTCCGGCACCAACTCCAGCGACGATGTGGTAAACATCGGCTGCACTTCCAGTATCAGCTCACTGAACCCCACGCTGGTGGACGCCTCCTGGAGCAGCATGTATGCGATTTCCATGTCCTTCCTGCCCCTGGTCGCCCTGGATGAGAACGCAGAGTTTGAGTACATCCTGGCCGACAGCATCACCACCGAGGACAACATCCACTACACCATTCACATCAATGAGGACGCCGCCTGGAGCGACGGCGAGCCGGTGACCAGCCAGGACCTGGCCTTCACCATGCTGCGGCTGGCCTCTCCGGTCATCGCCAATCCGGCCATGATGCTCTACGCCCTGGTGGGCACCGACGACGAGACCGGATATGTCTCTGAGGGCGCCGAGAGCGTGGAGGGGGTCACCATTGTGGATGAAAAGACCGTGGAGTTCACGTTCAAATATGAGATGAACATGACCAGCTTCCTCAACGGCTATGCCCAGTACATCTTTGTGCTCCCCGAGCACGTCCTCTCCGAGGTGCCCGAGGAGGAGTTCGCCGCCTATGACTGGTTCACCCATCCCGACGTGGTGGACGGCCCCTATATGGCCACCAGCTTTGACAGCGAGCACTATGTCACTTATGAAGCCAACCCCAACTTCTGGCGGGGTGAGGTCAACATCCCCCACGCCAACATCCGGGTGGTGGACGGCGCCAACCTGTACGCCGGCCTCCAGTCCGGTGAGATCGACATCGTCCCCCCCCTGCTGGGCACCATCGACCAGGAGGACTATGAGAGCGTCCAGGCCCTGGAGAATGTGACCAGCGTCTACGGCGACGCCTACTCCGTGGAGAGCGTGTTCATCAACACCGAGATCGTGGACAACGCCAATATCCGCCAGGCCATGCTCTATGCGCTGGACCGCACCCAGATCATTGACGGGCTGCTGGGCGGCGAAGGCGATCTGGCCGACGGCTTTGCCGTGCCCGACGGCCCCTACTGGCGGGATCTGACCCCCACCGCCACGGACACGGACCGGGCTGCGGAGCTGGTGGCCGCCGCCGAGGCGGAGGGCTGGGATCCCAACACCACCTACACCCTCTACGCCAACAGCGGCGAGACCCAGCTGAGCTACGCCATCCAGCTGGCCCAGCAGGCCTGGCAGGCCGTGGGCATCCAGGTGGAGATCCGCAGCGTGGATCTGGACACCCTGATGACCCTGGCCGGCACCGGGGACGCGGCCATGATCGCCGTCCAGTACACCTATCCTCCGGTGGATCCCTCCTGGGACATCCAGTATGTGCTGGGCTCCTGGTGCCATGCCCTGTCCCCTGAGGTGGAGGAAAACCTGAACACCCTTTGGTCCACCAACGACTCCGACACCTATGCCGACGCCCTGTATGCCATTGACAGCTATGTCCAGCAGAATGTGCCGCTGATTGACCTGTACGTCAACAGCCCTCTGGGCGCGGTGAGCAACCGGCTCCAGAACGCCGCCCCCAGCATGTATGGATGCCTGAATCACATTGAGGAGTGGACCCTGGCCCAGTAAGCCGGGGCGCTCCAGCTATGCCGTACCGGGCGGTACGCCGCGCACACGGCGTACCGCTCTTCCCGGTTTTCACAGCCGCGCCGGCCATGTCCGTCCCAGGGGACCGGGGCATGGTATGGCGCGGCTGCAGCAGAAAAAGAGACTATTACGCGAGGAAGTGAGGCACAATGGAACCCATCCTCTCCGTCCGCCACCTGGAGACCACTTTTACAAGCGATTTCGGCTCCGGCGTTGTGGTGGACGATGTCAGCTTTGACGTGCCCACCGGCCAGACCCTCTGCATCGTCGGGGAGTCGGGCTGCGGAAAAAGCGTCACCTGTTTGTCTATCATGGGCCTTTTGGGCCGGGGCGGCAAAGTCACCGGGGGCCAGGTGGTGTTTGACGGCCGGGAGCTCACCGGTCTGACGGAAAAAGAACTGGATCAGGTCCGGGGCAGCAAGCTGTCCATGATCTTTCAGGACGCCCTCACCAGCCTGAACCCGGTGTTCACCGTGGGCAACCAGCTGACGGAAGGCATCCGCATCCACACCAAATGCTCCAGGCAGCAGGCCCGCTCCCGGAGCATTCAGCTGTTGTCCAGAGTGGGGCTGCCCGATCCCGAGGCGGTCTTTCGCACCTATCCCCACACCCTCTCCGGCGGCCAGCGCCAGCGGGTGATGATCGCCATGGCCCTGGGCTGCGACCCCAAGCTGCTCATCGCCGACGAGCCCACCACCGCCCTGGATGTGACCATCCAGAAGCAGATCATGGCCCTGCTGAAGCAGCTGCAGCAGGAAAACGGCATGAGCATTCTGCTCATCACCCACGACATGGGGCTGGTGGCCCAGATGGCCGACCAGGTCATCGTCATGTATGCCGGCCAGATTGTGGAGCGCGCCCCGGTGGCGGACCTGTTTCACAACCCGGCCCACCCCTATACCCGGGCCCTGCTGAAAAGCGTCCCCAGCATCCGGGATACTTCGGAGCGGGTGCTGGAGTCCATCCAGGACACCGTGCCCGAGCACTACGAAAAAATGACCGGCTGCCGGTTCCGCTCCCGCTGTCCCCATGCCACCGCCGCCTGTGAGCAGATTCAGGCCGCGGTGGAGGTGGCCCCGGAGCACCTGGTGTGCTGCAGCCGTTGGAAGGAGGCGGGCGCATGAGCCGGACCGAACCGCTGCTCCAGGTGGAGCACCTGAAAGTCTATTACCCGGTGAAGGGCGGCATTATCTCCCACACCACCGGTTATATCCACGCGGTGGACGACGTGAGCTTCTCCATCGATGCGGGCACCACCCTGGGCCTGGTGGGGGAGTCGGGCTGCGGCAAGAGCACCATCGGCCGCCAGGTGGTCCGGCTGGAGACCCCCACCGACGGCTCCATCCGGTTTGACGGGCTGGAGCTCACCCGCGCCCGCCCCCGCCAGCTGGCCCAGGTGCGCACCCAGCTGCAGATGGTGTTTCAGGACAACTACTCCTCCCTGAACCCCAAGAAACACGTCTTTCAAATTCTGTCCGATCCCATGGTCTACCACGGCCTGATCTCCCGCCGGGAGGCAGAGGCAGAGGTGGACCGGCTGCTGGATCTGGTGGGGATGCCCAAGCGGGCCAAAAACCGCTATCCCCACGAGTTCTCCGGCGGCCAGCGCCAGCGCATCGCCATCGCCAAGGCCCTGTCCCTCCGGCCCCGGCTCATTGTCTGCGACGAGCCGGTGTCCGCCCTGGACGTGTCCATCCAGGCCCAGATCCTGAACCTGTTCCGCCAGCTCCAGCAGGAGCTGGGGCTGGCCTATCTGTTCATCGGCCACGGCCTGGGGGCGGTGAACTATGTCAGCGACCGGATCGCGGTCATGTATCTCGGCCAACTGGTGGAGATTGCCGAAGCCAAGGAGCTCTTCCGCAATCCGGTCCACCCCTACACCCGGGCGCTGTGCGACGCGGTGCCTGTACCCGACCCGGACGTCCGGGGCGAGACGGGCATCACCCTGAGCGGCGAGGTCTCCTCCCGCATCCAGCCCGGCCAGGGCTGCCGGTTCAGGCCCAGGTGCCCCTTTGCCTGTCCGGAATGCGACGGCTACACCGGCGCATTGGAGCCCATCGCCCCGGGGTCCGACCATCTGAGCACCTGCCGCCGGGGCCAAAAGGAGGAAGGGTGACTATGGCAAAGTACATACTCAAGCGCATTTTAATCGCCATCCCGGTGCTCTTTTTGATCACGGTCATTGACTTCGCCCTGATGTGCCTGTCGGGCAATCCCCTGGAGATGATGACCGGCGCCCGGGTCAGCGAGGCCGCCCTGGCCCAGCGGGCCATCAACTGGGGGCTGGACAAGCCGCCTTATATCCAATATTTTGTCTGGCTGCTGGGGCTGCTCCAGGGCAACCTGGGCACCAGCTACTCCACGTTTCAGCCCGTGTCCGAGATGATCCTCTCCCACCTGGGCCCCACCCTGCTGCTGATGGGGGCGGCGCTGGTGCTCAGCCTGATCATCAGCCTGATCGGCGGCATCTTCTCCGCCACCCACGCCTATTCCAAGGGGGATTACACCGTGGTCTCCCTGTCCTTCCTGGGCTCCAGCGTGCCCAGCTTCTTCCTGGCCCTGCTGCTGATCTACCTGTTCACCGTCAAACTGGGGCTGCTGCCCTCCAGCGGCATGATCACCCTGGGGGTGGGGGGCGGCGCGCTGGATGTGATCCGGCACATGATTCTGCCCACGGTGGTGCTGGCCTTCGGCATGGCGGGCACCAACATCCGCTATTTTCGCTCTGCGGTGCTTGAAATTCTGCAGCAGGACTACCTCCGCACCGCCAAGGCCAAGGGCATCGGCCACCGGCTGGTCATCTACAAGCACGCCCTGCGCAATGCCATGCTGACGGGCATCACCGTCATCGGCATGGAGATCCCGGTGCTCTTCGGCGGCGCCGTGGTGGTGGAGCAGGTGTTCTCCTGGCCCGGGCTGGGGCTGATGACCATGAGCGCCATCACCAGCCGGGACTATCCGGTGATCATGGGGGTGTGCCTGTTCACTGCCGTGGTGGTGCTGCTGGGCAATCTGGTCACCGACATCCTCTATGCCGTGGCTGATCCCACAATTTCCTTCCAAAAGGGGGGCAAAAAGTGAACGGCAAACGATTTTTGAAAGAAAAGGCGGCCCAGCCCCGAAAAGTGCTCACCCCTCAGGAGAGCGAGACCTGGCGGCAGACCGTCTGGCGCCGGTTCCGCCGCCACCGGCTGGCCATGGTCAGCTGTGTGGTGCTGCTGTTCCTGGTCCTGGCCGCCCTGGTGGGACCGCTGCTGTGCCCCTATGACCCCAACGAGACCGTGGGGGCATTCTCCCAGCCCCCCTCCCTCCAGCACTGGCTGGGCACGGATCAGATCGGCCGGGATCAGCTCAGCCGGCTGCTCAGCGGCACCCGGGTCAGCCTGCTGGTGGGCGTGCTGGCCGCGGCCATCTCCACCTGCGTGGGGGTGATCCTGGGGCTGATCAGCGGCTTTTTCGGCGGGGTCGTGGACATGGTAATCATGCGCCTCACCGACGCCATCATGAGCTTCCCCTACATCCTGCTGGTGCTGGTGGCCGCCTCCATCTTTGAACCGGGCCTCTGGTCCATCATCCTGATCCTGGGCCTGGTGGACTGGCCCGGGGTGGCCCGGCTGGTGCGGGGCAACACCCTCTCCCTCCGGGAGTCCAATTTCATCAAGAGCAGCCAGCTGTCCGGCATGTCCCGGCGTTATCTGCTCTTCAGCGACATCCTGCCCAACACCATCGCCCCGGTGCTGGTCTACGCCACCAGCGTGGTGGCCATCAGCATGCTGGATGAAGCCGCCCTGAGTTTCCTGGGCATGGGCGTCCAGCCTCCCGTCTCCTCTCTGGGCAGTATGCTCAACGGGGCGGAAAGCCTGACCATTCTCACCAGCAAGCCCTGGCTCTGGGTTCCCCCCGGCGTGGTCATCATCCTGCTGGTGGTGGCCATCAACTTCATCGGCGACGCCCTTCGGGACGCGCTGGACCCCACCTCCGTCTGAGGCGCTGCCCCACTCCGTCAGACAACAGCCCCGGCCCGAATTTCCTTCAAATTCGGACCGGGGCTTGACATCGCCTCTCCCCCGTGCTAATGTAATGCGGAACCTGTTCACCGCCGGGCGGACAGGGGGCGTTTCCCTTCTCATCGTCAGGCCGAAAGCAGATGAGGGGCGGGACGCCTTTCTTTTTTGTCCATTGTCTGAACAGAAAGGAGGATGCAAACTATGCCATGGGTTTTTCTTGGGATCGCAGGACTGCTGGAGGTCTTTTGGGCCACCTTTCTGAAGCTGTCCCACGGATTCACCAAGCTGGGCTTTTCGGTGCTCACCATCGCGGGAATGCTGGCCAGTTTTTACTGCCTCTCCCAGGCCACCAAGGTGCTGCCTATGGGCACCGCCTACGCCATCTGGACCGGAATCGGAGCCCTGGGCTCTGTGATCGTGGGCATCGTGGTGTTCCGGGAGCCGGTCACGGCGCTGCGGCTGTTTTTTGTGGCCATGCTGCTGGCGGGCATCGTGGGCCTGAAACTGACATCCTGACGCCGGCATACGGCAAAAGGGCGGACGCTCCAAATGGAGCGTCCGCCCTTTTATCAGCGCTTCATTACCAGAACTGGGCGAAAACCGAGGCGCCGATGACCGTCAGCAGGCCGGCCACCACGATGGACAGGCTGCTCATGGCCCCCTCTATCTCCCCCATCTCCATGGCCCGGGCCGTACCCACCGCGTGGGCGGAGGTGCCCAGGGCCACCCCCTTGGCCACAGGGCTCTGGATGCGCAGCAGGCGGCACAGCCCGCCGCCGATGATGTTGCCCAGCACCCCGGTGACGATGATCACCGCGGCGGCAATGCTGGAATGACCGCCCAGCTCTTCGCACACGCCGAGCCCGATGGCGGTGGTGATACTCTTGGGCAGCAGGGTGACATAGGTCTCGTGGGTCAGGCTGAACAGGACGGCCAGGGCCAGCACACACCCCAGGCTGGTGAGCACACCGGACAGAATGCCCGCCAGCACGGCCTTCCAGTGGCGTCTGAGCTGCTGCAGCTGTTCATAGAGGGGGATTGCCAGGCAGACAGTGGCCGGGGTGAGCAGATAACTCAGGTATTTCGCCCCCTCATAATAGGCGGCATAGTCCACTCTGCACACCACCACCGCCGCCATGGTGACCACAATGGAGATCAACAGCGGGTTCAGAAAGGAGAACCGGAACTTTTTCTTCAGCCAGAGCCCCAGCAGATAAGACAGCAGGCTGAGCGCCACGCCAAAAAAGGCGGACGACGACACCAGTGCGCTCATTGGGCCTGCTCCCCCTTCCGTCTCTCATCCCGGCGGATGACAAACTGGGTGACCAGCCCGGACACGCCCATCACCAGCACGGTGCTGACCACAGTGATCACCGCCACGGGCAGCCACACCGGCCACAGCACTCCCCAGGCCTCCAGCAGCCCCACCGCCGCCGGAATGAACATGACGGGCATGATCTCCACCAGGAACGCCCCCGCCTCCCGCACCGAGTCGCGTTTGACCACACCGGTCAGCAGGGCGGCCAGCATCAGCAGCAGGCCGTAGATGCTGGCGGGAACCGGCAGCGGGATAATGTAGTGCAGCACCTCCCCCAGCAGGGAAATGGTCAGAATGATGGTAAACTGTTTCAGGTATCGCAATGGTATCAGCTCCTCAGAGGGTAAGTGGACAGAGATCTGTCCCATAAGTCGCCGGTTTTCGCGGCGTCAACGTACCATATTATAGCACTCTGCCCCCCAAATGGCTTGTCAATCTCCCCGCCACATGGTACAATTTTCACGAAAAAGGAGGGGTACAACTGTGCACTTTGAACTAGCCCCCATGGAGGGAGTCACCACCTGGGTCTACCGCCGGGCCTATCACCGGCATTTTACTCCGGCAGACCGGTATTTCACCCCCTTCATCGCCCCCAACATGAACAAAGGCCTCAACACCCGGGAGCGCAACGATGTGCTGCCTGAGCACAACGAGGGAATGCATCTGGTGCCCCAGATCCTGACCAACCGGGCGGACTACTTTCTGACCACCTGCCGGGATCTGGAGGAGCTGGGCTACCGGGAGGTCAACCTGAATCTGGGCTGTCCCTCGGGCACGGTGGCCGCCAAAGGCAAGGGCTCCGGATTTCTCAGCCGCCCCGAGGAGCTGGAGCGGTTTTTGGACGAGATTTTCTCCGCCTGTCCCCTGAACATCTCCATTAAAACCCGGGTGGGCCGCAGTGACGAGGCGGAATGGCCCCGGCTGCTGGAGCTCTTCCGGCGCTACCCCTGCACAGAGCTCATCATCCACCCCCGCATTCAGAAGGACTATTATCAGGGCAGGCCCCGGATGGCCGCCTTTGAGCTGGCCCTGGACAATTCCCCCTGGCCGGTCACCTACAACGGCGACCTGTTCACCCGGCAGGACATGGAGCACCTCCGGCAGCGCTATCCCCAGGTGGACACGGTGATGCTGGGCCGGGGCGTTCTGTGCAACCCCTGGCTGCTGGGGGGCACGCCGGACAAGGGGGTGCTGGAGGACTTTCACGCCGAGCTGCTGGAGGGCTACCGGGAGGTGCTCTACGGAGACGGCCCGGTGCTGTGCAAGATGAAGGGGGTCTGGGCCTATCTGATCCAGAGCTTCACCAACTACCAGCCCTACCAGAAGATCATCCGCAAAACCCGCCACCTCAGCGAATATGAGAGCACTGTGAACGCCCTGTTTCACAACGAGGCGCTGATCCCCGGCGCGGGATACCGGCCGGAGAAGTGAGGTCACACCATGAATCTGCAGCATCTGAAATATGCGGTGAAAGTGGCTGAATACCACTCCATCAACAAGGCCGCCGAGGTCCTCTATATCAGCCAGCCCAACCTGTCCCGGGCCATCCGGGAGCTGGAGCAGGAGACCGGCGTCACCATCTTTCAGCGGACGCCCCAGGGGGTGACTGTCACCTTCGCCGGCGAGGAGCTGCTGTCCCACGCCCGGATCATCCTGGAGGAACTGGAACAGATCCGCCGCATGGCGGAGGGGGAGGCCACCCTCCAGCGCTTCAGCCTCTGCGTCCCCCGGGCGGGATATATCTCCAATGCTTTTACCCGCTTCCTCAGCCAGTTGGACAGCGAGCGCAAGATGCTGGTGGACTACAAGGAGACCCGCGCCATCGGCGCCCTGCAGAACGTGCTGGACGGCGGCTTTCACCTGGGCATTCTGCGCTATCAGAAGGCCATGGAGCCCTATTTCCAGGCGCTGCTGCGGGAGCAGGGGCTGAATGTGCGTCAGGTCTGTCAATTCTCCTATCTGGCCGCCATGAGCCGGGACAATCCCCTCTCCCGCAAGCGCCCGCTGCTCTTTGAGGATCTGAAGCATCTGACCGAGATCACCCACGGGGACTCCTATATCCTCAGCGCCGCCCGGCAGGTCCCGGACCAGGAGACCCAGGTGGGCACCGACCGCAAAATCCACGTCTACGACAGCATGGGCCAGCTGGCCATGCTGCGCCAGATCCCCAACACCTTCATGATGGTCTATCCCCTGGAGCAGGAGATACTGGAGCGCTACGATTTGGTGCAGATCCCGGTGGAGGACTTCTCCGAGCCCTGCTGCGATGTGCTGATCTCCAAACAGGGCTACCGCCTCTCCGCCCTGGACAAGCTCTTTCTCAAGGAATTGGATACGGCCCGGGGCAGCCGAGCCTGAGCTCAGCCGCGGCGGACAGAACCGAACTTCTGTCCGCCGCGGCTTATATCATTTCTGATATAAGCCGCTGTCAAACTCATATAGCTCCCCGCTTGACTTCCCGACACTTTGTTAATAAAATAACGATGGTGAGCGAAACGGGCGGATCGCCCGGTACTTCACCGGATTTTTTGCAATGCAAACAAGCATTTCCCTTTCTGGGGTGCTAGGATAAAAGGGCAATGAACCACAGTCAGCTTTTCAGCCCCACCGGCTGAACACACATATAGGAGGTTATTACTATGGCAAGATTCACTCTCCCCCGCGACCTGTACCACGGCAAGGGCGCTCTCGAGGCTCTGAAGAGCCTGACCGGCAAGAAGGCGATCATCTGTGTCGGCGGCGGCTCCATGAAGAAATTCGGCTTCCTGGACCGGGCGGTCTCCTATCTGAAGGAAGCGGGCATGGAAGTCCAGATCTTTGAGGGCATTGAGCCCGATCCCAGCGTGGAGACTGTTATGCGGGGTGCCGAGGCCATGCTGGCCTTTGAACCCGACTGGATCATCGCCATGGGCGGCGGCTCTCCCATTGACGCCGCCAAGGCCATGTGGATCAAGTATGAGTATCCCGAGATCACCTTCGAGGATATGTGCAAGGTCTTCGGCATTCCTCCGCTGAGAAAGAAGGCCCACTTCTGCGCCATCTCCTCCACCTCCGGCACCGCCACCGAGGTCACCGCCTTCTCCATCATCACCGACTACTCCAAGGGCATCAAGTATCCCATCGCCGACTTTGAGATCACCCCCGACGTGGCCATCGTCGACCCGGATCTGGCCGAGACCATGCCCAAGAAGCTGGTGGCCCACACCGGTATGGACGCCATGACCCACGCCATCGAGGCCTATGTCTCCACCGCCCACTGCGATTACACCGATCCCCTGGCCATCTTCGCCATCAAGATGATCCAGAACGATCTGGTGGAGTCCTACAACGGCGATATGGCCAAGCGGGACAGCATGCACAACGCCCAGTGCCTGGCCGGCATGGCCTTCTCCAATGCCCTGCTGGGCATCGTCCACTCCATGGCCCACAAGACCGGCGCCGCCTTTGCCGACTACGGCGCTCACATCATCCACGGTGCGGCCAACGCCATGTACCTGCCCAAGGTCATCGCCTTCAACGCCAAGGATCCCACTGCCAAGGCCCGCTATGGCGTCATCGCCGACTACATGGGTCTGGGCGGCGCCAACGACGATGAGAAGGTGGAACTGCTCATCAAGCACCTGCGCAAGATGAACGACGACCTGAACATCCCCCACTGCATCCAGCACTACGGCGCCGACAGCTATCCCACCGAGCAGGGCTTTGTTCCCGAGGAAGTGTTCCTGGAGCGGCTGCCTGAGATCGCCAAGAACGCCATTGGCGACGCCTGCACCGGCTCCAACCCCCGTCAGCCCTCCCAGGAGGAGATGGAGAAGCTGCTCAAGTGCTGCTACTATGACACCGAGGTGGACTTCTGATCCCCCTCTCCCCTCTATACATCCCAGGGCCCCGGCCGTCTTCGGACGGCCGGGGCCCTGTCGCCTTTTTCAAACACAGCGCCCCGGCCAACGGTCCGGGGCGCTGTCGCGGTCAGATGCTGTTGTTTGCGTCAGGCCTGCTCAAACTGGTCCTTGCCCACGCCGCAGAGGGGACAGGCAAAGTCGTCGGGCAGATCCTCCCACTTGGTGCCGGGGGCGATGCCGTTGTCGGGATCGCCCAGGGCCTCGTCATACTCGTAGCCGCAGATGCTGCAGATATACTTCATGGTTCACACCGTTCCTTTCCACAGGCCGTGCAGATTGCAGTAGGCATAGGCGGCCACGACCTCATCGCCCTCGCAGATCATGAACTCCGCCTGGGGCTTCTGGCCGGGGGCCAGGGGCTTGCGCTGATTGCCCTGCTTGGTCTCCAGGGCGATCCACTCAATGAAGTGCTCCTCCACCATGGGATGCTCCGCGGTGCTGACGGTGACGGTGACATGATTGCCCTCCACCTGAATGACCGGCACATGCTTCTCCACCGCCGCATCGGTGGTATTGGGCACCAGCTCCCGCATCTTCTGGCCGCAGCACATCACAGGCACGCCCTTGTTCTTGACATAGGCCACAATATTGCCGCAGTGGTCGCAGATATAGAATTTCATATTCGGTTGCTCCTTTCCTTTATCTTCATGGCATTCCAACCATCTTATAGAATACACCTTATTTTGCCCACGTCAATTCTCTTTTTTCACTTTTCTGAAAAATGTTGCGGGCGGGCCGTTCCGGTCCGCCCGCAGGGCAAGCTTGCGCAAAAAATTAACTTTAGGCTTTACTTTACCAAGGCATATTTCTTTGCGTACCCGTTGTAATCCTCAATATACTGGGGGTCCTCGGTCCGGATCCCTCCCAGATACTCGTGGAGATCCAGGCTGGAGTGGGCCATCTCAATGACGCAGCCGGCAATATTGGAGCAGTGGTCGCTGACCCGCTCCAGGC
>JABLTR010053563.1_pt1 | contig 13912 bp, 11 predicted proteins | sample 7160071 | NCBI WGS metagenome assembly JABLTR01 (sample SAMN14651230, study PRJNA627086) | human gut metagenome | isolation source: feces | host: Homo sapiens
CAAACAAAAACGCCCCCAACCAAAGATCCCGCATTTCTTCCGGCGGCTGCGGTTCCACTACCCGTTCAATCGAAAATCCGGCCTGCAGCAGCCCATCCAAATAGGTTGTCAGCGTTTTGTGGTACTTGGTCACCTTTTCTCCGAGAAAGACTGCCTGACGCGGCCCTTCATAATAATAGCGATCCACCGGAAAATGAAGGATTTCCCCACTGTCAGAATAAAACCAGTCTTGAGAGCCATAGGCGGTGAACACCGGATGCTCCACTGAAAAAACAAAATCTCCGCCGCACACCAGATAGCCAGCAACCTTTTGTGCTACCTGCTCAAAAGATTCCACATAATGCAACGCCAACGAGCTCAGCACAACATCAAAGCTTTCCGGCAAAAAAGCGATGTCCTCGATGGCGCACCGCTGATACCGTACTTGCGGACACTTCGTTTTTTCCCTCGCCACCGACAGCATCCGATCGGAAAGATCTACTCCAATCACGGAAGCGGCCCCCTGCTCCGCGGCGTAAATGCAGTGCCAGCCGTATCCGCATCCCAAATCCAATACCCGTTTTCCCGCAAAATCCGGCAGCAGTTTTTTTAAGGTGCTCCATTCTCCCGCGCCAGATAAGCCTTTTTGGGAACGGCTCATCTGGCTGTATTTTTGAAAAAATTCCTCATCATCATAACGATTTTCTTTCATGTTGATTCTTCAGCCCTTCCTTTCCAAAATCCGTTCCATTACGATTCGGCAGGAAGCATCATGCACAAAGCCTTCTCTCTCCAGTTCCGCGCGGATCCTGCTATTTTGGGGAGGATAGGATACCGTCACCGCCGGCAGCCCCTGCTGCTGGGTGTACGCTTTGGCAAACTTCAGGCAACGGACGCCATCGCCGCCGTACATAGCCACATGTAATCCCCTTTGCCGCAGCATCCGGGCCCCAATAACCACAAAATTGTATTGCTCGTCTGCAAAGACCATTCCCTGCTCCCACAGGTAACGCCAGGTATCCTCGCCACAGCGGAAAAAGGTATTGTTCATCACTACAAAATCTTCCATTTCCCATCGTCCGCTTTCCAGCAGCACCCGGGCGAAACGAAAATCCCGAACCGGCTCAAACCCCTGCGGGACGCAATATTCCTGGGTCAAAAGATTTGCTGTGGCGCCGATGTAGGTCCCCGCCAAAGACAGCCCAAACCGTTCTGCCAGCCCCCGGCTGCGGACATTTCCGGTGCCGGTAAACATCCGGATCGCCGGGCACTCTAGCGATTGTGCCTCTTCCAGCCAGCGGGCGTAAATGGCTTTCCCAACGCCACGTCCCTGCCATGCGGGACGTACCCGGAGAGTCTCCAGCCAGCCGGACCCATCCGGCAATACCGACAACTTTCCTATCCCCACCGGTTCATCCCCGGCCCGGACCATGGTTAGATCCCCTACTGTATCATTTAAAAAATAGGCGCTGTTATCCCTTAGATAACAGCTGTTGGGCAGCGTTTCCTCTTCTACCTGCACCGCATCACTTATATTTTCCCAACTTCCCTTTTCCAGCGTGTATTCCATCAAAAAGCCTCCCTTTTCGTTGTTTTTTCATTATACCATAGAAACGTATCCTTCGTACGGTCGCTTTTGGATCGATATATTTGTTAATAGGCAAAATTTTAATGATATTTTCCTAAAAATTGTGTACATCGTGCAAAATAATAAAAGCTTTTCTACAAAAAAATGGATTCTTTTCGTTGTGATAACCTTTTTCCAGTGATATACTTTTTTGTGTAAGGGCCAGCTACCCTACAAATTTTATAGAAGGAGACTGTCTTATGAGTTGGTCAACCGAATTGTTTCAAACTTCCAAGCCGATTATCGGGCTTTTACACCTGGATCCACTGCCTGGCGACCCTTTTTACGAAGGTTCCATGGAGAGGGTTGTGGAAAATGCAAAACGCGATCTGGAAGCGTTGCAGAAAGGCGGAGTAGACGGCGTGCTGATGACCAATGAATTCAGCGGCCCTTTTTTCACCGATACCCCCAAACCAGTATTCGGTGCCATGTGCCGCATATTCGGTGAAATCCGCTATCTGTTCACCGTCCCCTATGGGGTGGAAACCATCGCTGACGGCGAGGGCTGCGTGGAAATATGCGCCGCTACCGGCGCTTCTTTCACCCGCTGCCTGTTTACCGGCGCCTGGGCCGGTGACACCGGCCTGCAACAGCGCAATATCGCCCGAACCTTGCGTCTGCGCCGGGAATTGGATATGGACGATCTGAAATTATGCTATTTTATCAACGGCGAGGGTACTACGCCGATGGACAGCCGCCCACTGGCCCAGAAAGCCAAGTCCCTTCTCAGCGGCTGCCGCGCGGAATGCCTGGTCGTATCCGGCCCCGGACCAGGCAGCCAGCCTGATGTCTCTCAAATCGTTGAGGTCAAACAGGTTGCGGGAAATACCCCTGTTTTCTGCGGAACCGGCTGCAATGAAAAAAACTGTGAAGCAATCCTCTCCGTAGCCGATGGGGCTTTTGTAGGTTCTGCCTTTAAAAAGGATGGCGTGTTCACCGGGCGCATTGATGAAGAACGGGTAGCCCGCTTTATGCAAAAAGCAAAAGCCCTTCGAAAGGATTGATAGTATGGGCAAAGAAGAACGGTATTTTATGGGTATCGACGTAGGCACCTATGAAAGCAAAGGCGTTCTAATCGACAAGGACTGCCGCATCCTCTGCCAGGCTTCGCAAAAGCATGGACTGGAAAATCCGCGCCCCGGCTGGTACGAGCATGATGCAGAAGCAGTTTGGTGGGGCGACGTTTGTAAGATCTCTCGCCTGCTGCTGGAACGATCCCGCCTGGATCCGGCACAGATCGAGTGCGTGGGCCTGTCCGCCCTGGGCTGCGATTGTGTTCCGGTAGACGAACACTGCCGCCCTCTCTGCAAGGCTATCCTGTACGGCATTGATTCCCGCGCTCAAGATGAAATTGAGCAGATCAAATCCTATTACGGCGACCGTTTTGCACAGGTGTTCTCCCGCCCGTTGGTATCCTCCAGCATCTCCCCCAAGATCCTCTGGATCAAAAACCACCTGCCGGACGTCTACTTCAAAACTCATAAGTTCCTCACCGCCTCTTCTTTTTTAACAGCAAAAATGACCGGGCGCTACTGTATCGACAAATATCTAATCGGCTCCTTCGCGCCATTGTATGATGAAAGCGGCATCAACGAAACACAGTGCAGCTTGTTCTGCCGGCCAGAGCAGCTGGCGGAAGTCACCCTGGCCACAGATGTGATAGGGACGGTAACGCCCGAAGCAGCCGCCCGAACCGGCCTTCTGCCCGGCACCAAAGTTCTCACCGGCACTGGGGATTCCGGAGCGGAATCCGTTTCCTGCGGCGTTTTCTCCCCCGGGGCCGTCATGATCCAGCTGGGTTCTACCTGCTTTTTCATTTATAACGCGGGCCGTTCCCCATCGGGCGGTTGCATTCAGCCGGGTCCTTACCTGATTCCCGGTACCTATTGTCTTGCCGCAGGCACCAACAACGGCGGCACTTTGACCAAATGGTACCGTGATCAACTGTTCCCGGTACTGTTGGCGAAGGAGGAGGCCGGGGGCGAAAATGCCTATGCCGCCATGGCTCAAATCGCGTCCTCCGTTCCCGCTGGCAGCGGCGGGCTTTTTACCCTTCCCTATTTTGCCGGGGAACGCACCCCTATTCATGATCCGCAGGCCAAAGGCATGATCTTCGGCTTGCAGCCCCACCATACCCGGGCGCATTTATACCGATCGGCACTGGAGGGCATCGGCTACTCTATCGCCCAGCATTTTGACCTGCTGGCGGAAAACCGCCTGCCAGTGCATAAAATAATGGCCGTGGGCGGCGGGGCCAAAAATCCATTGTGGCTGCAGATCATCGCCGATATGCTGAACCGGGAGATTTTCGTCCCGGAAGTAACGGTTGGCGCCTGTTATGGCGACGCCATCCTCTGCGCCTTGGCCTGCGGCTGTTATGACAGCCCCGAAGCCCTTGGTGAAAAAATTCGAATCTCCCGGACGATCCGACCCATTCCGGAAAACCACGCTGTTTATCAAAAAGGAAAACCGGTATTTCAGCGGCTGTATGAGGCCACCAAAGAGCTGATGCACGGTCTTTTGTGACTTTATAAAGGAGGGATCCCTGTGAAAATACGAAAATGGCAGATCGCCGGTATGAACCTAGTCTACAAATTTTATTCCTTTGATTATTTTCTCAACGCAATGGAGCGGTTGGGATATGAGTCCATCGAAGTGCTGCCTAACGCGCCCCATTTCTATGTGCCGGATCTGTCTGCCGGCGACATGGCTTCCATCCGGCAGAAAATTGCGGATCACCATCTGAAGGTCATCTGCTATACGCCTGACCAGTGCAGCTATCCCGTCAATATTTCTTATCACAGCGAAACAGCTCGCCGGCGTTCCATCCAGAGTCTGATTCGCCAGATTGAGATCTGCTCCTACCTGGGTAGCGGCCAGATGCTTTTGACCTCAGGCTACGGATACTTTGACGAGCCGAAGGAACACGCCTGGGCCAGGATGATCGACAGCCTGGGCCAGCTTTCCCGCAAGGCGGAAAAGGAGGGGATCGTGCTGGTGCTGGAACCGATCCGCACGGATGAGACCAACCTGGTCACCGATCTGCCCAGCCTGAAGAAAGCGCTTCGGGAAGTGGGATCTCCTTCTCTGAAGGGCATGCTGGACACCAGCCCCATGTACTACGCAGGAGAATCCATTGCCCAATATGCCCGGGAATTGGGGGATGATTTGTGGCATATCCATCTGATCGATGGCCGGCCCGCCGGCCATCTTGCCTGGGGAGACGGCATCTTTCCGCTGGATCAATACATCCTCGAGATTGAGCAGGCAGGTTATGATCGCTATATGACATTAGAGCTGACCTCTGCCGAATATTATAACGATCCCAGTCCGGCCATGGAAAAATCCATGAATGCCTTGCGCCCCTATTTTGGCTGAAGAAAGAGCCGGATAACGCGTTATCCGGCTCTTTCTTATTGAATTTTTCGGCATTCAAGGTAAAACCGCTTATCCGGTGCGCTGCCCATAGAAAAGCTTTTCCGGCAGAGTACGCCATGGCGGGCGATGTCGGAAAAAAGGCTCTCTTTGTCAAACTTACTCCAAACGATTGCCAGCCGATCCGGCGCCCGGCCCAGGCGACGGCAGTCTTCCGCCCCGTGGATATATTCCAGCTGTGCCTGCGGGTGCTGATCCAGCCAGCCATCCAACTGTGGCTGCAGCTTCTGCAATGGCGGCGGGTTTTTCGCATCAAACCCAAGATCGCGCTGCACCGCATGGGGGTCCACCCCGATCAGCAGCCGGTGAATCGGTTCAAAAACCAGCGCCGGGTCGTACAGGTTAACCAGTTCCACCAACCCAAACCGGGCGGGATGCGATTCCCTCTGAGCTGCAGTTAAGCCGGCTTTCCGTGTATCCCAATGTTTCTTTGCCGCAGCAAAGGAATGGTTGCCGTCCCCCATGGCATACAGCATCCCGGCCCGGGACTGGGCCTTTAATTGGGCAAGTATGTCGGCCACCGCGTCAAAAATACTTTCCTCCTGCAAAAACCATCCCTTCAAGCTACCGCTGTCCATCATCAGGGAAAAATCGTAAAACGGCGCTCTACCGGCCGCTATTTGATCCAGCGCGCCCATCAGGCGGTTTTCCCGATCGTCCAGCAGCACCATGATATGAGGCATCTCCAATGGCGCTTTCGAACGGATTGCCACCCGGGCGGGCAGCCGCTCCTGAATGGTTTTTTCGGTCGCCCGGATCAGCGAGGAGGAATCGGGTGCAAAGTCATACCGCTCCAAATCCAGCGACAGCAACAACCCCCGGCGGACGCCGGTGGTTGTGCCCCGGTGCAGAAACATCATCCCTCTGCCGATTTCACGGAGCGTCCCGTCCGCCAAATACCGTCTCATATGCTCCGGTACCGCGTTCTCATGGGATGGCTCTTTGCCCAGCCAGGCTTCCGGCATCATCAGCTGCAGAGACGACGGTGCGGAGCCTATGAAATCCCGCACCGCATCCCAGTATTCTTCTTGGGCACTGTATTGGTCGCAGGCAATTACCGCAAACTTTTGCAGATTGATCCCCTCTTTTGGAAACAGCAAGCGCGGAACCGCCGCTCCAACGTCGGCCAATTTTTCCTTTGCAGTCTTCATCGTTCTTCTCCGATCAGCCGAATCCGTACCACGCCGTCAATACCTGCCAGCGCGTCCAAGCAGGTTTGCGAAGGCTTTTTTATCAGGTCGATCATCGTATAGGCCCATGCGCCCCGGCTGTGATTCAGCATATGCTCGATGTTGAGCCCGTTTTGGGCCAGAACCGCCGTAATTTGCCCCACCATATTGGTGACATTACGATTGATAATGGCAATACGCCAACCCTCCCCCAGGGGATATTCGCAGTCTGGAAAATTCACACTGTTTTTGATGGTTCCACTGATCAGGTATTCCTTCAACTGGGCGGCGGCCATTCGGGCACAGTTTTCCTCTGCTTCCAGCGTAGAAGCCCCCAGATGCGGCATGGCAATTACCTTTGGGTTGGCGATGATCCGGTCGTTGGGGAAATCCGTCACATACCGGCCAAGCTGCCCGGATCCCAGGGCTTCTATCACTGCATCGTCGTCGATCAGCCCGCCCCGGGCGAAGTTTAATAATATCGTGCCGGGTTTTACGGCAGCAAGTACATTCCGGTTTATCATGCCTTCGGTCTTGGCGGTCTGAGGCAGGTGCAGTGTCAAAAAATCGCTCCTGCCCAACAGTTCTTCCTGCGTTTTGGCAAGCTTTACGCTACGGGACAGCCGCAGCGCCGCATCCACCGATAAAAACGGATCGTAGCCGATTACGTCCATGTCCATTGCCACCGCCGCATTGGCTACCATTACGCCGATCGCTCCCAGTCCAATTACGCCCAGCGTTTTGCCGGCAATTTCTCCGCCGGCAAAATCTTTCTTTGCTTTTTCCATTCTCTTATCCACACCGGCAATTCCTTCCTCGTGCTGCCGCCGGATCCATTGAATTCCCGGAACAATCCGGCGGCAGGCCAGTATCATACCACACAATACCAGTTCCTTGACCGCGTTGGCGTTGGCGCCGGGGGTGTTGAACACCACAATCCCCTCTTCACTGCACCGGTCTACCGGAATGTTGTCGACTCCTGCGCCGGCACGGGCAATCGCCAGCAGTTGTTTGGGAAACGACATCTCTCCCAACTGGGCGGAACGGACCAGCGCCACATCATAATCCTCCCCCTCTTCGATAAAACGGTAGTGATCCTGCGGCATTTGTGTGTAAATGATATCGGAAATTTGATTGAATTTTTTTACAGTCAGCATGGAAAAGCCCTCCTCTCATCTGCGTAAACCTTCTTCATAGTCCTTCATGCAGGCTACCAGCGCTTCTACGCCCTCTTTGGGCATGCCATTGTAAATAGAAGCCCGGCACCCGCCTACGCTGCGGTGCCCTTTTAAGTTGATCATCCCCCGCCCTTCGGCCATCCGCAAAAAGGCTTTGGTATCTTCCTGGGTTGGCAGCGTAAAGATCACGTTCATAATGGATCGATCCTCCTTGGCTACCGGATTATGAAACATCTCAGATTGATCGATAAAATCGTATAAAAGAGCCGCCTTTTCCCGGTTTCGGCGCTCCATGGCCGCCACGCCGCCATTGTCTTCCACCCATTGGAACATCAGCCCCGCCATATAAATGGCAAAGCAGGGAGGCGTGTTATACATAGAGCCGTTTTCCGCCATCACCCGATAGCGCAGCATTGTCGGCACAATAGGGTCTACCTCCCGTTCCAGCAGGTCCCGGCGGATAATAACGACTGTCAGCCCGGCAGGGCCCATGTTTTTCTGGGCTCCTGCATAGATCAGCGCGTGAGCCGCCACATCGATCTCACAGCCCAGAATCGCGCTGGACCAGTCAGCCACTAACGGAATGCTGCCGGTCTGCGGCAGCGTATGATAGCAGGTGCCGAAAATGGTGTTGTTGCCGGTAATATGTAAATAAGCCGCATCCGGGCTCAGCAGCTCCGGCGTGATTTTGGGGATGTGCGAAAAGGAGTCTGCTTTCGAGGAAGTAACCGCAACTGCTTTTCCCCAGCGTTCGCCTTCTGCCAGCGCCTTGCCCGCGAACTGGCCGGTAACGGCATAGTTGGTGGTCTGTCCTCGCCGCGACAGATTCATGGGAACAGCGGAAAACTGCATGGAAGCACCGCCCTGCAAAAACAGAACCGCATAATCCTCTGAAATATGCATCAGCCTGCGCAGGGACTCCTCTGCATCGGCAATCATTTTTTCAAATGAAACGGATCGATGGCTCATCTCCATCACACTGCACCCGGCGCCGGGATAAGAGACCAGATTTTCTTTTGCCTGTTGTAAAATTTCAACCGGCATCATCGAAGGGCCTGCGGAAAAATTGTAAGCGCGTTCCATTTTTTGATTACCTCCAAAATTAAAATTGCAAACAAAAAGCCGAAGAGCGCATGCTCTTCGGCTTTCACGACAGATGCAGATTGTCCAGGTTTCCGTTTCTTGCTGTTCATCAAACCCTTAGCAATCAATCGTTCCGAAAAAAGCGTACGCCAAGCGCAGGCACCAAAGAAGTGTCTGAACAACAAGATGATGAAATAGCAGCAATGCGAAATTTCATCTGCGTACGTCCTTTCCAAAAGTTTTATGGAGCTATCTTACACCTACCTTATGCAGCTGTCAAGAATTTCTATGCATTTTTATGTTCTGTTTTTCGCGGAAGCAGGCTACAAAGATACATGGCCGCCAAAAATTCTTCTGTCACCGCCGAGCAGAGTGCGCGGACTGCCGCCGGAGAAAAGCGTTCTTCCATCATTTCATTCAGGCAATGGCAGCAATATAAAACCACCAGCCGCTTCTCCAATCCCATCAGATGCCGCGTCAGTTCTTTGGCCGACCGGGCCGCCAGAATGTCCGGGATCTTTCCCGCCTCCTGCTCCAGCTTCTTATAGTTCTCGGCCAGCGCCGCTTCCATTGACCGGGCTGTATATTCCTTCAGCGGCGTCACGTTTAAAAAACGGGCTGCCGCCTCACAGCAGGCCAGTACAATAGCGTTTCCGGCAATGCGCCCCTCCGGCCGATCCAAAAGCTGCCGCAGCTTTCGCTGTGCCCTGGCCTGCGCCGGATAGACATTTCCCGGAATCAGGTACAATCCACTTTTGGCCAGCAGAAGATCCGATTGTTTTTCCACCCGCCGGTGCAGCAAAGTTGTTTCCCCAGGCAAAAAGGTATACAGGCGGCCTTCCCGCTTTCCAAAGGCTTTCAGGGTTTCCAGATATCCCAGCTGGATGTTCCTGGCGGTCACATCGCTGTCAAACAGCAAAAAAATCCCCAAATCCCACCGGCTCTTCAGATATCTTAGCCTTGCCTTGGGAAAATCCATCTTCCGCACCACGCCGATGGCTTCCAAATCCACTGCCACAATGTCGTCGGCGCCCATTTCTACAGCCATCTTTACCGGCACATTATCCGAATATCCTCCATCAATATAGGTTTTGCCGTCGATGACACGGGCCTTCATGGCAGGAAAACAGGCGGCGCTGGCCATCAGATAATCCACCATTTCCCCGTCGGGAACCGTTTCTTTTGTGAGGACTTTCGGCTCCAACCGAGGATATTCCACCGTTACAAAACCAAACTCCACCTCTGAGTTACGCAGCTTTTCTTCGTCAATATAGGCTCGAAGCATCTGTTCTAACGGCCTTGGATCTGCCCCGCCTTTTTTTACCATTTCCGTAATAAAAGCTCCTATTTTGCCAGTGAAATCTTTCCGGTTCTCCACCTTATCCGTAACCGCAATATCCATCACATCGCGGGTCCTGAGCTTTTGCCACATCCGTACGGCTAGTTCGTAATCCTTTTGCACCATCAGAGCACCGTTCAGCGCTCCTACTGAGGTGCCGGTAACGATTTCATAATCAAACCCCAGTTCCAGCAGCGCCTTCCAAACACCGACCTGATAGGAACCGCGGGAGCCTCCTCCCCCCAAGACCACTGCTTTTTTCCCCATACTATCCCTCCTTTTTTATCGTATCTTAAAATTCCTTGCCACGCAACCGCCCCGTTTTCGGCAAAAATTTTGTTGTTATCCCATTGACAGACGACACCTTTTTTTGCTATACTGATCGAACTACCTAATACATATTAATACAACTTGAATGCTTACTCATGCTGCCTTCATTGGGATGCGGTATGCTTTTGGGCCGATCAGGTTGATTTTACCACAGGGGGAGGAACTGTTATGTCGAAGCTGAACATCAAAAGCTTTTTTGGCGACAGGTCTTTTTACAAAGAAGTAACGGGGATCGCCCTGCCTATTATGGCGCAGCAGTTTGTCACTTCCTTTGTCAACCTGATCGATAATGTTATGGTCGGCGGCGTTAGTCAAACCGCATTGACTGCGGTTACGGTTGCCAATCGGTTTTACATGATCGCCTCTTCCATCATGTTTGGGCTGTGCGGCGCAGCCGGTATTTATATCGCCCAAAATTACGGCGCCGGCAAAAACGACCGGTGCCAAAAAATCCTCAATATCAACCTCTCCATCGGCTTTGTCGTCATGCTCCTTTTCACTGGCGTGCTGTTTTTCGTCCCTGAATGGACGATTTATCCGTTTTCCCGCACGCCGGAGATTGTTGACTTAGGCCTGGACTATATCGTTTTTGCCAAATACACCTACATTCCCTATGGTATTTCCTTTACCTGTATGATGGCCATGCGCGCCATCGGGCTAAACAAAATTCAGCTGAAGGTCGGCATTATAGCCGTGCTCACCAATACCATTTTAAATTATATTCTGATTTATGGCAAATTGGGATCGCCCGCTATGGGAGTCAAAGGCGCCGCACTGGCGACCATGATCGCCCGATTGTTGGAAATGGCCATCTATCTGGCGCTTCTGATCCGGCAGCGGCACTTTTACAAGCTAGATCTCAAGGGCCTGATTTTCCTGGACTGGAGCCTGATGAAAAGTATGCTTGCCAAGGCGGTTCCTCTCACTGCCAACGAGCTGTTTTTCTCCATCGGCACCTCCCTGGTTTTCAAATCCTACATGCGGGCCGACGAGCTGCTGGTAGCGGCCATCTCGGTGGTGGATACGGTCATGAACCTGGCGTTTATCGTTTTCGGGGGACTGTCTTCCGCTGTTGCAATCTTTATCGGTGGAAAGCTGGGCGCCGGCAAGCTGGAAGAGGCTAAGTCGGACGCAAAAAAAATCATTGTTTTCGGCGTTATGGTATCGGCTGTGTTGGGAGCGGTTTTGTTCTGTGTCGCACCCTATATTCACAATCTTTATTCTCTCAGCGACGAGGCAATTCGTGCGCTGGAGATTCTTATCCGCATTAAGAGCTGCCTGATGCCAATTTATGTTGTGAATGTTTGCACCTTTTATGTGCTGCGGTCCGGCGGCGATACTTTCTCTACCATGCTGGTCGATTCCGGTTTTCTTTGGATCGGGCCGGTGACGGTTTCCACCCTCTTATCCATCTTTACCTCTATCGAGGTTGTCCCACTGTATGTTACCGTTGAACTGTTGGATCTGGTGAAAATGTTCATCGCATTCTGGTTCTTGAAAAGAGGCCGCTGGGTTCGTAATCTGGCTGCTGATTAACCTTATATTTATAATCCGGCCGGAAGAAATGCTCTTCCGGCCCTGTCTTTTTATCAAAAAGGAGGAAAGAAATGCCGCTTTCTTTTACAGGGCTCTCTCTATTTGAAGCATATGTCGAAAAGGTTATGCGTGCCTACGATGCCTGTGGCATGGCTGTCGCCATCGTAGATCAGGGGCAGCCGGTGCAGGAACTGTTTTACGGGTTCCGCGACAGGGAACAGAAGCTTCCTATCAACCAGGATACCATCTTTGGGCTGGCATCCGTTACCAAATCCTTCACCTGTCTGGCAATCCTCCATCTGGCCCAGCAGGGAAAAATCGACCTGGACGCACCGGTCAGCCAGTATATTCCATCTTTTCATAATTCACACCGTGAAAAACCTGTGCTGGTTCGCCATCTGATGAACCATACCGGCAGTTTTTGGCCGGTGAAGCGCAAAACTGTCGAACCGCTGGCCCGCAAAATGGGATTGTGGGGAAGCGGCATGGATCTGGCCTACAGCATTCCTTTTTCCCAAGCTGCGGTACAAGAGGTGTGCGCGGGTTTAGACGCACAAACAATGCCCCTCGGTATGCCTGGCGAATACTTTAGCTATTCCAACGATGGGTTTGGGCTTTTGTCCGATATCATCCGCACGCAAGGTGGGGAAGATACCTATGCCAATTATATGAAAAAGCATGTTTTACAGCCGCTGGGCATGAGTCGCAGTGGATGTGGTTTTCTGCCGCCTTCCGGCGATTCCAATGCGGCGGTGCTGTACGAAAAGAGGGATGGCAGGCTGTTGATTACCCGGGATTATCACGATAACGCCTTCGTCATGATGGGCGGCGGCGCTATGAAATCCACTATCCGGGATATGGAGCGCTATCTTTTGCTTTTCCTGCGCCATGGAGATCCTTTGCTTTCCCCTGACTCTTTTCGCCGTATGACAGCCCCTTATGCCTCTTACCGTCCTGGGATCGGCTATGGATATGGCCTTTCGGTAAGTGAGTTGGCAGGGCATCCGGTTTATGGACACGGCGGCAGCCTGACCGGCGTTTCTTCTGCCATCAGCTTCTGCCCCGATGCTGGATCTGGTGTGGTGGTACTATGCAATACCAGCGGTGTTCCTGCTACTTCTGTAGCTGAGGCGGCCATGCTTTGGTGCCTTGGGCAAAATCCCTCTCCCTCCTCTCCCAAAGCCTGTTCCCCCTGGCCTTGGTCTCTCCAGCAAAAGGCCTGTGGGCGCTACGTCTGTGCAGAGGGAAGCGAAATCGAAATGACGATGAACGGCGGGGAAATGGAGGTTCTTTCCTCTGGCATTCCTCATTCTTACCGTTTCTCTGAGCCCGGCATCCTGTTTCTTCGCTCCAAAATGACCTGGTCGGATCTGACTGTATTCTCTGATTCGGCCGGTGAAATCTTTGCCGTTCGGTACGGAGGGCGGATGCTGGCACGGGTATAGAACTTTTCCTGAAAAGTTGGAATCCGCATATCTTTTTGTATCCCGCTTTTCCTACCTAAAAAGAGAGAAGGTGAATCCGTTCTCTCTTTTTAGAAATTTATTTTTGCTGGTTTAATTCAAACCGTTCAAAAAAGCCGATCAGGTTCCCTTCTTCGTCCCGGACGCCCTGCATATAATAACGCAGATTTCGGGTATTCACGCCAATAAAGACCTCTTTTCCATCGCTTTTCATCTTTTCATAGGCAGCCTTGATTCTTTCCTTGGAGGCTTCCCGGTCGTGGCAGTCAAATAAGCTTTTTCCAATCAAATCCCGGTATCCTCTCTCTTGATAGTAATGGTATTTTGCATACCGGTTCAGATAACGGATTATGTAATCATTGTCCACAAACACAATCGGATAGGGATAACTATCCAAAATTCCCTTTAAAATCGTCTTTTCATCCATTTTTGTATTCCTCCTTTTCTTTCCGAAACAAAGGTGCCGAGAGCTGATCACGCTCTCGGCACTCTGACTATTTGTAGTAATCTACCGCGCCTTGGAAAATGAGGTTCTGCGGCATTTTGTCCGGAACATTTTTGTATAAGTTTTCTCCATAGCGCTCCGAATGTCCCATTTTGCCGAACACCCGCCCATCCGGCGAGGTGATTCCTTCGACGGCCTGAACCGAATTGTTGGGATTAAAACGAATATTGGCTGTAGGATTGCCCTCCAGATCTACATACTGAGTGGCGATCTGCCCATTTTGGGCCAACTTCTGCACCAGTGCTTCGTCAGCAACAAATCGGCCCTC